>QGLW01000435.1_pt1 | contig 9729 bp, 10 predicted proteins | sample 1725341 | NCBI WGS metagenome assembly QGLW01 (sample SAMN05439265, study PRJNA331180) | Hot springs metagenome, whole genome shotgun sequencing project. | isolation source: microbial mat of Apron and Channel Facies of Mammoth Hot Springs | place: USA: Wyoming, Yellowstone National Park | collected... | reverse complement strand
CCTCGGGATGACAAAAAGGGAAGCGTGCCTCGGGATGATATCCCGGGACGCTGTCCCAAACGAAGTGAGGAGGGACGCCGTCCCCAGCGAAGCGTGAGGTGCCTCGCTATCGCCCGGCAGGACAACGTAGGGGGGGACTTTTTTGAACAGCCTCAAATATACCCAGGCTAATCAAAAGGTCTTTTGCCTCGACTCCAGGCTTCATTCGATAAAAGGGGGCAACACGCTGGTTGCCCCCAAAGGATACATTTTCAATTCATGCGCGCTTAATCCTTAGCCTTACCTCTCTCAGGAACTAAGCAAGAACCTATAAAGAAGTTGCGTTGAAGAGATTTGAGTTTGGTTCTATAATATTAAAATAAGCGGGAGTGGCGGAATGGTAGACGCTCCGGACTTAGGATCCGGTGGGGATTTCCCCGTGAGGGTTCAAGTCCCTCCTCCCGCACTCTCTTAAAAATTTCCCCACTCTATGCGGATTAGACGGGTAAAAAAATCAGACCTACCAACCTTTGTTATCGCCTATCTTTACACCTATTCAAGCCTCCCGGATTATCATTATTCCCATCCAAGAGATGTGAAGAACTATTTTAAATGGCTTTTAAAAAGGGATCCTCAAGGGTTTTTCGTTGCTGAAGAGGATGGGGAGGTTTTGGGCTTTGTGGCAAGTGATGCCAGATGGGAAGATTTTTGGGGGCATAAAGTGCTCGAAATCCACGAAATATTTGTCGTTCCCTCCTCTCAGGGTAAAGGAATCGGGACAAAGCTTATGGAAAAAGCCTTAGCTTATGGACGGTCAAAAAAGAGAAAGCTTGCCGAGCTATGGGTAGGGGAAAAGAACATTCAAGCTCAAAGGTTCTATGAAAAGTTAGGTTTTATAAGGGATGGAAAATGGGGGAAATGGATCAGATACACTAAACCTTTGGAAGAGAAGCTTGAGAAATCTTAAAAGATGGATTAAATTTTAAGGAAAATTAAACAAGACCTTAGGGAGGTAGTATGAAAAAGGGTATTCATCCAAATTATTACGAAAATGCGGTTATACGCTGTGCTTGTGGGGCGGAGTATAGGATTGGCTCTACGAGACCGGAAATAAGGGTCGAAGTCTGCGCCAAATGTCACCCCTTCTTCACTGGGGAAACGAGGTTTGTTGATACGGAAGGAAAGATCGAGAAGTTTATGAAAAAATACGGGCACATCTACCAAGCAAAAAAAGAAGGAGAATAAAGCCAACGCTTTATGGGTTTAGCTAACCTTTATTTAGAGAAGCTTAGCGCCTTAGAAAAAAGGTACGAGGAGCTTACCTCCCGCCTAACCTTACCTGAAACCTTGGCCGACCCTTCCCTTTATGCAAAGCTTACCAAAGAATTAGCGTCCCTTGAGGATAGCGTTAAGGCTTATCGGGAGTATAAGTCTGCCCTCAAACAACTCAAAGAAAACAAAGAGATGCTTGAAGCTGATGAGGATGACGAGCTAAGACAGCTTATCAAGGAGGAGATAAAGCTCCTTGAAGAGAAGATAGAAAAATTAGAAAAGGAGCTTCCTCTTCTTTTACTGCCTAAGGACCCAAACGACGAGAAAAATGTTATCGTCGAGATTCGAGCTGGGGCTGGTGGCGAAGAGGCAGCCCTCTTTGCCGCAGAGCTTATGCGAATGTATCAAAGGTATGCCGAGAGAAAGGGCTGGAAGGTTGAAGTCTTAGACATCAATGAGACAGGTCTTGGCGGGGTAAAAGAGGTTGTGCTTAGGATTGAGGGGAAGGGTGCTTATAGCAGGTTAAAATATGAAAGCGGGGTGCATAGGGTCCAAAGAGTTCCTGTGACCGAGGCTGGTGGACGGATCCATACCTCAACCGCAACCGTTGCTGTTCTCCCCGAGGTAGACGAGGTAGAGGTAGAAATCCGCCCAGAGGACCTAAAGATTGAAACCATGCGAGCTAGCGGGCACGGTGGTCAGCATGTAAACCGCACAGAAAGCGCAGTGCGGATTACTCACATTCCTACGGGCATCGTAGTTTCTTGCCAGAACGAAAGGAGCCAACATCAAAACAAGGCAACAGCCTTAAGGATACTTAGGGCCAAGCTCTATGAGCTTTACCAAAGGGAGCAACAGGAAAAAATCCAAAAGGAACGCCGTTCTCAAGTTGGCACCGGCGAAAGAAGCGAAAAGATTCGAACCTACAACTTTCCTCAAAACAGGGTAACCGACCACAGGATAGGATTAACCGTCTACAACCTGCCTGAGGTGCTTGACGGCGACCTTGATGAGTTCATTGACGCCTTGATCGCTCACTTCCGTGCTGAAGCCTTAAAACAGGAAGAGCAAGCCCTAAGCCTTGCTGCATAATCCCTATGATTGAGCATTATTCCTTTGGAGAGATAACGGTTCAAGGCAACCGCTACACCAAGGATCTAATCATCCTTTGTCAAGGAGAAACTTGCAAAGTCTACCCCAACTGGTGGAGGAAAGAAGGGCATTTCTTACAATCAGAAGACCTTGAAGTTATATGGGAAGCAAGACCAGAGTATTTAATCGTGGGCACTGGGGCAAGCGGAGTCATGAGGGTTGACCAAAGAGTTATAGAAAAGGCTAAAGCCTTAGGGATTAAGCTTGAGGTCGCAAGAACTCTTGAGGCGGTAAAACGCTTCAACAAGCTCTTAGGTTCAGCAAGCTCCCTTGCCGGAGCCTTTCATCTAACCTGTTAATTTTAGCCTGCTAACTTAATCCCAGCTCCAGGGATTATCCTTTCCTTTTTTTGGACTTTGCTGAGGTATGCTTTGAGGAATGTTCTGAGGATAGATTGGTTGGGGTTGGGGTTGAGCCTGAGGTGGGGTAGGTTGAGGAGCTTGGGATGGTTGAGCTTGGTAAACTTGGGGTTGAGGCATAGGCTGAGGAACCTTCTCCTTTTCTCCAAAGGGCCAGACTCTTTTCCAAATCTTTTCTGCTAAGGATTCCTCTTGAGGAGCATAGTAATAGTATGGAGGAGGCGAGTAGTTGTAGTAGGGTTGGGGCGGATAATAGGAGTAATAGTTGGGTTGAAGCTCTTTAGTCTCTTTCTTTGAGGTATTATTACCCTCGTCCTCCTTTGCAAATCCAATAACTGGCTTTGAACCTGAAAGGTCGATCACTAAGTTTTTAGTTAAGCTTTCATTGGTTGGGTCCTCCCCAAAACGAGGTTTTGCCCTAGTTACCTTTAGTTCCTCTTCTCTTGGAGGTATGGGATAGGGATAAACAGGATAGCCATAGAACCCCCTTTCTGGATGATATCTACCTGGGGCGTAGGGTTGTAAGCCATAGCCGGCAAAAAGGTCTTCCCGATAGAAATCCTCTTCCTTTCCTTCAATGTAAAACCTTGACTTTCTTGCAAACCGGCTGATCTGTGGGATTATCTCGGATAGTCCCTTTATCTCTTGGAAGAATTGAGCTGGCTTTTTTTCTTGAGAAAGGTCTACGATCTGGGCATCGATGCTCACCATGTCCCCAAGTTGAGTGATGCTTCCAAAGATCACATAGTCAGCCTGAAAATTCTTTCCAAGCTCGATAGCCACATCCCGAGTTATCTTTTGATATTTTTTTACCTCATCCAAAACTTTCTCCGGGTCTATGGGTTCAACTTTACCTGGGGAGAAAAGCCTGCTTGCGATCATTTGTGGCAGAGATTGTTTGAGATAGGAAAGGTCTTGCTGAGCATAGATATCAAAGGGCAGAATAAGAACCCTCTTAGCCGACGCCCAAAGGTTAGAAGCAAGAACAATAAAAAATATAAAAATTAAAGAAAAGAATTTTTTTCTCATGTTGGACCCTCTCTGATATAGTTCTTCTAAAAAATAATAAACCAGTTATTAGGTTTAACAAGTTCTCTTAAATTTTAAAAGAGAAGCCCCTTTTTGTACCCGAAGGGGAAGCGTAGGAAGATTTTTTAGCTACTATAATGACCATATAGCATGTCTTTGAGGTTCATACTATGCCTTCATCTTTCACTCTTTTTTTATTAAATACCTATTTTGGTTCAAAAGAAATGTGATAAGATGATATTAAAACCTCACTCTCAGGTTGAAAGTTTTTAAAATGATTTTAAATTTAAAAATAAGCTAAGTTTAGGAGGTAAACCTTGAACCGAAGGATAATCTTTTTTGACACTACTTTGAGAGATGGAGAGCAATCGCCAGGAGTATCTTTAAACTTGAAGCAAAAGGTTGAGATCGGAAAAATGCTCGTTGAGCTTGGGATAGATGTGATAGAGGCTGGATTCCCTGTTACTTCTCCTGGCGACTTCCAGGCTGTGCAAACCATCGCCAAAGAGGTAAAGGGGGCAACCATTGCCGCCCTTGCCAGGGCTAACCAAAAGGATATTGAGGTTGCCTGGGAGGCTCTGCGGGATGCCGAAAATCCTCGTATCCATACCTTTATTGCCACTTCGGACATTCATCTCCAGTATAAGCTTAAAAAGAGTAGAGATGAAGTTTTAAGACTAGCCAGAGAAGCTGTATCCTTTGCCAAAAGTTTATGTCCAGATGTTGAATTTTCAGCAGAGGATGCCACCCGTTCGGACTGGGAGTTCTTGGCTCAGGTTGTCTTAGAGGTAGTTAAAGCTGGGGCAACGACTGTAAACATTCCTGACACAGTAGGCTATACCGTTCCGCAAGAGTATTATACCCTCATAAACTTTTTAATTAATAAGCTTAAAGAACACGGTTATGAAGAGGATTTAAAGAGCGGAAGGCTTAGGATATCCGTTCATTGCCATAACGACCTTGGGCTTGCAGTGGCAAACTCCCTTTCTGCCATCTTAGCTGGAGCAACCCAGGTTGAAGGGACGATAAACGGCATAGGGGAGCGGGCTGGGAACGCTACCCTTGAAGAGATCATCATGACCCTTAAAACAAGGAAGGACTTCTTTGCTAAAACCCTTGGTTATGAGCCAGAACTAAGGGTAAACACAAGGATGATCGTTCCTTTAAGCCAGCTTGTTTCTAAGTACACTGGGATGCCCGTTCAGCCAAACAAGGCGATAGTTGGGGCAAATGCTTTTGCCCATGAGTCAGGCATTCATCAGCATGGAGTCCTCTGCGAGAGAAGCACCTATGAAATCATCAATCCGGAGGATGTTGGCTGGTCAGGGTCGGCCATCGTTCTTGGCAAGCATTCAGGACGGCATGCCATTTCCTTCAAGCTCAAGAGCCTTGGCTGGGAACTTGATAGCGAATCTTTAAACAAGGTGTTTGAACGCTATCGAGCTGAGGTTAAGGATATACTTAGGGTTGTTGACGATTCCTACCTTGAAGGGATCGTTCTCGATGTCTCCCTTGAAGATGCTTATCGGTATAAGCTTTCTTCTTCGCAGGTAATAAGCGTCTACAGCGGTTCTCTTAAGCCCTTTGCTCAGGTTGAGGTTGAGGATACAAGGGAAGGTAAAAAGGTTTCTATAGGGCTTGGGGTTGGTCCTATCGATGCCGCTTACAAGGCAGTTGCCTCTGCTCTCGGCTATAGCTTTGAACCTTCTGCCGATAAGGAGTGGCTTAGGCTCGTTGACTTCCATATAGATGCCTTAAACGGCGGAACCTCAGCCGAGGGAGTGTGTGGCGTTATCCTTGAGGATAAGGATGGCGTGAGGACTGCTGGGCTTGGCAAAGATGGAGACATCGTCATCGCAAGCCTCAAAGCCCTTATTAAAGCTTTAAACAGACTTATTGCCTACAAAGAAAAGGGAAAGGAGCTAAAAGAAAGTTTGAAGAAAGCTCGAAAAGCTTAAGGTTTTTGAGTTTTTAGCCTTTCTAAAAAGAAGACCTTTTCTCTGGCAAGGCTACTCCAAGGAGAATCTGGTCTTATTTGAATTAAGGATTCCCAAAGCTCCTTTGCCAAGTCAAACTTTCCTTGTTGGAAAAAAACTTCGCCTAAGTAGTAGCGGGCTTCGCTTGATGTTCGGTCGAGCTTTAAGGCTTGTTTGAGATAAAACTCTGCTGCCTGAAGGTCCCTCTCGTTAAGGTAGATTTTACCAAGCTCGATGAGGGCTTGAGCATAATCAGCCCTCTCTTTAAGGAGAGAGGTTAAAATCTCGAGCGCCTTATTTTTCTCACCAAGGAGATAGTAGGCTTGAGCCATGTTAGTTTTAGCTGAGTGGGCGTTTGCATAAAGGGGATTGGCTAAAGATTTCTCAAAATAAAATATGGCTTGCTGATACCTTCCTTGAAGAAGTTTGAGTAGCCCGAGATTGTTGTAAGCTTCAGAAAAGTTGGGGTCAAGATTTAAAGCTTCGTTAAAGGATTCTTCTGCTTTAGCATAGTCTTTAAGATTTAGATACACTACGCCTAGGAGGTTGTAAGTTTCTGCGTCGCATTTATCCGTTGAAATACCAAAGGTGAGCTCTCTTAAGGCATCTTGATAACGACCATCGGCAATGTAGATCTTTGCTATTTCCTTGTGAGATTGCAATTTTTCTTGAGTGTATTCCTTTTTAGGCACACAGGAGATTAGGGCAAAACCTGCTAAGAGAGATATCATCAACTTTTTCATGCTCTATCCCTCGATAAATTTTAGAAAAACCTTTCTGTTCCTTGGTCCATCGTATTCGGCAAAGAAGACCTTTTGCCAGGTGCCAAGGAGAAGCTTTCCTTTTTCGACGATAAGAATAAGGGTAGGTCCCGTAAGGGCAGACTTTACATGGCCGGGAGAATTACCTTCAAGATGCTTGTAGGGGAATTTTTCAGGAGCAAGTTGAGAGAATATGGCTAAAATGTCCTCTTTAACTGAGGGGTCAGCCCCTTCATTAACAATAAGACCTGCGGTTGTATGGGGATTAAAAAGGATGCAAATGCCATCTTTGTTGGGCAAAAGTTTTTCAATCTCATGAGTTATGTCTATTAATTCTGTCTTTCTTGTTGTTTTTACATTTAATACCTCGAGCATACAATTTTTATAATGGATTTTTTTTTTAAGTCAAGACGAATTTTTTACTAAACCATCAACCTAAAGCCTAAGCATAAGAAAACCCCATTCCCGTAAAAACTGAGATTTCACCTTCTTAAACCCAAGTTGAAAATAATGTCTAAAAATATCCTCAGCATCCTCTTTAAAGAAACCAGAGAGCATGAGATAGGTGTCTCCAGGCTTGCTTAGCTCCTTAAAAAGAGGGGAGAGGGCTTTTAGTTCTTTTTGCCCGATGTTGGCAAGGATGAGGTCGAACTTTTTATCCCTTTCTTCCTCCGGAACTTCTTTTGCAATTTTCACCTGACTTAAGACCTTATTTCTTTCGGCGTTCTCATAGGTTGCAGAAAGGGCAAGCCCATCTATGTCTACCGCAAGGATGCTTGCCTTTGGGCAAAGCTTTGCCACCGCAATGGCTAAAATCCCGCTTCCGCAACCCATGTCAAGAACTCTTAGAGGTTTGTCCTCTTTCCCCTCTAAAAATTCATCAAGATTTTCAAGCATAAGTTGTGTTGTGGCATGATGCCCTGTTCCAAAGGCTTGCCCCGGATAGATGATAACCTTGATCCTTCCCTCCTCTTCCTCCCCTTCCTCCCAAGGTGGAAGGACTAAAAGCCTCTTTCCTACCTTAAGGGGCGGGAAGTTATACTTCCAAATCTCCTCCCACTTCTCCTTAGGCTGAAGTGAAAGCTCAATCCTTGCCACATCGTATTTTTGGCTCAAAGAATGTAAATGTTCGAGGAGGTCTGAGTCCTTTTTTTCCAAGTTTAAGGAGAGGTAGAACTTAAAAATCACCTCTAAATCCCTTTCCTCGTATTCCCAGCCTGACCTTGCTAAGCTATAAAGCTCCTCTTCGATGAGAGGTGCTACATCTTTGCTTAATGCTAAGGTAAAAACTAAATACATGCTCTTACCCCCTATGCCCTTTTGAATAAAGTTACTCTTGTTAAAGGCTTAAAAAAGATGCCAAAAAGCCTATCGAACATGAGATAAGCCTCTCTTGGTCCAAAAAGCTTAACGATAGCGTAGTAAACTCCTGCCCCTCCCGGCACGGCAAGAAGAATTAGCCATACCTTATGTAGCTTAGCTTGCTCAAAAAAGTAAAACTTTAGCCCATAAACAAGAAGGCTCATCATAGCCGTTCCAAAAAGGACAGTTCCAAGGGCTCGGAGAAGCAACCTAAAGCTTAGCCCTCTTAAATACAAAACAGATACAAGGCTTAAGAATAGACACTGGGAGATTAGGGATGCTGTCGTCCCAAGGGCTACCGCTTTTATCCCTAATTTTTTTATACTAAGTAGTATAACGGCAAGGTTTACAAGCAGCGCTACCCCACTTGCCAGGGCTGGGATGTAAGTCTTTCCAAGGGAATAAAAAAGGGGGATTATAGTCTTTGATGCGCTGTAAAAAGGAAGAGCCAAGGATAGTATAGCTAAGAGCGCACCCGTCATCTCCGTGTCAAGGCTTGTAAACTTCCCCCGTTCAAAAAGGGCGGAGATTATCTCCTGAGCGAGAAGATATAGACCGGCTGATGAGGGAAGGGATAAGCTTAGAGACATAGCAAGCGATCGGGTAAATAAGTCCCTAGCCTGAGGGAGCTCTACTTGTATTTCTTTTTGACTAAGGATCCTCGTCAACTCTGGAAGGAGGGCTTGAGTTATTCCAACTCCGAACAAGCCAAGGGGCACATACATAACCCGAAAGGCATAGGAATACCAAGAGACAGCCCCTTCACCGCAGGAGGTAGCAAAGTAGGTGTTAACAAAGATGTTTATTTGCATGATAGAAAGCCCGAAAATGGTTGGACCTATGAGCCTTAAGACCTCTTTGAAAGCAGGATGAGAAAAATCGGGTTTAAGACCAAAGGAAAAGCCTTCTTTCAAAAGAAGAGGAATTTGCATTATGGCTTGAAGGCAACCGCCAAGGGTTACCCCAACCGCCATGGCATAGATAGGCTCAATCCCAAGGGAAACTAAAAGGAAATAGCCAAAAACCCCGATCAAGATAGAAGAAAGGTTAAAAAGACCGGAAGAGAGAGCAGGTAGAAAAAAGTAGCCAAGGCTGTTTAGCAAGCCGGCAAAGAGAGAGGCTAAGCTTATGAAGAAGAGGAAGGATATGGTTATGTAGGTTAGGTTTACGGCAAGGGAAAACTTTGAGGGTGTTTCTTTAAAGACTGGGGCAAGAAGCTCAACGAGGCTTGGAGCAAAAAGGAGCATAAGGAGAACCACCGAGCCTGAAACCAAGATAAAATTTGCAAGAAGCGTCTTTGCTACCGTTAAAGCCCTTTCTTTTCCTTCACGCTCTAAGGTTGAGCTGAAGACCTTAACGAAGGCTGCTTGGCTTGCCCCCTCGGCAAAGAGGTCCCTCAAGAGGTTTGGGATGCGGTAGGCTACGACGAAGGCATCCATGCTTTTTCCAGCTCCAAAAAAGTAGGCAAGGACTTGTTCTCTGACAAGCCCAAGGATCCTACTTATGAAAACTGCTATGGTGACTGAGCTTGCCCCTTTGGCTACCTTTTCGAGGCGCTCTTCTTTGGCTTGAGAAGAAGGGCTTTTTGAATGGACTTGCCTCAATGTATCCCCAAAGTTTTTGGCTGTTTGGCTTCAAATTAAAGATTTTAAAACACTTTAAACAAATTAGAAGCCATCTAAATGAGTCTATTCCATATCCTCCATACCCTCTGAGGCTGTATTAAGAATGTTTTTTGTGCAAGCCCTCCTGCTGTCGCCCCGAACCCCCTTTTTTTGTCACCCCCGAGCGCAAGCCGAGGGGTCTCCCAAGGGACGTCATCCCGAGCGAAGCGAGGGA
>QGLW01000431.1_pt1 | contig 9759 bp, 9 predicted proteins | sample 1725341 | NCBI WGS metagenome assembly QGLW01 (sample SAMN05439265, study PRJNA331180) | Hot springs metagenome, whole genome shotgun sequencing project. | isolation source: microbial mat of Apron and Channel Facies of Mammoth Hot Springs | place: USA: Wyoming, Yellowstone National Park | collected... | reverse complement strand
GCCGCAAGGCCTATCTTGTAGCGTTCCACGCCCCTTAGGGAGTCCACGCGGGAGAGGAAGGCCACCAGGATGAGAGCTAAAAGCCCCCACAGAGGGTACTGCCGGTTGCGGGCCCGGGGGTCGGGGATCTGGGATAGAGCCTCACGCAGGGTCATGCCCCTCCTTTACCCCACGAGCCGCATATCGGTCAAGTCTGGCCCCAAGAGGGCGCACCCGGGGCTCAGACCAGGCTTACTGAGCGAAAAGGCCCTTGGCCTCCAGGAAGGCCCGCACCGCCTGGGCCTCGGCCAGGGGGTCCAGGGCCTCGGTGTCCAGGACCAGGGCCCTGGGGTGGTCCCTGAGCAGGCGCAGGGGGCCTTCCGGGTCGTAGTTCCTCTTCTCCTCGGCCACGATCTTCAGCTTGGCCAGAACCTCCTCCGCCGGGGCCAGGGCTAAGGCCTCCTCCAGCTCCTCCGGGGCGAGGACGCCCTGGGCCAGCTCCTGGAGCTTCTCCGCCTCCAAGGGAGAGAGGGCCACCCGGTCAAAGGCGTCCTGGCGGGCTAGGAGGCGCTTTAAGCGGGTGATCTCCCGGGCGTGGAGGACGACAAAAAGGGCCTTGGGCAGGTGCTCGAGGGCGTAGGCCACCTCCTCCTCCCCCCTGAGGCCGTCAAAGAGGAGGAGGGGGGCGGGAGGCACGTACCCCCAGGCGAGGACCTCGGCCACGCCCCCAGGAAACTCCTCCCGGAAGCGCCGGGTGAGGCGGAAGCGCTCCTCCCGGGGGATGGGGGGTTTGGCCCCGTAGCGGGGAAGGACGTAGAGGTCCACCAGCTCCCGCCGGTCGGGAAGCCTGGGCAAGCCCAGGGCCTCCACCAGGGTGCTCTTCCCCACCCCCGTGAGGCCCACCAGGATGAGGAGGGGCTGGGTCTTCAGGGATACCAAGCCCTCTTGGAGCTCCAGGGAAAAAGCCACGCCCACCTTGCCATTTTACGGGTTCTGCCCTATACTTTAGGAGGAGGTGACAGCAAATGAAGCTGAAGCTCTGGTAAGGTTTTTTGGGAGCCAGTTTGCTTCTCTTGTTGACCGCCTGCCCGCAGACACCAGCCCCGCCTCAAAGCAACACCACACCCAGCGAGTTCAGCACTGCCCTTCAGAACGTTGGCCAAGACATCCAAGGAACCCTCTCCCAGAACAACCAAGAGTTGTAACAGCTCCTACAAGGCATCGCCTTTGGTCAGTTCACGCCACTGGGCCAAGGTCTCCAAACCCTGGAGCAGCGGCTTGACCCCTTGGTCTACCTGAAGCAGCCCATCCCGGAGCTGCAAGGGTTGCTGGGCGGCATCCTGCCCCAGGGTAACCCATCCAACTTGCCCAGGGGGGGTGTTTGAATGCCTCTCCAGTGGGAGCTGTAACCCGGTAGATCCTAACAGCGATGACCTGGTCATCCGCTACCAAACGGGCTCTACATGGAACAAGCTCTTAGCAGACTGGAATTACTCCTCTAAGGGAACCCCTTCCCCCACGGTGTACGTGCACAATCCCTCCGATACGCAGGGCCAGTACCTGCAGGAGATGCCCACCAAGGCCTTCGGGAGCCTGGACCTTAAGGAAGACGGCACCAACGAAGGTGAGGCCACCTTCCAGGCCTCCTGGCGCCCCAGCACCTGCGTGAGCGGGGGATACCTCTTAGAGCCAGGAAGCCTATCCCTCGAGGGGTTCCTCAACCGGCCTTCCGCCACGGGGCGCCTGGTGGACCTCCAGAGCCTGAGCCTGACCACCAGCGCTTCCCAGCTCAAGTTGGTTTGGAACCTCAGCCTCCTCACCCAGGGCAACGACGCCGACCTCCACACCGAGGGATTCATCCAAATCAACGGCTCCAGCACCCCGGGGACCTGCGGCAGTCTGCTGGAGAAGGAGAAGTTTAACGCCTCCTCCGGTGAGGTGGACGTCAAGCTGGATATCCGGAATCACACCGCCCGCTTCTACTTCAAGATCACGGACTAGAACGAGAACACCGGAGCCATTACCATTCAAAACGGCTACCTGACGGTAGACGGCAAGACCGTCACCTTCGCCGGCGTTCTGGACGACGCCAACGGCAACTGCGTGCCCGGGGAGAACCTCACCCTCACCTTCGCCAGCGGGCAGACCATGTCCCTGGAAGACTACCTCATCCAGAAGCTGGAAGTTTCCCCCTGCAGGTAGCGGGGTACCCCACACCAGCCCCCGGGGGTGCACCCTCGGGGGTTTGGTATGATGGCCCCCATGAAGCGCCTCCTGCTGACCCTTGGCCTTCTTCTTGGCCTGGCCCTGGCCCAGGCCCCAGCCTACCCGGAGAACACCGCCGGCTTTGGCTACGCTCCCGATAAGGGCTTCTACCTGCAGGGGAGCCTGGTCCTGCCCTTTAGCCCTCTGGGGATAGACACCGGCCTGGACGCCCAGGTCCTCCTCTCCCAAAACCCGGAGGTCTACGCCCTTCTCAAGGCCAACCTCTTCCCCGGGCTTGTCATCGCCGACCTCTACGCCTCCTTGGGCCTGGGCTTGGACCTCCGCTACCCCTTCGGGGTCCACCTGGGCCCTCTGGCGAGCGTGGAGCTGCCGGGCGGGGCCCTTTCGGCGGGCCTCGGCCTCGGGTACTACGGAGGCTTCCACCTGGCCTGGGGAGCGGGCTTCCGGCTCTACCTGGAGCCTTTGGCCCTCGAGGTCTCCAGCTCGGACCGCTACCCCTTCCTCCTCGCCCTCCTCTACCTCTTCTAGCCCGGTGAAGAAGCTCCCCCTGGTCCTCTTCTCCCTCCCCGCCCTCCTCACCCTGGGGGTCTTCGTCCTTTACCCCTTTCTGGACGTCCTCCGCTTCTCCACCTGGGACTGGTCCGGCCTCTCCGAGCCCAAGCCGGTGGGCCTCAAGAACTACCGGGACCTCCTCCAGGACCCGGCCTTTTGGGGAAGCCTATGGGTCACCCTAAAGTTCATGGCCCTGGCCCTGCCCCTCTTCGTGGGCCTCTCCCTGGCCCTGGCCGTGGCCCTGGAAGGAGCCCCTTACGAGCGCTTCGCCAAAAGCCTCCTCTTCCTCCCCGGCCTGGTGACCCTGGGCGGGGCCACGCTTTCCTGGTACACCCTCTTCACCCCGGAGTACGGGGCCTTGGCCCAGTTCCTCCCCATCCCCCCCTGGGACCGGGAGGGCTTCTGGGCGCTGGTCATGGTGGTCCTCTTCACCCTGTGGCGGCACCTGGGCTACGGGGTCCTGGTGGCCTCGGCCCGGCTCAAGGCCATCCCCAAAACCCTCCTCGAGGCCGCCTACGTGGACGGGGCGGGGCCGTGGGAGGCCTTCCGCCACGTGGTCCTGCCCCTCATGCGGCCGGCGGTGGCCTTTTTGGTCGTGGTGGGCACCATCCTTTCCCTCCAGTCCTACGCCGCCGTCTTCCTCCTGACCCGGGGCGGGCCCTACGGGGCCACCCGGGTCCTGGGCTACTACCTCTACGAGACGGGCTTTGAGAACTTCCGCCTGGGCTACGCTGCGGCGGTGACCGTGGTCATCCTCCTCCTCACCCTCCTCTTCGCCTACGCCCAGCTCAAGCTCCTCCGTCACGGGGAGGAGTAGCGGTGGCGGGCCAACTCCTTCAGGTGTCCCTCAAAGTCGGCGTTCAGGAAGAGCCTGCCCTTGGCGTGGAAGAAGTAGAGGTAGGGCCGCCCCTTTTCGTCGGTGCGCACGGGGTTCAGCACCGCCAGCAATGCGGCCCGCCCGGGGTTGGCGATGGGCCCCGGGGGGAGGCCCCGGTAGCGGTAGGTGTTGTAGGGGGAGTCCACGGCGAAGTCCCCCGCCCTTCGGGAAAGCTCGGGAAGGCTCTTGCCCAGGGCGTAGGCCACGGTGGGGTCGGCCTGGAGGGGCATGCCCCGCTCCAGGCGGTTCAGGAAGACCCCGGCGATCTTGGGCATCTCCGCCTCGCTCCCCGCCTCCACCTGGACGATGGAGGCTAGGGTGACCCAGGCGTGGACCGACAGGTGCCGCTCCTCTAGGAGCCGCCTCACCGGGGGGGTGAGCTCGGCCTCAAAGCGGCGCAGCATGGCCCGCACCACCTCCTCGGGGGTGGCCAGGAGATCAAAGGTGTAGGTGGCGGGGAAGAGGTAGCCCTCGAGGCCCTTCGCCTCCACGTAGGGGGGCCTCAGGCTGCCGGGGTCCTGGGCCAGGCGCAGGAAGCCCTCCCCGTCCAACCCCGCCTGGGAGAGCCTCTTGGCGTAGCCCACCGCCCGCTGCCCCTCGGGGAAGGTGAGGGTCACGGCAAGGGGCTTCTCTCCCCCGGTGAGGGCCCGGGCCAGGCGGAAGGCCCCGTCCCCCTGGAGGCGGTAGACCCCGGGAACGAGGCGCCGCTCCCGGCCGGAAGAGCGCAGGTAGGCGGCGAAGAGGCGGCCCGAGCGCACAAGCCCCGCCTCCTCCAGGACCCGGGCCACCTCCACCCCCCTGGCCCCCCGGGGGATGCGCACCATGGCCTCCTTTCCCGTGGGGCCCATGAGCCAGAGGGCGTAGAGGAGGAGGAGGGCGAAGGTGACGAAGAGGGCCAGGACCCCCCGCCAGAGCCAGGTTCTAGACCCCTCGGGCAAGGTACCCCTCCAGAAGGACCACGGCGCTCATCTCGTCCAGCTTCCCCTTATCCTCCCGCACCCGCCTGGGGGCGTGGCGGAGCCGGGCCATGGCCGCCTTGGTGGTGTAGCGCTCGTCCCAAAGCTCCACCTCCACCCCCCGGGCCCTCAGGGCCTCCACCAGGGGGAGGACCCTCTTAGCCTGGGCGCTCTCCTTGAGATCGGTGCGGAGGGGAAGGCCCACGATGAGCTTGGCGAGGCCCTCCCGGCGCACGAAGTCCAGAAGGGCCTCCACGTCCTCCTCCAGGCTCCGGCGCACCAGGTACCCCCGGCCGAAGGCGAAGGGCAGGCCCTCCTCCCCCACGGCCAGGCCGATCCTGGCCTCCCCCACGTCAAGGGCGCCCAGCCGCATAGCGCACGCTTCGGTCCGCCAGGACCACCCCCAGGTAGAGGAGGGCCACCCCAAAGGCCCGCCCCGCCTCCTCGAGGCCCACCACGCCCAAGCGGTTCAGGGTGCTGGTGGAGGCCAAAACCAGGGCGGCCAGGAAGATGAGGGCCGTTCCGTAGGCCCGCCCGGGGTTTTTCCGCCAGAAGAGGAGGGTGGTGTAAAAGGCCACCCCCGCCATGAGGAGGGTGCCCAAGAGGTTGAAGGGGATGGTCCAGAGCCTGGGGGAGGTGAGGCTTGGGGGCGGGAAAGCGGCCCCGGAAGGGGTGTAGGGCTCGGGAAGCCGGGCCAGGTCCAAAGGAGCCGTGACCACCAGGTAAAGGCCGAAGAGGACGAAGGGGACCAGGAGGGCGAAAAGCCCCCTGGCCGCCTTGGGGTTCACCAGGGCCAGGCTCCCTAGGCCCAAAAAGGTCACCCCGTGCATGGCCCCGGTGAAGTACCAGAGGCGGTAGAGGAAGGGGCTCCAGGCCCCCTGGAGCCGGGCCAGAAGCTCCGCCGAAACCCCCAGGGCGAAGAAGAGGAGGCCCAGGGCGTAGAAGGCGTTGTGCAGGGAGGGCCGGAGCCTATAGCGGCTGAAGGTGAGGGCGAAGAGGGCCCAGGAGAGGGCCACCGCCAGAAAGCTTAGGAGGACCATGCCCCCATTTTACGGGAGGAGCCCGGGCAGGGCCTCCTTGGCCCGCCTGGGGTCCAGGCCCCCGCCCTGGGCCAGGGCCCCCTTGCCCCCGCCCCGCCCCCCGGCCCGCTGGGTGAGGGCCTGGAAAAGGCTTCCCGCCTCGAGGCCCCGCTCCTGGGCCCCTTTGGAGAGCTTCAGGACCGCCTGCCCCCCGGAGAGGACCAGGGCCACGTCGGCCCCCCGGTTCACCAGGTCGTCGGCGGCCTGGCGAAGCGCGGCCATGTCCAGGCCGGGAAGCTCCAAAGCGGCCCACCTGAGCCCTCCCTTCTCCTCCAGGGCGACCCCGCCCCCACCCAAGGCGGCCTGCACCAGCCGGGCCTTGAGGCTCTCCACCTCCTTCTCCCGGGCCCTGAGCTCGGCGAGAAGCTTCTCCAGGCGCTCCTCCAAGGCGGCCTCCCCCACCTCCAGCCTTTCCGCCAGGGCCTTCAGGCGGGAAAGCGCCCCCCGGGCGAAGCGGATGGCCCCTTCCCCGGTGACGGCCTCTATGCGGCGCACCCCGGCGGAGACCGCCTCCTCGCTCCGGATGAGGAAGGCCCCGATCTCCCCGGTCCTCCGCACGTGGGTGCCCCCGCAGAGCTCCTTGGACTCGAGGCCCGGCACGGGGCTCCCCTCCACCCGCACCACCCGCACCACCTCCCCGTACTTCTCGCCGAAGAGGGCCATGGCCCCCTCCTTCTTGGCCTCCTCCAGGGGCAGGTAGCGCCAGGTGACGGGGAAGTCCGCCATGATCCAGCGGTTCACCAGAAGCTCTATGCGCTCAAGCTCCTCCCCTTTGAGGGGCTCGGGGTGGGTGAAGTCAAAGCGCAGGCGGTCCGGGGCCACCAGGCTCCCCGCCTGGCGCACGTGGGGGCCCAGTACGGCCCTCAAGGCGGCGTGGAGGAGATGGGTGGCGGTGTGGTTCCGCTCGGTGTCCCGGCGCCTGGGGTCCACCACCGCCCTCACCCTCTCCCCCACCCTAAGCACCCCCTCCTCCAGCTGCGCCCGGTGGAGGAAGATGCCCCACTCGGTCTTCAGGGTGGTCTCCACCCGGGCCCGGCCCCCGGGCCACTCCAGAAGGCCGAAGTCCCCGATCTGCCCGCCCCCTTCGGCGTAGAAGGGGGTCCGGTCCAGGACCACCTGGACCTCGGTGCCGGGGCCGGCCTCGGGGAGGCTCTCGTCCCCCGCCAGAAGGGCCAGGACCTGGGCCTCGGCCTCGAGAGTGCCGTAGCCCAGAAACTCCGTGGCCCCCCGCTCGGCATAGAGCTCCTCCAGGACCTGGGCGCTTTTCTTGAAGATCTCCCGTTCAAAGGCCATAGCCGACCGGGAGCGCTCCTGCTGCTCCTCCATAGCCCGCTTAAAGCCCTCGGTGTCCACGCCATAGCCCCTTTCGGCGGCGATCTCCACCGTGAGGTCCAGGGGGAAGCCGTAGGTGTCGTAGAGGCGGAAGGCCTCCTGCCCCGGGAGGACCTCCCCGGGCTTCAGGCCGGAAAGGAGGGCGTCAAGCCGCCTCAGGCCCCCCTCCAGGGTCTCCAGGAAGCGCTCCTCCTCGAGGCGGATCTGCTTCTCCACCGCCTGTAGATTCTCCCGCATCTCCGGGTAGAAGTCCCCAAGGAGCTCCGCCACCACCGGGGCCAGCCGGTGGAGGAAGGGCTCGGCGAGGCCCAGGAGGTAGCCGTGGCGCAAAGCCCGCCTCAGGAGGCGGCGGATCACGTACCCCCTCCCGGTGTTGGAGAAGGTCACCCCGTCGGACAAGGCCGCCACCACCGCCCGGACGTGGTCGGCGATCACCCGGTGGCTCACGCTCTCCTTGCCCAGGTAGGGCCTGCCGCTCAAGAGGGCCACCCGCTCAATGATGGGGTAGAAGGTGTCCGTGCGGTAGAAGTCCTCCACGTCCTGGAGAATGGCGGCCACCCGGTAAAGGCCCATGCCGGTGTCAATGTTCTTCTGGGGCAGGGGCTTCAGGATCCCGGGGCCGGGGATAGGCCCCTGGCGGTCGTACTGGGTGAAGACCAGGTTCCAGATCTCCACGAACCGGTCCCCGCTCTCGGTGTTGGGGCCGGTCTCGTCGGGGGTGCCGAAGGCGGGCCCACGGTCGTAGAAGATCTCCGAGCAAGGGCCAGAAGGCCCGTTGGGCCCGTGGGTGATGGCCCCGCCCGGCCAGTAGTTCTCGTCCTCGCCGAAGCGGCCTATCTTCTCCTCGGGCACCCCCACCAGGTCCCGCCAGATGGCGTAGGCCTCGTCGTCGTCCTCGTAGACCGTGACCCAGAGGCGCTCGGGGTCCAGCTTGAGGTGCTCGGTCAAAAATTCCCAGGCCCAGAGGATAGCCTCTTTCTTGAAGTAGTCCCCAAAGGAGAAGTTGCCCAGCATCTCAAAGAAGGTGTTGTGCCGGGCAGTGCGGCCCACGTTCTCAATGTCCCCCACCCGGAGGCACTTCTGGCAGGTGGTGATCCTGCGCCACTCCCGGCCCCCGAAGATGGGTTTGGCCCCCAGGAAGTAGGGCTTTAAGGGGGCCATGCCCGCCGAGGTGAAGAGGAGGGAAGGGTCGTTCTCGGGGATGAGGCTAAAGGAGAGCAGGCGCAGGTGGCCCTTGCTCTCAAAAAAGGAAAGGTACTTCTCGCGGATCTCCGCCGTGCGCATGGCTTTGATTATAGGCTCTGGCCGCCCGGGCGTGGGGGCCCCTTCCCTTAAACTGGAGCTATGAAGGTCCAGATGCGCCGCTACACCCTGAAGGAGGGGGCCAGGGAGGCCTTTCAGCAGGTCTTCCTAAAGACCATCGTCCCCCTGCGCCAGGCCCTGGGCTTCCAAGTCCTCGGGGCCTACTGGCTCTCGGAGCGGGAGTTCCTCTGGTTCGTGGCCCACGAGCGCTTTGAGGAGGCGGAGAAGGCCTACTACGAGCATCCCAAGCGGAAGGAGATCAATCCCCAGGCCTTTTTGGAAGCCATAGACACCCGCTTCGTGGAACGCATCCTGTAGCCTGGGCCACGCCCCTCCCCGCCTCCCGGGGTAAGCTTGGGGGGTGGAGGTCTTCTACCTGGTCCTGCGCAACCTCATGGCCCGCCCCGTGCGGAGCCTCCTCACCCTCCTGGGGGTCCTGGTGGCCACCAGCAGCATGGTCCTCTTCCTCTCCTTCGGCGAGGGCCTGAGGCGGGCCCTTTTTCAGGAGCTTTCCCGGGTGGGCCCCGCCATCCAGGTGGTGCCCGAGGGCACGGAAGGCTTCGGCTTCTCCCCTTCGCCGGAGATCACCCCGGAGACCCTCCAGGCGCTTTCCCAGGCGGGGAAGGCCCTGGGGGTGCGGGCGGTCATCCCCACGCTCCTCCTCGCCCGGGGGGGCTTTGATCCCAACACCAGCTTCTTCTTCCAGGGCCTGCCCCCGGGCGTGGCCCCGGACCTCCTCTACCCGGGGGTGAAGGCTAAGGAAGGCCAGCTTCTCCCCTCGGAGAAGGGGGCGGTGGTGGGCGGCAGGATCGCCAAGCGGAACGGGCTTTCCCTGGAAAGCTCCCTGCGGCTTTCCCCCAAGGTTACCCTGAAGGTAGAGGGCATCCTGGAGGAGGCCGGGGGCCTGGCCGACAACCTCATCTTCGTCCCCCTCCCCGTGTTGCAGGAGGTCCTAGGCACCAGGAACTTCAGCGCGGTTCTGGTAGCCCTGAACCCGGGGCAGAAGGCGGAGGAGGTGGCCCGGGCCCTGGAAAAGGCGGTACCCGGAGTGAAGGCCCAGACCACGAGCGAGGTCATGCGCTTCGCCGAGCGGGCTTTGCGCATCAGCGACCTGGTGCGCTTCGGCATCAGCCTGGTGGCCCTCACCGTGGGCGGCCTCCTGGTGGCCAACACCGTGATGATGTCCGTCTACGAGCGCATCCGTGAGTTTGGCGTCATGCGGGCTCTGGGGGCTAGGCGGGGCTTCATCTTCCGCCTGGTGCTCCTCGAGGCCCTCCTCCTGGCCCTCATGGGGGGCCTTCTGGGCCTTGGAGTGGGGAGCCTGGCCTCCTCGGCCATCAACCTCTACACCCTGGACCAGGTGGGCCTGGCCCTTTCCGCCGTCACGGCAAGGCTTTCCCTCTTCGCCCTGGGAATAGCCCTCCTCCTGGGCCTCACGGCGGGCCCCCCTCCCCCC
>QGLW01000430.1_pt1 | contig 9781 bp, 12 predicted proteins | sample 1725341 | NCBI WGS metagenome assembly QGLW01 (sample SAMN05439265, study PRJNA331180) | Hot springs metagenome, whole genome shotgun sequencing project. | isolation source: microbial mat of Apron and Channel Facies of Mammoth Hot Springs | place: USA: Wyoming, Yellowstone National Park | collected... | reverse complement strand
GAACTGGTGGTGCTGCTGGTGGCGGAGCCGGTACAGGTGGTGGGGGTACTACTGGTGCAAGTGGTACAGCAACAGCGGACGGTGGAATCAACGGTGAGTTCCAAGTAGATTATAATATAGATCAGAACGACTTGTTTGCCCAAATAGAAGACAATATAAAAAATATTCTTTCAAAAAATGGAACCATTAAAACAGAAAGCCCAGTTATAAAAGTACCTTTAGTGGCAGTTGTAGATCTTAATCCAAAAGTTTGAAAAGCTATAGCTAAAAAATTTATAATTCCTAATATTGATCCTGCCCAATTTATTCTTAATGGAATCCCTTTAACTATGAAATAAATACCTAAAAATAGACTCCCCAAAAAGAATCTTTCAAATAAAAGGAAAAAGGGGGTAAGATATTTTAAAGATATCTTCGTCAAAGAAAAGGTACTTCCCCATATTAAAGTTACAAAAATTAAAATTAATGTACCCTTAAGTTCCAATTTTCTCATCATACAGCAGAATTATATCATAATGATTTACAAACAAGTATATTTGGGTTAAGATATGATAAAAGGTTAATCAAAAAGAGGTGAAATATCATGATGGTTGAGGTTTATATAGCAGGACTAAGTTTAGATCCTCAAACCAATCAGTTCGTTGTGCTCTTAAGAGAAAAACCAGAAGGAAAAAAATTCCTCCCAATATGGATAGGTCCTTTTGAAGCTAATGCTATTGCTATTGCATTAGAAAAAATAGATATAGGGAGACCTCTTACCCATGACCTTCTAAAAAATATAATTGAATCTTTAAATGCTAAAGTAGATAAAGTTTACATACATTCCTTAAAAGAAAATACGTTTTATGCAACAATCTTCTTAAATATAAACGATAAAATATTAGAAATTGATTCCAGACCTTCTGATGCTATGGCTCTTGCTTTAAGAACTCAATCTCCTATTTATGTAGATTCCCAAATATTAGAAGAAGCTGGGTTCGTAGAGGAATATAATGCAGAAGAAGAATTAACGAAGCTATTAAGAGACTTAAATCCAGAGGAATTCAAAAAACAATAAGAAGGAGGTTACATAATAATGCCTTTCTCTCTCATCAGTGTTTATGATAAGACTGGAATTGAGAGTCTTTGTCTTGAACTAACTAACCATGGATATCAGATTATTGCGACTTCTTCCACTGCTAAATATTTAAGAGAGAGAGGATTTGAAGTAAAAGAAGTATCTGAATACACAGGTTTCAAAGAATTAATTGGTGGAAGAGTTAAAACCCTTCATCCTAAAATATTTGCAGGAATTTTAGCAAGAAGAGATAAAAAAGAGGATATAGAAGAACTACAGAAAGAAAATATTCCTTTAATAGATATTGTTGTTTGCAATCTTTATCCTTTTGCAAAAGTTATTTCTAAAAAAGATGTATCTTTAGAAGAAGCATTAGAGAACATTGATATCGGAGGTGTAAGTCTTCTAAGAGCAGCTGCAAAAAACTTTCCATATGTTCTTGTAGTCCCATCTCCTGAAGATTACGAGAAAGTAATTCAATATTTAAGGGAAAATAGAGATGATATTGAATTTAGAAGAGAGATGGCTATTAAAGCCTTTTATATTACCTCTATTTATGATCAAACTATATCCTCTTATTTATCTCAGGAATTCTATGAAAATATAAATCTAAATTTAAGCAAGAAATTAGATTTAAGATATGGAGAAAACCCTCAACAAAAAGCAGGATTTTATACTTTACCTTATCAAGAAATTCCTTTCGAGAAACTTCAAGGGAAAGAACTATCCTATAATAATCTCTTAGATATGGACTCTGCTTGGAATTTAGTTAAAGAATTTACAGAACCTACTGTGGCAATTATTAAGCATAACAATCCTTGTGGCGTAGCTTCTAATAATGACCCTACTAAAGCTTTTTTAAAAGCCCTTGAAAGTGACCCTGTATCTGCATATGGTGGAATTATAGCATGTAACTTTATTTTAGATGAAAATACAGCAAAAGAGATAACAAAATCTTTCTTTGAGGTTATAGTAGTACCTGGTATTACAGAAGAAGCTAAAAATATTCTTTCCACTAAAAAGAATTTAAGAGTTTTAATATATAAAGAAAATATTCCTGAGAATCCCCTTGAAATAAGATCTTTAAGGAGAGGATTTTTAATTCAAACCTTCAATAATGTATTGATGAATAATTATGAAGTAAAAACCTCTCTAAAACCAGATGAAAAGGATATGGAAGAATTACTTTTTGCTTTAAAAATTGTAAAACATGTCAAATCAAATGCTATTGTGGTTAGTAAAAACAAACAAACCTTAGGAATTGGAGCAGGACAAATGAATAGAGTAAATTCAGTAAAAATAGCACTGGAACAAGCAGGAGAAAAGGCAAAAGGGGCTTATCTTGCATCTGATGCTTTCTTTCCCTTTCCAGATTCTATAACTCTTGCAGCCCAATACGGAATAAAGGCTGTAATTCAACCATCAGGATCTATAAGAGATGAGGAAGTAATAAAAGAAGCAGAGAAAAATGGTATTATATTAGTTATGATCGATATCAGACATTTTAGACATTGAACCAAATAGAAGAGATTTTTAAAATCCTTTTTGATAGATATGGGCCTCAATATTGGTGGCCTGCGGAGACTCCCTTTGAAGTAATAGTAGGAGCTATTCTTACTCAGGCCACCAATTGGAATAATGTGGAAAAAGCTATCAATAACTTAAAAAAACATAATCTTCTTGATCCTTATAGTATTCACAATATCTCTGAAAAGGATTTATCAAATCTTATTAAATCATGTGGCTTTTATAAAATAAAAGCAAAAAGACTTAAAAGTTTTATAGAGGTTTTTATTAATAAATTTGATGGAAATATATCCAAAATGAATATTTATCCTACATCCTATCTAAGAAAAGAACTCCTAAAAATAAATGGTATAGGTATGGAGACTGCAGATTCTATTTTATTATATGCCTTAAATAGACCTGTTTTCGTAATTGACAACTATACTAAAAGATTATTTTATTGCCTTGGACTTGGTGACTATAAATTACCCTATGAGAAATGGCAACAAATTTTCCACAATTTTTTATTACCAATTTACCAACTATATCAGGAATATCACGCCTTGATTGTAGAACATGGTAAAAGAAAATGTAGAAGATGTAATGATAAATGCTTTCTTAAAAAGGCTTTATATTTAAACCTTACTTTTGGATAATAGCTTTCTCTAAAGGTTCCTTTTTTACTTCTCTTAAAGATAATTCTTTCATTACTTTTATAAAAATTGTTTCCACATAATTATCAGGGATATCACCTACAAGAAGATAATGTTTATTATCTTTCTTCCAAATTATAGATTTCCACAGAATATTAGATGCAAAAAATACCTGAGTACCATCAATAATAATAGGTTGTCCAGTAGGTCTAAAAGGAATATTGCCCTCGAAAAGAGATAAATCAAGAACTCCATCTGAATATTTATAATAATGGGTTATTTTATCATTATCTTCTAATATGGAATAAAATTTAATAAGCATATATCCTAAAGGAAGTTCAAAAGGTGCTTTGGCATTATTAATTTTTTCCTCAACCAATTTACTCTCCTCTATTTTTGTATTCTTATTTCTTATAAAGTCAAGATTAAAAAGATTCTCAGAGAACTTAGGATTAAAATCAATCTCTATAAACATAGTTCTTCCTACAATTTTTCCATCACTATTATACTTATCAGTCCTCAAAGATATATATTTCTCACTATCTATCCACATTTTACTTATAAGTTTCTTAGTATATTTAGAAGTAAAGAGAATAACATATACCTTCCTGCCCAAAAAGACCTCTTCCTTATCTATAGTAACAATATAATTTTGCCTTATTAATTTTATTTGTCGTTCTATCTCATCTTTAGTTCTTATAATAAAAGATGAGGGAGAAATTCTTATTACATTAATCTTAGGGTCAAAATCATATTGATATTTTCCATTATCTAAAACTACTCTACCCAAAAGAAAGGGAGGAGATAAATAATCTTTTCTAAAAAGGTAATTACCATTAGAATAAACCTTAGCAACACTTGTTTTCTCAAAATTAGGATCATCAAATAATATAGAAACTTCTATGCCTGAAAATGGTACTATACCATTATTTTTTTCAAAATTTCTAATAATTTCAAAAGAATCTTCAGCAAAAATAGTTGTGATGTAAAAGAGGCTTATAAACAGTACAATTGCCCTTTTCATTACTCATTTTCCGCTATACTGATAAAGTACAAGATCAACCAATGTATTTTCGTTTATTGAAGTGCTCATTTTTCCATGAAAGTTATAATAACTGTATATGTCTTTATCAAAACTCTGGGATTTAAAATAATTCTGAGCAAAAAAGATAATTGCGCCAAAAAAAGCAACAAAACCAAGAATTAGAAGAAATTTTCTGAATGTACTCTTTGAAACATCACCCTTTTCTAAAGCATATTTTACCCAGATTTTATCTGATAATTCCTCAGAAGGTTCAATTTCAGGAAGTTCATGGATTAAGTTTACTATTTTCTTTATCATTTCTAATTCTCTTCTACAATCAGAACAAATTAAAAGATGGCCTTCCAAATCTCTCCTTTTATCTGAAGAGATTTCACCATCAATATATGATGATATCAATCTTTTAGCCTCTTTACATTGCATAATTTCCATCTTCCTTTAAAAGTCTTTCTTTCAATTCCTTTCTTGCCCTAAAGAGTCTTGATTCTACGGTACCCACAGGACAATTTAAAATTCTAGCTATCTCCTCATATGACAATCCTTCATATTCCCTAAGTATTAATACTTCTTGATATTCCTTAGGAAGCTCCATTATTAATCTACGCACTTTACTTTTCACATCTTCCTTCTCTACTATATCTAATGGGTCCTTTGTATCTCCCGCTATTATACTTTCAAAAGTATTATCATCATCTTCATTTATTGAATTATCTAAGGAATATACTTCTTTATTTTTTCTTCTATAATCATAAGCAATATTAATTGCTATTCTATAGAGCCATGTAGAAAACTTTGACTCTCTTCTAAAACTATTAATATTTTTAAAAGCTTTTATAAATACTTCTTGCACAAGATCCTCTAAATCTGGGATATTTCCGAGTTGAAGATAAAGAATATTTAAGATTTTCTTTTCGTATCTTTTCACAAGAATAGAGAAGGCCTCTCTATCTCCACTTTTGATATAAGAAAGAAGAGCATGATCAGATAACTTACCCTTTTCCTCCCCAGAAAGGGAGGAAAAGGGCTTTAATTCATTATCAGATATAGTTTTCTTTCCTTTAATTACACTAACTAACTCTTTATACATAATATTCTTCCCTTCAGATTAAAATTTAGGAGCCTTTCTATTATATATCATTAACAAGTATCTTAATCTTGCCACTTGCGCTTTTTCTTAAACATTACTTATCTTTTTCCACATTTCTTTCTCCATATTCTTCTCTTTTATTCTTAGATCACTAATCTCTTTTTTCAACTGATCTAATTTTTCTTTATCCTGATTTCCAAGAGCTCTTGCCTGTAAAGTTTTTTCTCTTATTTGTAATCTCAATTCTTTTAAAGCATCAAGATATTTATCAAAGATAGCCTTAACTTTTTCCTTCTGATCCTCTTTAAGCTTTAAATTTTTATCCAAGAAAGATAGTAAATTTTTCTTCCATTCTTCATATATCTTATTGTTCAAATTTTTTAGCTCTTTTATCTTTTGTTGTAGTTTTTTCAGAATCAATCTTTTCTTCTCTTAAAGGTAAATGAATCTCAGCTTGAATTCTATTTCTTTCTCTTAAAAGATTTTGTAGATCTTGAGAAACAGGAACCCCTCGTTCATATGTATATCTGTTTCTGTCTAAGATCATAATTCTTTCTTTATAAAGCATTGGACCCTTATAATTTGGAGCAGCAAAAATAATAGCTTGAAATAAGGGAAAAAAATTATCAAAATTCCTACTACATACTTTAGTCTTTTCATATTCTCACCCCTTTTCCAATATTTCTTTACATAATTTATGACGTATATCACTATTTTTTATTCCCAATTTTTAGCTCTTCTAACTGCTTCCTTCCATTTTTTTAAAAGTTCTCTCCTTTTCTCTTCTGAGAGACAGGGCTCAAAAACCTTCTCTTCTCTCCATAAATGCTTAAGTTCATCAGTACTTTTCCATAAACCTACACCAAGGCCTGCCAAAAATGCTGCTCCTAAGGATGTGGTCTCAGTAACAAGTGGTTTTATAACTCTTATATTAGAAATATCAGACTGAAATTGCATAAGAAAATTATTAGCAGAAGCTCCACCATCAACCCTTAATTCTCTAATCTTTATACCGGTTTCATCACTCATGAGTTCTAAAACATCTTGGGTTTGATATGCTATGGCTTCCAAAGCTGCTCTTACAATGTGTTCTTTTTTAGTTCCACGGGTTATACCTATAATTAATCCCCTAGCAAACATATCCCAATGAGGAGCTCCAAGCCCTACAAATGCAGGTACGAAAAATACTCCTCCATTATCATCAACACTCTTTGCAAGAATTTCGCTTTCTGATGAATTTTTTATAATTCCTAAATTATCCCTAAGCCATTGTGTCACTGCCCCTGCGATAAAAACACTACCTTCTAAGGCATAATATATCTCATCTCCTAAACCATAAGCTATAGTAGTAATAAGAGCTTGAGATGAATATTTAATATTTTTACCTGTATTAAGTAGAATGAAGCAACCAGTACCATATGTATTTTTTACTATACCTTCTTCAAATCCACATTGACCAAAAAGAGCAGCTTGTTGGTCTCCTGCATCTCCGGAGATGGGGATCTCAAAATTATCCAAAATATTACATGTCCCATATATATAACTTGAAGGAAGAACCTTAGGCATCATAACTCTTGGAATATTCATTATTTCTAAGAGTTCATCATCCCAATCTAAGGTTTTTATGTTAAAAAGCATAGTTCTTGAAGCATTGGAGTAATCAGTAACATGTACTTTTCCCCCTGTAAGGTTCCATATTAACCATGTATCTACGGTACCAAAAAGGAGTTTACCTTCTTCAGCCTTTCTTCTTGCATTAGGCACATTATCTAATATCCACTTAATCTTAGGTCCTGAAAAGTAAGCATCAATTACAAGACCCGTTTTTTCCTTTATTAATTCAGAAAGTCCTTCATTCTTTAATTCTTCACAGTAATTTGCAGTTCTTCTACACTGCCAAACAATTGCATTATATATAGGTTCTCCTGTTTCCTTGTCCCATACAATAGTTGTTTCTCTTTGATTTGTAACTCCTATAGCAGTAATCTCCCTTGGTGATATACCAGATTTATAGACAGCTTCTAACATCACTTCTTTTTGAGAATTCCAAATATCCCAAGGATTATGCTCCACCCATCCTGGTTTTGGAAAAATTTGAGGAAACTCTTTTTGAGCAACACTAACAATATTACCTAAGGAATCAAAAACTATAGCTCTTGAGCTTGTAGTTCCTTGATCTAACGCAAGTATATACATATATTTACCTCCCCCTCTTCCTCAAATTTTTTTATTTTTTCTTTAAATAGTCTATCAAATCATTCAACTGTTTTTTATACATAGTTACATGATAAAAAGGATTTAACGGTTGTCCTTTACTCCATGCTTCCATAAATTTTTGAAATTCTTGTCTCTCTTTCTCAGAAATATTTTGTGGTCCTCTCCATTGAGGATTTATCTGTCCTTGACCTGTTTGTGAACCTTGAGGATTTTGTTGCATTTTTTGCCTCATTTCTTCAAATCTCTTTTGCCTTTCTATTTGTAATTTATCAAGATAAGTTAATTTCTCATCAGTTAAAACACCTTCAATTCTTGATATAAATTTATCAGCATCCTTCTTGGAAAGCATACTTGTTGTAAGAAGCTCTTGTAAGATAGGAATAAGTTTTTGAGCTTGGTTTTTTGTAATGGATACCTTCTTATCTTTATCAAGCTCCCTCAAATCCCTTACTAATCTCATAAGATATTGAACTTCTTGAGACATAAAATTTCTTCTTTGGGGTTGAGTTTGGGTTTGAGAATATGCAAAACTTATCAGTAATATACCTAATAATATTAAAGCAATAATTCTCTTCATAGTATTTACCTCCTTATTACTCATATCTTAAAGCTTCAATAGGATTCAATTTAGAAGCTCTTCTTGCAGGGTAATAACCAAAAAATATACCAACCAATGCAGATACGGTAAATGATAAGATTATAGGATTTAATGTTACAACAGCAGAAAGGCCAGAAAATAATTTAATAACTTGTGCAAGGAAAATCCCTAACAATATACCTATAATTCCACCCACTACCGACACAATTACAGATTCTAAGAGAAATTGCAAAAGAATATATCCTGATTTTGCTCCCACAGCTTTTCTTATACCTATCTCCTTTATTCTTTCTGTAACGTTGACCAACATTATGTTCATAATACCTATTCCACCAACTAAAAGAGAGATGGCTGCTATTCCTGCAAGAAAGAGAGTTAATGTTTGCATTGACTGATTCAAAGAAGAAAGAATAGTCAATTGATTCTGTACCACAAAATCATCTTCATCGGGATTTGTTATCTTATGCCTTTTCCTTATTATTTCCTCAATCTGGGTTTGGAGATCATCCATAACATCAGGACTTACAGCAGAAATATATATATTGTTTAAAAAATTTCCTCCTTGAATTTTGCGTTGAAAAGTGGTTAAAGGTATAAATATCATATCATCTAAGTTAGCAAATCCACCTAATTGTCCTTGAGGTTCAAGAACTCCTATAACTTTAAAAGTTATTCCTGCTATTTTTATACTTTGACCCACAGGATCCTCATTTCCAAAAAGAGTTTCCGCTACAGAAGATCCCAATACTGCTACTCTTTTACCTCCTTTATAATCCTCCTCGCTGAAGAAATCTCCTTCCTTTAACTTTATCTCTCTTATCCTTATATAATCAGTAGAAGTACAAATAACTTGAGTATTAGTATTTGAAGACTTATATTTTACCTGAACATTTCTATTTGCATAGGGTACTATAGCTATTACCTTTGAGTTGTCCAATTCTTTTTTAAGAGCCTCATAGTCATCATTAGTGATAGAACTTCTGTGTGCCCCTCTTACAAGCCCAACCCCTCTACCAAATCGTGGAAAAACAGTAAGAAGATTAGACCCAAGAGATGTAAACTGCTTTTCAATAGAATATTTAGTACCCTCTCCTAAGGACATTAAAGTTACCACTGCTGCAACTCCTATTATTATTCCAAGAGTTGTAAGAAATGTTCTTAACTTATTTGATGAGAAGCTATGAAAGGCCATCTTAAGTATTTCCATAATCATCATTTTATTACACCTACCTTAAAAGAACCCCTGGTATTCTTATCTGCATTTGCTGATTTGTAGATCTTGATGTACTGCTTGATGATGGTAATACAATCACATCCCCCTCTTTAAGACTACTTTCTACAATCACATTAGTACCATCATCTTCTCCTAAGATTACTCTTACAAGCTCGGTAGTTCCATCACCTTTAAGAACTTCCACATAACTTCTTCTCTCAGTTTTCTTTACAGCTTTAAGTGGTATTAATAAAACATTCTTTTTCTCCAAAAGAATAATATCTCCATCAGCACTCATCCCAACCTTTAATTTTAAATCAGGATTAGGTATTTTTACCCTTACCTTAAATATCTGACCTGTAATCAGTATTGAAAAAATGATGCCTCCTTGTGATAGAATTTACTTAG
>QGLW01000427.1_pt1 | contig 9877 bp, 8 predicted proteins | sample 1725341 | NCBI WGS metagenome assembly QGLW01 (sample SAMN05439265, study PRJNA331180) | Hot springs metagenome, whole genome shotgun sequencing project. | isolation source: microbial mat of Apron and Channel Facies of Mammoth Hot Springs | place: USA: Wyoming, Yellowstone National Park | collected... | reverse complement strand
TTAAATCTACCCTTGCGGTGGCAAAGGAAGCGGACTTGCTCTTGGTGGTTGTAGATGTATCAAAGCCCGATTTCGGGGATAACTTGATGGTGGTTGAGGAGACCCTTAAAGAAATAGGGGCGGGAGAAAAGCCCAAAATTTACGTTTTTAATAAAATAGACCTCATACCTTCAAAAAATATGCTTGAGAAGTTGATGGAGGAATTCGGCGAGGATGCGGTTTTCATAAGCGCAAAAACAGGTGAAAACCTTGATTTATTAAAAGAAAAGATTCTTTATGCTCTAACCTCTAATAAGGGCAATTAGGGACATAAGGAAGATTGACACCATCCACAGGGTGAAGGAGAAGTTTGATGGAAACCCGGCGATAAATAAGGCATCTGCAAAGAGGAAGGAAAATATAACTATGCTACCTATTGCCCACCTTTTCCCGATATCCGTGCCCCAAAGGAGTAAAAAGTTGTATAAAATTATGAAAACCATCCCCCAATCCAGGATAATAAAAGAAACTAAGGGTGAAACTTTTAAAAAGTGGTCTGGAAGATTCGGCACAAAGAAAGTGGAGGTGAAAATCAATGAGAATGCTACGAGGAGGATCATAAGCCTAACAAATGTAAGGTAATAACCCGAAGCTTGGAAGAACCAGATATATCTTACGTTTGATGCAAAAAAGAAAAACCTCGCAAGGGTCATAAAAACCAATCCAAAGATATCAAACTTTGCAGCTTTGCTAAAATCCGCAAAAAAGAAAGCCAAACCTTGGAAAAGGAAACCTGTTCCGAGAATTACGTAAAGCTGTCCCCTCACGCTCTCAACCCCTAACTCAAATGCACCCTTTAATATCCAAAGTATGAAGGTTATTATACCGAAAAAGGTGAGGGAGTACTTTGATAGGGGATTACCGGAAAATTGCAAGTAAAGGGAGATTATGGCAAGTGATAAAACAACCAAAAATCCCAGCAATCTCATATGCGTATTATAAAGTTGAGGGGAAACCTATATCTTTCCTGTAATGCATACCCTCAAAAGAGATCCTTGAAACCCCCTTATAAGCCTTTGACTTTGCCTCCCCCCTGCTTTTACCCAAACCTACAACCGATAGCACCCTTCCCCCCGCCGTGTAAAGCTTCCCGTCCCTTTCCTCAACCCCTGAAAGGAAAACTAAGGAAACCTCTTCTGCCTCCTTTATTCCAAAGATCTCCTTCCCCATTTCTGGCTCATCAGGATACCCCCTTGATGCGATCACCACGCAACAAGAGTAAAGGTTTTCCTTTAATCTTAGACTTCCCAATTTGTATCTTCCTTCCGAAGCTGAAATTACCGCTTCCAAAAGGTCGCCTTCCAATATGGGAAGTAGGGCTTGGGTTTCCGGATCTCCAAGCCTTACGTTATATTCAAGTACAAAAGGACCCCCATCCGTGATCATCAAGCCAAAGTATAGGATCCCTCTATATCTAAGCCCCTCCTTTGCCAAACCCTCAAATGTCCTATTTATAATGGTCTCATCAATTAAACTTTCCGTTTCCTTATCCAAAACTATGGGAGCCACGGAACCCATACCCCCCGTATTTGGTCCCCCATCGTTATCGTAAAGCCTCTTAAAATCCCTAACATAACCGAGCTTCTCCCACCTGTTCCCATCCGAAATAACGAACAGCGAAACCTCCTCACCCCTTAAGAACTTTTCTATCACAACCTTTTCCGAAGCTTTTCCAAACTTTGATTTAACTAAAAATTCCTCAAGGGTTTTAACCGCCTCCTTGAAATTTCTCACTATAACGGAACCCTTACCCCCTGCAAGCCCATCCGCCTTAATTACCAAAGGATATTTGGAAGCCTCGCAAAACCTTACCGCCTCATCAAAATTTTCCTTATCGAAATATTCAAAATCCGCGGTGGGGATGGCGTATTTTTTCATAAACTCCTTCGCCCAAACCTTACTCCCCTCAAGCTTGGCAGTGTAGGCTCTTGGTGCAAAAACTTTTATTCCCTCCTCCTCCAGCCTATCCGCCACTCCCAAAACTATGGAAGTCTCCCCTCCCGGAAAAACTAAATCTATCTTCTCTTCCTTCGCAAATCTTAATATCCCCTCTATGTCCTCCTCGTTTATGTTTATGTTCTTTCCGAATTTCGCGGTGAAGGGATTTCCGGGTGCGGTATAAATCTCCTTTTCTATGCTTGATTGGGAAAGTTTCCAAACAATGGCACTCTCCCTTCCCCCCTTTCCCAAAACCAGAACCCTCATCTTCCAATCCCTATCTTCAATCCTAACGAAAACCTAAAACCGCTTATATTCTCCTCCCCCCAGATCTCCCTCTCTGAAGGATCGGGGTACCTGTCTTTAACTTTTATCTCGTAGTTACCAAGGTCAAAGACAAAAAAGGCGACATTCTTCCTGTAAGTTCCATCCGAATATATCTCCTCTTCTTCCCCCTCGTACATCTTAAAGTTTATAGCATCATAACCGAACCTAAGGGCGAGAGAAACCGACCTCGAAAAGGAAAAATCACCACCCATCTCAAAACCCAAACCGAAGGATGTGGAACTTAAGGAGGCATCCGAAACTTGCCAACTGGTTGTTATCCTTAAATCCGTTGAATCGTACAATCTGAGCCTTGAATATCCAAATATCGGTTTAAATGCTACAAGAACCGAAAACTGATCGGAAATTGGATAGTTTAAACCTACAGGTACGTTCATTAGGAAGTTTAATAGGGAGTGCGTCCTTTCCGAATAAACTCCGTTTATTGGGTTCCAACCCGATGTTGATGAGGAATATAAGATAGCGAAGGAAACCCCAATGTCAAGTAGATTAGCCTTATAGCCTAATCCTAGACCTGTACCGAAGGCGGATTTTTGGTTTTTCACGGGATATCCATCCGCCCTCATCTTATCCGCCCAGAGGTTGTAATGATTAAGATCCACGGTTGCAAAGGAGATATAGGGGTATAGGTAAAGCATAGCTGGAAATTTTAAGGTTGCATCGCAACTTTAAAATTTCCAAAGATGAAATTTGAGGATTTGGTAAGGTTCTTGGAGGTTGAGACGGGGGGTAAGGTTATGGAAATTTCAGGGAATACTTTTGAAGTGGGAAATTTAAGGGTTGAAATAGAAAACGGGAATATCCTTATAACCGTTTTGCCTTTTGCAAACGTCCTACCCCACATTTCCTTTTCAAAGGGTTCTTGGCATCTCAGATTTTTCTCTCCAAACTTTTCTTCCGTTCCACAAAAGCCAATATTGAGGGAACTTAAAGATGAAGAACTTGTTGGGATCTTTTCGCCTTTCTTTGATGGGAAGTTTTCGGTAAAGTTTTTGAAAGAGAATAGAAAAGTTTTTGATGTTGAGGATCTCATAAGGAAGGTTAAGTATTCCACCTTGGAGGTAGGGGCTTACGCTTATCTTGAGATCTCTGTTAGGGAACTTCCAGAAATTTTCATAAGGACACTTCAAAGGTTTGCAAACTATTATCTTCGGGTTTTTCCCGAAAGGAAGGCAAAACTTGATGGGATCATAAGGTCCTTGGGGATAAGGGTTTTTAACGCGGTGGGTGCGGAGTGGGTTGAAGCTAAGGGGGATTTTGGAAAGATCTTAATATCAAGGGAAATAGGTGGGAACTCTTACGGGATATTCCTGAATTCCAGAAAGGGTAGGAACCTATTTAAGGTCTCCAAGGATTTTGGAAATTCACCGTTCACTTGCGGTGCTTTTCCGGACAGCTTGGGGGATCATACCTTCCTTGGATACGATTCCGATCTGGAGGATATAAGGGAAAAACTGAAAGAACCTTCCGAGCAGGTTTATATTTCTTTTGAGAGTCTTAGCGAAAAAGAGGAGGAAATAATCGATGTTTTGAACAGGTACGGAAATGTCTTACTCGTTGGACCTCCAGGAACGGGGAAAACTTACACCGCCCGACGCATAGCAAGATACATGGCGGGTAAAGAGGGGGAAGGTTGGATCCTTATTCAGGCTTCCCCATCCTTTGAGTACGAAAACTTCGTAGAAGGTTTGAAACCCGTTGAAGCCGGTGGAATAATAAACTTCAGGGTGGTTGAAGGACCATTTTTGAATATGGTAAATAGGGCTTTGAACGACAGAAGTAGGAAGTTTGTGGTAATAATAGATGAGATAAACAGAGGAAATGTATCCGCGCTTTTGGGTGAGCTTATTTATGCTCTTGAGTACAGGGAAAGCCCCGTTATAATGCCTTACTCCTCAAGGTCCTTAGTAGTTCCAAGAAATTTATACATCATAGCAACCCTAAACGAAAGGGATGTTAGCACCGTGAAGATAGATCAGGCGATATTGAGGAGGTTTCCCGTAATATTCTTTGAACCTTCAAGGGAGGAGCTTGAGGATTTCCTAAGAAGCAAAGGTTGGGAGGATGGGGATATAAATGAGGTTTTGGAAATCTTTAATAAATTAAACGAACTCACGAACAACTCCTTGGGGCATACTTACTTTTTTGCGGAGAATATAGAGGAATTTCGTAGGAAACTTGAATATTTCATAAAGCCCCTCCTTCGCCTCCATTTTGGAATAAAGGAACTACATTAAAATACGGGGACAATGTGGTATTTATGGACGAATACGGAAAGTTTGCTTGATGCCTGCTTTTCCTCTGATACCTTTTATCTCGCTACGCCAGGAGGTTTGGTGATCCTTGTAAATGGCTCCGTTAATAAAACGATCACTAAGCTTGACGGTTTGAAGGGTACGGATGTTCTTTCCATATCCTGCAAAAATGGGCTTTGGGTTTTAAGCGGAGGTGCCCTACAGCATTACAAAAACGGGAAGTTTTACACGGTTGACTTAATAGCCTTTGAGGATCCGGATGAGGTTTTAAACGCTAGAAGGGTAAGGTCGGTGGGGGATTTCCTGTATATTTTAGGGAAATCTAAGGTTATGGTTTATAAGATATCGGAATCAACGGAGGTTGTTCTAAACTTTAGGTTCTCAAAGCCCAAGTTTCTCGAGATCTTTGGGGATTCCGTTTTTGTGGGGGATACATTGGGGCTATATAAAGCAAAGTACGACGACTTTTTAAGGTGGGATACCCTCTTTTATGGAAGGCCGATTTTCTCCGCGGTTAAACATCCAACCTTAAGTTGGCTAATTGGGACGGATGATGGCGTTAAAAACCTTTCGGGAAGCACCTTATGGCTTTCGGGGAAAGTTATAAGGTTCTTAAGCTTGAGGGGTGATACGGTTTATTTGGCAACGGATTCTTCTTTATATAGACTCTCGCCTCCTTCATATTCCCCCTTTAAACTCCTTGACGGTTATGTATCCTACTTATCCGAAAACTTATTCGGTTTGGGGAAGATAAATTCACCATATTATATGTTCGGGTACGGAATTTATACCCTCCCAAACTTGCAAAGGATAAGAACAGGTGGGCTACCCTATACCACAATAACGGGGATGGTACTCTTGGGTGATAGCTTGATAGCCTGTGGTAGGGGAGGATATTACGCCTGCGCGGTTTGGCCTTCCGGAAACACCTTTGGGTTTGGAATAACGAATTTCGTCAGGAAATTTAACGATAGGGTCCTTATTTTGGGCTTAAATGGAGGGGGTTTGGTTCTTTTACTCGTTGGTGAAAACTCCTTTAAAGATACCGTAATTTTTACCCCTTCGAGGTTGGGTGGATTCTCATACGTCTTTGATATGGCTGTATTTAGGGATACCGTATATTTCGTTGCTTGGGAACCCTCGGGTAGTTCAAAACTTTTTAAACTAAGCTTTAAAGTGGGGGATAGTATATCTGATACGGTCTTGGTGGATGTTTTAACCGACTACGCAATGGATATTTTATACTCTGTGGATGATAAGCTGATAATGTGTGGGCAGGGAAACTGTAAGTTTTACTCCCCAAATTTAAACCAATACGCCACTATAAACGTCAAGGCAAATGTTATTTACAATTTCGGGGATACTTTGCTTTTTGGGACGGACGATGGTGTGGAGATGTATTCTTTGAGGTCCTTGGGATACTTGGGTAAAGTTTTGGCGGGAAATATAATAACGGGTTTGTGGGTGGGTTTGGATGGATCCATTTGGGCTTCGGGAAGTATGGGACTTGCGAGGCTTAAGGGGAATTCCTTAAAGATATACTCCCCCGAAAACTCCCCTATTCCCGGAATATCCCTTTCCCCTTCGGTTTTATATCCTATAAGGTTCTCCCTATTGTCCGATCTAAAAAACGGTAGGATATTTGTTGCCACGGAAAAGGGTATTGGAATATTTAGTGACAGCTCCGTCCTCGCAGGTTGGTGGGAGAACGTTAAGGTTTATCCAAACTCCGCCCTTAAAGGAAAGGAAGTGAAGATCCTAAACTGTCCTCCAAATTCCACATTAAAGATCTTTACCCCTTCAGGATTTGAAGTTAAGAGGGAGAAAGGTTGCTCCTTTAAAAATGACCTTGCACCCGGATTTTACCTTATCGATTTGGAGAATATGGGAAGGAGGACAACAATAAAGTTCGTTTCGGTTGAGAGGTGATCCTAAAATCTTATTTATTTATCGTTTTGTATGCTTTGGGGTTTGCCTTTGCATTTCTAACCTTTTACGATAGGATAACCGATACATCTCTAAGGGGAAAGGATGTTGAAAACTACCGTAGAGTGGTAAGCATGGGGAAGGTGAGGGGTAGGTTTGTGGATCCGAGTGGAAAATACCTAACGGATATTGAGGTCGGTTATTCCGTAATTCAGCTAATGACAAAGGGAGATGAATATTTGCGGGAGAGGGAAAGTATGGAAAAACTCCTAAGAAAACCCATAAAGTTCAGGGAATATAGGTACATGGGCTTTTCGGAGATAATGGAGCTCTCGGAGGAAGAAGTATACCTACTTATGCGGAATAAATATAGGTTTAGGACCCTTATGTTTATCCCGAAAGTAAAAAGGAAGCTCGTTTGTAAGGAATGCTGGCACATAATAGGTAACGTCTCTGCGGATGGTGTTGGGCTTGGGGGTTTGGAGGCGCTTTATAACAACGTAATAGGGGGGAAGATAGGGAACGTGGTGTTTGAGAGCGACGCTTTGGGTAGGGTTTTATCCGAACCCGAAATTTACATAAACGTTATGCCGAGCGATATAACCGTTTCCCTCAGATACGACCTATATCTCTTGGCGGATAGTTTGTTTAAGGATGAAAGGGGGGCAATTTTTGCCTTCAATCCTCAAAACGGTTTCGTATATCTATCCTATTCAAAACCCTCCCCCCTCGACACAAACGATCCCACCCTTTCTCCCTTGTTAAACAGGGCGCTAAGCGGACTTTATCCCCCAGGCTCCACCCTAAAACCCCTAATTGCACTTCTGGCTTTAAGGGATGGGATAATAGATACGAACTTCGCGGTAAGTTGTAAGGGAGCAATATACTTAGGTAGAAGGGTTTTTAGGTGCTGGAGCATTCACGGATATACCAAACTTGAGAAGGCGATAGCACAATCTTGTAACGTGTATTTTTACAACATCGGTGGAAGGTATGGAGCGAAAGAAATTTTAAATTCCCTTAAAAGTACGGGTTTGTTTGGTAGAAAATTTACGAATTTGAAGGAGGAGGTTCCCTCAAGGATACCAGTTAGGGCGATTTACCTAGGAACCGCCCTAAACCTTGCCATAGGACAGGGGGAAATATTAACAACCCCTGTTTTCCTTGCGCTCCTTGCGGGGCTTGTCGGAAATAAAGGATGGGTTGTATTGCCAAGATTCTCCGAATATGAAAAGCCCGAAACCTTACGGCTGTATGCTCCGGATTGGGCTTACGATGCGGTTAAAAGGGGTATGCTGAAGGTAATTGAGGAGGGAACAGCTCAAAACTCAAAGGTCCCATGGTTAAAATTTGGGGGAAAGACGGGGACCGCCCAAAATCCCCATGGTGAGGACCATTCCCTCTTCATAGCCTTTGCGCCTTACGACGATCCACAAATCGCCATCGCGGTGGTGGTTGAAAACGCGGGGGCTGGAAGCGCGAAGGCGGCACCCATAGCATCGGAAATCATAAAGCGCCTCTTTCCGGGCGACCTTAAAATAACCAATGCGCAAACTTTTAATAACACTGCTTTTTTTAATTTCTTGCGGTAAAGGCGAGCTTGAGGTCTGGTATTCCCTCGGGGAAATTCACGATTATCACTTCAAAAGGGTTATAAACAAAGTTTGGAAGGATTTCGGATTTGGGATAGTTTTGAAAAGCTTTTCTTCACAGGAAGAAATGGATGAATCTTTAAGGGTGCGCCAGCCAGATTTAGCCTTGGTTTATCCGCAAACTTTAAAAAACCTCATAAAATCCGGGAAATTGATGGAATTTGCGGAAAAGGAGGAACTACCAAATTACTGTGGAAGATATTGCTACCCTATGTTTAAGAGCGTATTGGGTTTTTATGTAAGCGAAGAATTGGCAAAACAGGCGGGCTTTCCAACGAGGTTTAAGGTTCAAGACCTTCTAAACCTTCAAAGTGATTACATAGTCTTGGGTGTATATCCCTCCGCAACCTTCTATACGGGCTTGATCTTTGTATTCTTATCGGAGGGTAAGGATACTTTGAATGCTTGTATCTCTTCCTACGAATTCCTGAAAGGACTTTCGCGAAAGGGATATGTGAGGATATACCCAAACCCTAGGATAGCGCAAAATGATATGGTAACTTACAAGATCGTCTCTATAGTGGGGACAAGCGCTTACAAACCCTACATTGAAAGGGAAGGGATTCGCTTAAAATTCGTTCCCTTAGTAAACTCTAAAGGTAAAGAGGTCTATTTCCTTTCAGGTCCCGATTTTGTGGTTTTTAAGGGTGCGGATTTGAGACTCGCGAAGAGATTTATAAACATTCTAGGCAGGGCGATAGAAAAGGATACATTATGGGAAAACTTCGGATATATTCCCTTAGAAAAGCTAAAGGGTCTTAAACATCTGTACTCGGATGTGAATTGGGATATTGATAGGGAAAAATTAAGGGAGATGTCTATCAGGGCGCTAAACCCCAAAGACTCAATACCAAACGACTCTATCCCTTTACTCTGCAAGGAGGTTCTAAATATATAGGAACCTCACTTGCAATTTATCTCTACGGTCATGGTCATTATGCTGAAATTCCCAAGTACTGCATTTATTAGGATATCTTCTATCCCATAGTAGCTTTGGACCTTAACCATTTCTTTGCAAAGTCCCACCATATCTGCGGTTGAGTTTGAAGTTATGGGAACCAGACCCCAAAGGACGTACCAAACTTTCTTCTTTATCTTTACGGGTGGTGCATCCACCTAGGTGGCCATCTTGAGGTTCTTATCGGCGGGAGCTTCGTAAACTATCGTCGCACAGCTTCCAAAAAGCAAGGATGCAAACAAAAGCGCAAAAATTCCCCTTTTCATAGTTTGGATATTTTAATGGGGTTTTAAAAAATACCTTAGCGAAAAATTCATATTCGGAATCCTACTAATGATGGGTTAAAAACTCAATCAGCTCTTCATCCGAGATCTGCTTAAAATCCTCGTAAAACATCCCAACCGCAAAAAATATGCTCTTTACTACCTCCAAACACATAATCTTATCAAAGAATTCCTTTACCAAGTTATAAGCAAATTCCGAACAAACGGGTATTGCAAGGATCGAGCCCTTCGGTTTTCTCTCTCTTACGAACTTCGCCCCCGCTATTACCGTATATCCCGTTGCCATACCATCATCAATCAGGATAACTTTCTTCCCCTCAAAATCTTCGGGAATAAAGTTTTTGTATTTTTCGTACAAAACCCTAGCTTCAGAAACCTTAACTTTTAATATTTCTTTAATTTCCTCCTCATCAAGGCCCAGTAGCCGAGCATATTCCTCATCGTAGACGTTTGTACCATCATATACCACCGCACCAAATC
>QGLW01000426.1_pt1 | contig 9910 bp, 4 predicted proteins | sample 1725341 | NCBI WGS metagenome assembly QGLW01 (sample SAMN05439265, study PRJNA331180) | Hot springs metagenome, whole genome shotgun sequencing project. | isolation source: microbial mat of Apron and Channel Facies of Mammoth Hot Springs | place: USA: Wyoming, Yellowstone National Park | collected... | reverse complement strand
TCACCGAGTACCTCAAGGCCCTCTCGCGGGAGCGGGAGCGAGCCCTGAGAGTCAAGGCTCTGGCCGAGGCCCTTGCTCCCACTTCTCAGGCCCCTGAAGAAAACCCCCTGGTGGTCCGGATCCCCAAGCCCATCCCTCCCGGACATCCCCGCCTCCAGGAAGCCGCCCGGCTCCTGGTGAAGGAGGGGGCCCTCGAGGCCCTGTGGGATGGCGACCCCCAAGGCCTGGAGGGGCGTCTTTGGGAGACAGCGGAGCGGCTTGCGGCCGAGCTCGGCGACGTCCAGCTTTCAAGACCTCAGGAGGAGCTCTGGTCCACCCTGGTGGTGGCGGCCGCTCCCCGCGTCCTGGCCCGCCACTGGCCGGAGCACCGCCAGTATGCCTACGTCCTGGGTCCGGCCCCCGGAACGCGTTGGGGCGAGGCCTACGATCAGGAGGGTTGGCTTCCCGGGGAAAGCGTCCTCCTGCGCCTCGTGTTTCCCCTGGCCCCAGACCACCTGCTGGAGGACACCGTGAGGCCCGCCCCGGAGGCCACGAAGGAGCCCCCCGAAGGGCAAGAGCCTCCTGCGGCCTCCCAGGAGGGGGCCGTGCGGCGGGAAAACCCCCTTTTGGACGAGCTTTTAGCGTAAGGAGGTGCCGTGAGTTTCGTGGAAAAAGCCCTACAGGCCTTCCCCGGACAGGTGGTGGAGAAGCGGCTTTTGCAGGAGGCCCGCTTCCACAGGGTGCCCCGCTTTGTGGTGGAATACCTCCTCGCTAAGGCGGGAGGCGGTCCTGAGGCCGTGGAGAAGGTGCGCCGGCTTCTGGAGGAGCGCTACGTGGGCTCGGGGCACCAGGAATGGCTTAAGGACCAACTCCTGCGCAAGGGGCGCCTCGTGCTCATTGACCGCCTCGAGGTCAAGGTGGACCTGACCACGGCCAGCTACCAGGCCCGGCTCCCGAGCCTAGGCGAGTACACCGCAGACGTGGACCCCAGTCTTCCCGAGCGGTACCCGGGCGTGCTCTACGGCCTTTGGGGTACCCTGGAGCTCTCCTACGAGGCGGGGACGGGAAGGGTCAGGGTTCGGCAGTTTATCCCTTTCCAAGCAAGTCTTGTCTCCTTGGACCCCTTTCTTCAGGGAAGGGCGGCCTTTAGCGAGGAGGAGTGGACCGACTTCCTACTCGCCAGCGTGGGGCTGAACCCGGAAGGCCTCACCCCGAGGCAGAAGCTCCTCTACCTGGCCCGTATCGCCCCCCTGGTGGAGCCCAACCTCCACCTCATGGAACTTGGCCCCAGGCAGACCGGGAAGACCTACCTCCTCCGTAACCTCTCCCCCGAGGCCCACGTGATCTCCGGGGGGAAAGTCTCCCCGGCCGTGCTCTACTACGACCTGCGCGCCCGTAAGCCCGGGCTCATCCCCACCTACCAGGTCCTGGTCTTTGACGAGGTGGCCCATACCGCCTGGGAAGACCCATCCATCCTTTCCATCCTCAAGGACTACATGGAGTCGGGCCAGTTCAGCCGCGGCGGGCGATCGCTCACGGCGGAGGCTTCCTTGGTCTTCCTGGGTAACACCGACCGGCCGGAGCCCCCCCTGACGCGGGTGCTCCCGCTTGGGCTCAAGGGAGACACCGCCTTCTTGGACCGCATCCACGGCCTGCTTCCGGGCCACGAGTTCCCCAAGATCTCGCCCGATCTCCTCTACCAAGGGCCAGGGCTCGTGGTGGACTACCTGAGCGCCGCCTTGAAGAGGCTCCGACCCCTGAGTTTTGACCCCGACCTGGAGCTTCCTCAAGGGCTTACCCAAAGGGATGTTCGCGCGGTGCGAAAGTGGGTTTCCGCCCTTCTCAAGCTCCTCTACCCCAACCGGGACTGGCCAGAAAACCGGGTTAAACCGCTAACGGAGCTGGCCCTGGAGCTCAGGGAGCGGGTCTACTGCGAGATGAGTTACTACAACCGGGAGGAGTTTCCCCCTCGAGGCCCTTGCCCGCCGAAGCCCGGGTCGGCCCCCATTACCCCGGTGGAGGGCATTACCTGGGAGGAGCTCTTCTCCCTTCTGGACGAGGCCTATGTCCCCCTCTTTCGGGTCCTCCAAGAGGCCGGCCTTCCCCCGCCTACCGAGGGACCGGAGGACGTTCCCACCCCCCACGGGGAGATGATCCAAAGCCTTGCCCGCTGGGGGGGAAAGCGCCTCTTCCCCAAGGGAAGCGGGGGGGAAGGCCTGGAAGTGGAGCCGGACACGCCCGTGGAGCGAATCCGGGCTTTTCTGGGGATATGATTGCCCTATGGATATCGCGGACCTTTTGAGGCCAGGAGCCCTCTTCCGGGCCCGGGGGCGGGACTACCGCCTGGAGCACCGCCAGAAGGACCTGCTCCTGGCCCGGGCGGTGGACACGGAGGAGGAAGCCCTCTTCTACCTCCCCCTCGAGGGTCAGGCCATCCGCCTCACCTCCTTGGGCCTGCCGCCGGCGGAGCCCGGAGACCCAGCGCTCCACGACCTCCTTTTGCGGGCCCTGGAGCTCTCCACCCTTCACGCCGACGCCCCCTTCCTGGCCCTCCAGCGCTCCCGGGTGGTACCCGCCAACTACCAGCTGGTCCCCCTCCTCATGGCCCTGCGCCAGCCAAGGGTGCGCCTCCTCATCGCCGACGACGTGGGCTTGGGAAAGACGGTGGAGGCGGGGCTCGTCCTCAAGGAGCTTTTGGTCCGGGGCAGAGCCCGGCGGGTCCTCGTTCTGGCCCCCGCCCACCTCCTCAGCCAGTGGCAGGAGGCCCTGAGGCGCTTCTTCCATCTGGATTTTGAAATCCTCTCTGGCCCCAACCTGAAGCGCCTAGCCCGGAGCCTGCCTCCAGGGGCCAATCCCTGGACCCATTTTGATAGGGTTATCGCCGGCGTGGACTACGCCAAGCAGGACGGGGTGCGCCACCTGGTCCTCCTGCAGGACTGGGACCTCCTCCTGGTGGACGAGGCCCACATGGCGGCCCGACCTCCCACGGAGCGGGGAGGCCAGATGGAGCGCTACCGCCTGGTGCGGGAGCTTTCCCAGAGGGTGCCTCACCTCCTCCTCCTCACCGCCACCCCCCACAACGGCTACACGGAAAGCTTCTATAGCCTCCTGGAGCACCTGGACGCCGCCCGGCTGGGCCTTTTCAAGGGGGGGGTTCTGGACCGGGAGGCGGCCAAGAAGCACGTGGTGCAGAGGAGGCGGCGGGACGTGGAGGAGTGGTTCCAGAAGGAGGGGAAGCGAAGCCCCTTCCCCACCCGGGACGCCAAGGAGGTGCCCGTGGAGCCCAGCAGGGCGGAGCTGGAGCTCTTTGAGGCCGTGCGCCGCTACCAGGCGGAGGTCTTTGACCCGGACCCCGCCAAGGTGCCCCTCTTGGGAAGGTGGCTTTCCATGCACCTTATGCGCCGGGCCACCAGCTCCCCTAGAGCCCTGCAGAGGAGTTTGGAAAGGCGAAGGGACCTTCTGGAAAGCCTCCTAGCGGGGACGGAAAAACCCACCGGGGAGGAGGCGGCGGCCCTCTTTGACGCCGCCCCCGAGCGCCTTCTCCCTGAGGAGGCGGACCTGGCCCTGGAGCTCTCCCTGGCGGACCAGGCCCGCATCCAGGCGGAGAAGGCCTACCTCGAGGTCCTCCTCCGCCACGTGAAGGCCCTGAAGGGGGACAGCAAGCTCAAGGCCCTCCTGGAGCTCCTGCAAGACCCTTTGCTCCTGGGCCGGGGACGCACCTTGGTCTTCACCCGCTACCGGGACACCCTGGAGTACCTGGTGGAGCGCCTGCGGGCCGCCCTCCCCCATCCCGTCTTTGGGGTGCACGGGGAGATGAGCGAGAGGGAAAGGGAGGAGGAGCTTCTGGCCTTCGCCCGCCATCCCACCGCCATCTTGGTGGCCACCGATGTCTTCTCGGAGGGGCTAAACCTCCAGCACTACGCCGCCAAGCTGGTCCACTACGACCTACCCTGGAACCCCAACCGCCTGGAGCAGAGGAACGGCCGCATAGACCGCTTCGGCCAGCCCGAGCCCGTGGTCAAAATCCGCACCCTCTACTACGAGCGCTCCTTTGACGTGGCTGTCTTCCGCCTCCTTTTGGAGAAGGCGGAGCGCATCCGGCAGGAACTCGGGGTAGTGCCCGCCTTCTTCGGGGACGAGGCCTACCTGAGGAGGCGCCTCGAGGCCCTCTGGCTCCAGGACTGGCGGCAGGAACGCCGTCTTCAGCCAGGGCTTTTCAGCGAAGAGGGGGAGGCGGAGGTGGAGGCCGCCAAGAAGGCCGTATCCGAGGGGTTCTACGGCCACAGCGAGTTTTCCCTGCCCGACGTGGAGCGCCGCCTGCAGGAGGCCCTGGCCCGGGCGGGAAGCCCCGCCACCCTGAAGGCCTTTGTGCTGGACGGCCTGCGGTACCTGGGCTGGAGGGTGGAGGGGGAGGACCCCTACACCGCCTTTCGGGGAACCGGGGAGGCGGTCCCCGGCCTGGGGGACACCCTGGGCCCCTTCAGCTTTGACCTCGAGGCCCCTCTGGGCGTGGAGGTTCTGGACCTGGCCCATCCCCTGGTGGAGCACCTGGTGGCCCACCTGCGCTTCCGGGCCTACCGGGACCTGGACGGGGCCCGCACCGCCCTTTTGGTCTTCCCCGCCCCCCTGGGCACGCCCCCGGTGGCCTTCCTCCACTACCGGGCCCGCTTCCTGGGGGAGAAGGAGGTGCTGGAATCCCTCCTCAGGGTGGGGGTGCGGCTTCTGGACGGGAAGCGCCTGGAGCCGGAGGAGGCCGAGGCCCTCTGGCAGAAAAGGCGCAAGGAGGCCCCGCCCTTGAGCCGGGAGCAGGCCCGCCTCCTGGCCCAGGAGGCCCTGAACCTCCCCCTCGAGGCCCTGGGCCGCCAGCGGGCGGAGGAGGCCCTGGAGCGGCTAAGGGCGGAGCGCCAAGCCCTGAAGCGGGACCTGGCCCGGGCCTACGGCGCCCTCCCCGAAGCCTTCCAGAGCTTGGACCAGCTGGAGCTTTTGGGCCAGGAGCTTGTGGCCATTACCCTTCTGGCTCCCGGAGGGCGCCCTTGACGAGGGCAGGTGGTTAAGCTATGTTGGCTCCAGATAGCGCCCCTGGCCGCGCGCATTCCCCTTCATCCGAGAATGCCCGCCCCAGGGGCTTTGGTCTGGGGGTTCTCATGCCCACGGCCATCCCTATAAGGTGAGCCCTATGAGCTTCTACGCCATCCGCGTTTCCGGCGGCCTCCTCACCGAGGAGTTTCTGGAAAGCCTGGGCCAGCCCGAGAGGCTCAAGGAGCTGGGGCTGAGCCGGGAATCCTTGGAGGAGCGCTTCTACGCCCTCTTCAGCCTCTACGAGCGGCTCCGGCCCCTCTTTGCCCTCACGGACACCTCCCGGGCCCGGGAGGCCTGGCTCCTCCCCTTTTTCCGGGCCCTGGGGTGGAGCCCCGTGTACAACCGGGGGAACCTTCAGGTGGGGGACCAGGGCTTTCCCATCAGCCACCGGGGGTTTGAGGGGGAGGAGGCCCCGCCCCTCCACCTGGTGGCCCAGGAGCTGGACCAGAAGCCTGGCCGCAAGGAGAAAAGCCCCCAGGCCCTCCTCCAGGCCTACCTGAACCTCCACCCTTCCCAGGACTGGGGCATCCTAGCCGCCCCCTGGGAGGTGCGGCTTCTTCGCAAGTACTACCACGTTTCCCTGCCTGGGTACGTGGCCTTCAACCTGGTGGAGCTCTTTGAGGCCCCCAGGCCCGCCGCCTTAAAGGAGTTCCAGATCCTCTTTCTCCTCCTCTCCCCTTCCCGTTTCCGAAAGGGCAAGGACGGCCGGACCCCCCTGGACCGCTACTACCAGGAGGCCCGGGAAACGGGCACCCGGGCCCGGGAAGCCCTCAGGAAAGGGGTCGTGGAGGCCCTCGAGGTCCTGGGCAACGCCTTTCTCACGGAAAGCCTTCGGGAAGAGCTTAAGGACGAGGAGAAGCTAAAAGCCTACCACGGGGAGCTCTTGAGGCTCGTGTACCGCCTCCTCTTCCTCCTTTACGCCGAAAGCCGCAACCTCATTCCCCACCAGGGGGAGCTTTCCTGGGTGTACGAGAAGGAGTACAGCGTTTCCCGCCTGCGGGACCGGGCCGCCCAGGGCCCCGCCTACGGGGACGAGAGGCGGTATGACCTCTGGGAGAAGCTCCTCCTCACCTTCCAGCTGGCCTACCGGGGGGACGAGGCCCTGGGGGTTCCCTCCTTGAACGGGGAGCTCTTCGCCCCCGAAGCCCTCCCCATCCTCACCGGGGGGGTGCTGGACCCGGGGAAGCGGGCGGAAAACCCCCATCTACCCCGCCCCAGCAACGCCCAGCTTCTCCTGGCCGTCCGCCACCTGACCCACGTGGTGCGGGAAGGGGCCCTGGAGCGCATCAACTACCGCGACCTGGAGGTGGAGGAGATCGGCCACGTCTACGAGGGCATTCTTTCCCTCTCCCCCCGGTTGGTGGAGGGGCGCTACCTTTTGGAAAGCCACCTCCTGGAGCGGAAGGCCTCGGGAAGCTACTACACCCCCAGGGAACTGGTCCAGCTGGTCATCCGCGAGGCCCTGGTGCCCGTGGTGGAAGCCCGGCTCCAGGAAGCGGGGGAGGATCCCAAGGCCCGGGAAGAAGCCCTTCTTTCCCTCAAGGTGGTGGACCCCGCCATGGGCTCGGGGGCCTTTCTCATCTCCGCCCTGGAATACCTGGCGGAAAAGCTTCTGGAGGTGCGGGGCGTGGGCAAGGAGAGCCCGGATGCCCAGGAAGCCCTTTTCGCCGCCCGGCACGAGGTGGCCGCCCGGTGCCTCTACGGGGTGGACCTGAACCCCATGGCCGTGGAGCTGGCCAAGCTTTCCGTCTGGATCGCCGCCGCCGCCAAGGGCCGCCCCCTCTCCTTCCTGGACCACCACCTGAAGTGCGGCAACTCCCTGGTGGGGGCTCCCCGGGACTTCCTGGAAAGGGGCATCCCCAAGGAGGCCTACAAGCGCGAGGGCGTGCCGGCCGAGGTGGTGAAAGGCCTGAGCTTTACCAAGAAGCCCAGCAAAACCCCCCTGGCCCTGGACAACCCGCCCCCGCTCCCACCCCTTGACTACGAAGAAAAAAGCGTGGAGGACGTGGAGAAAAAGCGCCGCCTGTACACCCAGTGGCGCCAGAGCGAGGCCGTGCAAAAGTGGGAGCGCCTGGCCGACTACTGGACCGCTGCCTTTTTCCTGCGCCCAGCCCCTGGCGTGCGCCTCCCCGATGCCCAGGGCCTCAACTGGCTGGCCCAGCAAGCCGGACACGCCAGCCTGGCCCAGTGGGAAAACTCCACCTACCTTTCCCCTCCCACCCTGGCCGCCATTCAGACCGCCAAGGCCCGGCACCGCTTCTTCCACTGGCGGCTGGAGTTCCCGGACGTGATGGAAAGGGGTGGGTTTGACGTGGTGCTGGGGAACCCGCCCTGGGAGAAGGTGAGGTTGGAGGACAAGCAGTTCTTCGCCGAAAGGGCCCCGGAGATCGCCGAGGCGGAGAACTCCGCCAAGCGCAGGCGGATGATCGCCGCCCTGGAGAAGGAAAACCCTGCCCTCTTCAAGGCCTACCAGGAAGCCCTGGCCGAGGCCGAGGCGGTCTCCGGGTTCCTCCGGCACTCGGGCCGCTTTCCCCTCACCGCCCGGGGGGACATCAACACCTACCCCCTCTTCGCCGAGCTGAGCCGGAGCTTCCTCCACCCTCGGGGGCGGATGGGCATGGTCCTGCCCACGGGCATCGCCACCGATGACTCCAGCAAGGAGTTCTTTGGGGACGTGGTGGAGAGGGGCCAGCTCGCCGCCCTGCTGGACTTTGAGAACCGGGAGGGGCTTTTCCCGGGCGTCCACCGCTCCTACAAGTTCAGCGTTTTCATTCTGCGGGGGCGGGGTGCGCCGGACCCGGCTAAGCTCCTCTTCTTCGCCACCCGCTCCGAGCACGCCGAGGACCCGGGCCGCCTCTTCACCCTGAGCCCCGAGGACTTCGCCCTCCTCAACCCCAATACCAAGACCTGCCCCGTCTTCCGCACCCGGCAGGATGCCGACCTCACCCGCGCCATCTACCAGCGCATCCCCATCCTCTGGCGCGAAAACCCCGAGGAAAACCCCTGGCGTATCCGTTTCGCCCGCCTCTTTGACATGGCGAACGACTCCCACCTCTTCCGCATCCGGAGGGACCTCGAGGCCCAAGGCTTCGCCCTGGTAGGCAACCGCTTCGTAAGGGGGGAGGAGGTCTACCTGCCCCTCTACGAGGCCAAGATGTTCTGGCACTACGACCACCGCTTCGCCACCTTTGCGGGGACGGACACCCGAGACGTGGAGCCCGAGGAGAAGCGAGACCCCGCCTTCCTCCTCTTGCCCCGCTACTGGGTGCCCAAGGAGGAGACCGAGGCCCGCTTGCGGAAGGCGGGGTGGGAGCGGAGGTGGTTGCTGGGGTTCAGGAACATCACCAACGCTACCAATGAGCGCACGGCCATCTTTGCGGCCCTGCCGAGGGTGGGGGTGGGACATACTGCGTCTCTCTTCCTACACGCAAAAGGTGCCTTGGAAAGCTTGGCCTTGGTGGGCAACGCTTCCGCCTTCGTCCTGGACTACGTGGCCCGACAAAAAGTCGGTGGAACTGGCCTGACCCTCCATTACCTCAAGCAGTTCCCCGTCCTCCCCCCCGACAGATACACCCCGAAAGACCTCCGCTTCATCGTCCCCCGGGTCCTGGAGCTCGCCTACACCGCCTGGGACCTGGTCCCCCTAGCCCAGGATGTGTGGGAAGAGGCGGACGAGGAGCTGAGGGAGGCCATCCGGGCCTGGGTGGCCGGGGCCAGGCTCCACCCGGACGCGCCCCCCGAGTGGGTAGAGGGCCCCTATCCCTTCCCGCCCTTCCTGTGGGACGAGGAACGGCGGGCCAAAATCCGAGCCGAGCTGGACGCCTACTACGCCCGCCTCTACGGCCTGAACCGCAAGCAGCTCCGCTACATCCTGGACCCAAAGGACCTCACCGAGAAAGAGTTGCAGAACATCCTCCCCGATGACGAAGAGGTGAAAGACCCCCTGGACGAGGAGGCTTACCAGAAGCGGGTGGAGAAGAGCGCCTTCCCCGGAGAGACCTTCCGGGTGCTCAAGGACAAGGACATCCGGCGCTACGGGGAGTACCGCACCAGGAGGCTGGTGCTGGAAGCGTGGGAGAGGCTTCTAACGGCGCGCTCAGGCCTTCTATAGGGGCAACTTCTCCAACTGGTACCGCCGCACTCCGGTCTTATGGTGGTGGACACGAAAGCGCGCCAAGAAAGGCGGTTGGTTCCTCTTCAGAAAGGCGAGGACTTTGCTCTGGGCCCGGGTGAACTCTGTGGCTAAAGCAAGCCACCAGCCCTTTTCCCGATTCTTGGGCAGAGGGAGCAGGATGACCCTGGCATCATAGCGCAGGATGGCGGCCTTTTCCGCCTCCCGATAGCGCATCCGCTTGTCCAGGGTCAAAATCACCCATCCTTGGGCGGCCATGTGGCGCAACAGGTCCTCGTCCGGCGTGTCTTGGGGGAAATGATCGTCGTGCAGTTCAACTACTAAACCCTGCCGCCGAAGCTCCTGCCCAAAGCGTTTCCCCAGGTTACGGTCGCAGAAGTACACCAGGCTCACGCGGCCATGCCCTCAAACACCACGGCCTCCCGAACCGCCTCCGGGGGAAGCCCATAGTCCTCGGCCAGCTCATTCAGCTCCTCACCCGCGTCATAGCGCCAGGCCAGAACCCGGGTCTCCACGCCTTTCACCGCCGGGGCCCCAAAGGCCACACTGGCGTCCAGGGCTACCCAGTCCGCTTTAGCCTTCTCCCCCACCGGGGGCCAGAAGCGAACGGGCATTCCGCTTTCGTCCCGATCCACACGCCTGAGGTAGGACTCTAGAATGTCCCGAAGGGCCAGTTGCCCGCTTCTCGCAAGGGAAAGCAACTCCCCTCCACGCTCCACG
>QGLW01000425.1_pt1 | contig 9992 bp, 12 predicted proteins | sample 1725341 | NCBI WGS metagenome assembly QGLW01 (sample SAMN05439265, study PRJNA331180) | Hot springs metagenome, whole genome shotgun sequencing project. | isolation source: microbial mat of Apron and Channel Facies of Mammoth Hot Springs | place: USA: Wyoming, Yellowstone National Park | collected... | reverse complement strand
AATTTTGGAAAATTTGAAGCAGTAAAGAACATAAACATTGAAATAGAAAAGGGCAAGATTTTTGGTCTTATTGGTCCTAATGGAGCAGGTAAAACAACAATACTTTCAATGCTCTCAGGAATATTAAAACCAACAAAGGGTAAAATTTATATCTTTGATAAGGACATCCAGGAGGAATTGTCCATAAAAAATAAAATAGGTGTAGTGCCTGAGCAACCTTATGTTTATGGTGATATGAATGTCCATAATTTTTTGTCTTTTTGGGCAGATTTATATGAAATTAAGAATAAGGAAAATAGAATAAATTTTGTTCTTGATAAAGTAAACCTTGGCAATAGTAGTATTAAAAATAAGAAATTAAAAGAATTTTCAAAGGGAATGAAGCAAAGGGTGAGTATAGCAAGGGCATTATTGCATGATCCTGAAATTTTGATTTTGGATGAGCCAATGTCAGGTCTGGATCCTGTCGGTATAAAGGAAGTACGGGATTTAATATTTGAACAAAAGAAGGAGGGAAAAACAATTATAATTTCTTCACATATCCTTGCTGAAATAGAGAAAATATGTGATGATGTTGCTATAATAAACAAAGGTATGATAGTAAAAAGTGGGAGTATTGATGAAATTTTAAATTCATCGGTATCTATGATAGAGCTTGAAATTGAGGTTGAAAAAGTTAATGATCTGTTGGTTAATGGCTTGAAAAAATTTGATTTTATTAAAGAAGTGAATTATTCTGGAAACAATTTAAGGATTATTACAGCATCAAAAAATAAAAAAGAAATTTCAAAATTTATAACTGACTGTGGATGTATAATACTTAAAATGAAGGAGAACAAAAAAACTCTGGAGGATGTCTTTATTGGAATAGCTGATGATAAAACAGCAGATATTGACAGAGTAAATGACAGATAAAACAGCAAAAAAACAAAAATATAAAAAAACATAAAAATAAACAAGATGCATGTAAATATAAATGCAATAAAAGTCATAGGGAAAAAAGACTTTACTGATTCACTTAAGTCGTTTGGTGTGTATGTTGTGTTAGGTATTATTTTTTTGATTTCATTTATGAGCCTCTACACATTAAATGAAGCAGGAAAAGATGCAGACACAGTAAATTTACTTTATGGAATAAATATTGAAAAATCAGCAATAGTAAATGTTATATTTATGTTTAGTGTTGTGCTTATTTCCTTTCTTTATTTAGGAATAAGTTCAGTCACAGCAATTGCAAAAGAAAAACAAGAAAAAACAATAGAGTTATTATTTTATTCCCCGCTTGATGAATTTTCTTTTGTTGCTGGAAAATTTCTTGGAAAAATTTCAGTATACTTTTTAATTCTGCTTGTATCCATGATATTTTTCATACTCGTCTGCTTTGTTTTTTCAATTCCAATAAACATTGATTTCATAAAAACAGGAATTCTTTCAATATTCTTAATTTCCTGTGTGATTGCAGGGGGATTATTTTTATCAACACTAAGCTCAAATGTCTCCACATCAATATTTCTTCTTATTGGGGCATCTATTTTTTTGTTTGTGCTTGATATAATTGCATCATTTTTAAATTTTTTGCCATTTGATCCAGCATCATTAATCGGGGTCATAAAAAATTTAGTTTCAGGCATTATTTCTATAATAAACTACATCTCGCCGTTCTCATATTATAATATGGGAATAGAAGCAATCGCAAAAAACGATAATGTGCGATTACTTCTTAGTATGATATATTCAATTGCATATGTTACAATATTTTTAATGGTTTCAGTTATAATTTTAATGAAAAAAGGAGTAAAATAAATATTTCTTCTGGAGTAATTATTTATTTTTAAAATGGAATTATTAAAAAGATTGTGCCTGGCAGCTGGAGTAAGTGGAAATGAAGGCGATGTTGCGAATATCATAAAAGAGGAATTAGAGAAATCCTGTAATGAGGTAAATGTAGATAATTTTGGAAATATTATTGGAAAAAAGGGAAATAAAGGGAAGAAAATTTTAATTGCTGCTCACATTGACGAAGTTGGATTGATGGTAAAACATATATCAAAAGAGGGATTTATAAATTTTGTTAAAATTGGAGGTATTGATGACAGAGTATTATTAGGACAGAGGGTTGTAATAAAATCAAAAAAAGGGGATGTTTTTGGAATTATCGGAAGCAAACCACCGCATCTACAAAAAGATGAAGAAAAAAAGAAGGTTATTGAACATACTGATTTATTTATAGATATAGGATGTAAAAGTAAAGAGGAGGCAGAAACAAAGGTTGAAGTTGGAGATCCAATAATCTTTGAGCCAAATTTTGGAAATTTAAACAATGATATATATTATGGAAAGGCAATTGACAATAGAATAGGATGTTATGCTATGCTCAAAATTATGGAAAAAATTGATGGAAAAAATTTAAATTGCGAAATTTATGGTGTTGGCACAGTTCAGGAGGAAGTTGGATTAAAAGGTGCAAGAACTGTATCATATAAAATAAATCCGGATTATGCAATTGTAATAGATACAACAATTGCTGGTGGAACTCCGCAGATTAAAGAAACAGAATCATCATTAAACATAGGAAAAGGTGTTGCAATAACATTAATTGAGGCAAGCGGCAGAGGTGTTATTGTAAATGAAAAAATAAAAGAAATTTTTATTGAAACTGCAAAAGAAAATAAGATTCCTTATCAAATTGATGTTCTTGAAGGAGGAATGACAGATGGAGCAATGATTTATATGAATAGAGAAGGAATTCCAACAGGGGTTTTAAGTATTCCAACGAGATATATTCATTCACCAACAGGGGTTTTTAGTATAAAAGATGTTGAGGCAACAATTGATTTATGCATCAAAAGCATTGAGAAATTGTGTAATAAATAAAAATGTTTACAGGAGAAAGCACTTATGGGGAGGTTCTTGAAAAAAAGGGAAAAAAAGCATACGAAATTTTTGCAAAACACAACATTCCATGTGTGACCTGTCCGATGGCAAGATACGAAATGGAACATTTAAAATTAGGGTTTATTGCACAAATGTATGGGATTGATTTAGATGCATTGCTTGATGATTTAAATAAAGAGGATGAATGATGATGAAATAAAGAAAATTATCGAAGGTGCATTATTCATTTCAGGGAGGGGATTGAGCATTGAAGAATTAGGGATGGTGTGTAAATTAGGAAATTTGGGAAAGATAAAGCAGATTGCAGATGAATTAAAAAATGAGTATGAAAAAAGGGGGTCGGCAATAAGAATATATGTAGACGAAGACAAATATTTTATGGATATTGATGAAAATTTAAAATCAAAGGTTGTAAATTTTTCTGTTGAGCCAGAAATGACAAAAGGGATGGTTAAAACACTTGCATTTATAGCATATTATCAACCTGTAAAACAGGCTGATGTATTTAAAAATTTAGGTTATGTTTATGAACATATAAAAAAACTTGAGGAATTAAAATTTATTCAATCATATAAAGAGAAAAATTATAAAATTTTAAAAACAACAGAAAAATTTGAAAAATACTTTTCATTAAAGGTTTCTGATTTAAAAAAAGCAAAAAATGAAGGTTCTATTTTCAACTACGAATAAGCATAAAATTAAAGAAGCACAGGAAATTGGAAAAATTTATGATATTGAATTTGAACAAATAAATTGTCCTTATCCAGAAATAAGGGATGAGGACTTTGAAAATGTAGCAAAAGAAGGGGTTAAATATGTTTATGAAAAAATAAAAAAGCCGGTAATTGTTGAGGATTCTGGAATAGTAATTGATGCATTGAACGGATTTCCAGGCACATTTTCTGCCTTTGTTGAAAAAAAGATTGGAAATAATGGAATTTTAAACTTAATGAAGGATATTGAAGAAGGAAAAAGAACAGCAAGATATATTTCTGTCGTTGCTTTTTTTGATGGAAAAATTTTAAAGACATTTAAAGGAATTGTTGAGGGAAAAATTTCCACAGAAGAAAGAGGAAGTGGAGGGTTTGGATATGATCCAGTATTTATTCCTGAAGGATACAAAAATACATTTGGAGAAAATCCTGAATTAAAAAAAGAAATTTCGCACAGGAGAAAATCAATTGAGGATTTCTGTAAATTTTACAGAGAATATAAAAATTTAAAATAATTTGCATAATTATTAATTTTTTAATGGAAATGAGCTAGATCGGGTAGATAAGGCGCTACCTGTAACCTAAAACCGCCTATATAGGGATCGAAGTACAGAGAAATATATCTCTTGTTATATATGATCCACAATTCAAACAATGAATTTTCGTCCTGTAAGGCAAACTTGTATGATGATGTGGTCAGGCCCTGACGGGAGCAGCCACACTCATACAATTTGTGCTTACAGGGTAGCGGAAAGGAGGAAGGTTGTGGGCAGTCATATGTATCAAGAGATATAGATCTCTGTACGCGCTCATTTCCTTTGCGGGAGTTCCCAAGTGGTCAAAGGGGGTAGGCTCAAGACCTACTTGCGAAAGCATTCGTGGGTTCGAATCCCTCCTCCCGCATCAATTTAAATTTTCATAAATTTTACCAAATTTTCACAAATTTTACCATGTTTGAAAAACTGAGTGATGGATTGCAGAATGCAATTGCTTCATTGAGAAAGGCGGTTGTTGTGGATAAAAAAACTGTTAGGGAATTTGTAAAGGAGGTTCAAAAGGCATTGATTTCAGCTGATGTTAATGTAAATTTAGTACTTGAAATTTCAAAAAAGATAGAAGAAAAAGCACTTCTTGAAAAACCACCAGGACTTCTGGACAGGAAGGAATTTATTATTAAAATAACTTATGATGAATTAACATCCCTGCTTGGAAAGGGTGAAAAGATAAGCATAAAAAAAGGTGACAAAATTTTGCTTGTTGGAATTCAGGGAAGTGGAAAAACAACAACTGCTGCAAAACTTGCAAAATATTACAACAAAAAAGGGTTTAAAGTAGGACTTATATGTGCTGATACATTCAGACCAGGTGCTTATACACAATTAATGCAATTGGCAGAAGAAATAAATATCCCTTTTTATGGGGATCCGAATGAAAAAAATGCAATTAACATTATTAAAAAAGGGCTTGAAATTTTGAAAGATAAAGATATTATTATAATTGATAGTGAAGGAAGGAATAAATTAGATACTGATTTAATGAATGAAATAAACAGAATATATAAAGAGATAAAGCCTGAACATGTCTTGCTTGTCTTAGATGGAACAATGGGACAATTAGCAGGGGAACAGGCAGAAGCTTTTAAGAAATCATGCAATATTACAGGAGTCATTCTTACAAAATTAGAAGGGACTGCTAAAGGCGGTGGGGCAATTTCTGCATGCAAATCAACAAATGCAAAGGTATATTTTATAGGTGTTGGTGAACATATTGATGATCTTGAAGAATTCAATGCTGAAAGATTTGTTTCAAAAATTTTAGGCTTTGGAGATATTGAAGGACTTCTTGAAAAGGCACAGGAGATGGAGATAAAGGAGGAAACTGTAAACAGAATTATGAAGGGAAAATTTACCTTGAACGATTTATATTATCAAATTCAGGAAATTAAAAAATTAGGAACATTAAGTAAGATTGTAGAAATGCTTCCAACAGGTGGCATTAAGATTCCAAAAGAGGTCTTAGAAATGCAGGATGAAAAACTTAAAATTTACAAATACATAATGGATTCAATGACAAAAAAAGAAAAGGAAAATCCTGAAATTATTGATTCAAAAAGAGTGAAAAGGATCGCTGCTGGTTCAGGAAGAAAAGAGGAAGATGTATATGAATTACTTAGAACATATAAGATGATGAAAAGATACATAAAGATTGTAACTGATGAAAGAAAGATTGCAGGACTTATGAAAAAATTAGGAATTGGAAAAATATGAATGCATAAATTCTGAAATTTTTAAATATAAGATGTCCTTAAAATTTTATATGCCATTACAGCAGCACCAAATCCATTATCAATGTTCATAACTGCGACTGATGTGCAAGAATTTAGCATGGTCATAATTGCTGCAAGGCCTTTTTCTCCTGTTCCATAGCCAACAGATGTTGGAACAGCAATTACAGGAACATCAATTAATCCAGAAACAATTGAAGGCAAGGCACCTTCCATCCCTGCAACAACAATTATACATTTAACCTTTTCTTTCTTCATTTTTTTAACAGCATTTATCGTTCTATGCAATCCTGCAATTCCTGCATCATACACACTTACAACTTTACATCCTAATTGTTCTGCTGTTTCTTTTGCCTCTTCTGCAACATTAATATCTGCTGTTCCACCTGTTATTATTCCAATCTTTCCAAATTTCTCAACTTTTTGCGCTTTGTATACCACAAGCACCCTTCCTCTTTCATTATATTTTATTTTTCCATCAAAATTTTTCTTCTTTAATTCATCCAGAATTTTTTCCTTTTTTTCTTTTTCAATCCTTGTTATTATTACCTTTCCTTTTTTATTAAAAATTTCAACTATAATCTTTACTAAATCATCCACGTCCTTTTCCCCAAACACAATTTCTGGAATTCCACATCTATCTTCCCTTTTATCGTCCATATTAAAAATTTTCATCTTTCTTTTTATAAGCAAGCGGGTTTTTAAATTTTTTTTCTTCTTCACTTATCCATATTCCCAGGCTTTTCATTGTCTCATAAGATGGTGTTATGTATTTTCTTTTTGAAATGTAATTTAAGTAATAAGATGTTTTCTTTTCATCATAATCAGGCGAATGTGAAAAAATTTTTTTTATTTCTTCAATACTCATTCCCTTATTGATTAAATAACATGCAAGCACAAATCTCTCATTATGACTTGTCTTTTCCTTATTCTCAATCTTTTGAATTATGTGCACAATGCTCGGAGGCATATCATTTGTTTTTGTAAATTTTACCCTGACTTCCTGTGAAAATTTAATCTTGCTTACTTCATCTTTCAATAATTTTGCATTTTCAACAATGATTTCAGGCATATCTGTATGTCTTAAATTTATTGGTTCAATATATCTCTTTTCTACAATATTTCTTGCAATGACTATCATCTCATCCCCATCTACCTCAACAAAACCATTATCCATTCTTCTATTAATCAAATCAAATCTTTCATCTTTTATGTCATTAATGTAAGACAAATAATCAACAAAGTGAAGTTTATATTTTGTCGATGAAAAATTTTGATTAAAAATTTCCTGAAAAATTTCATTCCTTGTTATCCTGTCTTCATTTTTTAAATTTTTTTCAAACAATTCACCTTCTTTTTTTACATATCTTCTTTTTAATTCATCACCAATGTCAACCAAATTTAAAAAGATTTTTATCAATGGAAATGAAATTAAACAAATTTCATAACCAGCAGCACCAAAATTTGACAACCAATGTATATCATCAAAAATGTTATTTAAATTTTTTCCACTTATTCCATCCTTAATTCTCTCAACAACTATTTTTATTGCACTACCATAAACAGGACTTTTTGCAATTACATATAATGTTAAATTCTTTTCTTCAACATATTTTTTTGCCCCATCCAGAAAAGGATATTTTGCCAAAAATTCAAGATTCTTTAATTTCCCATTTTCCATGATAATCCACTAAATTTTTTGTCGTTACAATTCCTATTAATTTTCCTGAGGAAATCACAGGAAGATGTTTAATCTTGTGCCTCTTCATTTGCTTTTCAACCCTTTCAATAACTGCTGTTACATTTATCGTAATCAACGGCTTTGACATAATGTCCTGTGCATTTAAATCAAAAAATTTTTCTTTGTAATTTGCTATTGCTCTTAAAATATCTGTTTCAGTTATTATTCCGATGGCTCATGAGATAAATTTTCTACAATGACACTTCCTATTTTCTTATCAGTCATAATTTTTACTACATCTATCAACTTTTTATCATTTTCAACAGTTACAACATTTGAGGTCATTATATCTCCTGCTTTTGCCCTTTTTATTTTTCCCCTCATTTTTAAATTGTTCTAAAATTATTCTAAATTTTTGTTTATAATTATAATTTTTTAAGTTTATTTTTTGCTTAAATTTGTTAAAAATTTATCCATTATCCACAATGAGCAAAAAGGTAGGAATAATCGGGACTGGCATGACAAAATTTGGAGAACATTGGAACAGGGGATTGAGAGAATTAATTGTTGAGGCTGGGATAAAAGCGGTTCAGGATGCAAATTTAAGTGGTGAAGAAATACAGGCGATATATGGAGGATGCATGGCTTCTGGAACATTTATTGGACAGGAACATATAGCTGCATTAATTGCTGATCATGTTGGACTTAAAGGTATACCTTCAACAAGGGTTGAAGCTGCATGTGCAAGTGGAGGATTAGCATTAAGACAGGCATATCTGGCTGTAAGATCAGGAAGATTGGATGTTGTTGTTGCAGGAGGGGTTGAAAAAATGACGGATGTTCCACCAAATATTGCAACTGTTGCTCTAATGGGGGCTGGTGATGAAGAATGGGAAGGATTTTATGGGGCAACATTTCCAGGGCTTTATGCATTAATGGCAAGAAGACATATGTATGAATTTGGAACTACAAGAGAACAACTGGCAATGGTTGCAGTTAAAAATCATCATAATGCTACAATGAATCCAAACGCACAATTTCAATATGAAATAACTGTTGAAAAAGTTTTAAAAAGCCCCCCTATTGCAGATCCTTTAACCCTTCTAGATTGTTCTCCAATTACAGATGGTGCAGCAGCTGTGATCTTAGCAAGTGAAGAAAAGGCAAAGAAAATAGCAAAGGAAACTGGGAAGGAAATTGTGTGGATTGTAGGAAGCGGACAGGCATCAGATACAATTGCATTACACGACAGAGAATCACTATGTAAAACAAAATCAGCAATACTGGCAAGTAGAGAGGCATATAAACAGGCAGGGAAGTGCAAATGATATTGACTTTGCAGAGGTTCATGATTGTTTTACAATTGCTGAAATAATGGCTATTGAAGCACTAGGATTCTGTGATTTTGGGGAAGGCGGAAAACTTACAGAGGATGGGGAAACAGCAATAAATGGAAGGATTCCTATAAATACGAGTGGTGGGCTAAAGGCAAAGGGTCATCCCGTTGGAGCAACAGGAATAGCACAAGCAATTGAAGCAACATTGCAACTAACAGGAAAGGCTGGAGAAAGACAGGTTAAAAACCCAAAATATGGATTAATCCATAATGTTGGGGGTACAGGGGCAACATGTGTTGTGCATATTCTAACTAACGAATACTAAAAGATGCAAAAATTTTTCGGAATATTTTTTTTGATAAGAACAAAATATGGGATTAAATTTATTGAACGACTGAGCAAAATTCCTGGATGGAAATTTATTGCTGACTTTGCAATTGTTGCATCACTTTCTGGCATCGGTGCTTTGTATTTATCGTCACAAAAGAGAACAAAAAATCTACCTCTAATTTTTCTAATATTTGGAATTTTTTTATGTCTCATAAATTTTCATAAAATTGAAATTTTTCTTATTACTTTGTCTTTTGTTGTTATCTTTTTCTTCGTTTTAAAAAAGACTCAAAATCCTTATTTAACATTCGCTATTTTCTCTATTATAATATTTGAAATAGCAAGCAATGGATATTTGATTGTTGCTCCGAATATGCAAATGGAAATTTTAAAAAATCCTTTTATATCTATTCCGATAAGTTTATTTGGATTGCCTGCATTCATAATCGCTGCCCTGGGAATGCATGCATCTGAAATAATATTTATGAACTCTGAAATTCCAGGCATCTCACCAATGATTCCATCTGTTAGGGAAGGCGAGATAGGATTTGAATTCTTAGGATATAATGAAATATTCATTCCAGTAGGATATGGTATAATCGCCTTAATCATACTTTTAACATTTCATGAAATTTCTCACGGAATATTAAGTTATGTTCATAATATAAATTTAAAATCAACTGGAATATTAACATTTGGAATAATTCCAATAGGTGCATTTGTTGAGCCAGAAGAAGAAAATATAAAAATAG
>QGLW01000424.1_pt1 | contig 10002 bp, 11 predicted proteins | sample 1725341 | NCBI WGS metagenome assembly QGLW01 (sample SAMN05439265, study PRJNA331180) | Hot springs metagenome, whole genome shotgun sequencing project. | isolation source: microbial mat of Apron and Channel Facies of Mammoth Hot Springs | place: USA: Wyoming, Yellowstone National Park | collected... | reverse complement strand
CCCACACCCCCTCTTTTTTATAAAGTCGCTAGGGAAGGCGAACCCCTTCGCCGAAGGCCGTTCATTTGGCGACGGGGCCCCAAAGCGAAAGCCCCCCCCTCTGGAGAGGGGGGCGAAGTCCGCAGTTATATCACAGCCAATCCCTCAGAGGACTCAAAGCCTTCCTGAGGGACTCCTCGCACCGCTCCGCCCTCCTGGGGGGCATCCCCAGGAAGGCGGCGACCTCCTGAGGAGAGAGCTCCCGCCTTCCCCCCATTCCCATTCGCAGGAGGGCGTATTGCCGGAGAAGGGGCGGGAGTTCGGCGATCCTCGCCCTGACGTCCTCCTGGAGGAGCCGCTTTTCCACTTCCTCTTCTGGGTAGGGTAGGGAAGAGGAGAGCACTTCACCTAAAGTGAAGGCCTCCCCTCCATCCTCTTCCACCAGGGGTTCATCCAGGCTGATCCCCTGGGGGAGGATCTGGCGAATTTGCTCTCGCACCCTCGCCTCTGCCCACCACATCCCGTAGGTACCGAAGGACCCCTTCTTGGGGTCCCAGGTCTCAAGAGCCCGCAGGATGCCCTCAGCGGCGGGGCCCAAGAGCTCTTCCCTAGGGATGTTGTACTTTCTGGCCCACTTGTTGGCCACGTGGTAGATGAGGCCAATGTGGGCCTCTGGAAGCCTGTGGACCTCAGAAAGTCCCAAAGCTTCTTTCATGGCTTCTTCGTTCCCTTTCGCCTCCTTCAACCTTTTTTCTACCTCTCCCTCTCCTTTCCGTTTTCCTTCTCCCTCTCCTTTCCGTTTTCCTTCTCCCTCTCCTTTCCGTTTTCCTCCCTTCTATCGAACGTTAGTCGAGGGGGGCTAAGATGAAAAAGAGACGCGATGAGCCAGGAGACCGCCAGCAAAAGGAAGAAGGTGACAAAGGGGCAGATCTTGGGCTACTTGCTCTGGATTCTGCTGGGTGCGCTTTCACTCGCCCTCTTCGCCTACCGCTTCACCGTTCCTTTGGTCCCCCTTATGGCGCAACGGGGGTGGGCTGAGTACCTCAAGGTGTCCTCCGACTCCGTTCACTTCTTCTACTTGGCGTGCCTAAACAGCGCCCCCTGCGCCGAGGCCCTGTTTTCCGCCTTGCCCGGGGGATTCGATGGGCTTTTCTACGCCGGAGCCCTTTGGGCTCTCTTAGGGGCCGTCCTCTTCCTCCGACCAAGGAGTGTGGAAATCCCTTTGCGCTACGGCCAGCACTTCGCCACCGCCCAAGAGGTGGAGCCCCTCGTGGAGAGACGGAAGCCGGAAAAGTTGGTGGACAGCGGAATCCCCTCCTCCCCCAATTACCGAGGAGAAGGGCTCACGGGTTACCTCGGCCTTTGGATGGGAGAGACCCTCGAGGAGGCCCGGAAGGGGCTCCCCAAAAAGCGCCTCTTCCTCCGCCTCCCCTCTCGGATAGAGCGCATCCACACCATCACCTATGCGGGCACGGGCGGGGGGAAAACGGTGGGCATCTTCCGCCCCCGGATCGCCCTCGACGCCGCTGAAGGGCAGATCGCTATCGTTTTCGACACCAAGTATCCCAACCCCGGGGACTCCTACATGGATGTCCGAGATTGGTTCCGCGCTTACGGGAGGAGGGTTTGGATCATCGACCCCTTCGGCATGGAGCGGGGGGAAGAAAGCGTGCAACTTCCGGTGCTAAAAGGAATAGATAGTTTTGAAAAGGCCCTGGATGCGGCTAGGCTCGTTTACCCCCCCGACATCGAAAACGCCGATGCGGCGAGCCGCGTCTTCGTGGCCAACGCCCGCACCCTGCTCGCCGGCATCATATACGCTCTCGCCACATCGAAGGTGGAAAAGCTCTCCTTCAAGCGCATTGCCCACTACGCCAACCAGGACACTCAGTCCCTCGTCAACTGGTTTAGCAAGTACCCTGAGGCCAAAGCGGCCATCCAGTCCACCCTGGGGTCCGACAAGTACGTCCTTTCTGGGGCGCAAAACAGGCTGGTAACGGATCTGGAGATCTTTGAGCTGGACTCGGCCGACTGGCTTTTCTCCGATGGCCCCAAAGCGGTGAAACCGGAGCGCTTTTTTCAAGAACCGGGGATGGTTCACCTTGTCTTCCCCGAGCGGCGCATCCGGAGCTCGGCTGGCCGGGCGATCTTGCGCTTCTTTAAGCGCTACTTTGATGGGGTGATCTTGAAGATCGTCGAGGAGCTGGGAGCGCCTCTGCCGATCCACGTCAACTACTACTACGATGAGCTAGCGCTGTTCGGCTTTCTACCAGATCTAGACAGCGACCTAGCTACCTTGCGTTCCAGAAACATCTCCGTCCACATGGCCACCCAGTCCCGGGCCCAAATGCAGGCCATATACGGCGAACGGTGGGAGGCCACGGAAAACAACAATATCGGTACCTTCTACCTCGTGCCCGGCTCCTACACCCCTCCTGAGGCCGTCTACTGGTCCAAGATGCTCGGCCGATACTCCTTCGTCGGGCTTTCGATGAGCGAAAGCGTCTCCACCGATCGAAAAAGCGAGGGGGTGTCTCTGGGCGAAAAAGAGCGGGAACTCATCACCGCCGATGAGATGCTCACCATGGGCATCGGAGAGATGATCGTCCTCGTGAGGGGATTCCACCCCATCCTGATCAAGAGCTTTCCCGTGGAATCCAAGGATAGCCCCACGAACTGGATCCTGGAGAGAGTGGAGGCCTACCGAGCTGAAAAACGCAAGCGGCTTTTCGATCGCCAGCCCCCTCCCGTTCCTCCTCACACGGGTCCGGTGAATAAAGTCGGAGAAGCTTACAAGGCTTTTGAGAGCCTTTTGGCCGCCTACGGAAAAGTGGGGGGGTCTCTAACCTTCTTTTCCAAGGAGGGGTTTCTTCTGCAAGCGGACAAGGTAAAGGAAACGGGACTGAGCGAAGAGGCCAAAGCGGCGCTTGTCCGCTACCACTTCCTGACCGAAACCAGGTGGGGCCTCGCTATTCCCCGGAAGTGTCCTTACGGGAAAAAAGCCCTCGAGGCCCTTCTAGGGGCTCATGGAGTTCGAGTGGAGGGCGGCGGCGAAGCGGTGGAGACTTTCTCATAGCGGAACACCCGTCTGGCACCCACGTAGATGGAGCGCAGGGCCGTCCAGGGTTCCACCACTACCCGCCCCCTTTTCCCCGAGGCGTGAAGCATCAGCCCGCCGCCAATGTAAATGGCCACGTGGTCTACCCTTTCGCCGCTTGACGAGAAAAAGAGAAGGTCTCCCACCCGGACCGTCCCGGTAACAGGGGGTAGGTAGGCGTACTGCTCCCGGCTGGTCCTAGGAAGACTGACCCCCAAGTGGCGGTAGAGGTACCCCACGAGCCCGGAGCAGTCGACCCCCCCATAGCCGTTCCCCCCCCAGAGGTAGGGAATACCTGAGAACCGCCTGCCCACCTCTAGAAACCACTCGGCCAAGGCCCGTTCGTCCGCTTGCCCCTCGCTGGGCGAAAAGAAGAAAAAAGGGAGCAGGGAAAAAAGAAGAATCCTCTGCGCATTCACCCGGCCACCTCCGCCTTTTCCTTATATCAACACCATCCCGCCTTTTGCCTAAAGTAGACCTGGGAGGTTTAGTGGACTCATACCCGGTTCTTCCTGACGAGGAGGAGTGGGTGCTCCAAGGCGCTTTGCCCTTGGAGGCCCTGCGTGCGATTTTTCGCAACCTTCAGAGGTATGGAAGTCCCGAACTTGTGTGGGGAACCTATCAGTTGCATGTCAACTGGCGCATTGCCAACGGAATCCCGCACTTCACCCTGGAAGAAATACTAAGTGAAGCTAACGGGAGGGGGGGCGCAAACAGTTAAAAAATGGCCCGCAAATCTGCGCATTTTTTCCTTTTCCCTGACTCATCCAAAGTGCGAGGCTTCGCGGGTGGTGGCGGCGGAGGCGAAAAGGGGTAAAATAGACTCGGGAATGCCCAATGGCGAAGCCCCGAAGCCCCACCTCGGCGTCCACGCCTGCCCGGTCTTCCTCGAGAAGGGAGACGAGTGGGTCGTCTTGGGCCTCACACACCGCCTCTCCAACACTACACGCCTCCCCCACAACCACCTTCTGGAAAGGCGAGATTGGAAAAAGCTCAAATGGGAGGATGGTCCCCTCTGTGCCCTCTTCGGCCACGACGCCCGATACGCCAGCGGGGCTATAGTCCGACACCCATCCTTGGTGGGTCCTGAAAGTAGGTCTCTGCGAAAATGAAAGGAGGCGCCCTAACGCAGATGGAACTAGGCGAACTTCAGGCTTTTATTCCGCTTCTTTTGTTGGTGGGGTTAGGTCTTTTTCTCCTCCGCATTTATCTTTCTTCCCTGGAAGTGAGCGTAGCGAGGAGAAAGCGGTTTACGGAACTTTTTGTCCTCTCTTTGCCCTACTACGTCTTCCTTATCGTTTGGCAAGCCTGGGGCTTTTCCTTAATTTTCTTTCTCCTCGAAGCGGGGGCGTGGCTCGCCCTTTTTCTCTACGGAGAAGGTTACAAAAGTCTGTACGCTGAAAAAGAGAGGTTAGAGGAGGTGGGGGAGCGCTTAAAGCGAGCCCTTCTTCCAATTTCCTCCCCCAACGCCCGCTTAGAAATAGAGAAGGTGGTGGTAATAGAAAACGTGGAGGTCTTCAACATCCCCCTCTCCCTCCGCGCCTGGGCCTGGAGGATAGTCTCGGGAGAAGTCACCGTTTGGCTCTTCCCCCACGCCTTCCTCTTAAAGGAAAGCGGAAACAAGTGGTGGGTCCCCGTTTTGCCTAAAGGAGCGGTGGAAATCCTTCGCCAAAAGGGCCAAGAGAACGACATCCTTTATTTTCCCTTCGCCTCTTTTGTGGGTACCCGGGTAGCCTACACGGGGAAGTACTACATCCTCACGGGGGAAGGGTCTCTTGACGAGGTGGCGGGACACCTCCTTCTCATCCAAGGAACAAAAGAGCGAGTGAGGGAAGTTAAACGAAAGAAGGAAGAGCTCCTCTCTAGGCTCGCAGAGGCCTTGCCCGGTTGGCAGATCTGGCCCGAGCTCTCCTTCGAAGAAAAGGGCCACGTGGACGCCCTGTTGCGGTCCCCTTCTGGGGAGAGCTACGCCCTCTTCTTCCTGCGGAGTGTCAAGGACGAGGAGAGGATGCGCTCTTTGAGTCGGTGGTTGGCCTACTCCCCTGTAGCCTTGCGTCTTAGGGGAGAGGAGGGGGGAGAGAAGAGGGAAGGGGAAGCGAGGTTCGCCGAGATAGAGGACCTGATCGCCTGGTTGAAGGGGCGTTCTTCGCTCTGACGGCCTTGATCTTGCGCAAAGGGGCTGGCCTCGTTCTGTTATAATCCACGCCGTGCCCCGGAGCGATGGGGTACCAAGGAAAAAGTATAGGGAGGAAAGCATGACGGGAAAAGGGGTGGTACCTCTAGTTTTGGCGCTAGCTAGTTTACTCTTCGCCGGGTGCTCCGAACTCGTCCCTAGCGCACCTCAGACTCAGGTGGAACTCTTGGTGACCCCCGTCCGGGCTCCAGTCCAGGTCGCGGGGGCTGGCAACTACCAGGTGGGGACCGTGGCCGTAAGGCTTAGCGGGAACAACAACCCTATCGATGTCGATATCAACCTGGTCTCACCTCCTAGCGGGGTCACCCTGAATTCGCCCACAACGCTACAGGCCAGCGAAACCCCCGCCTCTCAGAACCTGGTCCTCGAGGTGGACCCCAGCGCCCTCTTCTCCTCTGGGGAAAACCAGAAAACCATTAGCCTCACCCTAAAGGCCACGCCCCGGGGGCGGGGGCTAGCCCCAACGCAGAAGACTGTTAGCGTCACTTTCATTCGGTCTTTCGCCTACACGCTCTCCGCTTCCCTCGATCCCACAAGCGTAGCCCCCGGGGGTAGCGCCACCCTGACGGCGAAACTCACCCGCACCTCCGGGCAAGGAACGGTCCAGGTCTCCATCGCCGCCCCCGCTGGCAGCCCTCTCACCGTCTCTCCGGCCACGCAGCAGGCGACCCTCTCCGACTCTAACCCTTCCGCCACCCTCAGCTTCACCATTTCCGCCGCCAACAACGCCTCCCCTGGAAGCTACAGCCTCACTGTGACGGCTACCGGGGGGGACGCTCCCGCTCCCCAGACCGTCACCCTCTCCGTGGCGAACGCTGCGCCCAGAACCACCATCAGGCTCGGGGCATCGAGCGTCTCCGTCACCCAAGGGCAGTCGGCTCCCCTCGCCGGAATCGTGAGCGTCTCCAACTACGATGGTGGAGTTTCCATCGAGGTAGCCGGGTTGCCCGCTGGGGTGACGGTGGACCCCTTCCCCCCCTTCCCCGCCTCTTCCAACTACCCCTTCACCTTGACCTTCCGGGCGGCCAACGATGCCCAGGTGGGCACTCACGCCCTCACTCTGAGGGTCAAAACCGAGAGCGGCGACGTCCTCGGCGCAGCCAATCTGAGCCTCGTGGTCGTTCCCTCGCCCACGCTCACGGTCGGGATAGCCCTGGACCGGGTTACCGCCCAAGACGGCGACACCATCTCGGGGCAGGTGCGAGTGGACAGCCGGGCCTTCAGCGGCCAGGTCAACGTCAGCGTTTCCGCATGCACCTACAACGTCCGCTATCTGTCTCCCAACGCCCTTAGTCTCTCTCCCGACAGCCCTAGCGGCACCGTCTTCTTCGCCGTGGACATTCCTATTGGCGTCCCTGGAGGGAGCTGCCAAGTCACGGCTACCGTTCAGGGGGGCGACCGCTCGGCTACGGCCACGGCCACCTTCACCGTGAACCCGAGGCCCCAAGTCCGGGTCTCCACTTCCACCCCTGCGGTCGTTAACAACATCATCGCCTTCGGCGCCTCTATGCGCTTCCTGGGCTCCTGGCAGGGTATCGCCAAGGTGTCTCTACTGGACGGCAACCTAAATCCCATTTCCGTGAATAACGCCCAGCCCCCCTACTGGCAGCTCAACTTGCCTGGGGTCACCCTGGCTAAGAACACCACCACCAACGAGTACAGCTTCTACGTGGACTCCACGCAGAACACTGTTGACCTGAGTGGTTCGATAAACATCGTGGCAGCTAGCAACTGGACTCCCGGAAGCTACACCTTCTACCTCGTGGTCCAGGGACCTGACACCAAAGCCATCCCCGTGACCGTAACTGTCCAGTAGAAAAACCCGGCTCCTCGCCCGAGCTCCCAGGTTTTCCCTGGGGGCTCGGGTTTCACTTTCCCCTTATCCTTGAAGGGAGGAAGGAGGGAAACGTGAAGGAAGACAAGGACAAGACTATAGCGATGGTAGACTCTGGGAACGGGGAGGTAGAGGAAAAGGTGGAGGTCCAAAAGACCCAAAAGGCTCGGGAACGCGGCTGGGGTCTCGCTGCGGAGGATATCGAAGATATCGAGGCCATCGAGACCAAAGTCTCCATGTCCGGAGGCGACCTCCGCATCCTGAAACCCGATGAGAGGGTTCGCTACTACCGCTACCTGTGCGCCAAGCTGAGCTTGGATCCCACCTTCGCTCCCATCCAGTTTGTCGAGCTAGACGGAAAGCTGAGGCCCTACATTACCCGGGCGGGGGCGGAGATGCTCCGGGCAAAACACGGGGTAAGCACCTCCATCCTCAGGTCGGAGATCCAGGGCAACCTCTTCGTTGTGTTGGTGCGGGCTACGGCCCCTGACGGTCGCGCAGAGGAGAGCGTGGCCGTGGCCGATCTCAGGGACAAGCGGGGCAACGACCTCGGGAACGCTTGTCTTTTCGCCGAAACCAAGGCCAAGCGAAGGGCCACGCTCTCCCTTCTCGGGCTGGGGTATTTCCTAGACGAAACCGAGGCCCTCTCCATCCAGGGGGCCAAGCTCAGCGCCTTCGATCCCGAAACGGGGGGCGTGAGGGAGGAGCCCAAAGAGGCGAAGGCGGAACGGGAGCGAGAAGGGCTCGTCACCTCCTCCACCGCTTCCCTTTTGCGCATCCTGGGCGAAGTGTTCTCCCAGGAACTAGGCATGACCGATAAGGCCGTGAACGGTCTGGTCCTCGCCCTCGCTACTGGTACCTCTTCTTACCGAAAGCTCCACCCCCAAGAGCTGGAGGACCTCATCCGGACCCTGAGAAAGGTCCGGGAGGTGAAGGGCGAGGAGGCGAATTCCTTTCTCACCTCTTTGGCTTGGGCCTACAAGGCCATGCTGGACCGGGGCCTGGTTCTTATGGAAGAGGAAGGAAGGGGCATTCCGCTTTCCCTCATTTTCCGCAAGCCCCTTTGGGAACTAGATCTCACCGAGGTCAAAAGGGTTTTGGGCGAGTAGCTGTTGCGAAGTTCCCGCCCGCCTTTTAGCCAAACAGATCAGAGGGGGATTTTCTCGATTCCCCCTTTTTCCTCTTTAGATCAGAGCCCCCCTTTGTCCCCTCCTACAATAGCGTTAGGAGGTGAAGAGGGTGTACGCTAGTGAAAGCGTCCAGAGGCTCGTCGAGGAGCTAGAGAGGATCTTGAGGGATCCGTACCTCTCCTATCGGGAGGGGAAGGCGGCGTTGGACTTTGTGAAGCAACAGGAAGCTCTGGCCTCTCTGCCCGATGGTCTACCTGTCCCCCCCCACCTGGTTGCGGCTGTCAACGAGCGGGAGGGGGTCCTCGAGGCGGCTCGGGAACGACTGCAAAACTCTATCGCTAGCGCCTACACTGTGGGGGTCGACTCCATGAGGTCCATCAGCGTTGAGGCATTTTCAAAGCCTTCCCTCGCAGAGAGCCTTAAGAGGATAGGAGATGACTTAGAACGCCATCTTTCGCCCGAAAACCTAAACTTTCGTGACGTGGCTTTCGCCCAGGGGATCCACGATGGACTCAAAGAGCGCGCACTGGTAATCCCGCATAGTGCCCCTGCGGCCGAGGAGGTCTCGCAATTGCTCGACCGCATAAGCGTAACCCTAACCCAGGCTCAAAAGTCGTTGCCTAGCTTTGAACGCGAAGCTCTCGTCGCGGGGATTGAAAGGGCCCGAGAGGGGCTTGAGCAGGAGTTCGGGCGGTTTCGGGGCATAGAAATCGAGTAGGGCGCCCCCTCGGGAAGGTGCCGGGCAAAGAAAACTTGCCCGGCATCTTCCTTTCTCCTTTTGCCAGCCTCCGCCAACTTGATATCGCATGGGTATTGCCTGGCGCTTTTCAGTTGTCCGAAGTTTCCCTGGGTATCTCTTCCTTCGTCAAAGCCAGGAAAAGCACATATAGATTGATCAGGGGAACAAAGAGGAGAAAGGCGTAGAGAGGGTTCTTGCCGAAGGAAATAAACCTCCTCGCTGTGGCGAAGAGATAGGCGATCGCCCCATAGACGTAAAGCGAGGCGAAAAGGGCGCCCAAGAGAAGACCGCTCCAGTGGAGGTGGGCTTTAGGTAGATAGGGCGGAGGGAAAAAGTAGGTCGTGAGGAAGCCCTCGAGAAACGTTCCGAGCATTGCTTCTATCGCAAACCAAAAGACAAAAAAGATCCGATATCCACGACGGTCTAGGGGCTCCCTCCGAAGCGCAGGAGAAAGCGCCCCGTCCAAAAAGGCCCACCACACGTCCCACATACTTGAGATTCTATCCTCCGCTCAGACCTTCTTGCCAAACACCCGAATAAGCGCCCGAAGAGCGGAAAGCTCGGCGGAGGAGAAATGCGAATACTGGCCTTTCCTTCGTCTGCATTTCAGACTCCTCGGCGCTATATCCCGGTTGGCTAGAGGGCAGCTACGTGGGCGCCAAGGCGCAAGCCGATGACGACGAGCCGTTCGAGGAGAAGATATCGCAATTCGTGGCGCAAATGTGCGAGCAGTGCACCGAAGCCGCCAAGCTCGACGCCGCCATCGTAGCTATCCTGAAGGAGTTGGGTTTTAGACGACGCTGCAATAAGGAGCTCCAGGAGAGTCCACTCCTCGTTGGTTAGGTCGCTGAGGTAACATCGCCTAACGGGCGCCCCTCCAGGATACCGCCCCCTCACGAGGGCTTCTGATAAGCGGCTTCCGGTGTCACGGGAGCATCATACTTCCAGCCTAGGAAAACCCGGTGAACGTCCCGGTACAATGCCCCCATGTGGCCCCTTTTCGCCCTGGTCCTGGGCCTGGTGATAGGC
>QGLW01000421.1_pt1 | contig 10024 bp, 9 predicted proteins | sample 1725341 | NCBI WGS metagenome assembly QGLW01 (sample SAMN05439265, study PRJNA331180) | Hot springs metagenome, whole genome shotgun sequencing project. | isolation source: microbial mat of Apron and Channel Facies of Mammoth Hot Springs | place: USA: Wyoming, Yellowstone National Park | collected... | reverse complement strand
GTCCTCCAGAAGGGGGGCGAGCTCCTTTAGGGGGCCCTCGAGGCCCCCCACCACCGCCAGGAGGCTCCCGGGAAAGAGCTTGCCCGCCAGGACCATGGACCCCAGGGCATCAAAGTCCAGGTTCTCGTGGGCCACCACCACCCGCACGCCTAAAAGCTTACTTGACGGGGGAATCCCCCCTTGGTACACTCAGGCTTGGCGCTTGGAGAGGTGCCCGAGTGGCTGAAGGGACACGACTGGAAATCGTGTAGGCGGGCTTAAACCTGCCTCGCGGGGTCGAATCCCGCCCTCTCCGCCAAACCGCCCCCGGTCTCAGGGCTGGGGGCCTTCCTTCCCCTCCACCACCCGCCCCGCCCTCCTGGCCTCCTCCGCCAAAAAGGTGAGCCGGTGGGCGTAGAAGGCCTCCTCAAAGGACTCCAGCCCCGAAGGGTCCTCCCGCTCCACCGCAAAGACAAAGTCCGCCATAAGCCCCATGTCCCCGCCCCCGTGCCCCGAGCGGATGGACCCCTCCGCCTCCACCTTCAGGTCCACGATCCGTTCGCCCTTCACAAAGTCAAAGATGCGGATGTACCGCCCGTCCCCCCAGATCTCCCCGCCCGTCCCAAAAAGCCGCGTCTCCCGAAAGCGCATCCTGGAAAGCCCCTCGGCGTGAAAGCTGGCCGTGCGGCCATCCCGGTACTCCAGGGCCACCACCTGGTGGTCGGCCACGTCGTTCTTCCCCAAATAGACGCACTCCCCGTAGGGGCCCTCCGCTAAAGCCCGCTCCAGGTTCTCCCGGGTCACCGGGAAGGCCACCACGTCCAGAGGCCAGCCCCGCTCCCCCCTCTCGTAGGCCTCCAGGTAGATGCGCCTGGCCGAGAAAGGACAAGCCCTCTCCACCTCCTCGGGGCAGAGAAGGCACCCCTCCGCCGCCCCCTTGGGCCTCCTCTCCGGGCGGAAGTGGTAGAGGCCCCCGAAGGAGGCCACCCGGGCCACCTCCCCAGGCATCAGGAAGAGGAGCCAGTCCAGGTCGTGGACGCTCTTCGCCAGGAGGAAGGGGCTGGACTCCCCCTCCTTCCGCCAGTTGCCCCGCACGAAGCTGTGGGCGAAGTGCCAGTGGCCCACGGGCTCCAGGTGCTGGACCGAGACCACCTCCCCGATGGCCCCTTCCTCTAAAAGCGCTTTAAGCCTCCTGGCGTAGGGGGTGTAGCGCAGGACGTGGGCCAGGGCCACGATCCGCCCCGTCCTCGCCTTGGCCTCCGCCACCCGGAGGACCTCCTCCCAGGTGGGGGCGATGGGCTTTTCCAAAAGGAGGTGGTAGCCCTTCTCCATGAGGGCTATGGCCGCCTCGGCGTGGAGGCGGTCGGGGAGGGCCACGATGGCTGCCTCCCCAAGCCTTGGGGCCTCCAGGAGGTCCCGCCAGTGGGCAAAGAGAGCCCCCTCCCCCAGACCAAAGGCCTCCCGGAAAGCCTGGCGACGCTCGGGGCGGGGCTCGGCTAGGGCGGCGATGCGGGCCCTTTCCGGAAACATGAGGGCGAAGGCGGCCAGGGCCCAGCCCCGGCTACCCCCGCCCACCACCACCAGGTTCACCATAGGGGCTTGGCCTTACTGAGGAGGGCGTTCATGTCTGCCCGGGCCTTCTCTATGGCTTTGTCCAGGCTGAGGTTCCCGGTCCAAGCCAGGTTCATGGCGCTGGCCAGGGCATCTAGGACCTCGGGAAGGTTGTCCAGGTTGCGCACGTCCGCGTGCCGGACCACCATGTTGGGGAGTCGCTTGAAAACAATCTCGGCGTTCCTGCCGGGGAAGGCCTGCAGGTAGGTGCTCCGGTACTGGGTTGCCAGGGTAGGCATGAGGCCCGCCCCCGCCAGCATCCTCTGAGACTGGGGCGCGGTGGTGAACCACTCCGCCAAACGGTAGGCCTTCTCCTTGTTGCGGCTGGGGGAGGGGACCACCAGGGCATGGACGCTGTAAACGCCCTTGGGCTCGAGGCCCTTTCGCATCACGGGTAGGGGCGCAAAGGCCCAGTCTAGACCGGGGGTGCCCTTCCAGACCTCCGTCATCCAGCTACCCAGGACGTAGATGCCCATCTGCCCCGCCTGGAAAAGCTGGTAGCCCTGGAGGGTGGACTCTTGGGGGCCAGGAGAAACCTTGTCCACGTAGATGAGGTCCAGAAGCTTTTTAGCGGTATCGCGGAAGGCCTCGTCCAGGTTGGCCTCGTAGCGGTCGCCTACCCTCTTGATGAGCCCCGTCCCTCCGTTGGAGTAGTAGAAAGCCATCCCATACTCGCTGTCTATCTGGAGGTCCATGGCGTTGATGCCCCAGTATTTCTTCCCGTCCTTGGCGAAGGTAAGCTTTTTGGCCGCCTCCCGCATCTCCTCAAAGGTCCAGGTGTCCTTGGGGATGGGTACCCCCCGTTCCTGGAAGAGCTTGCGGTTGATGTAGACGGTGACCACCTGGGGGCCCAGGGGCAGGCCCAGGACCTGGCCCTTCACCGTGTAAAGGGCCAAGGCGTCCTTGGGGAGGACGGCCTGGGCCTCCTTGGAAAGGGGGATGGGGCTTAGGGCTCCCTGGGAAGCATAGAAGGGGAAGTTGTCCAGGTTCATCCACATGACGTCAAAGGTGCTCCCCCCAGCGATCATGGCCGAAGCCTTTTGCCAGTAGGTGCCCCAGGGAATCAGGTTGTAGGTGACAGGGATGCCCGTGGCGTCGCTGAAGGCCTTGAGAAGCCGCTCATCCACCTTCTGCCGCGTCCCGTCCCAAGTGGCGTACTGCACTTGGGCCAGGCCCAAACCCAGAGCCAAAAGAACCGCCAACGCCTTCCTAATCATCACCACCACCTCCTCACGGGTTGTGCAGGAACACTCGGTCCAAAGCGATCACCGACACGTAGGGCACGAACCCCAGCTCCCGCGCCCGGGCGTAGGCTCGGACGATCAGGTCCTGCTGGTCAGGCTCAGCGTAGTCCAGGGCCAGGACCACCAAGCCCCGTTTGGCGAAGGGCAGGACCGGGGAAGGGTCATTGTCCACGGGCACGTAGACCTTCCTCTCAAAGCTGTACATGCTGGAGAGGTTCTCGTACATCACCGCATCCAGGTACGGGGCCGTCTGAGGGAGGACCTTAAAGCCCCGGTTCTGGATCAAGAGGCCTTCGGGGTAGGCTTCCCGGAGGCGGCGCACGATCTCCACCAGGCCGGGGGCCACCTGGGGGTAGAGGTCTACGGTGTCCAGGGTGTCCAGGAAGAGACCGTCAAAACCCCTCCTGTAGTACTCGCCCGCCAGGCGAAGCATGAGGTCCTGCCAGCCCTTCTGGTTGGCGTCCACAAAGTAGCTTCCCCAGTTGGGGTTCTGTCCCAGGATCCATTCCTTGGGTATAGGCTGGCCGTAGTCCCGGCCGGGTTCCACCTCGCCTATGGAGAGGTAGGCTACCACCTTGACCCCGTTCCGTTTGAGAAGGTCCAAGGATTCCTTGGGAAGCTCGGGCTGGACGATGGCTAGATCAAAGTTCACCAGCTTAGCTGCCTCTTGCGGGTCTTTGCCGTAGTAAACGGCGTAGGTGGCGATCTCGGAAAGCCAGCTCTGCAAGGGGGGTTCCGCCCCGAGCAGGGCCGTCACCTTTTCCGCTAGGACCTTGGGGTCCTGGGGCCGGTCCACGAAGACCAGATAGCCGAAGTTGGTGGGCGAGTGGTAATCCCCTCCCATGGGCCAAAGGGGATACTCGGAGGCCGCCTGGTGTTCGCGGCCCACCTTCAGGGCCCACACCTCCCCTGGCTTAGGCGCGCGGCCCAGCTTGGCGAAGGGGATGGCCCACTCCAGGATCCAGCGGTCTTCCTCTATTCTGCCCACCGTGCGGTACTCGGTGGTGAAGGTGTAGGCCTTGAAGCGGGTCCCCTTGGGGTTCGCCGCCAGGTGAAGAGCGGGCGCCCCTTTGTCCTTGGGGTCCAACTTGAGGAAAAGCTCCATGGTGTCATCCTGCCACCACTCGGGATGGTCCGCAGGAAGGGCCGCCTTGACGGTCTCCGCCTTTTGCTGAAAAACCCCCAGGACGTAGAGGTTCTCGTCGTCCCAGGCCACGCTAAAGTACCCCGCGTGCTTCACGGACACCGGGGGGTAGGTGTTGGAGAGGATGACCTCATACTGGGGCAACCCCTTCCATTGGGCTAAACCCTGGCCCAGGGCCATGGTCTTGCGCACCGCCTGGGCGATGTGGCCTGGGTCCCCCTGGGCCAAGGCCAGGCCTAAAAGAGCCGCTGCCGCAAAAAGCCTCCGCATGCTCCCACCTCCTATCCCTTAAACCCGGAGAAGAGCTCCGGGTTCTGCAGGGCCTTTTGGAAGGACAAATAGACCAGGACCGGAACCAGGGCCATGAGCGTGGTCCCGGCCATGAGCAGGGGGATGTTGATGGCGTAATGGTTCTGAACTGCCAAAAGGGCTACGGGAAGGACCATCTTATCGGGGGAGGAAAGGACAACGCTGGGCCATATGAAGCTCTGCCCGTAGCTGAGGAAAAGGAGGACCCAGAGCACGGCCAAAGCCCCCCGGGAAAGGGGGAGGACCACCCGCACCAAGGCGGTGTAAGGGGTGCCCCCGTCCACCAGGACGCTCTCCTCCAAGCTCCTGGGAAAGCTCTTCAGGTACTGGCCCAGCACGTAGACCGCCCAACCGCTGGTGAGGCTGGGGAGGAGGTAGCCGGCAAAGGTGTCCACCAGCCCCAGGGCCCGAATCAGGAGGAAGGAGGGGATCAGGGTGATCTGCCAAGGGAGGAGCATGGAGAGCACGTGCCCTTGGAAGAAGAGCTCCCGGCCAGGAAAGCGCAGGCGGGTGAAGGCGTAGGCGGCCAAAGAGGCCAGAACCAGGTTGCTGGTGGCCAAAAAGGCGCTGGTCCAGAGGCTGTTCCAAAGGGCCTTGCCCACGGGGATGGCCTGGAAAAGGGCCTGGTAGTGGGCCAGGGTCCACTCCTGGGGGAGGAGCCTAGGGGGCCAGGCGTAGGCCTCCTCTGGGGGCTTGAAGCTGGTGAAGACCATCCAGAGGAAGGGGTAGAGGATGAAGAGGCTCAGAAAGCCCAGAAGGGCCACCAGGAAGAGCTGGGTGTGCAGCCTAAACCTCCGCATCGTAGACCCTCCTCTCCAGGCGGCGCTGCAAGAGGATCAGGAGGAAAAGGCCCAAGGCCAGCACCCAGGCCAAAGCGGTGGCGTAGCCGGAGCGGAAGTAGCGGAAGGCGTTGGTGTAGATGTAAAGGGCTACGGTGGTGGAGGCGTCCCCGGGCCCTCCTCGGGTCATGAAGAGGACGACTTCAAAAACCTGGATGGCGGCGATGGTGGAGAGAACCAGGACCAGGCTCACAACGGGGAGAATCTGGGGCAGGGTCACAAAGCGGAAGCTCTGCCAGGGGCCTGCCCCGTCCAGGGCTGCTGCCTCGTAAAGCTCCCGGGGAATCCGGGCAAGCCCCGCCAGGTAGAGGAGGATGGCACCCCCCATCCCCTGCCAGGCGGAAAAGGCGGCCAGGGTAGGGAGGACGGTTTCCGGGCGGGCCAGAGGGTTAAAGGGGAAGAGGCCGATAAGGGCTTGGAACAGAAGGGCGGTGGCCACCACCCCTGTGACCACGGGCAGGTAGAAGACCACGCGGAAGATCAGGTTCCAGGGCCCCACCAGGTTCCTCAGGGCCAAAGCGATGGCCAAAGGGAGGACAACCCCCAAGGGCACAGCCAAGGCCGCATAGACCAGGGTCTGGCGGAGGTAGCGGTGAAAGCGGGCATCCTCCAGGAGGGCCCAGTAGTTGGCAAGCCCCACCCATGCCGGCTGGCCTAACCCCCGCCAGTCGGTGAAGGAGATGAGGAGGCTGGCCCCTACGGGTAGAAGGGCGAAGGCGGCCACCACCAGGGTGGAGGGCATGGCCAGGAGGAGACCGAGGCCGCTTTTGGAACCCACGGGTCCATTATGCCCCGGGGGCCAGGACCCGGCGGATTCGTTCTGCGCAAAAACGCTTAAAACACGCAAAAAGGCCCCCTTACGAGGGCCCCGTTGCCCGGCTCCCCTACTGGGCCATGATGGTGAAGGTAACGGTGGCGGAGTAAGTTCCCACAGAGGGGCTGGAGCTGAACCTCAACCTGAGTATGGGTGCGATAACGTAGTTGGATCCGCTCTGGATGTTCTTGACGATCTGCTTGGCGGTGGAGCTCAGGGTTACCGTGGTCCCGGTAAAGTCGTCTCCCCAGACACCGGGTTGGGAGCCTGAACCCCAGGAGGGAACAAAGGGGTTAGGGTAGGCGCTCTGCTTTTCCAGCTCCACCGAGAGGATCGGGTCGCTGACCGTGGCCGTGGCCACCAGCTGGCGGTTGGTGGCGTAGTTGGTGGAGTAGATGATGGTGGGGTACCAGGCGCAGAACCGGTCCACGGCGGAGCAGTACGTGGTATCGCTGTAGTCCACCGTAAGGGGAGCGGTCCCCGCGTCAATGGTCACGCCCTCCATGCCGGAGACCGTGACGGTGAAGGTCTTGGTGTCGCTGGCGTCCGCCAGGGCGGGAAGGGACAGGAGCGTCGCCACAAGGGCCAGGATTCTAAGGGTCTTGTTCATCTTTGCCACCTCCTCCTTGGAACTTTATCCCAGTTCCCACCCTACCAAAATACCGTCCGGCGTCAAGGAAGCTTTCGCGCAAAAGGGCGGCATCTGCGCAACACCCTCACTGGGGCATGAGGAGGACCGTGGCCTGGAGGAAGTAGTACCCGGGGGGAAGGGGCCCCGGGGCCGAGGCCGAGAGGATCAGCTCCAGGGGAAGCCGCCCGCCCACCCCAGGGTCTATGCCCTGGATGAGAGGGTGGAAGCCTGAGGGCCAGAGGGTGGGGCCGCTTACGGCCAGGGTGCCCAGGGCACCCGTCCCGGAGAGGCGCTGAGGGGTTCCGGGGGTGACGAAAGCGGAGAGGTTCGCCCCGGCAGGCCCTGCGGTCACCAGCTCCAGGAGGATGCGGAAGGCCCCGGAGCCGGGCGTCTGGTAGACCAGGTCCGCGGTGAAGGTCCAAGACCCCCGGCCTGACAGGATCTGCTCCCAGCTTGCCCCCAGGGTCTCCCAGGAGGTGGGCTCCAGGCGGACGCTTTGGGCCAGGACGGGCCAGAGGCCCAGGAGAAAGAGCGCCATTGTGTGTACCCTATTCATAGATCACCCTCTTCACCGAGCTTCCAACTCCTGTTCCTGAAGGGGCCTGTAAGGCGGGGCCAGGCAGAGGGGATGGGTACCCTCGCGGGCCTCCCAGAGGGCGAGGTCCTCCCCAAGGGGTCCCCGGGCCTCGAGGGGGTAGGGGCCCTCGAGGCCCACCCGGAAGGTGCCCGGTGGCACCAGGACCGGCTCCTGGGAGGCCACGAGGAGGGAGAGGCCCTGGCCCTCGAGGCGCACCCGGGTCCGGCGCAAAAGCTCCTCAGGGGTCACTCCGGGGAGGCCGAAGGTGTACCCCGGCTTGGGGTCAGGGGGGCAGTAGCGGAAGAGGAAGACCACCCTTAAGGCGGGGACCAGTTCCAGACTTAAAACCCGGTCCTCCCGAAGCTCTAGGGTCACCTCCTCCTTGAGCTTGCCCCCCTCCAAGAAGGCAAAGCCCCGAGGGGGCCGCACCCGGTAGACCCCCGGGGCCAGGCGGGAGATTCCCGTCCCCTCCGCCAGGGGCAGGAGAAAAACGCCCTCCGGCCCCCGCACCTCCAGGCCTCCCGTGTAGGCCCCGCTGGGGGTGCGGGCCTCCACCCTTAGGACAGGAAGGGCCAAGGGGTAAAGGGGAAGGTCAAAGGCCAGGCTCCCCCTAAGCCCAAAGCTGGTAACCCCTTGCCCCCAGGCGAAGCCCAGGCTGGCTCCCAGGGTGAGGGCCTCGAGGTTGGCCTGGGCGCGGACCTGACCCCCTGTGGGCGAGACCTCCACCCCCCCTTCCAGCTGGAGGGCCTCGAGGCGACCCTTTAGGGAGAGCCGGTAAGCGAGCCCGCTTTCTGGGCTGTAGCTGAGGCGTCCATGGAGGAGGGCCAGGTGCTCTGGGGTGTAAAGGGGGTCAGACTGGCTCAGGATGTGAAAGGCCTGGAAGCGCCACAGGCCCCTTCCCAGGGCGTACTCCACCCGCCCCTCCAGGGTGCCGAGGGGGGAGGGAAGGGCAAAAAAGCCCGCTGCCACGCTTTCGTCCCCGAAGCGATAGCCTAGGCCGGCGTTCACCCCGCCTCCGAGGGGCAGGGTTCCCTGGATATACCCCCGGCCTGGGGTGGCTAGACCCCCGCTAAGGAGCAGGTTTTCCAGCCTCGCCGAGGCCTCGAGGGAGGCCCCCGATGGACCCAGCCTTCCGGCGAGACTCCAGCCAGAGACCCCATAGCTCCCCTCTAGGCTGTAGTCCCAGGGGTAAGCCACCTCTCCCCCAAGGCGCAAAGCCCCCTCCTGGTAGGCCGCCCGGAAGCGGAGCCGCCCCGTGGTGTCCCCGCTGAGGGCCAGGGCAAAGGGAGAGGGCAGGTAGCGCAGGCTGAGGCTTTGGACCCGGGAGGAGAGGCCCACCCCCACCCCATAAAGGGGCGTGGAAAGGTCCAGGGAGAGGGCGCTTTGGCTTAGGCGGTAGTAGAGCTGGCCCAAGGGGCGGCCCTGGGGCTCCAGAAGCGCTCCCCGCCCCTCGAGGGCCAGACCCTGGGTGCCGTCCCAGAGAAGCCGCGAAGGGACCCTCGCCCAGTCGTGGAATGGGGGCAAGGGCGTGGGCCTTGGGACGAGGCGGACCTCGGCCTGGGCTCCGGGGGCGTAGAGGAGGACCCGACCCTCCCCCCTTTCCCCCCGGACCCGGACCCGCACCTTGCCCTCCTCCCCAGGGGCCAGGGGGCCGGGCGGGGGTTCTAGACGGACCAGCCTCGCCCCCAGGGCCACCGCCCGGAAGCTGGGGGCGAGGGGGACATTCCCCAGGTTGCGGACCAGCAAAACCGCCTCCCCCTCCTCCCCAGGGGCGAGCTCAAGGGGGGGAGGGGGCAGGACCGTTGTCCGCTCCAGGGGCAGGACCCGAAAGGGATAGACCTGGCTTCGGAAGCGCACCGGGTACTCCCCTGCGGGCAGAGGAGGAACCCGGACCACCGCTATGGTGTTCCCCTCCAAGCTCTCGGGAGGCAGGAGGACAGGGAAGCCGGGCGGGAGGACCACCTCCCCTTCCCCCTGGAAGAGGAGGGTCACCACCTCCCCTGGCCGTCCCTCCAAGGGGAGGAGGGGGGCCGCCAAGGCCAGACTAACGCACGTTAAGGCGAACGCGAAGCGCATAGGCGTAGACCCCATCGTCCAGCAGGAACAAGGCCGCATACTCCCCTGGGGCCAAAGGGGGCAGGTCCAGGACCAGGCGCTTGGCGTCCCCGGGGAGGAAGGTGTACTGGCCTAGGTTGACCTCCCGCACCACCCCTTCCTTGCCCAGCACCTGTACCCGCACCAAGGGGCGGTAGAGCCGGTTGCCCCGGTTTTCGCCAAGGACATAGAGGCGGCCTTCTGCCACTTTGGCCTCGGCAAACCGCACCTCGGGCCTGCCCCCGTGGCTTACCGCCACCAAGACCGCATACCGCTGGACCAGGCGGAGGGTCACGTTGCCCTCCTCCCGCCTCTCGGGAGCCTCGGGCGTGAGGAGGAGGTAGGCGTAACGGGTCCCCTCCAGTTGGGCAGGGGCCCGGAGGCGGAAGCGCACCTGGGCCGTGCCCCCAGGGGGAAGGGTGACCCTCGAGGCCTCCAGGACCAGGTTGGCTCCCAGGCTGTAAGAAACCTCCCCCAAAGGCAAAAACCCTTTCCCCTCTTGGTAGTCCGCGGCCTCCACGGCAACGGCGAGGGGAGCGGTGCCGGTGTTGCGAAGGGTAAGGCTGGCCACAGCTTCTTGCCCAGGGGAAAGCTCAAAAAGCTGAACGAGATCGTCCTCGAGGACCAGCCCCTGGGCACCGGCCAGAAGCCCCAGACCCCATAGGACCGCGACGGCAAAAACCCTTTTCATGGCACCTCCACGTAAAGCACCAGGTCGTTGAGCCCCTCACGGTAGGCGGTGCGAGTGGCCAGCTGGACGTAGTAGCGGGGGTCACTGGGGA
>QGLW01000420.1_pt1 | contig 10025 bp, 9 predicted proteins | sample 1725341 | NCBI WGS metagenome assembly QGLW01 (sample SAMN05439265, study PRJNA331180) | Hot springs metagenome, whole genome shotgun sequencing project. | isolation source: microbial mat of Apron and Channel Facies of Mammoth Hot Springs | place: USA: Wyoming, Yellowstone National Park | collected... | reverse complement strand
TTCGCTATCTTGTGGTTGGAAGAAAATCAGAAATTTACAACATTCTCAAGGAAATCGAAGAAAAATCAAAGGGAAAGTATCAATTTGTAGAATACATCAATCCATCACCGGTGACATTCAAAGAGAAAATAACACAATACGATAATGTTCTCATAACAGACCCTAAGCTTGAAAAAGAAATCGAAAACGAACTAGAGCAAATTAAGCAAACTCACAAAATCGAATATCTTCCAAACTTAGCGGAAATGGTTTTAAAGCGCATTCCTCTTGAAGTTATGCAAAAATTCGAAGAATACTACAAAGTCTACTTTGACAACATCAAAGAATCACCAGCCAAAAGGGTAATAGATATTGTATTTTCGATAATTGGGCTGGTTGTGTATTCGCCAGTAATATTGATATCGGCGATTTGGATATTCCTCGAAGATGGAAAACCAATTTTATTCAAGCAACAAAGGGTTGGCAAGAACGAGAAGATATTCGAAATAGTCAAACTTCGTTCATTAAGAAATACTAAGATAGATTTAAACAATCCAAATAAGGATATTGAACAGAGAGCTCTAAAAATAGGTAAGTTTATAAGAAAAACAAGAATAGACGAATCCATACAGTTCTGGCTTATTCTAAAAGGTGACATGAGTCTTGTAGGGCCAAGACCAGAAATGGTTGAATATCACGAAATGATGAAACCACACATACCGTATTATACATATCGTCTCTTGGTAAAGCCAGGTCTAACTGGCTGGGCGCAGATTAATTACAAACACTCGTCGACATTGGAAGAATACAAAATAAAGACGGAGTATGATTTGTACTACGTCAAGAATCGAAGTATCTTTCTGGATTTGAGAATAATTCTGCAAACTTTGGAAAGATTGGTGTTCAAAGATGGAGCTAGATAACAGACAAAGGTTTATTTCATGTTACATAGCTTGGTGAGGTGGCTTTGTTTTGGTAAAGCACATACTTATAGTTGCCCAAGTTTTCTACCCAGAGCAGTACAGAGTTAATGACTTAGTGGCTGAGTGGACAAAAAGGGGTTACAAAGTTTCAGTTCTTACCGGTATCCCAAATTATCCAGAAGGCAAGTTCTATAAAGGATACGGTTTTTTTAAAAGGCGTCATGAATATTACAAAGGAGCAGAGATTTACAGAATTCCAATAATCCCCAGGGGAAGAAATTTTTTCACATTATCGCTTAATTACCTTTCTTTTGCAATATCTGGAATTATTTGGTCTCTGTTTGCAAAATTGAGAGCGGATATAGTTTTCGTGTATGCTGGCTCACCGATAACTCAAGCCTTGCCAGGGATAGTATATGCCAAAAGGCGGAAGATTCCGTGTTTTTTATATGTTTTGGATCTATGGCCCGAAAACGTAGTCGCTGTCACAGGTGTCAAAAATCGGGTTTTTGTCGGAGTGATTAAGAGGCTGGTGAGTTACATATACAAAAACTGCACAAAAATCTTTGTCCCATCAAAGGCTTTTATTGAAAGCATACTAGAAAACGGTGGAACAAAGGAAAAATTAGTTTATTGGCCACAATATGCAGAGGATTTCTATAGACCGCTAAGTGAATGTAGTTACGGCTCTTACATACCTCAAGACCGTTTCAATATTGTATACGCTGGCAACATTGGATACGCCCAAGGATTGGATATTTTACTAGAAGCCGCAAAAAATCTGAAAAGAATAGGTGCACCGGTTAGATTTAACATGGTTGGAGATGGAAGTTATAAGGAAGAGCTCATAAGGAAAATTCAGGAAGAACAAGTCGAGGATTTTTTCAACTTTCTTGGAAAGCAACCAGCTGAAAAAGTCCCGGAAATGATAGCATGTTGTGATGCGACATTGTTAGTTTTACATGACAACCCAGTTTATGAAAAATACATTCCGGCTAAACTCCAAACATATCTGGCATGTGGAAAGCCGGTAATCGTATCAGCAAATGGTGAAGCGGCGAACATTGTGCGAGATGCACAGGCTGGAGTTGTCTGTCCTGCCGGAGATGTGGAGTGCTTGACGCAGGCAATACTATACTTGGCAAGTACTCAAAAAGAGACTTTGGAAAGAATGGGGGAAAACGCCCTTAGATATTCCAAAAAACACTTTGACAAAAATAAGTTGCTGTATTTAATGGATGAATATATCAAGGATGCGACTGCGGAGGTGAGGAAATGAGTATCTTTACTGGGAAGACCCTTCTCATCACAGGGGGAACTGGAACTTTTGGAAATGCTGTACTTAGAAGATTTCTCAATACTGATATAGGAGAGATAAGAATATTCTCACGCGATGAAAAGAAACAGGATGATATGCGAAAGCTTTATAAAAATGACAAGATCAAGTTTTACATAGGGGACATTCGAGATTTACAGAGTGTTCGTAATGTAATGCCTGGGGTAGATTTTGTGTTCCATGCAGCAGCTTTAAAACAGGTACCCAGCTGTGAGTTCTTTCCACTTGAAGCAGTAAAAACAAATGTAATTGGCACGGATAACGTTCTCACCGCTGCAATCGAATTTGGTGTGAAGAAAGTTGTATGTCTTTCGACTGATAAAGCACCTTACCCTGTCAATGCGATGGGCATGACAAAGGCTCTTATGGAAAAAGTGGTACAAGCAAAATCGAGAACAGTGTCCCCAGATAAGACCACGATGTGTATTACACGTTATGGAAACGTTATGGCCTCAAGAGGGTCTGTTATTCCTTTGTTTGTTCACCAAATTAAAACAGGTCAACCTTTAACAGTAACACACCCTGAGATGACAAGATTTCTCATGAGCATAGACGAAGCGGTAGACCTTGTTTTGTACGCAATGGAGAATGGAAAAAGCGGAGACATCTTAGTCCAAAAGGCTCCAGCTGCACGCGTAGGAGATTTAGCTCAGGCTATAAAAGAATTGTTTGAAGCAGACAACGAAATCAAAATAATTGGCATTCGGCATGGGGAAAGAATGCATGAAATTCTTCTCACCAAGGAAGAACGCACGATTGCAGAGGACCTTGGCAATTTCTTCAGAGTACCAGCTGATACAAGAGACCTAAACTATGACAAATACTTCGTTGAAGGCGATCTTAGGGTAGAAAATGTTCAACCTTATGCTTCAAACAATACAACAATCTTAAACATAGAGCAAATCAAAGAAAAGCTCTTGTCTCTTGAATACATACAGGAAGAACTGGCTGAGTACAAGAAAGAAAAAATAAGAATTTTTCAAATAGAAAAATTCGTATAGTGAGGGTTGATTGGAATGAAAATCCTCGTGACCGGTGCCAAGGGGTTTGTTGGGAAAAATCTTGTTGCACAACTTAAAAACCTTGGTTATAACGAAATTTATGAGTATGACAGGGACGCCGAAGAAAAACTTCTATATGACTATACTAAAGAATGTGATTTCGTTTATCATTTAGCAGGTGTGAACAGACCTCAATCTGAGGAAGAATACATGGAGGGGAATTACGGATTTACAAGAAAACTCATAGAAGCTCTTATACAAAATGAGAACAGAGCTCCTATCCTCTATGCATCTTCCATTCAGGCAGAGCTCGATAATCCATATGGAAGAAGTAAGAAAGCTGCTGAAGACCTACTTTTTGAATTCGAAAAGAATCACGGCAATAAAGTCCTAGTGTACAGACTGCCAAATTTGTTTGGAAAATGGAGCAGGCCCAACTACAACAGTGTTGTTGCAACGTTTTGCTACAACATAGCCAATGATTTACCAATAGAAATAAGAGATCCCAACGTAGTTTTGAGGCTCGTATATATAGACGATGTGGTAGACGAATTTATCAGAGCAATGAACGGTCAAGAGACAAGAAAAGGTCAATTTTGTGAAATACCAAATGCATATACAATAAGGCTCGGTGACTTGGCAGAGATGATTTACAGTTTTAAACAAGCTCGCGAAGATCTATCGGTTCCCAAATTATCTGATGAGTTCGTTAAAAAGCTCCATGCTACGTATTTATCGTACTTACCAAAGGATAAATTTGGATACAAGTTAAAAATGAACGTCGACCATAGAGGCTCTTTCACAGAGTTCCTAAGAACACCAGATAGGGGACAAATTTCTATAAATATCATAAAGCCTGGTGTCGTAAAAGGTAACCACTGGCATAATACAAAAAACGAAAAATTTCTCGTAGTTAGTGGTAAAGGTGTTATTAGACTAAGAAGAGTAGATTCAAGCGAAGTTATCGAATACCATGTGTCAGGTGAGGAACTTCAGGTTGTTGACATACCACCAGGTTACACTCACAACATTGAGAACACGGGCGATGCGGATATGGTAGTTATAATCTGGGCAAATGAACGTTTTGATCCAAATAAGCCGGACACATACTACCTGGAGGTTTGAGCGATAATGAAAAAACTTAAAGTTATGACTGTTGTTGGAACTCGACCAGAAATAATTAGACTTTCCGAGGTAATTAAGAAACTTGACAGTTGCGAAGCTATAGAGCACATCTTTGTGCACACTGGTCAGAACTACGACTATGAACTAAACCAAATATTCTTTGAAGACTTGGGGCTAAGGAAGCCTGATTACTTCCTTGATGCCGCAACCGGTTCCCCGATTGAGACTATAGGGAACATACTTATCAAAATAGATCCAATTCTCAATGAAGTTAAGCCTGATGCTTTCCTCGTTTTAGGAGATACTAACAGCTGTCTTGCGGCAATAGCTGCTAAAAGAAGACGGATACCGATATTTCACATGGAAGCTGGAAATAGGTGTTTCGATCAAAGAGTCCCTGAGGAAACGAACAGAAGGATAGTTGATCATATCGCTGACATAAACCTTACATACAGTACCATTGCTCGGGAATACTTAATTAGAGAAGGCTTTCCACCAGACAGGGTAATAAAAGTTGGCAGTCCGATGTACGAGGTAATACATGCCAACATGCAGAAGATACAAAATTCTGATATCCTTGAACGCCTCGGACTTGAAAAAGATAAATACTTTGTAGTATCATCACATAGAGAAGAAAACGTTAACGATGAAAAAAACTTTTTTGATTTGGTAGAGAGCTTGAATGCGATCGCAGAGATTTATGGATTGCCGATTATAATGAGCACACATCCCAGAACAAGGAAAACGCTAGAAGCAAAGGGTATAACCTTTCATCCATTGATTAGAACACTTAAGCCTCTGAGTTTTAGTGATTACGTAAAGCTCCAGATGAATGCAAAGGCGGTCCTTAGTGATAGTGGTACGATAAGTGAAGAAGCGTCTATACTTGGACTAAAGGCTCTTAACATAAGACAAGCACACGAAAGACCTGAGGCAATGGAAGAAGCAGCAGTAATGATGGTTGGACTAAAAAAAGATAGAATACTCCAAGGACTCAAGGTTCTTGAAATGCAAGAAAACCGCCGAATGAGGATAGTAGATGATTACAACGTTCCGAATGTTTCCGATAAAATTGTTAGAATAATCCTTTCATATACCGACTACGTAAGGAGAGTCGTTTGGGGAGAGTACTGATGAGAGTCTTACAAATTAACTCGGTTTGTGGTGTTGGAAGCACTGGAAGAATAATGTTGCAGATTCATAACACTTTGAAAGAAAGAGGTCACGAAAGTTACCTCGCATACGGACGTAATCCAGCGAGAAATTGTGAGGAAGCTATAAGAATAGGGAATGACCTTGACGTGTACTTTCATGTTTTGCTCACTCGGATGTTTGATTTGCATGGATTTGGTTCAAAGAAAGCAACAAAGGAATTTGTAAAAACTGTGGAGAAAATTAACCCAGACATAATACATCTGCATAACATACACGGATACTACTTGCACATAGAGGTACTCTTTGACTTTCTAAAACGATATGATAAGCCCATTGTTTGGACCTTGCATGACTGCTGGGCTTTCACAGGTCACTGTGCTTATTTTCTCTATGCAAGGTGTGATAAATGGAAGACAGGCTGTTACTCATGTCCAGAAAAGAAGGCATACCCCAAAAGTGTTTTTTTGGACAATTCTAAATCAAATTATCAACGAAAAAGAAAAATCTTTACTGGTGTTAGAAACATGACATTGGTAACACCATCTCAGTGGTTAGCAGGACTGGTCAAAGAATCTTTTTTGGCAGAGTACCCAGTAAAAGTAATTCCAAATGGTGTTGACGTATCTATCTTCAAACCAACTCCGAACGATTTCAGAAAGAGATTCGGGCTAGCCAATAAATTTGTAATACTTGGAGTTGCTAATGTATGGGATAGGAGAAAGGGTTTCGACTATTTCTTAGAATTGTCTAAATATCTATCCGATAACGAAGTTATCGTACTTGTTGGGGTATCAGATAAACAAATTAAGATGCTTCCAAGAAACATAATAGGTGTAAAGAGAACCAGCTCAGCAAAAGAGCTTGCCGAAATTTATACAGCAGCAGATGTGTTTTTTAATCCCACGTTAGAAGACAATTATCCAACCGTAAATCTTGAAGCACAGGCGTGTGGAACATATGTAATAACCTTTGACTCTGGCGGTTCTAGTGAAACTATTGTTTCAGAGAAATCAGGGTTGGCTATAAAACCTTGCAGCGCCAAATACATCTTGGATTTGGTAAGAACCCTAAAGTCAACTGGTACAAAAGGTGTAATTATAGAGAGCCCGATGAGAAGTGTTATTTCTCACCAGTTCATGTTAAACTCATATATTGGCTTGTACGAAGAGTTACATTGAGGGGGGAATAAAAAAGTTGTTGGCGTCTAATCCTAGATGTACAAGGAGCGCACAGATTTATGATTCTAAAGTGTTATCAATAATTATTGCAATAATCGTTTCTTATACTGCTTACCTAACATTATTAACTCCCAAGCTCAATGCTGGGCTACACTGGGTAGCTATTGTTACCTTTTTGCTCAACGGCTCGTTCTTTTTAATACAGTTAGCAACTATATCCCCGCTTGGATTTAGCCTCAAAGAGATATATTATTTGTTTATGGTAATTTTTATGTTCGTAGCGCCACTTGTCCAGTACATTTCTGGGCAATTTCCATGGTGGGACACGCATCTGTTAACAGATGAGAGAATGCTTTACGTCAACATCCTTATTTTGTCGTTTACGGTTCTATTTGAGCTAACATATTCAAAGACGAAAGGGCACGCCAGAACATTTGTGGGAAAGATTTTCCTGAAAGAAATTAAACGTTCCAGACTTTACATCTCCTGGATGCTAATTGCTTCTGCTTTTTACTTTGGCTATGTATTTCAGAAAGCTTCATCGATTTTTGTTTTGCTTTCGAGAGGTACATACGGAAAAGTCTTCGAAGACGTGTCTCAGCCCGTTATATTGATTTTGAGCATTACCGCCGCGGGGATCTCAGTAAACCTCTTAGCTTATGTTATTGCCAAAGCAAAAAGAAAGAGCACGCCGAGTAATCGCATACTCCTGGTTCTGTCGTCACTGCTGGTCATACTGATAAACTTCCCCACGGGACAAGCAAGATTTTGGACGGGGGCAGTTTACTTGGGAATCTTTCTTGCATGAAAAAGGGTTATCAAAACAAAGAATGCATTTAAAGTAATATTTATTATAAGTTTCATAATACTGTTTCCACTTCTGAACCTTTTTAGAGCACAAGCCATTAACGAAGTACTTGGTTCAAACATCAAACCACCAACCATTCTTGAAACCATAACTACCGGTGATTTCGACGCCTATTCAATGTTTGTAAGAACCATAGCGGTAGTTCACGAGGAAGGACCAAAAAATGGGAGACAACTCCTCGGCAATCTGCTTTTTTTCGTTCCCAGGTCTATGTGGCAGAATAAACCTGTGGGAGGTGGTCATGAAATAGCTCAAAGACTTGGATGGAGCTTTACAAATTTGTCATGTCCGCTCGTAGGAGAGGCATATATTAACTTCGGGATTTTGGGAATACCATTGTTTGCGATTGCACTTGGTTATGTGACGAAAAAGTTAGATTCCTTATATTACAGCTCAGTAGTACGTTTTAGTAGTAATGTGCAGGTGATAGGATTACTCTACCCTTTTTACATAGGATTCCTGTTTTTCATTCTTAGAGGCGACTTGCTCAGCTCATTGAGCTATACTATAGGCTTTTCGATACCGGTCTTTGTTGAGATTTTATTTGAGAAAATCTTGCCAAGTAAATTGCTTGGAAGGAGTGTGGTAAATTGGAAAAAAAGCGTTTACTAATAGTTCATAACATTGCTTGGAGTCATTATAAAGCATTACTTTTCACGAAGATTTATGAGATAAGTCAGAAGCATGATGTCCACATGCAAGTTATCCAGGTTGCTTCGGCTTCTGGGAACAGAAAAGGGATAGGTGATGTTGATTATTCGATTCATAAGTATCCATATAATGTTTTATTTAACACCAATTTCGAAGAAATTCCACTTTTGAGAAAAATAACCTCACTTGTTGCTCAGGTTAAAGCGTTTAAGCCTGACATTATTGTACTACCAGGGTACGATGATATGGCATGGTGGGCCGTTGCATTTTATGGAAAACTCCATAAAGTAAAGGTGGGAACAGTCATCGAAACTAATGAGTTTGATAAGAAAAGATATTTTTTCAAAGAGGTTTTGAAAAAAATATTTTTAGGAATGTGTGATTATGTTTTACCTTGTGGAACAAAAGCGAAGGAATACATGAGAAAGTTAGGTGTGCCTGAAACAAGGATATCTGTTGTTCCATTAACAACTGATGTTGAGAAGCTTATTGAACTGTCACAGGATGCTAAGTCCAGTCGTTCGATGATTATTGACAAATATGGAATTTCAAAAACAAGAAATTTTATTTACGTTGGTAGACTTAGTCCAGAGAAAAACCTAAAACTTCTAATACAAGCCTTTAACGAACTTAAGAAGAAAAATCCAAAGGCGGAGAAATGGGGACTTGTTGTTGTGGGTGACGGACCTCAAAAAGAGGAGTTGAAAACTCTGGCTTCTGATTTAAAAGTTGATGGTATTGTTTTTACTGGAGGCACTTCGTGGGATGAGGTTCCCAAGATAATGGCAGTTTGTGATGTTTTCGTTCTTCCAAGCATTTCGGAACCATGGGGACTGGTGGTAAACGAAGCTATGGCGTGTGGATTACCTGTTGTTGTCTCAAAGAAAGCGGGAGCATATTGGGATTTAGTGAGAGACGGTGAAAATGGATTTGGTTTTGACCCAGTGAGAAAGGATCAGCTGGTAAGAATATTGGATCGTTTGGTCAATATGGAAAAAGATTTGGAAAAATTAGGAGCTGTTAGCAGGCAAATTATAAGCAACTATACCATTGAAAAAGCAGCAGAAAGATTCTTAAGAGCGCTTAATTTGATAAGTTGATTGTTTGTAGATTTTAGAGAACACTCTCCGTTATTTTTAGAGCTTAGAAAGACTGAGGAACATTGCGGCACGACGGACAACGTTAGCTTGTAGTGACGGTAGATTGACTTGTAGTGATGAAAGAAGTTAATTATGAACCAACGCTGTTGATTTTTTCCTTTGTTATTTTTAGAAAGGTTCCTAATGATGCCAAAGCCGTTAATACATAAATCAAGGTTGTCAGTTTCCTGAAGCTTTGCTTTAGTCGGAAGAAGTCTGTTAGTATTGATATTTTTAAACAACATCTTTACTGAACTTTCATATACGCCAAACGAAAGCTTTTAAGATGAAGTAGATAGGGAAGCGAAAATATTTAAAGTTCTCAGGAATAAGAGAGACTGGTTCAGGAAGGTTAAAAGGAACTCTATCTTTGGTACGACAAGTTCTAGAAGACAACAAAAGAGCGACGGACTTTGTAGATTTCCATAGATTTACCACAAGAAGTGCATTTGGGATAAGGGAAAGGGAAGTTTTTGCGTTTGTGAGAATGGGAAAGTTTGAAGGACTGATGGCAGACTTTGCAAAGGAAGGTTACCGTATTTATCATGACCGTTTTTGTATAAGCTGGTGGAACCGCATTTGGGACAAGAGAGTGTTGAGTTGTTCATATCGGGGAACCTGCTTTGTCAAGAGTTGGTTGGGGGGGTGTTCCCTATTTAAAGGATAATGC
>QGLW01000415.1_pt1 | contig 10115 bp, 9 predicted proteins | sample 1725341 | NCBI WGS metagenome assembly QGLW01 (sample SAMN05439265, study PRJNA331180) | Hot springs metagenome, whole genome shotgun sequencing project. | isolation source: microbial mat of Apron and Channel Facies of Mammoth Hot Springs | place: USA: Wyoming, Yellowstone National Park | collected... | reverse complement strand
CCACTTTCAGTTATTATCGTTTCAACCAATGAAGACCAGGCAATCGAATTTCTGAATGGAAGAATTAGACCCCGTATTGAGAGTTGTCCATTCTTTAATCAATTCCCAATAATTGTTGCTTCATTAAACAAAACCGAACCTATAAACAGTGGTTTGTATAGACCCGAGCTTTCAGCTTATCCTATAAGGATTGGAGCAAAAGAGATTGATTTTAAGTTCATTAATACAACTTTAATTTCAGTTCCATCAAGAAACGAATCCTTTGAAGGTAAGACGGTAATTGGTTTTATTATGGATGAAGCCTCGGGTCATATTTCTACCCGTGGAAAACCAAATGCTGAAAAGATATTTAATACTTTGACTACGTCAACCCGTAACCTTCCTTATCTTGGGTATATAACTTCTTACCCAAGGGAAACAAGGGCAAAAGATTTTACTTACAAAAAGTATATTGAAATTTTAATTGAAAAGAAAATACCTAATGCTTTTACTTCCCGCAGAGCTTCCTGGGAGGCTAATCCAAAGCTTTACGAAGAAGCAGGCGGTAAGTTTTTCAGAATTGAAGTTAAAGAATTTAATGAAGTATTTGATGTACCCGACACACCTGAACTTAGAAAAGCTTTTGAAAGAGATTTCCATACTGCAGTTTCAAGGTATATTGCTTTACCTTTAGGTGAGGCTAAACCAACCTGGATTACAGTTCTTGAGAATATTGATGCTGACTTTTTTGTCGATAGAAACCGTCCACCTGCGGTTGACTTTGAAGCCGGCCCAGCGATGATGCCAAACGGTAGGATTGGGTATAAGATTAACGTAAAGAAAGTGGACAATTCTGCAGCTAACCTTATTCCTTACTTTCTTGGGGTTGATGCTGGAGAAACAGATTGTCAGGCGGCTATAACTCTTGCCCATGCCATAATTCAGAGAGGATTCCCAATTCTTGTAATTGATGCTATTTTAGTTTGGAAACCTGAAAAGGAAAAAGGTATATTAGTTGATTTCCAGAATTTTTACGCTGTTTTGGCTCGTCTTATTAAAGATTTTAATATTAAGTATGCAAGGTCTGATAGGTGGCAGACTTCCCTTGCTTCTACCCTTGTTGAAAACTGGGACAGAAGGGAAGCTGGGTATAATGAGTACAATATGCTCAAGACTTTAATTTCTAACAATCCACCACTTATAAGATTTCCATATCAAGTTGAATCTTATGAAGCGATTGCCCAATTGAAAGATTTACATACGCCCGCTTCGGATAGAGTTAAACCTAAAGTATCTCCAGGTAATTATCAAGATATAGCAGATTCAATTGCTTGTGCGGTTGGTATATTTTCAGAACTGTTTAAAGTTGACCCTGAAACCCTTGAGGTAAAGTATGATACTCCAGCTAAAGATGAACAACAAGTTTCAGATGAAATACCTGTTGCCTTAATAGAAAGAAATCCAATAGACCACCCAGCATTTCCACTTCAATCTTTAGTACCCCCCAGCTTAAGGGGGTACGGGCCAACTCCAAGAATATTAACAACGGTACCTAGAAATCTTCCAAGGGTACCGAATTGGATTAGATTTAGAAACTTTTAAGGAGGAGAATATGGAATTGAAAAAAGGTGAAGTATACATGGTAGTAATAGATGGAATGGTCCATGCATTTGGGTCTTCTCTCTTGCTCGCAAAAGTATCAGATGAAACGGAAGACTATGTAGAATTTGAGGCTCCGGTGGTTCTTATTCAATCTGTTGACAGGAGTGGTGGTGTGGGTGTGTCCTTACTTCCACTCCCGACAAACAAAGATAGAAGAAAATTGATAGTTAACAGGAAGTATCTAGTAGCTGTGTTTGAACCAGATTCTTTAGTGTTGAATGAGTACCTTAAAGCCGTTTCTGGGCTTTTAGTGGCTACTAGTCTTGATTTGAAGGGTAAAACCAGTGGGGGTGAATTGATTTCAGCATAGGAGGTATGAAAAGTGGGCAACTTTGTAAGTGATCTTCTAAAGGATTATAAAACGGATAAATGGTCCCTGGGAAGAGTTTCATTTGCTCTTCTTTTTATTGTTATCCTCATCTCAATAATTATTTCGGTTTGTAAAACCGGACAACTACCAGATGTTCCAAGCGGAATGATTTATCTTATAGCACTTCTGCTTGGGTATAATGCAACAACAAAGTTTGTCTTGAAAAATTTTAATGGTAATGGAAATGGCAATGAAAACAGAAGTGGTAATGGTAGTTTGAATAATGTAAATAATTTGGGGGGTAATCTTCAATGAGGATAGCTTATTACATAGCATACAATCCAATAACTAAAACGTATGTTGGAGTTTTGAAACGTGCTCATAAAAGGAAGCTGGAGCTTCTAGCAACTTCAATCTACTACGATAAATATCAAGGTAATTTCGCAGTAGAAGGGAAGACATATGACCTAAACTTCAGTGCGGATGTGTTACCTGAATTAGTAAAAATATTCAACAACCGTATGACCAATACTCTAAGATACTACTCATCAGAAAAAGCTAATCGGGCTGTAGTGTACTTTGTAGTCCCAGATGGAATCGCATCTAACTTTCCAGGAGAATTTTCAAAATATAAATACGTTGTTGCTACTTTTGATATTAAGGAGATAAAAGATTTGAGAGATGCTGAAAGGATATATATGTATGATACCCAGAGTGAAGCCCGGGACAATTTCTCTATGTTTGTAGAAGAGCTTAAGTTTATTGACAGGTATTATGGTAAGGGGGGAGGTCCTAAGGTAGGGAGTACTTTGACAAGGTTAAGAAGTAGTGATCTTCCATCCAAATTTTCCAGATTAACCAGATTAAGAAGTAGTGATCTTCCATCCAAATTTTCCAGATTAACCAGATTAAGAAGAATAAGTGAAGGTTCGAGGAGATTCGAAAGATCAGGAAGTTCTTGGGACTTCTTGTCATAGGGGGGCAAAATGTCTAAGTATTTAGAATCAACACTGAAGAATGTGGTGGTAAAACAAATAGTGGATGTACTTTTCCATTCTTCTGATGATATAAGGGAAGATGCAAAGAAAAAAGGAATATACAATCTCTTCTCAGAAGAGTTTTACAACATAGCGGAGAAGTTTATAAAAGAAGGTTATGTCTTGGACACGGAGGAGTGGAAAGGTGACGCCTGCTGAGCAAAGGTTTATCGCAGGACTTAAATCTGCAAATCTCAAAGAAGGCTGGGATAGAAAAATCATTTACGTACATGCCTACCATGAGACTGGTAGGTTCAAGCGGGTTGTAGGTCTTAACAACTACTGGGGGTTAAAACCTCCTAAAAATTGGACGGGTAAAGTAGTTGAAGTAATTACAACAGAGTTTGTAAAAGGTAATACAATTCCACCTGAGTTCAAGAATAAAGTATTAAGCTACGAACAAGCTGGGAAATATCTCAAGCTCAAGATAAGGGACTACTTTATTGACTTTGACAATGCAAAGGATAGTATTGAGTATTATGAGAATTTCATTCAAAGAGTTTACCCCCAAGCCTTTGCAGTTAGAAATGATTACAAAGCTTATTACAATGCTCTCGTTTCTGGAAAGTTGAAATATGCAACCGATCCAAAGTACCCCGAGAAATTGATAAGGCTTTACGAAACCCTTAAAGGTGATTTTTGATGAAGGTTAAGGGTTATGTAAAAGAGATAGCATTTATAGTTTTTGGTTTTCTCCTTGCGTTTATTTTCTTCAAAAAAGAACCAAAAGTTATTGAAAAACCTGTAGTTGTCCATGACACAACTGTAGTTATAAAGGTTGATACTTTGACAAAGTGGAAAGAAAAGATTATCTACAAACCCTCCGAACCTGAAATAATCTATGTTGATACTGGAAGAGTTGACACTTTCTATCGCTCAGGACATGGAATTGCGTCAATAGAACAGAAGAAAGGAGTAATGACAGTAAAAGCGTTTGCACAGGATACGGGACTAGTTTACAAGTTCAGAAACTACAATCAAAACTTTCGAGTTGTAATGACACCAAAAGGAGTTATCCTATACAAAAACAGATGGGAACTTCATCCATTTGTTGCGGTTGGTATCAACAACAGACTTTCACCAGAATTTTATTTTGGTTTAGGGGTACCAAGTGGATATTTGCTTGGAACTAGTGTTTCATTTGACAGGTATTCAATATTTTTTGGTAGGAGGTTTTAATTTAGGGGTAGAAAATGAAGGTACTAGTAATAGACTCATATTTTCTACTTGACCAAATTCTTCGTTTTGTTGAAGATGGACACGAGGTTTATTTTTATAATACGTTAAGACCTTCAACTCAAACCGTTCATATCATTGATATTTACGGTGGGCTTGACAAATATTTTACAAGGGTTGATGATTATGGTGAAGTAGTTGACAAAGTTGACCTTGTCTACTTTACGGATATGTACTTCCCCGACCTTGCTCAAAAGTTTAAGGATGAGGGTATTCCAGTCTATGGACCAACCCCAGACTTGGTTAGAATGGAGGATGATAGAGAGTATGGACACAAAGAAATGAAGAAACTTGGTATACAGGTTCCCTATGCCGAATACGTTGAAGGTCTTGACAACCTTCTCAAATATATCAAGGGTAAGAAAGAAAAGCTTGTTATAAAGCTTGATTCCCGTTATAGAGATACCGCTGAAACTTTTATTGTTGAAGGTTATGAAGATGCTTTAATGCAGATAGCAAGGACAAACCTTGGACCCTACCTTGAAGATATGAAATTCTTTGTCCAGGAGTTCATTGAAGGGGTTGAGATTGGTGCCGATATGTTCATATCGAGAGATAAGATGGTTTTGCCTTATGGTTTTACTTTGGAAATTAAACTTGGTGGAGGCTGTAAAGGAAATGTTGGAATCTGGAGTTATAAGGAAGGTTCAATCAGAGAATTCTTTGAAAAGATGCTTCCAAAGACAAAGAAAGATGATTATAGATGTAGTCTTAGTTATGAAGCTATTTTAACGAAGAAGGGACCTTATGTTCTTGAACCTACCTCTCGAAACCCTTATCCAGTGTTCAGTTTGTATGCAAGGTATATGGAAAACTTTTCTGAAGTAATCTATGGGGTTGCAACTGGAAAACCCGTTGATGTAAAGTTCCCAAAGGACAAACCGGTTATGGGGCAGGTGGTGGTATTTATTGGTACTGGTGATGACTGGGCTGAAGTTGAATTCGAAGAGCACGACCCATTCAAAGAGGGTATTACAATGAAAGATGGTTTTGGTTTTAACAGGGTAATGGTGAAGGATGGAAAGTACTGGCTACCTCCAGAGTCATCAAAACCTTCTATTACACTGAATACTTTTGGAGCAGATATTGATGAAGTAATTGAAAAAAGCAAGGAATTACTTGAGGATATTAAGGCAACCAATTATTACTATTATCCAAGAGTATTCAAAGAAATGAAGAGAAGAGTTGAAGAACTTGAAAAGTATAATAAAGACTTCCATTTTGAAGTCGGAACCTCAAAAAGTAGGGAAAGAGAAAGAATAGAATTACCTGAAGAGGTTCCTTCAGGTGAGATTGACCTTTCACATTTGAAGGGGCATATTCATAAAGACAAAAACTATACCGCTCTTGTTTCTTACGAAGGTGAGATGCCTTCTATAGAGTTTGACCCTGAAACAGGTGATTATTATTTTAAAAAAGGTTGGGTTGTTATATTTGATAGCGAAAACCCTGCTGTTTACCCAGTTGCAATTTCAAGCAGGGTTTTAGGTACCGTTAAGAAAGCATCCCTTGAAAACAGAAGCATTTTGAGATCTTTGGAAAACGAATTTGGAATCAAGTTAAGTGGGGTTGCTATATTACAGGAAAGTTATATTGAGGATGGAACCCCACATATCAGGGATATAATCTTAGTAAAAAAGCAAGGAGGTTGATAGATGAAAGGATATATAGCAACACTACCCTTCACAACTGAACCAATAACAATATACTTCCTCTCTGACCTTCATCTTGGGGCCAGAGATGTAGATATGGACGCAATCAAAGATACCATAGAACTTATTAAAAACACACCAAACGCTTACTGGTTTGGACTTGGAGATTATGGGGATTTTATTCCAATGACTGACAAACGATTTGATATAAGATTGATAAATGAGAATGAAATAAAGAATTTTCAAGATGACATAGCTTTTATTGGTGATTGGTATATAAAACTCATCGAAAAGTACTTATCACCAATAAAAGACAAATGTTTATTTCTTGTTCTTGGAAACCATGAGACTGTTTTTATGGACAAAACTGGATACAATGTTGCAAAGAGACTTTCAGACATTTTCAATGTTGAAGTCGCTGAATATGAAGCCTTTGTCAGGATAAGGTTTGTTGAAGGGCAAAGAACTCGTAGCCACGTTACTTTCTACCTTAACCACGGATACGGTGGTGGTAAGACGGTTGGGAGTCAGATAAACAGAGTTGAAGAGCTTGCCAAGTTTTATGAGGCCGATGTTTACGCAATGGGCCATAACCATAAGGTTGGAGTTTCTAAAGGACACGTCACCCGTCTGACAATTGGTGGAAATATAGAAAGAAGGGTTACGATGTTTGTTTCAGTTGGTGGGTTTAAGCTTGGAAAAGATTCTAATGCTACTACTTATGAAACGAGAAGTGGGATGGAAGCAAGGGATGGGATAGCCTGGATAAAACTTTATCTAAAGAAAATGGATGGTAAAGAAAACGGCCGTTATGAAATAGAGGGTTCTATTAGGTGAGGAGGATTTTCTATGAATAAAACTATTTTAAAATATGCACAACTTGTTCCAGATGAGAAAGTAATACAGAAAGCAAAAGAACTTGGAATTCCTGAGGAAATGGTGCAAACCCATCATGAACCTAAGAAAGAGGTTGGAGTTCCTTATGTTACTGATTTAAGCCAAGTAAAGTTTGTTATTGATAGAAATAAAGCTCCAAAGTATACACCATTCGGAATAATTTTCCCAGCAGATGAGACAAAAGGAAAGGTTGTTGATTTGAATGAAAGAAAGGTTATTGAGGGTGAGGGTACCGTTCCAGAGGAATTTTACACAGAGGTTAAAGACCTGGTAGATGGTATAAACAGATTGATGGGTGAAATAGAGAATCTGAAAGAGACAACTACAAGATTAAGGGAAGAATATTCAAGGATAATTCAGCCTTATGTAAATGAGGTTAAAGTTAAAGAAAATGAGCTAAACCGTAGAATTCTTGACCTTTTCTGGCAGCTTTACAATGCTGGGGTTAAAGCGGTAAAGGCTGGGGATATCTTCTATACTTTGAGGGCTCAACTTGAAAGAACAGGTAAAGTTAACCGTGAAAAGTTGAGAGATGTTCTCCAGATTCTTGCAAAGCTCATTTACAAATCTCATGGTATTCTGCTTGATATTAATACAATTCTTCAATCTGCAATGGGTAAAAAGCTTGTAGTTGAGCTTAACCGTCTTGGGGACATAGCCAATGTCCTGAAGCAAACTGTAATGGAACCTACAGCACTAGTACCAACAACACCAACAGCACCAGCAACATCACCAGTCCAAAATGTTCCAGGTACAGCAGTTAACAGACCTACACCTGAAACCATTTCAACACCACCTCAACCACAGAAGACCTCAAGTATAAATGTGAGTGAGGAAGACTTTGAATTGCAAAAGGGAATAGTTCTTGAAACTTTGAAGGAAGCTGAATCTATTATCAAGGGTGCAAGCGTATTCTTTGATGACCTTTTAGTGTCAGTTGAAGCTATATCTACGTATATTAAGGAATAGTGAATATGAAAAAGAAAGCGGGGCTTCTTGATTACGTATTAACTGATCCTTTTGCAACATCGAGTGATCATTGGAGAAAGGTTTTTGATGAAACATTGGATTCGATTCAGGGTGCCATTACAAATTTGGCGAGGAGTCTTCAGGAAGATGCTGGAAGAAAGGTAAAGCTATCTAAGGAACAATTGCAGACCAGGTTAAAGGCTCTTGAAGCTGTTATAACTTTTCTTAAAAGCTGGAGAGATAATCCTAGATATGGTTGGGAGGTTGACAAGATTGCGTTCAACCCAGATGGAACTATAAAGACAAAGTATCTCGTAGACACTCTAAGTTCAGGGCTATTCTCGCTTTATAGTTGTACCTTGAAACAATTCCATGGTGAAATTACTGCTTCGATATTTGCTTTCGGTAAAAGGGAAAAGAAGAAGGAAATTTATGAAGACTACGATGAATTTTTAGATGAGCTATACGGTATTTTCAGCGAAAAAGGTTCCGATACTGAAGCTTTGCTTCAGGAGATAGAAAGAAGAAGATCTAAAATCATAGAGTTCCTCTATCAGTCTCAAGCTTTGGTTTCTTCATTAGTTTTTAGTAGAATTTTTGACGTTAAAAGAGAAAAGGCAGTTCTTTACCAGATTAAATCCATTGCAAATAGTCTTAATAAGGATCAAGTTGCAAGAGCCACCTTTGCTTTAAGGTCATTGTTCTGCGCAATAGCAAGCGGAGGTCTTGCTGCTAACAGAGCGTGTTTACTTTCTCTAGGTGGTTATCTTGGAATTCTCAATGAAATTATGGCACTTGAAAAAGTAATGTTGGAAGGAAGTAGAAAAAAGAAAGGTGGTGAAGAAGATGATGAGTCTGAAGATATACAAGTGGAAGCGTCTGCCTTTGAAGGGAGAATTGTGGTTAGAGGAGACTATCAAAGTAGAGAAGAGGCTTTGAGCTACCCCGGTGTGGCTAGGACAGTGGAAAGTATTTATCGGAAAGCTTATTCTAGACTTCTCTTCCTTGCCCAAGTTTTGTATACACTTTATCCAGTTTACACAGAAGGAAAAGACAAATCACCAAAGTGTGGAAGGTCTAACATAGCTCCTGCGTTAGTCTTAATGAAAACATACCTTGACAGGATTTTTAAGAATTTTTCTTGGGATATTAAAGTAGACATATCTGATACACCTGAGGGAATAGCTTCTGGTGCTGCGGCTATTTTGACTTATTTCATTGTTGACACGGTATGGGCAAAGATTGCTGGAATGGAAACTGATAGAGTTTACTCCGAATTTTACGGTATAGCAGACTATATAACTGGAGATGTAAATAGTGGGCTTGAAGACATAAAGTCTTTTGCAAAAGCCTTTTTTGAAGAAGTTAAAACTATACTGAATGAGATTAAGGGTAGCAGAGCAAAGAAAAACACTGATCAGAGTAGAAATGTTTCTGGTTCTATTTCCAAGTTTGCTCAAGAGGGTGTAGGTTCTGACTTTGTAACTGAAGGTGTTGATGATGAAATTGTTGAATTGATAAACAGAGTAATTGAGAACGCAAATAGTAAGTCAATTCCTAAAGAGTTAGAGGATAGAGCTAGTGAAATATTAAACAAAGCTTTTGGGAGCGGAGAAGATAATATACTGCTTTTATTCTATAAAGTTGCTGCTTATTATGTAGTATTACAAGATATACTTAGTAAAAAACAAGTACCTGATGAGATAAGAGAAAAGATAATAGGTAATGTTGAGAGATCAATTGATTTGTTTAACAACTTAAGGGCTAAGGTTGAGTCTTTGCTTTTGTATATAGACAAGGTAATACTTTCAGCTGAAAAAGGTCGAGGGGTTGGAGATACTGAAAAAATAAAGGAAGCGTTGGTTTCAAGATTAGCTGAGACTAGAAAATTAAAGGAAAAAGCAGTAAAAGATGTTAAGTCTGTGGTTGAAAAGATTTTACCAGATTTTAGCGGAATACGAGAATTTCCATTAATAGATAGAAGAGTTGCGTTGGAAATAATAAAGAGAACTGCTGATAGGATCCTTCGTGATCAAGATCTTATTGGCAAAGTAATATGTCCAATAGTCTGTAAGCTGGATGAGTGGCTTGAGACTTTAGAGACTGATGAGGAAGGTGGTGTGAATGTTGAATATGAGAGATTAAGGGAACAGTTGGTATCCAAAGTTCTTGAGTCTTCTGGTAATACTATTGTTGGAAAAATGCGCCTTGTTGCCAATGAACTTGCGGAAGAAATAGATGATCCAACACTCAGTGGGTTAATAGGTGAGTCACTGAAGAGTGTCAGACCAAGTGACCTGCAAAATGTGGTAGAAATTGTATTTAGAGAAGTTATCAATAGGAAGATGTGTAAATGTGTTGAGGAAAGCGGTG
>QGLW01000413.1_pt1 | contig 10145 bp, 13 predicted proteins | sample 1725341 | NCBI WGS metagenome assembly QGLW01 (sample SAMN05439265, study PRJNA331180) | Hot springs metagenome, whole genome shotgun sequencing project. | isolation source: microbial mat of Apron and Channel Facies of Mammoth Hot Springs | place: USA: Wyoming, Yellowstone National Park | collected... | reverse complement strand
CCAGGCGCAGGTTGGCGTTGCCCTTCTTGGTGGCGTCCCCCCGGGAGTAGAGGAAGCCTTGCCTCTTTTCCTTCCACGCCCGCTTCAGGGCCAGAAGGGCTTTTCCTGAGAGGTGCTTCCGCTGCAGCTGCTCGAAGAGCTTTCTCCCGCCGAAGACCACTTTTTGGGGGTCTTGACCCAGCTCCCGGGCGGAGTCCAGGGTGGCCTGGGCCTTCTCTATGGCCCCGTCGGCGTAGCGGATGTTGAGGCCGAAGAGGGTGCAGAGGGGACCGCTCTCCCGTTTGAGCTCTTCACGGGTTTTGCCGTCCAGGAGGCGGTTGTAGGCGAAGCGCGTGGCGGCGGAAAACCGGCGCGTGAGGTCCAGGACGGCCTGTTCGTCTTCCTTCTTGAGAAAGGCCAAGCGGGCGTGGACGCCGAGGAAGAGCTTTGGGGCTTTGGCTTCGGGCATTCCGGGTTTCATTTTACGTTCTTTTACTCTTTCTCCACCCTCCGTGAAGTTTTGCGCTCTTGGATGGACTGGGGATGAAAGAGAAAAAGTGTGCGGATTTGTGGGCTATTTTTCAGCTGTTTGCGCCTCCCGTGGAAACGGTGGCCTTCCTGGCGCTCCTCTTCTTCGGGCTTGTGAACCTCTACGTGTTTCACCGCTTTAAAAAGCCCCTCCTCCCGCTTCTGGTAGCCCTTTTCCTAAGCTTTTCCGTCTTCTTTCTGAACTCCGTTTTGGGCCTTCTCTTCTTCCTCGTGGGCCAGACCCTGGCCTTCTACGCCGCCGGGAAAAGGTAGTGGACCCCAAGGGCCACCAGGAGGCCCAGAAGAGCCCCCACGAAGACCTCCAGGTAGGTGTGGCCCAGAAGCTCCTTCAGGGGGGCCGGGGTGGGGCCCAGCTCCTGCAGGCGGCGGATCTCCTGCACCAACTGGTTCAGGAGCTGGGCGTGGAGGCCCGCCGCCCGGCGGATCCCCGTGGCGTCGTACATGACGATGAGGGCGAAGACGGCGGCCACGGCGAAGAGGGCGCTGTCAAAGCCCTCTTCCAGGCCCACGCTGACGGCTAAGGCGCTCACCGTGGCCGAGTGGCTGGAGGGCATCCCCCCGGTCTCCAGAAAGCGCTCCCACTGGAAGCGGCCCTCGAGGCGGTAGTAGATGAAAAGCTTCAGGGTCTGGGCCAGGAGGTTGGCCGCCATGGCCGTCCAGAAGATCCCGTTACCGAGAAGCTCCATGCCGCCTCAAGAGGGCCGCCTTCACGGTGTTGGCCATCAGCATGGCCACGGTCATGGGCCCCACGCCCCCGGGCACCGGGGTGAGGGCCCCCGCCACTTCCGCCACCTCCGGGTGCACGTCCCCAAGAAGCCTCCCCTCTACCCGGTTCACCCCCACGTCCACCACCACCGCCCCGGGGCGCACCCAGGCCTTGCGCACCAGGTGGGGGCGGCCCGCGGCCACCACCAGCACCTCGGCTCGCCTCGTCACCTCCGGCAGGTTCTCGGTCTTGGAGTGGGCCAGGGTGGGGGTGGCGTCCTCCCGGAGGAGAAGGGCCGCCAAAGGCTTCCCCACGATGTTGGAGCGGCCGATGACCACCACCTCCTTGCCCCTCAGCTCCACGCCGTAGTGCCGGAGGAGGCGGATCACCCCAAGAGGCGTGCAGGGGAAAAGCCCCTCCCCCCCGCTCCAGAGCCGCCCCACGTTCACCGGGTGGAAGCCGTCCACGTCCTTCAGGGGAGAGATGGCCTCCAGGATTCGCTCGGCGCGGATGTGGCGGGGCAGCGGGAGCTGGACCAGGATGCCGTCCACGTCCTCGTCCCGGTTCAGGGCCTCTATGTGCTCAAGAAGGGCCTCCTCCGGGAAGTCCTCGGGGTAGACCTCCACCTGGCTCCTGAGGCCCAGCTCCCGGGCCCGCCGGTCCTTGAGGCGCACGTAAGAGACCGAGGCCGGGTCCTCCCCAAGCCGGATCACCCGCAAAGAGGGCACGAAGGAAAGGGAGGCGAGCTTTTCCTTTAGCTCCTTGTAAACCGCCTCCGCCACCTCGTGGCCGGAAAGCATGCGCGCCTGGGTCACCTAGTCCTCCTTGGGCACCGCCTTGATCTCTCCCTCCTGGACCCGCCGGTAAAGCCTCCCCAGGACCCCGTTCACAAAGGCCCCGGAGTGCTCGCCCCCGTAGCGGTTGGCGATCTTCACCGCCACCTCAATAAGGGGGGCGAAGGGGGTGGGCTCGTAGAGCATCTCGTAGGTGGCCAGGCGGAGGATGGTGAGGTCGGTCTTGGCCATCTGGCCGAAGTCCCAGCCCTCCACCGTCTCCTTAAGGATGCGGTCCACCTCCTCCTGGTGCGCCTTGTACCCCAAAAGAAGCCGCCTGGCGAAGGCCACCCCCTCCTCGTCCAGGGGATCCCCGTAGGGGTCCTCCTCCCCGCCCATCTCCTCCAGGGCGTGCCTCAGGGCCTCCTCCAGGTCCACACCCCCCTGGGTGTGGGCGAAGAGGGCCCGCATGGCCAGTTCCCGCGCCCGCCTACGCATGCCCCCCCGGCCGGTACTCCACCTGGGCCACGGTGACGTTCACCGCCTTGACCTTCTCGCCGGTGGCCACGAAGAGGGCCTCGGCCACCGCCTTCTGGACCTCCTTGGCCAGCTCGGGGATGGCCGCCCCGTAGTCCACGGAGAGGACCAGGTCCACGGAAAGCCCCTCGGGATGGCGCTCCACCTTGATGGGCTTCATGCGGCGGAAGACCTCCCCCAGGGAGCGGGGGGCCACCTCCAGGGGGCGGACCCCCTCCAAGCCCTCCAAGGCGTGGGCCACCAGGCCCTCGAGGGCGTGGTCGCTGATCTCGTAGTCCACCATCACACGCCCAGTCTACAACTCCATCCGCCGGGCCACGAAGTTGGTGTAGACGGCCCCCCGGCGGAAGAAGGCGTTCTGGAGGACCTTCTGGTGGAAGGGGATGGTGGTCTTGAGCCCGGGACCCTCAATGACCGTCTCCCCCAGGGCCCGCTCCATGCGCCTTATGGCCTCCTCCCGGCTGGGGGCCCAGGCGATGATCTTGGCGATCAGGCTGTCGTAATGAGGGGGGATCTGGTAGCCGGCGTAGAGGTGACTGTCCACCCTGATGCCGGGCCCCCCGGGAAAGAGCAGGGTCTCCACCTTGCCGATGGAGGGCCTGAAGCCCTTCTCCGGGTCCTCGGCGTTGAGGCGCACCTCTATGGCGTGGCCCCGGACCTCAATCTCCTCCTGCTTGAGCCAGAGCCTCTCCCCCATGGCGATCCTAAACTGGGCCTGGACCAGGTCCACCCCCGTCACCATCTCCGTGATGGGGTGCTCCACCTGGATGCGGGTGTTCATCTCAATGAAGTAGAAGTTGCCCTCCTTGTCCACCAAAAACTCCAGGGTCCCGGCGGAGACGTAGCCCACGTGCTCCGCAAGCCTCCTGGCCGCCTCGGCGATGGCCCGCCGGGTCTCCAGGGGCAGGATGCTGGGGGCCTCCTCTAAAAGCTTCTGGTGGCGGCGCTGGATGGAGCAGTCCCGCTCCCAGAGGTGGACCACCCGTTCCCCGTCCCCCAGAACCTGGATCTCTATGTGCTTGGGCTCCTCAATGTACTTCTCCAGGTAGACGGCGGGGTTGCCGAAAGCAGCCCGGGCCTCCTCCTGGGCCTGCAGGACGGCCCTTTCCAGGTCCTCCTCGGTGTGGACCACCCGCATCCCCCGCCCCCCGCCCCCGGCCGAGGCCTTGAGGATCACGGGGTAGCCGATCTCCAAGGCGGCCCGCTTGGCCTCCTCCACGCTCTCCCCCTCGTCCGTGCCCGGGACCGTGGGCACCCCCGCCTCCCGGGCCACCTTGCGGGCCGTGGCCTTGTCCCCCAGGGCCCGCATGTTCTCCGGCGTGGGGCCGATGAAGGTGATCCCGTGCTCACGGCACATCTCGGCGAAGGTGGCGTTCTCGGCCAGGAAGCCGTAACCGGGATGGATGGCGTCGGCCCCGGTGACGATGGCGGCGGAGAGGAGGTTGGGGATGTTGAGGTAGCTCTGCCCGGAAGGGGGAGGCCCGATGCAGATGGCCTCGTCGGCCAGGAGCACAGGGAGGCTCTTCTCGTCGGCGGTGGAGTGGGCCACCACGGTCTTGATGCCCAGCTCCCTGGCCGCCCGGATGATCCTTAAGGCGATCTCCCCCCGGTTGGCGATCAGGACCTTCTTCATAGGGGCTGGATGAGGAAGAGGGGCTGGCCGTACTCCACGGGCTCCCCGTTTTCCACCAGGATCTTCTTGACGATGCCGGAGACCTCAGACTCAATCTCGTTCATGAGCTTCATGGCCTCGATGATGCAGAGGACTTGCCCCTTCTCCACCCGGTCCCCCTCCTTGACGTAAGGGGGGGCGTCGGGGGCGGGGGCCCGGTAGAAGGTGCCCACGATGGGGGCCCGGATCTCCACGCACCCCGGGCACTCGTCGGCCTTGGGGGCCTCGGGCGCAGGGGCCGCCTCCGCCGGGGCAGGAGCCGGAGCCGTCGCAGGGGCGGGGACGGGGATGGGGGCCGGAGCCTGGGCGGGCACCGGGGCCGCCACCACCTGGGGCACGGCCACCATCTGGACCTCCCCACCCCGGCGCACGGTGAGCTTGTAGTCGGGGGTCTCCAGGGTGAGCTCGGTCACCCCGTGCTCCACCAGGGCCTGGAGGATCTGCTTTAGCTCCTTTGGCGTCATACCGCACCTCGTGGCATAAAGCTTACCCCAGGATTCCCTGAGGAAAAGCTTTGCACCCGGTCAAGAAAAACCCGGGCCAAAGCCCGGGTCCTTACTCCGGCCGGCCTTTCAGGCCCGGCCCACGTACTCGCCGGTGCGGGTGTCCACCTTGATGACCTCCCCCGGCTCCACGAAGAGGGGCACCTGGACCACGGCCCCGGTCTCGAGGGTGGCGGGCTTGGAGCCCCCGGAAACCGTGTCCCCCCGCACCCCAGGGGGCGTGTCCACGATCTTCAGCTCCACCACCGTGGGCGGGGTGATCTTGAGGGGCCGCCCCTCGTACATGTCCCCCAGGACCGTCATCCCCTCCTTGAGGAAGCGAGCCGCCTCCACCCGCGCCTTGGGCACGTGGAACTGCTCGTAGGTCTCCAGGTCCATGAAGACCAGCTCATCCCCCTCGGGGTAAAGGTACTGGAGCTCCCGCGTCTCCACGTAGATGTCCTCCAGCTTCTCCCCCGAGTTGAAGGTGCGCTCCACCGTGGCCCCGGTCTCCAGGTTCTTGAACTTGGCCACCACCTTGGCCCCGCCACGGCCGATCTTCTGGTGCTGGTACTCCACGCACTCCCAAAGCCCGCCCTCCATCTTCACCTTGGTGCCCGGGCGCAGGTCGGTCACGCTGATCATGCTCTCTCCTCCTGGGGCTTCTCCAGGTCCAGGACCTGGGGCTTCAGCCCTAATAGGTCAATATACCGAAGATAATCCGCTTCCCCAAGCTCCCGGCCCGCCAGGGCCACGAGAAGGGCCTCCATCACGTTGGTGCCGAAGCTCCTCCCCGAAAGCCTGGGGGTGGTGGTGATGAGGTACCTGGCCCCCCTGGCCCTCAAGAAGGCCACGTCCTCCTCGGTGGTGGTGTTGGTGAGGACGCTTTTCCCCCGCATGTCATCGGGCATGTGGCGCTTGATGTAGTGCCAGTCCCCCGCCACCAGGTCCGCAAAGCGGTAGTAGCGGCTCCGCCAGTCCACCACCCGCGCCTCCTGCTTCTCCCCCGTGGGGTAGAGGAGGCCGAAGGGAAGCTTGGTCAAAACGGGAAGCAGGAGGTAGGCCAGCTTCTGCAGCAAAGAAAGCCGGTAGAGGGGGATGGGAAGCCCCAGGGCGAAGATGAAGTCCCCGTAGAGGACCTGGGCTCCCACCTCGTCCAGGGCCTCGGCCAGGCCGAAGCGGTCCACGGCGGAGGGGAGGAGCACCTTGGTCTTCTTCCAGTCAAAGAGGGTGGAGAGCTCGTGCACGGCCCGGCGTTCCAGGGTGTGCTTGAGGCCCGAGCCGTCCACCACCGGGGTCTTCTTGGCGGCCTCCTTGAGCCTTTGGGCGTCCCGGATCACGTAGCGGCGCCCTCCCGCCACCAAATAGAGGTCTATGCCCCCCAGACCGATGGCGTCCACCTTGCCGTCCAGCTCCCGGATGAGGCAGATGGCCCCCTGGAAGTCCCCATCCGTGCCTCGCCTTTCCAGCACCACCTTCTCCCCTAGGACCTCCACCTCGGCCACGGAGTCCCGGCGGCTACTCCCCAGGGAAACGGAAACCACGCGCTTGGCCACGGGGGGCTATTCTACCCGGGAAAGGAGGGCCAGGAGAAGAAGGAGGAAGGCGAGGACGAAGAAGGGCCAGGTGCGCCTGGCCCCCACAAGCCGGGCCAGGGCGCCGAAGACGGCGGCCCCGAAGGCCAGGGCCAGGAAGAGGGCGGTCAGGTTTTCCAAGAAGGCCTTCACGCCGCCAGTCTAGCGCAGCGCTCGGCGCAAAAAGGCGAGGGCCTGTTCCCTGAAGACCCGGTCCGCCTCACCCCGGAAGAGGTGCCCCGGAGGGTAGGCCAAGCACGCCACCGGCTTACCCAAGTCCTCGAGCCTCCGGCAGAGGGGGAAGCTCCACTCAGGAGGCACCTGGGCGTCCTTTGTGCCGTGGTGGACGCTGTAGGGCAAGAAAAGTTCCTCCTGGTAGGTCCAGAGGGAGGGCCAGAGCCAACCCCAAGGGCATGGCCTAAGCCTAAGGTCAGAAAGGGCCAGGAAGTGTTCCCTAGAGCCGAAGCCAGCCCGCCTGAAGCCCTTTTAGGCCGATGGCGTGGTAAACCAGCTGGGCGGCGGTCATCTCGGCGTGGAACTGGCCGTTTGGGGAAAGCTCCACGAAGTCCATGCCCACCACCTCCTTTTCCTGGAAGACGGCCTCGAGGAGGTCCACCACCTGGCGGTAGGAGAGGCCACCGGGCAGGGGCGTGCCCACGCTAGGCATGAAGGCGGGGTCCAGGGCGTCAAAGTCCAGGGAGATGTAGACCCGCCTACCCAAAGCGGCGAGGATGGCCTTCAGGGGAAGCCCCTCCCGGTGGATCCGGTGGGCGGGGAAGAGGCCCACGCCCTTTTCCCGGGCCAGGCTTAGCGAGTCCTGGTCCATGGCCCGGATGCCCACCTGCACCAGGGGAAAGCCCTCCTGGAGGAGGCGGTAGAAGGGGGAGGCGTGGGAGTAGACCGAGCCCTGCCACTCGGGGTAGAGGTCGGCGTGGGCGTCAATGTGGAGAATGGAAAACTCCCCCAAAGCCTCCCGGTGGGCCATGACCAGGGGGTGGCTGATGGAGTGGTCCCCCCCCAGGGCCACCACGAACTTTCCCGCCAGGAGATGCTCCAAGGCCGCCTTCCGGATCAAAAGGTGGCTCTTCTCGGCGCTTCCGGCCACGAAGGGCACGGGCTCCGCCGCATAGATGCCCACCTCCTCCGGGGCCACGCCAAGCTCCAGGAGGAAGGGCTCCAGCTCCCGGCTGGCCAGGAGGATGGCCTCGGGGCCCCGCCTGGCCCCCGGCAAAAAGGAAAGGGAAAGGTCGTAGGGCACGGGCAGGACCACCACCCGGGCCTCCTGGTAAGGGATATCGCGCTCGCCGAAGATGAGGCGCATAGCGCCAAGAGAATACCCTAAACGCCGAAGAAGCGCTCCAGAAGGCGGAGGATGGCCAGGGTTCCCCGCTCAAAGTCCCGGATGCGGATATGCTCACCCGGACTATGGACCCGGCTCCCCGGGTAGCCCACGCCGAGGCCCACGGCCGGGGCCTTCAGGTGGTGGAGGAAGGGGTGCATGGGCCCCGAGCCCGCCATGTTGGGGTAGAGGACGGCCTTCTCCCCGAAGGCCTCCTCCAAAGCCGCCTTGGCCAAGGCCACGAAGGGGTGGGCCAGGTCCGAGCGGGCCGGGCGCTCCCCCTTCTCCAGGACCACCACCTCCACGTCGTGGAGGCCCCGGGCCTCGAGGTGGGCCTTAAGCAGCCCCGGGATCTCCTCCGGGTCCTGGTCCGGCACCAGGCGGAAGTCCAGCTTGGCCACGGCCTCGGCGGGGAGAACGGTCTTGGAACCGGGCCCCCCGTAGCCCGAGTGAACGCCGTTTATGTTGACGCAGGGTTCAGCGTAGAGGCGCTGGTGGAACTCCAGGTTCCTGGCCCCGCCCAGAAAGTCCCTCACCCCAAAGGCCTCCTTGAGGGCTTCGGACTCGTCGGGGATGGAGGCCAGAACCTCCATCTCCAGCGGGGTTAGGGGGCGGACCCGGTCGTAAAAGCCCGGGATCAGGACCCTTCCCTCCTCGTCCCTCAGGGAGGCCAGGGCCAGGGAGAGGCGGTAGATGGGGTTTTCCACCACGGCCCCGTAGGAGGAGTGGAGGTCAAAGGCCGCCGTCCGCACCCGAAGCTCCAGGGCCACGATGCCCTTCAGGCCGGCGTAGAGGTAGGGCCGCCCCTTAGCGTCCACGCCCCCCGCCTCCCAGAGGATGGCCTCGGCCTGGAGGAGGTCCCGCTTATCGGCCACATAGTCGGCGAGGTGCGGGCTACCCACCTCCTCCTCCCCCTCCACCACGAACTTGACCCGGGGCAGGAAGCCGTGCTTTTCCCGGAAAAGCCCGAGGGCCACGACCCGGGCCACCAGCTCTCCCTTGTCGTCGTGGGCCCCCCGGCTGTACCAGGCCCCGTCCCGCTCCACCAGGGTGAAGGGGTCCGTTTCCCAGAGGTCCAAGGGGTCCGGGGGCTGGACGTCGTAGTGGTTGTAAAAGAGCAGGGTCCTCTCCCCTACCCCGCCCTCGGCGTAGACCACCGGGGGGCCATACCCCTCGTGCAAAGAGGCGGAAAGCCCCAGGCCCTGAAGGACCTCGGCCACCTTCTCCGCGCCCTCCCTAAGGGCCCGCCCCTCGGCGCTCACCGTGGGCAGGGCGACGAGCTCCCCCAAAAGCGCCTTGGCCTCCCCCAAAAAGCTCTTCATGGTAGACTGAGCATACTATGGTGGAACCCTCCCTGGTCCTTTACGGGGCCCTCTACGAGCGGGCCATGGGGGTCTTGGAAGAGGCCCTCCAGGAAACCGGAGCCCGCTACGCCCTCTTCATAGACCGCAAGGGCTTCGTCCTAGCCCACAAGGAAGCCCTCTGGGCCCCCAAGCCCCCGCCTCTGGACTCCCTGGCCACCCTGGTGGCGGGCAACGCCGCCGCCACCCAGGCCCTGGCCAAGCTCCTGGGGGAAGCCCGCTTCCAGGAGGTGGTGCACCAGGGCGAACACATGGGCCTCTACGTGGACGAGGCCGGGGAGCACGCCCTCCTCCTCCTGGTCTTTGGCGAGAACGCCCCCTTGGGCAAGGTCAAGCTCCACGGCAAGCGGGCGGCGGAGACCCTGGCCAGGATCGCCGAGGAGGCCATAGCCAACCCGCCCAAGTTCAACCTGGACACGGAGTACCGGGAAGGGGCCAAGGCCCTTCTGGACGAGCTTTTCGGCAACTAGCATGAGCACCATCAACTTCGCCAACCGCGAGATCAACTTCAAGATCGTCTACTACGGTCCCGGGCTTTCGGGGAAGACCACCAACCTCAAGTGGATTTACGGCAGGATCCCTGAGGGGCGCAAGGGAGAGATGGTCTCCCTGGCCACCGAGGACGAGCGCACCCTCTTCTTTGACTTCCTGCCTTTGGATCTGGGGGAGGTGAAGGGCTTCAAGACCCGCTTCCACCTCTACACCGTCCCCGGCCAGGTCTTTTACAACGCCAGCCGCAAGCTGATCCTGAGGGGTGTGGACGGCATCGTCTTTGTGGCCGACTCGGCCCCCAACCGCCTCCGGGCCAACGCCGAGAGCATGCGCAACATGCGGGAAAACCTGGCGGAGTACGGCCTCAAGGTGGAGGACCTCCCGGTGGTGCTCCAGGTCAACAAGCGGGACCTGCCCGACGCCCTGCCCGTGGACATGGTGCGGGCCGTGGTGGACCCCGAGGGGCGCTTCCCCGTCTTTGAGGCGGTGGCCACCGAGGGCAAGGGGGTCTTTGAGACCTTGAAGGAGGTGAGCCGGCTGGTTCTGGCCCGGGTGGGGAGCGCCACCTGAGGGGCCTTTTGGGGGCGGGGGCCTCGAGGCCCCCGCTTTCCCTTTTGCAAAGGACAAATGTCTTACCCTACTCGGGTATCCGGCAAAGACAAATGCCTTCGTGTGCTACTT
>QGLW01000409.1_pt1 | contig 10233 bp, 10 predicted proteins | sample 1725341 | NCBI WGS metagenome assembly QGLW01 (sample SAMN05439265, study PRJNA331180) | Hot springs metagenome, whole genome shotgun sequencing project. | isolation source: microbial mat of Apron and Channel Facies of Mammoth Hot Springs | place: USA: Wyoming, Yellowstone National Park | collected... | reverse complement strand
GATATCGTCGTGCCCACGTTCATAAAGGAATTATCCCTCCTATTTGTTATCCTTTTGGCATCCGTAGGGAAGATGTATTTTCCGAAAACCTTCAAAACTTTACCTTTTATGTACGCGGAGAATTCTTCGGAAATCTCCGCAAAGTTCTTACCCGTTATCCTGTTTAAAACCGCGTCTATGTTCCCACCCAAACCCAACCTAATAAAATCCCTAACCGCCTTCTCCCCGTAAGCGTCTTCCACAAACTTGAAAAAAGCTTGCCCGTACCTGTAGGATATGTATCCCGAATAGTAGCCCATCTCCTCAAGACTTGGAAGCCTGAGATTTACAACAAGGTCCCTCATATAGACCTCCGTCCTCGTGCTCCAAGGTTGGGCGAGGTACTCCGACATACCCTCTATGAACCATTGCGGAGGTTGGGATTGACCTATCAAACCACTTAGACCCCTGCTATAGCCAAAATGAAAAACATGAACCAGCTCGTGCCTTAACACATGCCTAAATTCTTCGTAATTCCCAGCAAAGGGAACCACGACCCTCCTCTTAAAACCCTCCGTAAAGCCCCCCACACCTTCCGGCACTATGTATGGTGATACGTTGGTTTGCTGAAAATCCTTATAGGATACGTATATCAAAACTGGGATCTTTTCCCCGCTTTTTATCGCCCCCGGAAAATAGTCCTTAAACTCGTTGAAAGCCTCCTCCAAAACCAAAGATGCAAAATCCGCCAAAGCCTCCCCACCCTGATAGTGGTATATCTTGAAATGTTCCGTATCCAAAACCTTCCACTTTATATCCTTAGCTTCAACCTTGTTTTGCCCAAAGGACCACTGCGAAAGCAAGAAAATTATCATCTCTTCTTCGCCTTTAGCCTCTTAAGCCTGAACTTGTCTTCCCTCTCCCTATCCTCAAGGACCTGTCTTATGAACTTCATCTCCGCTATTATTTGTGGTATAACCCTTTGCTCAAGGGTATTTACCCTCCTTGATGTCTTCCTTATTTCACCCCCAAGCTTTTTTAGCTTCGCCTCCAAGGGCACAAGCTCAAAGATCTTCTGTATTAGCCTCTCGTAAACGTTTGCGGTTAGGTCTATCCTTGAGGTTACCGTGATAAGGGAATATCCCCTTTCCTTTGACTTTTTGATAAGGTTCTCCGCCTTAAGTTCGGGTATCCTAACCCCCCAAACCTTAACTTCCGTTTTTTTAACGTTTATCTTGCTACTAAGGGATAAGGATGCGGATCTTAGAGCTTCGGGACCATCGTACCCCAACGCCAAGGAAAGTACCCCTATCGCCCTCTTTGCCTGCCTATCAATCTCCCTATGGGTTTCAACTATTGGTAAGAGAAGTTTCTGAAATTCCTTCAAAAGGGCGTCCCTCTTTTTTCTCAGAAGGTCCGCACCCTGCTTTGCTATCACCAACTGCCTCTTCCTCACCAAAAGATTCATCCTCGTGGGACTAACCCTTTGCATAGTTTGGGTATTTTAAGGGGGCAATAGGGGAATTGGACAGTGTTATAATATTTTTCATATGAAAAGATATATTTTACGCACTTGGGCGCTGTGGGGTAGGGGGCTATTAGCCCTCTTAAGTGTGTCCCTCGTCGCCCTCTTCACAGAGTACGCTCACGCCGCAGTAAAATTCGCAAAAACCTACGGGGGAACATATTGGAATTGGGGGTCTTTCCGTTCAACAGACATCTGACGGCGGATACATAGTGGCGGGTTATACATATTCCTTCGGTGTCTATAGTGATGTTCTCCTTATCAAGACTGATGCGAACGGAGATGTAGGTTCGTGTGGAATAGTTAGAAATGCAAGCCCAACGGTAACAACACCTTCAGTAACGGTAACTACACCTTCTCTTTCCGTTCGTTCCTTTATAGTCGCTGGCTCTGCATATCCAACCGTTATATCCCCAACCTTAACAGTTTCCGCTCCCTGTCCCTTATCCGACGATAATGAGCTTGGAATCTCTAAATCATGCAAACCTGTAAGTGGTCTTATAACAGATCTGGAGAATTTGAGGTGAAGGTTTATAATGTAAGTGGGGTTATGGTTAAGTCCGTGAAGGGTAAGGACGAGGTTAAGCTTGAGCTTTCAATGGGTGTTTATTTTGTTGATGTTGTCTCGGGTGGAAAGGTGATAAGGGAGAAGGTGGTGATCAGATAAAAAAACCCTTAAAACCTCTGGGGGTGGGTAAAAACCTACCCCCTTTTTTATTTTCTCGCAAAGGAACATTTGACCCTTAAGGGACACTTTCCACATAACGGCTCCTTTTTACAAAATCTCTTTCCAAGTTCATCAATTAAAGCGTGCATCTCCCTTAGATAAAATAGATCTTCAAAGTGCAAAATTCCCCTGACTTCTCCCCTTTTTGGCAAAAAGCCGAAAAACCTCCCAAACCACCTTAGGGTGTATTCGTCAACGACGAAGGTTGGAAAATTGTATGCGTAAAGCATTATAACGTCCGCGGTCTCCTCGCCAACCCCATAAACCTTCAAAAGTTCCTCCCTACTCAAATTCCCGGATCTTAAAACCCCCAATATCCCCCTTAGGGTTTTGATTTTTCGTTTCACAAATGCGGTGGGCTTTAAAAGTTCTTCCAAAACCTCATCCTCAAACTTCAAGAGATCATCCAAGCTCCTTATTCCCATCTGTTTTAAATTCTCCAAAACCCTTTCAACATTTTTCCAGCTTACGTTTTGCGTCAAAACCGCCCCCAATATCACCTCATCCTCAACGCTCGCAATTTTCCATATCCTTGGCCACCAGTTTTGCCTACCAAATGCGCACAAAAGTTTTAGGAAAGCCCAATAAACCTTTTCCTTAAGATCCATATTAGCAGGGAAAGGATGGGGCAGAGGTAAGGGAAAAGGAAACCAAACGAAACGAAGGGTGTCCTATGCTCGTAAAGTTTAACGCTCCCCACTATGCTACCCCTCGTGTAGAGTTCCAAGCTTTCCACCACCCTACCCTCCGGGTCTATTATCGCGGAAATTCCGGTCTTTGCGGACCTTATTAGATACCTACCCGTCTCCACCGCCCTCGGGATCCCTAAATAAAAGTGCTCAACGGGTCCCAAGCTTTTCCCAAACCATCCATCGCTTGTTATCACCGCCAAAACGTTAGCCCCGTTATCAACCAACCTTTTACCTATACCGCTAAATATGGATTCGTAGCAAATCATAACCCCTATCTTCAAATTACCGTAGCTTATCGGATAAAAACCCCTGCCCCTACTGTAATTCCCCTGCCCGAGCTCTATCTCCCTGATAAATTCGGGTAAGAATTCATAAAAGGGTAGGTTTTCACCGAAAGGTACAAGGCGCACCTTATCGTAAAACCCCACTATTTTACCGCTCATATTCACCAACAAAGCCCTATTGTAGTACCTAAGGATCGTATCCCTCTCAACCCCTCCGGTCCCAAAGAGTATAGGAGCCTTTGTTCTCCCCAAGATCTCGGAAACTATCTTTTGAGAATTTTGAGAATGGGTGTGTATTCCGAGAAAGGCGGATTCGGATGCTACAACGAGGTCCAATTTCCCCAAATTTTCAGTTACTTCCCTATAAGCCTTGAAAGTCTCCTCCCATTCCTTGGGATCAAAATCTAACCTCGGGAGGATGTTGGGTTGTAAAATCGCGACTTTTATCTCACCCGAAGGCTCGGGTAATTTATAAACGAAATTCCAAAGAATACCGAAGGAAAGCGTTATTATCACAGAAATTATATACCTCAAACTCCATAAGGATATTAAACCCCCAACAAGGACAACGAAAAAACTTAAGAAATAAACGCCAAATAGGGCGGAAAGTTTCAAAAAGGGTGAATTTACCAAGCTCTCCCCCACCAAAGCCCAAGGGTAGGACAGATCCCCCAAATTTTCCCCCCTTATGAACTCTAAGGATACGAAGAGAAATGAGCCGAAAAGAACCGCCGTTAAACCTTTAAACCTTGAAACCGCCCAACCCCAGAAAGCCCAAATAACGGAAAGGATCAGGGACATAGTTAAAACCCCCAAAAGTAGAAGAGGCCTTATATTGTTCGGAACATCAAGGTTGTAGATCCATAGGGAGTGGAAGAGCCAATAGGGTAAAGCTATAAAAAAGGAGAGGAGAAAGGGATTGCGACTTTCCCTTAAAGCCTTGAACCAAAGGGAGAAACCCAAAAAGGGAAGGAGGGGAAGGGAAAAGGGCGAATTCCCAAGAATTATGAAGACCGACGAAAGTGTGGCGTAAAGACTACTTTTCTGAAAGGATATTTTCAACCCTTATTGTGCTATAAGGCACAAACTTCTTGGATATCAGGTATTCGTTCATCTTCTTGAAGTCTTCAAGGTTTGTTGGGATAACAACCTCCGGTAATTCTCTAAGGTTCAGTCCTAAACGGTTTTTAAGTATGTTCTTTGCCTCCTGGGGGTTTTCCTGTAAGTATTTCACCGCGTCCCTTACGGTGCCCTTTATCCTATTTATAGCGTCCTTCCTCAAGGATACGTTAACCGCCGATGTTATTCCCATACCCTGAATTATGGGTACATCCTTCGGAAAGACCACTTCCCTTTTTATCACCTTATAACCTTTAGATTCAAGGTAAGACAAAAGGGGTTCCACCGCGTAAATCGCATCCACCCTACCCTGATCGAGGGCGCTCTCCATCTCCTCAAGGGTTAGACCTACGAAATCCACCACTGTGTCCCCACCCAGCTTTAAAACCTCCTCCAGCAAAACGTTATACCTCGTGTTTTCGCTGTATCCGATCCTTTTTCCGCTCAATTTCCCCAACTTAAGCGTAGTATCCTTAGCCACCAATCCATCCCCGTAGGATTTCACATAATACAAAACCCTCACGAGGCTTAAATCTCCCGCATTTTTAAAGATAGTATATGTGTAATCTATTCCGAAAAGGGCGTAAAGGCTACCCTTTATTGTGTTTTCAAGCTCGTCAAGGGGCCTACTTACCTCGTTCGGCTTAAACTTTACGCCGTAATTTCCAAAAATTCCCCTCTCGTACACTACCCAATAAGGTAGGCTGGATATATCCTCTATTGTCGCCAAATTTACCTCTATCTCCTTGGGTTTCTGCCCGGGCCTTGCGAGGATGATTATTAGGATGATGGCGAGAATCACATTTACCGTCGTTGTGATGATGTTTTGCTTTTTGAGATCCATAGGCGGGTATTATAGGGTTGCACTTTAGGTTTCACCTTTAGAATACAGAGGCTATGAAAGAGTATCCATTTTCTAAAGGTTTGGAGGATGTGCCAGCTGCGGAGAGCGTTTTAACATATATAAACGGTCAGGAGGGTAAGCTTTATTACCTTGGGATTCCCATAGAGGAATGGGCAGAAAACTCCACATACGAAGAGGTGGCGCTATCCCTACTTCTAAGGAGGCTTCCGACGAAGGGGGAGATAAAGGTATTTGACGCGGCTTTAAGGAGCTCAAGGGACCTACCCGAGGAAGTGATAGAGTTTATTTACGATCTTCCCCCCCAAACCCACCCTATGAGCGCCTTGAGATCCGTGGTATCCCTCGACGAGGATGCAAAGGGGGACGACCTTGACGCGAAGTTCAGGATAGCCTTAAGATTAATAGCGAAGTTTCCAACCATAGTTGCTTACTTTGACAGGGTTAGGAAAAACCTTGACATAGTAAGGCCCAACCCCTCCCTCTCTCATGCGGAAAACTTCCTCTATATGCTTACGGGTAAGATTCCCACCAAGTACGAAAGTAAGGTTATGGATGTTGCCCTGATACTCCATGCGGACCACGAGATGAACGCTTCAACCTTTGCCTCCATGGTCGTCGCATCAACGCTATCGGATATGTACTCCGCCATAGTTGCGGGGATAGGAGCACTAAAGGGACCCTTACATGGGGGAGCAAACGAAGCTGTTTTAAAGATGTTTGACGAGATAGGTTCGGTTGATAACGTGGAAAAGTACATAGAGGAAAGCTTGGCACAGAAGAAGAAGATAATGGGATTTGGGCACAGGGTATATAAGGCTTACGACCCAAGGGCGAGGATATTGAAGAAGTTCGCGGAGGAGCTTTCAAAGGAGAGCAAATACTATGAGATTGCGGTAAAGGTTGAGGAGTATATGATGAAGAAGGTGGCTCAGAAGGGAATATTCCCCAACGTGGACTTCTATTCCGGAATAGTTTATAATGCCCTTGGAATAAGCACGGATCTGTTCACCCCCATATTCGCAATATCAAGGGTGGCGGGTTGGACCGCTCACGTTTTGGAATACCTTGAGGATAACAGGATCTTTAGGCCATCCTCAATATACAAGGGGGAGCTGGATAAGAAATATATACCGATTGACCAAAGGTAGTTGAGGGTATTACATATCTTAACCGCATGTCCGTATAGCGAGGAGGAGGCGGAGGTTTTAACGCCTTGGTTTTGGAGGATTTTAAGGGAAGCTAAGAGGAAAGGGATAAAAGTAGAGCTTTTCTGCCCAAGGTATTTGGGAAGGGAGGGGGAGGGGTTTGGGGATTTTTACGTTTATCGTTTTCCCTACTTTTTCCCCAAGGGGGAAATTTTAGGATATAAAACCGCCATCCCCGAGCTTTTAAAACTCAACAGATGGGCAAAGTTCCTAATACCCTTCTACATAACATCGGGTTTTTTAAACGCCCTGATCCTCTCGGGAAAGGAAAATTACGATGTGATCCACGTTCACTGGCCCATACCCCTCTCCCTATTTTCCCTACCCTTCAAGGTTAAGGGGACACCTGTGGTGCATTCTTACTATACCGCAGAAGTAAAGCTCGCGGAAAGTCTCGGAATATTAGGGAAAGCTTTAAAAATTTTGGTTAAAACCGCGAACGTTAAGACCGCAATATCAAGTTATTCCGCAAAACTTTTAGGTGAGGAAAATGTTATAATACTTCCCTACTCCTCCGCCCTTGAATTTAAGGAATTTTTCCCACCAAAAGAAAAGTCGGAAAATCCGAGGATCCTTTTCGTCGGGAGGCTCGTGGAGAGGAAGGGGGTAATTTACCTGATCTGGGCTATGAGGATCCTGAAGGAAAGGGGGATAAAATCTGAGCTTAGAATCGTGGGGGAAGGTCCCCTTATGGAAAGCTTGAAAAATTCCGCAAAGGATTTGGATTCCGTTAAGTTCTTGGGAAAATTGAGCGCTGAAGAGCTGATGGAAGAGTACAAAAGGGCGGATATATTCGTTCTACCTTCAATAGTGGATTCAAGGGGGGATACCGAGGGGTTGGGGGTCGTACTGCTTGAGGCTTTATCCTTCGGACTTCCCGTTATAGCGAGCAATGTGGGCGGGATTCCAGATATAGTTGAGGACGGCAAAACCGGGATATTAGTACCAGAAAAGGATCCGGTGGCGATCGCGGATACCATAGAAAAACTCCTTTCAAATTGGGAAGATGCGAAGTTGATGGTATTAAGGGGACAAGATATGATAAGGGAAAGGTTCTCGCCGGAAAAGATAGCCGATAAACTTGTAAGGATATATGATCATCTTCACCGCGATTCCCCCACCCTTGAGATGGGATGAGGAAAGGATAAGGAAGAGGGCGGAAGAGTTCGTAAGGATCTTAGAAAGTGCGGGCTTGATGATAATGAACATTCCCGAGGTTTCCCAGAGGGAAAAGGTTTCACCGATTGAATTCTCAAGGGTCATAAAGGGAATAAACGAAAAGATGGATGTGATAATTGACAAGGTTGTTTCAAAAGAGGACCTTGAGGAAACCTTCAGGGAGATATCCGAAATTACGGACAAGGTTGCTTTGGTTAACGTAGGTGAGAACGAGGGGGTGGTTAGATTGGCAAAGGGATACTTTAGGGAGGTTTATGGAATAGCGATATTTTCAAGGGGATGTGAGGATTTTAGGCTTTTTAAGAGAACGGTTTGGGGATTTGACGGATTTATTTCCCAAATAATATTTGAGACGGAAAGCTTGAAAAGGACCCTTGAAGGTTATTATGGGCTTTGCGAGAGGGGGGGGATAAAACCCGCCAAGATCTTCTTAAGCATCGCGCCCATAAGGGGGGAGAGGGATATAAATTTTCTTGAGGGATTCAGGGTGGAAATCCCGGAAAATGTTAAAATGGAAGTTTTGGCTGGGAGGGGTTTGGATGTGGCAAAAGCTTTAGCGGAAGAAGTATTATCCTTGAAGCTTGGTATAAACGTTGAGCACGTTATGATGGACAATTTGCCACTTGCCGGGGAGCTTTTGAGGTGGCTGGTCAATCGGGAAACTCAAAATCGTGCCATTTCTTAGATGCCTCCCAAATTTCAAGGATCATCTCAACGAAGTTTTTGTAAAATTTTAAGGGTATTTGCGTGCTTGCATCGGATAGGGCTTTCCCTGGATCCGGATGAACCTCGGAAAAGATCCCATCAAAACCCACCGCAATGGCTCCCCTTGCCAAGTGTGTTATCAATTTTCTATAACCACCCGAACCCTCCGAGATCCCGGGCCTCTGTAAAGAGTGGGTTGCATCGTATACCACTTTTGCCCCATAACCCCTCAACCAAACCGCATTCCTAAAATCAACTACAAGGTCGTTATATCCGAATGTTGTTCCCCTCTCGGTTATCCAAACCTCACCCCCCACGCTCTTAACCTTTTCAATCGCCTTTAACGCCTCATTCGGGGACATAAACTGCCCCTTCTTAATATTCACTATCTTGCCCGTCCTGCCCGCTAAAACGAGCATATCCGTTTGTCTTGAAAGGAAGGCGGGTACTTGTATCACGTCAACAACCTCAGCAACCTTCGGTATATCGTGCATATCGTGAACGTCCGTTAAAATTTTTAAATTAAGCCTTTCTTTAACCTTCGCAAGGATCTCTAAACCTTTCTCCAAACCCGGTCCCCTAAACCCACCTATTGATGTCCTATTTGCCTTGTCGTAGGAGGATTTAAAGAAAAGCCCTATCCTTAAATCTTCCGAAATCTCCTTTAATTTTTCCGCGGTTTCCATAACCAAAGATTCACTTTCAATTACGCAGGGTCCGGCTATGAAGAAGGGTTTATCCATTGAGGTAAAATCTGGGCGATTTTGCCAAGGGATATATCTTATCCCCAATCCTTTCTATATCCCTTTCCGTTATAACCACTTCCTTATGAGCCTTTACAAGCAAAAATGGATATCCTCCTGGCGAGATGTTTGCGATATGGGATAAGTAAATTCCTATCTCTTCCTTTGAGACGTTCAGGATCTCAACCTTGTAGGTTGAAACCGCCTCTGGCGTAAAGCGGACGAAGGTCTGATAAACTTCCACATCCAATATTCCCACAAAACTCGAGGGCAGATACTTCTTTTTTTCTTCAAGGATTGCGGGTATGGGAGAGGCATAACCGGGCATCCCTCTTGTACAAGTATTGAACATCACCTGATCCGTCAAAAATTCCTTTATCCCCCAAGCTTTTACGAAATCCGAGGAGAAGGAATCCTTAGCTATGAAAAATATAGGGTTTTTGAGTTCGGTTAGCTTCCTTAAGGCGAGCAAGTATTCGTAATATAGGAGATTAATAACCGTGTAAGCTCGGATGGGTAAGCTTTCCTTTAAAAAGTTTTCCGCAAGATAAACAAAGGCGAAATCTTCCTCCCAAAAATTCCCTTCAATTTCTTCGGAAATCTCCGAGAGTTCCTCTTCGCACCTATCCAATTCCTCCCTTTCAACCCCCAAGTGGCTAACCCATTCATATGTTGGTTGTGGGGTTATTACGTCGCTTATAAAGGAGCCATCCATAAGGATGATGTGATCGTCATTCGTGTCTCTCAAAATCCTCAAAAGGTTTTTTACCTCCGCCAACTTCATAAACATAGAAAGGAAGTCGGATAGGTGTTTCTGTCTGAAGATATTTTTTTCCATTATATCAACGAAGGATAGCCCCCTATCCTTTATCATTTCCCCATTTTGATAGAGCGCAAGTCCCGTTATAACGTATATTAAACCAAAATCCCTGACTGCGCTCTTGTAAGAACCATCAACCGCTATAAATGGCTTTTTTATGTTTCCCTTTGGAAATTCAAGCCACTCAACCTCGGGAAATTCTTCGCTTGAAGAACCCGAAAATAAAAGCCCCCTTAAATTCCCCTTTAAAAGGTTCTCATAAACCGAACTGTGCATTACCTTACCCTTATGGGCAGGGGATAGGCTTTGCCCTTTATCAAAAGCATGGTTGAGAGGGAAAGGGCATCCTGAATTTTCAAGTATTTTAGTGCGTTAATCATCAGGAAGGCA
>QGLW01000407.1_pt1 | contig 10253 bp, 11 predicted proteins | sample 1725341 | NCBI WGS metagenome assembly QGLW01 (sample SAMN05439265, study PRJNA331180) | Hot springs metagenome, whole genome shotgun sequencing project. | isolation source: microbial mat of Apron and Channel Facies of Mammoth Hot Springs | place: USA: Wyoming, Yellowstone National Park | collected... | reverse complement strand
CCCCATTGAAATGGGGGGCTTTATAGCTCCCCCCACACCTCCTCTTTTTGTAAGCGCAATTTACCCTCCGCTCGCTCTAAGATGCGGGCGAGGGCTTCCTCGCCCCTTCGGACTTGGTCGCCTTGAAGGTTCGGGTGGTTAACGAGCGCCCCTAAGGCCTCAACGGTCAAGGCCACGGACTTCTCGTAGTCGCTGTAAAAACCCTTATAATTCCCCCCGTAAACGGGGTCCTGGGCGTAGGCCCGGAGGATATCCATGGCCTCGAGCCTTACAAGCGCTCTTTTCTCCAAGACCCCGATGTAATGCTCCACAGAGGGCGAAGGAAAGTTATCGTTTTTTAATATCACTTCTGTCAATTTGTGAACCGCTTCGTCGGAGAGAAACGCACCATCAGGGCCTTCTTGGGAACCAGCGAGAACGCTGTACATCCCAAGGAACCTCTGGTAGGTTTCCTCCTTAAGGGGGGCTTCAGGGTTCGCAAGTAGGCTGAGAAGAACCTCCCCCATCTCCCTCCTAGGAAGGTCGGCCTCGATGAGGTGCGCCACCTCCTTAGCCCCCAGGGAAGGGTTGCGGGCTAAGGAAGAGAGGAGTTCGGAGACCGCCTCCCCTTCCAAGAGCCCCTCAAGAACGCTCCTCCGCAAGGCGGGATTAACATCGGGATCGCCCAAAAGGGAAACGAGAACCTCCTTGGCGCTTCCACCCTCGAAGACTCTCGCATTTTCAAGATCGGCACTGCCCATTTCCCTTTCATTCTAAGACCGAAAAGCTTTCGAGTTGAACCCCTCCATTGAGAAAAACCTCGTAAGGCCTCTTTTATTCTTTACGTCTTCGGCGCTTCCTCCCCTTTGGGGGTTCCCCCCTAAAATCACAATGGAGGTGAGTTGTGGGAGAGCTTGGGAGCATGATTGAGCTAGGGGTGCTACACGAAGCGCCTCTCCCCGAAAGGGCGAGAGAAGCCCTCGAGCGGGCGCTTTTGGTCATGGAGTCTCGTGTTGGCGAAGTGGAGGTCTTACTCCCCGCTAAAGCGCCAGACGAAGAGGCCCTCGCAAAGAGGCTAGAAAGCCTGGGAATCCCCGTGGAGAGGGGCCTCAGTCAAGAGGAAGTAGCGAAAAGAGCGGACATGTTGGTGTCTTTAAGCGCTCTTGCCCCTGAGCTAACAGAGGGAAGACCTCTTCTCCTCCTCACCGAGAAGAGGGGCGAGCCAGCGAAAGTTCTCTTCGATGGCAAGGAGATGGACTTCGGAGAGTTTCTCCTAGAGATTCCCCCATCGCCGGAGGCGAGCGTAAGGAGAGAGGGGCCGTCTATGTGAAGGCAAAGGTCAAGGAATGAGGGGGAGCGTACCTCCCCCTCCTTCCTTTTTCTCTCTTCTAGGAGCTCCCCCCTAAAATCCTCTACGAAAGGAGGGAAAGAGTGCTGACAAAGACGGTACCACAGAAGATCCGGGGCCTCGTTGTTGCCGCCGAAAGCAACTGGCCCATGGGCGAGGGGGTCCCCGAGTTCACCTACTTCCTGGAGCGTATCCCCGAGAACTTCCACCTGTCCCGCCCCGTCTTCGCTCGCCCGGCTCCTGCCCGCCCCCGGCACGGCTTCGTCGAGAGCCGGGTGGTGGAGACCCGCCAGGACCTTCTCGCCCTCTTCGAGAGGGTGAAGGAGGTGGACCCCGAGGGAGGCCTCATCTTAATGAGGCCCCTGCGGGCGCATTGGAACAGCATCATCACCCCCACTGGGGTAGCGGTGGGGCCCGGCCACGATGGAGCCACATCGGGCAAAGGAGCGTACACCATCCCCGCCCCCAGCTCCTTCTCGTGGCTCTCTAAGGAGACCCTCGCCGATGCGGGGGTCACCACCCCTTACATCGAGGTTGTGGGGGAAAAGGGCCGAGGGGGGCACATCGTACAACTCCGGGATGGGCCGTCCCTCGCACCGGGGCAGGACTACATCCCCCGGGAAGTTCGTGTGGAGAAGGTGATCCTTCTCCGAGGGGACGAAGACCTACTGGACTGGGAGAGGGCTTGCTCCCTCCTCAGGGACGAGGAGGGGGCGGTCGTCTACCACCCCGGAGGGGCGGTAAGCTCCCACTACGGGGTCCACTGCGTTCTCAACGGCATCCCCTACATCACCTCCTTCGAGCCCAAAGTGGGAAGCCGCCTCAAGCCTACCGCATACCACTGGACCCGTAGGGACTTCCGGGAGGTGGCGGAGCGGGTTCCGCTTTACCCCTACTTCCCCCTCGATGGAAGGCGGACCTACAGCGTTCCCCTCGCCTTCGCTGTGGTGCACAGCCTGGGGGCTTTCCTCGCCTCTCCCCCCAACGAGGCGGTTTACCGCCTCATCGGCTGGGCCCTGGCGGTCCTCGTGAAGGCGAGCGCCATGGCCTCGCTTGGGGAGCTACGCTACATCCCAAGCGAGTACAGGCACGAGGTGCCTTGGGGGGAACTACTCTGGGACGAGGAGGAAGAGGCGATCGATCGCTTCGACTGCTACGACAACCTCGGCGATTGGAGCCTCAGCGAGTACGGGGAGGCCCTCGGCATCGCCTACCGGCTCTTTACGGAGGTCCCGTGGTCCGGGCCGTACGGCGGTAAGCCCTGGGCCGAGAGCACACGCCTCGCCCTAAGGCTCTATCAGGCCCTCAGGGACTTCGTCGAACACCCTACGAGGGCGAGGCTGAGGAAGGCGGGGGAGGCGGCCAACCAACTCGTTCACGCCACCCATAACAATGGGTGGTATTTGAACAAGTTCGCTGACCAGACACTTTTGGACGTCTCCTCCGATAGCCCCGGGTACGTGATCGGCGTTCGGGGCGAGGTGGCGGCGATAGTCTACGACCCCTTTGTAGGGGCGAAGGCGAGCGACCTCACCAAGGTGCGCCTCCCCCGAATTGCCGAGAAGACCCCGGTAGATCTGAGGGACGAGGAGGCGGTGCGGCGCCTCCTCAAAAAGGAAAAGGCGAAGCTACCCTACACCGAGGCCCCCAAAGAAAACGTCTTCCCTGGACAAGTCACCTTGGACTTCAACGACCACGCCCACCTTCAGGTGCGCATGCCCAGGGTAAACCGGGACTACGGCTTCGCCTTCGATATCCGCAGGGAGAACCCCCTGGCTCTTCTGCTCGCCGCCTACTGGCACGGCGAGGTGGCGAAGGGAACCCCCCCCACCCGCTCCCTCAACTCCTCGGATTCGGAGTCCCTCCGCTACTTCCCCCTCGAGGTGGAAGTGGTAGGCGGGAAGCCCAAGGCGGTTGGGATAAGCGGCGTGTGGGGCGGCGTGTGGGTGGCTATAAAAGGCCACGTGGCCTAGGAGGAGGAATGAACCTGGTAGAGAACAAGTATGTGTACACTGTCGGAAAAACAGAGATTTGGGCGGGCCCCATAAGCCTGTGGGCGGCGAGCGCCCCAGAGCTCGTGGTGGACCTCACCGGCAAGGAGCCCGTCACTAAAGCGGTGGTGGCCCCCGAGTTCCCTGAGCTCGAGATCGCCCCCAGGGTCATTCGCATCAACTGGCCCGACATGGGGGTGATCTGGCTCCCCGGAGAGTGGTGGGAACGCCTCGCCGAGACCCTAAAGCGCTTTAGGCGGGTTTACATCGGTTGCGGTGCCGGGATAGGGAGGACCGGAACCGCCCTCTCTATCCTCGCCCACCTTCACGGGGTCCTCCCTCCCTCCAAAGGCCCCATCGCCTGGGTCCGGGAGGTCTACAACGAGGGAGCCGTGGAGACTCCCGAGCAACGGCGCTACGTCGCCAAGATCACCGGAGTGGAGGAGGAGCTCCCAGAACGGGGGCTTCAGCGCTTCCTCGATAGCCTCCCCAGCCACGGCTCCTTTCGGCCACTCCCCCCGAAAAAGGGGGAAAAAGAAGCGGTGGAAGGGGTAACTGCTGGGGGAAAGCGGATATACGAGACCCTGGGAACCTTGAGGATCCTCGACTACCTGGAATACGTCGATACCGTTATCGAAGGAGACACCCTCATGATAGAGGGTGCCCCAGGGCACTACCTCACCGTCCGGGAAGAGGGTCCCCTCTGGAGGCTAGAAGGGGTCGGGGTCCCCCCCACCCTCTTGCCCCCGGAGCAAGCCCTAAAGAGGGTGGAAAGGTGGTTGTGGGAAGCGGAAGCAGAGGCCGCTTCCCGCTACGCCCCCGGCAAGTAAAAGACCTCACCCCCTCCTTTGGAGGGGGTTATTTTCATGGGGCTTAGACCGTTCCGTGACCTCCTCCCCCCCCTAAAGAGGGGGGCTTTCCTCTTCGGCGAAGGCCCCCACCTTCTCCAGGGGCTTAAGTTCGGGGCGGCCCACCCCTACGGCCCGATCGGGGCTCGGGCCGGGCCCTCGAGAAGCCCAAGGGGCTCCCCACGCTCTGGGGGAGTCCATGTGTCCCCCATTGAAATGGGGGGCTTTTATAGCTCCCCCATACCCCCTCTTTTTGTAAACTAAGGCCATGAGGAAGTTTTTGGTCTTCCCTAAGGGTTTGCTTCTTGTGCTGAGCCTCTTTGCTCTTCCCCTCACTTTCGCCGAAAAAGCGCCTACCCCCCAGGAGCTGGCCGAAGCTGGCTACAGGGAGATCAAAAGGCCGGAGGAGGTCCTAAGGTACGTTTCTTCCCAGGGAACAAGTATTTTGTATTTGGGAACCCGCGAACTCGTCCCAGGCCTTGGAGGGGCGCTCAAAGGAAAGCAAGTGACGGTTATTGTTCCGGAAACCGTCAAGGCGGTGCCTTGGATGGATAAGGCTGGAGTGCGGTATGTCCTCAAGACACTCCCCGGGAACAACGATTTCAGCGAGTCTCTCCTTCTCGCCAGGCAGGCTTACCTCCTTAGCTACGACTCCAAGCGAAAGCTTTGGATACTCCTGGAAAACAAGGAAGCGGCGCAGGCCGTAGCCCGTATCCTGGACTTCTACTTGGAGATGGCGGAGGTCGTTAAAAAAAGAAAGAGGTGAGCGGAACTCACCTCTCTCACCCTTTTCTCACCCTTTTTGCCCTTAACTCTCTTTGCTTGCCCTTCGCCAATCCCTGGCGAGGGCAGCGACCCCAAGGGCCAAGTAGACCCACCACTTAACCCCGGGGGCCGCCGAGGAAAAGACTTCCCTCACGGTGTCCGTAATGAAAAGGGAGAGGACCAACGGGACGGTCGCCCCCTCTCCCATAACCTGCAGAGCCCTGAGGGTTGCGAGGGTCCCCAAAAAGATCCCCGGCGGAATGAGGAACTCCACGGAGAGGGATGTCAGGGATGCGCCCAGGATGACAGCGATGTAGGCAATATCCTTACGTGTCCCTCTTGCCGTCTTTAGCATTTTCCCTCCTTTCTCCTTCATTTTAGCCCTTCGGGGCACGGAAAAGCTTTTCTATAAGGCGCATACCCAAAACGGAGGGTGCGACCGCAAAGCGATGTTTGGGAGCGACTATAGGGGCTTCTTCGGCGCAGGTCATAAAATAAAGACATGAGCGAAGCGTTTATCTACGAGGCGTTCTCCGAGAGCCAAGACCCCAACTACCGCAAGATGGCCGCATCGGATGCGGGTTGCCCTCCGCACGTTCTCGCCAAACTGGCTCAAGACGAGGACCACGAAGTGCGGAACCTCGTGGCAGCCAACCCCAGCACTCCCCCAGAGTGGCTTCTCTACCTGGCGATGGACCAAGACCCATTTGTCCGAGCTTTTGTGGCTGAAAACCCAAGCGCTCCCGCAGAAGCCTTGGAAATTCTCCTCAACGACCCTAGCCCCATCGTCCGCTCCAATCTGGCCTTAAACCCCAAGCTACCTGTGGAATTTTTCCACGTGCTGTCCCAAGACCCCTCTCCATGGGTGCGGGAAGATGTCGCCCTCTCCCCAAGAACCCCCTTGGATTGCTTGGAAACCCTTGCGAGGGACCCCAAAAGCGAAGTGGCCTATTGGGCCAACCTCCGACTAAAGAGGCTCAGGGGGGGAGCGTAGTTCTCTCTTCTGAGAAGCATAAGATAAGGGTGTGGGCGTGAAGGTCATCCTCACGGAGAAGCCTTCCGTGGCTAAAGACTTTGCCAAGGCCTTAGGGGCCTCTAAGGAGGGGACCTTTTACCGAAAAGGTGATATTTGGATCGCCTTTGCGCGGGGGCACCTCTTTGAGATAGCCGACGAGAACGCCCCCAAGAAGTGGGAGATGGCGACCCTCCCCATCCTCCCCGAAAGGCTTGATTGGGCTCCTAAAGAGGGAGTCAAAAGCTTGTTAGGGGACTTAGCCAAAGTCCTAAAGCAGACGGATGAAGTGGTCATCGCCACCGACCCAGGAAGGGAAGGGGAACTCATCGCCAGAATCGTCCTTAGCAAGCTCGGCTGGAGAAAGTGGGAGCGCACTTACCGTTTTTGGACCGCCGAAGCCCTTACACCCCCCGTGGTCCGAAAGGGTTTAGAGGACTTAAAGCCCGCATCGAACTACGAGAGCCTCTACTACTCCGCCCTCGCCCGGGCCGAAGGGGACTGGCTTGTGGGCATAAACTTCACCAGAGCGGTCTCTTTAGGGGAAGGGGGGCGAGGGGTTTGGTCTGTTGGCCGGGTGCAGACCCCCACCTTGCGTCTTGTGGTGGAGCGGGAAAAGGAGATACGCTCCTTTACCCCAACTCCTTACGGGGTCTTGAAGGGAAAATTCCGCATCGGGGGGGGTTTTGTATACCAGGGAACATGGCGGGCCGGAGAGCCCCACCCCCCTTTGGAGCGGGTGAGAGAGGTAGAGAAAAAGCTCCGCACTTTTTCCACCGGTAAAGTGGCGGAGGTGAAGGAAAAGGAAGAGACGCTTCCCCCTCCACTCTTGCACAACCTAGCATCCCTTCAAAGACAGGCGAACGCCCTATACGGTCTTTCAGCGAAGCGCACCCTAGAAGCCGCCCAGTCCCTTTACGAAACCCATAAGGTGATCTCCTACCCCCGAACCGAGTCCCGGCACCTCCCCGAGTCGGCGAGGGGTCTTGTCGAAGAGGTTCTCAGGGCCTTAGGGCGAGAAGACCTTATCCCACAGATACCTAAGGTAGGGAAGCGGGTTTTTGATGACCAAAAGCTCACAGACCACCATGCGATTATCCCCCTTGCCCCACTCCCCCCGGAGGTTTCCCCCACGGAGGCCAAAGTGTACGGCCTGATCCGGAATAGGTTCCTGGCAAGCCTCTCCAACCCCGCAAAAGTGAAGCGAGTGGAAGTTTTGACCGAGGTGGGAGGCGAAAGGTTTGTCTCCAGGTTTCGGGCCTTCATGGAACGCGGCTGGACCGTGGAGGAGTCTCATAACCCCAAGGAGAAAGGGGAAGAGGAGGAAGTCGAGGCCCTCTTCCCCGGAAGGGAGGGTGAGAATGTTCAGGTGGAGAGGTTCGAAGTGGAGGAGAAAAAAACCACTCCTCCCCCTCGCTACACCGAGGGCTCCCTCATAAAGCTTATGGAGAAGCTGGGCCTAGGTACACCCGCTACAAGAGCGGACATCCTGGAGACCCTCAAAGCGCGGGGCTATATCGCTCTAGAGAAGCGGTCTCTCGTCCCCACAGAAAAGTCTTTCCGCCTCCTGGCCCTCTTAGAGGGCAACCTAGTAAGCGACGTTGAAATGACGGCTCAATGGGAAAAGGAACTGGAGGCCCTCTGGCGAAAAAGGGAAGGACGGGAGGGGTACCTAAACTTTGTCGCTAAGATTAAGGAGTTCGTTCGGACATCCCTAGAAGAACTCAAAAGGGAACTTGCCAAGGCGCAAAGAACGGGGGCTGGTGAAATGAAAGACGAAGAGATGGAAAAGGGGTACGGAAGAGGAAAAGCCACGGAGAAGATGCTCAAGTACGCCAGAAGCCTCGCAAAGCAGTTGGGCAAAAAGCTTCCCGGCGACTCCTTCGAGGAAGTGAAGGCCTTTATAGACCAGGCCAAGGGGGAGTTGGAAAAGCCTATAGGGACCTGCGCTTGTGGTAAGCCCATAAAGGCCACTCCTTGGGGTTGGAAGTGCGAAGGGGGGCACGCCCTCTTCAGGGAGACCTTTGGAGTGAAACTCAAGGTAGAAGAGGGCCTCGCCCTTCTCAAGGGAGAGGGCGTAGAACGAAGGGGGCTTACCGGAAAAAGCGGCAAACCCTTTGCGGCCCGTTTGATCTACAACCACCAAGAGGGCAGAGTGAAGGTGGATAAATTTTTGTGACCCCGAGCCGAAGATCGCCTCTTTGGGTGTGCGCCCCTTATGGGGGTGGTGAAGTGGGGGCTAGCAAGCCCCGTGAAGGCTACTCTTCGGCATCTCCTGTCCAAAACCCTTTGCGGAACCTACGAAGAACCTCCTTGGCCTCTACAATTTCGCCATCGGAAAGTAAAGGGGCCAAGATGCCCCTGTAGGCGAGGAGGTTTTGAAAGCTTCCTGGGGAAAGCCTTTCCACGGGAGGGTATTTGATGTAAACCGTATGGCCTTCCCGAGCCAAGAGGGCCCCAAAATCGCTCCACTCCTCAAGGAGGTCCGCCAAGGGGAGGGTGGGCTCAGGTGTGGGAAGCTCTATGCCCTCAACTCTTCCCCCGCCAAAAAAGAAATCCTCCCCCCTTTGGGCAAAAAAAAGAACCCGCCACCCTTCTCGCTTTATCAGTCCCAGCACCCGAGGAAGGTGGACAAGGGCGCTTTCTTTAAGCGAGCTGGCGCTGGTGACCAGAAAGTTGTTCAGATTGGCTATAAGGTCTTCGGGGGAAGCCCCCCAGACAACTACCGCCTTTTCTGGATCGCCCCCCAAGCGCCTCGATGCCTCTTCACGCAGAGAACGTACCACCCAAGTGAAGTCGCCCACAAACTCAATTTTAAACAAGAGGTAAAGGGGGAGGAGAGGAATAAAACCCCTTCCTCCCATATTCCCCCCTAAAATGAAGGCGTATGAGCGTACTTGGACTTGGTCAGAACAAAAGGGACCCCATCGGGGCGGCGGTGGACCAGCGCGAGGCTGCCACCATCGCCATGGCTTCTATCTTCGCCTTCCACCCCCAGAGCAAGGGCATCCTCGGTGTCCCCGTGATGATCTGGGGCGATCCGGGCACGGGGAAGAGCTCCTTGGTGGAAGGACTAGCGCAACACATTTACGACCTCACAAAGAACTCCCCTAGCGAGAGGGCAAAGTTTCAGAAGTACATGGAGCAGGTCTTCGGGGATAATGCCCCAAGCGAGTTCGCTTTTTCTACCGTAAACGCCATCACGCCCGACATAGGGAAGTTCGCTGGCTACCCCATGCCCCCCGCTCCAGGAGACCCTTTCATCGCCAGGGCTCTCCCCGAGTGGGCAAGGGACTTTCTCCCCCAAAACAAGGGGGGTGGGGGAAAGTGGGGGATGGTCATCCTCGGAGAGCTTTCTGAGGCCAGCCCTACCGTGCAAGCGGCGGCCCTAGAAGTGGTAGTAGGGAGGCGGATCGACAACGAGACCCTCCAGGCGGTCTTCCTGGCTACCGGCAACCCCAAAGAAGTGAATATTTCCGGGAGAAACCTCCCTGCCGCCCTGGCCAACAGGTTTGTGGTCCTCACCATTGACCCGACCTCAGAGTCCTACAGGGACATTAGCGCCCAGGGGCTCTCCAAGGGATTCGACTTCCTCTACAGGGAGCTTAGGATCCCCAATCCAGAGAAGACGGTGGAAAACTTCAAGAAGTTCGCCGTGATCTTAGAGGCCTACTTTGAGAGGTTCCCCGGGGATGCCTACGAGCCTCCAAACCGGGAGAGCCAGGTTTACCCGACAACGAGGTCCTGGGACATGGCCATGCGGGTGCTCGCTTCTTTGGAGGCGATGGAGCCGAGGGACAAGACCCACCACATGGAGCTTGTCCTCCAGGGGACGGTGGGGACCAAGGCCGCTGCCAACTTCATGAACTACTACCTCGGGCTCAAGATCCCAACTCCCCAAGAGTTGCTCTCCGGAGAGGCGCAAATTCCCAAGGAGCTGGATGCCGCTATCGTGTCTATCCGGACCACTCACACCTACGTGCTTGAACGTCCGTCCCAGGAGAAGATCTTTAGGCTAATAGACCTCTTCAACGAACTGGGCGCAACCTATCCCGACCCGGCCGCCCGTGAGGTGAAAGGGCTAATTGAGGAGGTTAAGCGGAAGGGTAGCCCCGTTGCGGAGTACGTGAACATCGAGCAAGTGGTAAACAGGCTCTCGCCCGATCTTGTTCGGTTTGCCGAGGAGTTCCAGGAGCGTCTGCATAGGGAGATGACCAAGAGGGGGAGTATCGAGGGACCCGCTTAATAGAAAAGAGCAAGCCAAATCCCCCCTAGAACCTAGGGGGGATGAGTGACATCCTCCCCCGGAT
>QGLW01000405.1_pt1 | contig 10304 bp, 11 predicted proteins | sample 1725341 | NCBI WGS metagenome assembly QGLW01 (sample SAMN05439265, study PRJNA331180) | Hot springs metagenome, whole genome shotgun sequencing project. | isolation source: microbial mat of Apron and Channel Facies of Mammoth Hot Springs | place: USA: Wyoming, Yellowstone National Park | collected... | reverse complement strand
ACTTAGGGGGGAAGTTCAGAGTAGAGGGGGTGCTCTCGCTTGGAGACCATAGCACTCCCTCTTTTCTTACACCGCAGGGGTTGGAGTCAAGTAGCACACGAAGGTATGCCAAAGCGGTAGAGCCTGCCCAGGGTGTTGACCACCAGGACCTCCTGGGCCAGGGGGAGGGGAGGGCCCTGGACCGAGCCCAGGCCCGTGGCCTCAAAGACCACCTGGCCCCTTTGGTCCACGGCCAGAAACCGCCCCTCCTCCGTGGCCAGGAAGACGTGGCCGCTGGCGTAGCTTAAGCCGGCGGTCACCTTGCCCACCTCGAGGCTCCACGCCTCCTCCCCCGTGGCCTGGTCCAAGGCCCTCAGCACCCCGTCCCAGGCGGCCACGTAGACCCGCTCCTCGTCCAGGGCCAGACCGCCCCAGACCTCCCCCTCCAGCTCGGCGTTCCAGAGGGTTTCCCGGCTCAGGGGGTCAAAGGCGTAGACCTCCCCTTCCCAGGTGGGGATGAAGAGCCTTTCCCTGAAGGCGGCCACCGGGGCGTGGATGGCCCCGGCCCGCACCTTGTAGCGCAGGACCCCGGTTTCCGGGTCCAGGGCGTAGAGCCAGCCGTTCTCCGCCCCCACGAAGAGGAGGCCCCGGTAGAAGGTGGGGCTGGCGGCGAGGTGCCCCCCGGCGTGGAAGCGGAAGAGGGGCTCGTCCTTCCGGTAGGCGTAGAGGGTCCCGTCCCGGCTGGCGATGTAGACCCTGTCCCCCAGGACCAGGGGGGCGGCGGTGACCTCGGCCCCGGTGCTTGCCGTCCAGTCCAAGGCCTGCCCGCGGAAGCGGCGCACCTTGCCGTCAAAGCCTCCTATGTACACCCCACCCCGGGCCACGGGCGGGCTGGAGGCGGCGTCGGGGAGGGGGTGGCGGCGCACCTCCCCCGTGTGGAGGTCCACCTCCAGAAGGTGCCTTTCCGAGCCCAGATAGACCCGCCCCTGCAGGTGGACCATCTCCCCCGGCCAGGCGGTCTCCCCGCCCAGGTCCAGCCGGGCCTTGAGGCTAAGGCGCCGGGGGTCGGGGCCAAAGGGGTAGTGGCCGGAGCGGCTGGCCCCGGCCCGGGGGGTAGCCAGGCGCAGGGCTTCCAGGTCCCGCAAGGGCCCTTGAAAGAGGGAGGGGTGGCCCGGTCTCTCCTCGGGGTGCTTGGCCAGAAGCCCCAAGACGGCCTCGCTCACCCCCCTGGGGATGGCGGGGTTTAAGGCCTCCGGGGGCTTGGGCTCCTCGTAGACGTGCTGGAAGAGGATGGCCTGGTCGTTCTCCCCCTCAAAGGGGGCCTTGCCGGTGAGGGTGCGGTAGAGGACCGCCCCGAAGCTGTAGAGGTCCGCCTTGGGGGAGAGGGGGAGGCCCTTGGCCTGCTCGGGAGCCATGTAGGTGGGGGTGCCCAGGGTGTAGCCGGTGCGGGTGAGGTGGCGGCTCTCCTGGAGGATGTAGGCCAGGCCCAGGTCCATGACCTTGGGGCGGCCCTCCTTGGTGAGGAGGATGTTTTTAGGGGTCAGGTCCCGGTGGATGACCCCCTGGGCGTGCAGGTGGGCCAGGGCCTCGAGGACCTGCGTGGCCGCCCTCAGGATCCTTTCCCCTTCCGGCCCCTCCTCAAAAGGGCCCAGGGTGTCAAAGGGGCCCCCGTCCACCAGCTCCATGACGAAGTAGGGCCGCCCTTCCTCCTCCCCCAGGTCCAGCACCTGGACGATGCCGGGGTGAAAGAGGCGGGAAAGGGCCCGGACCTCCAAGAAGAAGCGCTCCCTTTCCGGGGGCAGGGCCCGGGCGTGGAGGACCTTCACCGCCACCAGCCGCCCCAGGCGCTCGTCCACCGCCCGGAAAACCTCGGCCATGCCCCCCTGGCCCAGGGGGGCCTCGAGGCGGTACCGCCCGCCCAGGACCACGGCCGTCATTCTATTCTTCCTCGGGTTCCAGGCGCTTTAAGAGCTCGGCCAGCTCCTCCTTGTTCCCCTCCAGCTCTTCCACGATCTTGGCGATGGCCAGCCGCACCACCTCGGACTTGGAGACCAGGCGCTCCGGGCTGGAGAGGGCGTAGGCGGCCCGGGTGAGGAGGGCGTCCTGCTCCTCGGAGATCACCACCTGAAGCCGTTTTTTTTCCTTCTTGGGCATATCCCCCTTGGGGCCAAGTGTAGCAAAGCGCGCATCGCCTTGACAACAGGGTATTTGGGGCTTATCCTCGCCTTGAGTAAGGTGTGTATGATGCACAAGGACTTGGGGAAGGGCAAGCGGAGGATCCTGCGCGTGGAAGGCGGCCTGCCCCTTTCCGGAGAGATCCGGGTCTACCCCGCCAAGAACGCCGCTTTGCCCATCCTGGCGGCGAGCCTCCTCACCGCCGAGCCCATCACCCTGGTGGAGGTGCCCAAGCTCAGGGACGTGGAGGTGATGCTGGAGCTCCTCGCCCACCTGGGCACCCATTACCGCTGGGAGGGCCGCACCCTCCACCTCCACACCCCGGAGATCCGGAATACCGAGGCCCCCTTTGAGCTGGTGGGGCAGATGCGGGCCAGCTTCATCGTCTGGGGGGCCCTTCTCGCCCGGGTGGGGGAGGGGACCGTCCACATGCCTGGGGGGTGTGCCTTCGGGGCCCGCCCCGTGGACCAGCACATCAAGGCCCTGAGGGCCCTGGGGGCCGAGGTGCAGGAAAGGCAGGACGGCGCCTTCCACGCCCGCCGGGTCCGGCCCCTTTCCGGGCGGGTGGTCTTTGACCTGCCCACGGTGGGGGGCACGGAGCAGGCCATGTTGGCCGTGGCCCTGGGCGGGGAGGCCACCTTGGTCCAGGCGGCGGTGGAGCCTGAGGTAGAGGACCTGGGCCGCTTCCTCCGCATGCTGGGGGTGGAGGTGCGGGGCCTGGGAAGCCCCATCCTCCACGTGCAGGGGGCCAAGCGCCTCGGGGGCGGCACCTACCGCATCATTCCCGACCGCATAGAGGCCGGAACCTACCTCCTGGCGGCGGCGGCCACCCGGGGAAGCGTCACCCTCACCGAGGCCCGGCCCGACCACCTGGACGCCCTTCTGGACAAGCTGGCCCAGGCGGGCCACCAGGTGGAGGTGGGGCCCGACTGGGTCCGCCTCACGGCCACCCCTGACCCCAAGCCCTTCCAGGTGGAGGCCCGGGAGTACCCGGGCTTTCCCACGGACCTCCAGCCCATCGTCACCGCCTATTTGGCCACGGTCCCCGGGCAGAGCGCCGTCACCGACCGCGTCTACCCCGACCGCTTCACCCACGTGGGGGAGCTGGCCCGCCTGGGGGCGGAGCTATACCTGAGGGACCGCACCCTTTTGGTGAACGGAAAGCGCCTGCACGGGGCCCAGGTCAAGGCCCTGGACATCCGGGCCGGGGGTGGGCTGGTGGTGGCCGCCCTGGCGGCGGATGGGGTATCGGAGATTGAGGGGGTGTACTTCCTGGAGCGGGGCTACGGGCACCTGGAGGAGCGCCTACAGGCCCTGGGGGCCAGGGTGGGCCTCGAGGAGGCCCTTCTGGCCGCCGCTGACTGATGGGCCTTTTTGGGGCCCCCGCCGTGGAAAAAGCCGCGGTGAGGGCCCCAGAAAAGCCTTTAGCCCCGACTTGGGCACCCCATGTTGCGAAACCGAAGTGCGGGCACTTAGGCGTAAAGGCGTACGGCCTCGGGGAAGCGGAAGAAGAGCCGGTCCCGGACCAGCTCGGGGCTGTAAGCCTTTTCCACGTAGCCCGCGCCCCTCAGGGCCTCCAGGACCTTCTTGGCCACCTGCCGGTCCCCCTCCAGTCGGGCGGCCAGGAAATCCAGGGCCTCTTCTTCCTCGTCCCCCTCGCCCACGAACTCGGGGTACTCCTGGTCCAGGGCCCGCATGAGGGCCTTGAGGTCCACGGGGCGGCTGGTGAAGGCGAAGCGGGGCTTCTCCCCGGGCAGGAAGTGGGCGTAGCCCTGGGCCTCGAGGGCCCGGGCCACGGCCACGGCCTCCTGATGGCTGTACCCTTTCTGCACCAAAAGGGTCACCAGGGCGTCCCGTTCCCCGGGAAGGCCCTGGGGGTAAGCCTGTTGCAAAGAGGCGGCCAGCTTCTCCAACTCCATACCGCTGTTATCATAACGCTTGAGTTTGATGGGCGCAAAGGTCCTTGCCCCGGGCGGGCCCAGCCCCTATACTGGTAAGGGTATGGACCTGGAGCTTCTCAACGAACGCCTGGCCAGTCTCCGGGGGTATCTTTGACATCCCCGGCAAAGAGGCCCGGCTAAAGGAACTGGAAAAGCGGCTGGAAGACCCCACCCTCTGGCAGAACCCGGAGGAGGCCAGGCGGGTGAGCCAGGAGGCGGCCCGCCTGAGGCGCACCGTGGAGACCTTCCGCTCCCTGGAAGGGGACCTGGAGGGCCTGATGGAGCTCTGGGAGGAGCTTCCCGCCGAGGAGCGGGAGGCCTTAAAGCCCGAGCTTTTGGAGGCGGCCAAGAAGCTGGAGGCCCTTTACCACGAGACCCTTCTCAACTTCCCCCATGCCGAGAAGAACGCCATCCTCACCATCCAGCCCGGGGCTGGGGGCACCGAGGCCTGCGACTGGGCGGAGATGCTCCTTCGCATGTACACCCGCTTCGCCGAGCGGCAGGGCTTTGAGGTGGAGGTGGTGGACCTGCGGCCCGGGGCGGAGGCGGGGGTGGACTACGCCCAGATTTTGGTTAAGGGGGAAAACGCCTACGGCCTCCTCTCGGCCGAGGCCGGGGTTCACCGCCTGGTGCGCCCCTCGCCCTTTGACGCCTCGGGGCGCCGCCACACCTCCTTCGCCGGGGTAGAGGTCATGCCCGAGGTGGACGACACCGTGGAGGTGGTGATCCGGCCCGAGGACCTGCGCATAGACGTTTTCCGCTCCCAGGGGCACGGGGGGCAGGGGGTCAACACCACGGACTCGGCGGTGCGCGTGGTCCACCTGCCCACGGGCATCACCGTCACCTGCCAGACCACGAGAAGCCAGATCAAAAACAAAGAGTTGGCCCTGAAGGTCCTCCGCTCCCGGCTTTTTGAGCTGGAGTGGAAGAAGAAGCAGGAGGAGCTTCAGAAGCTTCGGGGTGAGGTGCGGCCCATTGAGTGGGGGAGCCAGATCCGCAGTTACGTCCTGGACAAGCAGTACGTGAAGGACCACCGCACGGGCCTCATGCGCTTTGACCCCCAGAACGTCCTAGACGGGGACCTCATGGACTTCATCTGGGCGGGCCTGGAGTGGAAGGCGGGCCGCCGCCAGGCGGCGGAAGAGGTGGAGGCCGAGTAGCCTACCGACCCAGGGCCCTGAAGAGCGCCCGTATCCTGGCCGCTTCCTCCGGGGTGAGCTTGCCCCGTTCAGTAGACGTCTTCCGGGGCCTTGTACACCTCTCCGGTGAGCCAGTAGATGACCCTTTCGGCGATGTTTTCCAGGTGGTCCCCAAGCCGCTCGTAGCTTCGGGCCACCCGCATCAGGGTCAGGGCTTTGGTGATGGTGCGGGGGTCTTCCATCATGTAGGTGATGAGCTCCCGGCTGACCTCCTCGTAAAGGGCGTCCACCTGGTCGTCCATGGAGAGGACCTGGCGGGCCAGCTCCGCGTCCCGCTCCGCCACCGCCTTGGCGAGGGTGTCCATCATCTCCAAAAGCCTCCGGCCCATCTCCGGCAGGGTCACGTAGCGCTTGAGGGGGGGCTCCTGGGCCAGGACGAAGGCGTCCTCGGCCACGTGCATGGCGTAGTCCCCGGAGCGCTCCAGGTCGGTCAGGGCCTTGATGACGGTGAAGATGAGCCGGAGGTCCGAGGCCACGGGCTGGTGCCGGGCGATGAGGGTGATGGCCTCGTTCTCAATCTTGAGCTCCAGGGCGTCCACCTCCTTGTCCTTGCTGATGACCTCCTCGGCTTTGGCCCGGTCGCCCTCCACCAGGGCCTCGGTGGCCTTCTGGGTCATCTCCCGCACCAGGGAGAGCATCCTGAGGCTTTCTTCAATGAGCTGGTTCAGAGCCTTGTCCAAAGCTTCGCGCATACCGCCTCCTTTTCTCAGTCTACGGGCAGGCTAACGCCGAAAACGTTCTCCTCCCCCTCCCGTCTGGCGTAGGCCTCCCCCCCCAGGGCCCGGGCCAGGCGGCGCACCAGGTGGAGGCCTAGCCCCTGGCCCGGCCCCAGGTGGCTCCCCCGCCTTCCCGGCAGAAAGAGGGGCTCGTACTCGGGAAGGGCCTCCCCCCGGTCCCGCACCTCCAGGTGGAGGCGGTCCCCCTCCAGGCGGGAGAGGAAGCGGATGGGGTCTTGGCCGTACTTGAGGGCGTTGTCCAGGAGGTTGAGGAGGATCTGGAGGAGGGCCTCCGGGTCGGTGGAGAGGGTGTGAGGGAGGTGGACCTCCACCCGCCTTCCCTTTAGCCTTTCGGCCAGGAGCTTTTCCAGGCGGGACCAGACCTCCTCCAGGGCCACGGGGCGCCGAGGGCCGGGCCGGATAGGGGAGAGGCCCTCCACCAGGCGGGCAAGCCGGGCCACCTCGGCCTTGAGGAGGTCCAGGACCTCCTTTTCCTGCCTGGTCCTGGGGGTGAGGGCCTCGAGGAGGGGCCCCTTGCCCGCGAGGGGGGTGCGGAGCTCGTGGGCCAGGGTCACCGCCGCCTCCTCCAGGTCCTTGAGGCGCCTTTGGGCTTCGGTCTGGTCCAGGAGGTAAAGCCGCCCCGGAAGCGCCCGGACTAGAAGGAGGTGGTCCCGGACCTCCAAAAGCCTCTCCCCCCCGTGGAGGGCCAGGGCCTCGAGGCGGTGGTCCCGGAGGGCCAGGATCAGGGGTCGGCCCAGCACCTTCTCCCGGTTGACGCCAAGAAGCTGGGCCGCCTTGGGGTTCAGGTAGACCACCTGCCTTTCCCGGTGGGCCACAAAGCCCTCCAGGGCCTCTTCCCAGGCCTCTTCCAGAAGGCTCACGTCCCCTCCTTGAAGCGGTAGCCTACGCCCCGCACCGTCTCCAGAAAGCGAGGGGCCTTGGGGTCTTCCCCGAGCTTTTCCCGTAGCTGCAGGATGTGCTGGTCCACGGTCCTGGGGGTGCCCAGGTAGTCCTGCCCCCATACAGCCTCCAGAAGCTCTTCCCGGGTGTAGACCCTTCCCGGGCGCTCCGCCAGGAAGGCCAGAAGCTCAAACTCCCGGCGGCTTAAGGGAAGGGGCCTGTCCTCCAGGGTGGCCTCCATCCGCTCCAGGTCCAGGAGGAGGGGGCCCCGCCTGAGGACCTTGCGCTTGCCTGCTCGGCGGAGGAGGGCCTCGAGGCGGGCCAGGAACTCCTCGGTGGCGAAGGGCTTCGCCAGGTAGTCGTCGGCCCCCCGGGAGAGGCCCTCCACCCGGTCCCGCACCTCGGCCCGGGCGGTGAGCATGAGGACGGGCAAAGAAGGGTAAGGCCCCTGGCGCATCCTCTCCAGGAGCTTGGTGCCGGGCTCGCCGGGAAGCATCCAGTCCAGGACCACGGCCTCGGCCTCCTTTAGGAGGGGCCAGGCGGCCTCGGCGCTTTCCGCCTCCAGGACCCTGTGGCCCGCCCGCTCCAGCGCCAGGCGCACCCCCAGGCGCACCGCGGGCTCGTCCTCCACCACCAGCACCGTGGCCACGCCCTCAGTCTAGCTACCCTTCTGTCAGAACTCGGTCAGGAACCTTGCTTGACAGTTCTCCTCGCCCCGTGCTACCCTTCTAAAGGCCGAGGGCGGCTAGCTCAGCGGAAGAGCGCTCGCCTCACACGCGAGAGGTCGTAGGTTCAAGTCCTACGCCGCCCACCACGTCCGGGACACAATACTTCCCCCCACGCTACCGTGGGGGGAATCCCTTTAGCCGGTTTATCAGCCGGTCTATCGGTTCACGAAATGGCCCGAGGGCCGGGAAAGAGGAGGTCTTCCAGGTCCAACACATACCCCCGGCGCTCCTCCTCCAGGAGGTGGCCGTAGACCTTCAGGGTGATGGTGGGGGAGGCGTGGCCCAGCCGCTCACTCACCACCTCCAGGGGGATGCCCCGGGAGAGGGCCAGGGTGGCCCAGGTGTGCCGGAGGTCATGGACCCTGACCCGGCCCAGGCCCGCCTTTTCGGCCAGGCGGCGCAGGTAGTGGTTGAAAGCGTCAGGGTCTACCGGCCTCACCCCGCCCACCAGGTGGAGGCCGTCTACCTCCTCTGGGTTCAGGCGCTCCAGAAGCTCCTCTTTCCTCGCCTTCAGGCGGCGCAGGAGCCCGAGGGGGAGGGGCACCACCCGCTTGGCCGTGGGGGTCTTGAGGGGGGTGAAAGCGCCCTTGCTTCCCACCTTGGTCCATGCCCGCCACACCCTCACCTCACCCCGCTCCAGGTCAACATCCCCCCATTGCAGGGCCAGGGCTTCCCCCCGGCGCAACCCGGTTTCCAGCATGAGCCTGAGGAGCAGGGCCATGTCCCGGTTACGGGAGGCTTCCGCGGCCTCCAGGAGCCTGGCCACCTCCTCAGGTTCCAGGGCCCGGGCGGCCTTCTCGCCTTTGGGCAACCGCACTTGAATGGCCTCCGCGGGGTTCCGGGCCACCAGCTCCAGGCGTAGGGCCTCGCAGAAGAGGGCCTTGAGGCGCATGAGCACCCGGGCCACGGTGCGGGGGGCGTAGCCCGCTTCTATCACCCGGTCTACGGCGGCCCGCACATGGACCGGCTTCACCTCTTGGAGGCGCATGCGGCCTAGGGGGTCATGGGCCTTAGGGTCCTTGAGGGAGGGGAGGGCGTAGGCCAGCTCCCCTTGGGCCAGGCGGATGGAGTTCGGCCTCAGCCCCTCCCGCTCCAGGCGCCTCAGGTACTCCAGGGCAAAGTCCCTTGTGGTGAGCCTGGAGGGGTCCATGAGGAGCCCCCGGGCCTGTTCGGCCACCATTTGGGCCAGGGCCTGCTCGGCCTCCTTCCTGGTGGCGCAATGCTTCTCCCGCTTGAGCTTTCGGCCCGTAGCGGGGTCTACCCAGGTGAGCTGGGCAACCCACTTCCCCTTGCCCTCGTGGTAGAAGACGCTTCCGCCACCCTTACCGCGCCTCTTCACTTACCACCACCTTCTCCTCTTGCGGCCACGCCAAAGCCACTTCACCCGGCGGATGGCCCACCTCTTGCCGACCCGGCCCCGGGCTAGCATCTTGGCGAAGCGAAGCCAGGACCACAGCCGCCTAAGGTTCACGGCGCTCCTCCCCCTTCAGGTAGCCCAGGGCCTCGAGGCCCGCCTTGACCACCTTCCCGCGCTCCTCAGCGGGGAGGCGGCGGAACGCCTCCACCACGCCCCGCTCCCCACGCACCCAGACGCGGCTACCCGCCTCTCCCGGCTCCAGGAGCTTCACCCCGAGGAGCCGGGCCCTCTCCTCCCGGGGTTGCCGGTCTCGGTCCAGGTTCTCCCCCCTCGGCATACCACCATTATAACACGAGTTAACACTGAGGGCAGGGGTGTTCCTTGTTCGCAAAAGATGGCTTTCACAAACATGGGTTTAGGGGCGGCGTCACACACCGCCCCTGACTGGAAAACCACCGGCGTTAGAAGGCCCGAGGAAGGGCCTCTATCCTAGCCCCTATCCCCCACACCTACCCTGGCCAGGGTGTAGCGGTCCATCAGAACGTCGCCTGAGTACGTGGTGACCACCACACGCCGGCCATCCGCCGTCTCGTAGAGGGCCAGGCCGGGCTCTAACTCCTCCACGAAGGTCACCCTCGTCAGGTCCCGTGGGGAGACCCCCTTCCACTCCTCCCCGAGGGCCTGGAGGGAGGCCACCACCTCCTGGATCTCGTCCTCCTCCAACACGTGGGTCTCGTCCCCCCACTCAGGGGGAGTCACGTACAGCGCCTTTGGTCACCGCCCCATCGTCCTGTCCTCCTTCATCTCCACCTCCAGAGCTACGCCGCTTCTTGTGCTGCGCCACGTTGCGTTATCCGTTTCGTTCGTTTCGTTTCATTCGCTTCGCCATCCCCCACCTGCTCAGCCTCAGGGTATAGGGCCAACACGACACCTAGTGACGGGACGGTGGGGGTGGGGGTCATTTTGCGCAAGAGAACGCTAGGTCCACCTCCTTTCAGTTCGAGAGGGAGATTGGAGCCAGGCTCTGGAATAGGCTTCCTGCATATCCCAAGTATCTTATTTCCCTTTTTCCTTTCCCTCCTTTCCTTGGTTCCTTAGCTACAGCTAAGGAACTTTGCCTATTTTAGAAAAACGGGAGAGCGCGAGGGGGCAATAATCCCCCGGTTCATCAGGGGGATACACGGCCCTCTCGCCCTCTCGCGGAACGGGCGGGTCTTCCGCTGCCGTGAAGGGGGATGTCAACGGGGCCCTGAACATCTACGAGCGGGCTTTCCAGGTATCTCCCGTCAAGGGGAGTAGTGGCCGTGTGG
>QGLW01000398.1_pt1 | contig 10436 bp, 11 predicted proteins | sample 1725341 | NCBI WGS metagenome assembly QGLW01 (sample SAMN05439265, study PRJNA331180) | Hot springs metagenome, whole genome shotgun sequencing project. | isolation source: microbial mat of Apron and Channel Facies of Mammoth Hot Springs | place: USA: Wyoming, Yellowstone National Park | collected... | reverse complement strand
ACAATTTTTCCTTTTTTCATATAAAATTCTCCAAGTGCCTGTGCAAATGTTGATTTTCCTGCCCCAGGGGGACCACATATAAATATTCCTTCTGCCCTTTCTTCAAGTCGTTTAAGCAACTTATCTGTTAAATTATATTCCTCCAATGTCTTTTTTACAAGTGGTTTAACGATTGTAATTTCATACCCATCACAAAAAGGCGGGCTTGCTAAAACAATCCTGAAAATCCCTGCCTGAATTACGCAACACCCTCTTTCTTCAATCTCAATAAATTTCTTTTCCTTTGCATATTCATAAATTTCATCAGAATATTTTTTAATTGTTTCATCATCTATTTCAGATATTTTTTCTAAATGAAAATTTCCAACACTGCCTTTTTTTGCAAATATTACCCCTCCTTTCACATGTAAAGACAGAGTTTCATCATCAAAAAATTTAAAAATTTCTGGATATTTAACAGGATGTTTTAATAAATCTACTTTTACACCGAACAATTCAGAAATTTTTGCAAGCAGCACATCACTTGTTACTAAAATCGCATCATTTTCCTTTGCAACATTCATTATAACATGATCATTTTTGTTTATATCCCTTTTGCCTTCTGGCGAAGGAACAATTTCAACATCTAAATTTTCCTGTAGTTTTTTTATATATTCTATTCCTTTAATTCCTTTTTCTTTTGATTTATTGGCAATATGTTCAAGTTCTTTTATCACTATATCTGGAATTAAAATCTTAATTTCCTCTTTCTTTATGTTTAATGTACTTAAAAATTCATCAATCTTTTCATCAATTATCACACTCGTATCCAATACAAATTTCAATTTAAAGTTTTTAAAATTTTTTTAAATTTTTAAATTCCTTATCTTCTGAAATTTTACTTTCTTCTGGATGTTTTTGACATTGGTACTTTGAACCTCTGTTTGTTCCGTAAGGTCTTTCACACGATGATGTCATTGTTTCAAAAACAATTTGACATATTCGCATTTTTGGATATAATGCAATTGGCATCTTTCCTAAATTTGAAATTTCCAATGTTATTCTTCCTTCAAATCCTGGATCAATATAACCTGCTGTGCTATGTATGACTAAACCCAATCTTCCCATACTGCTTCTTCCTTCCAATCTTGCAACTATATCATCAGGAACCTTTATGTATTCCAAAGTTGTTCCAAGTACAAAATCACCTGGATGAATAATAAATTTATCGGTGTCTTCAATCTTTTTTAATTCTGTTATCTCAAAATTTATATTCCTCGGATCTATAAATGGCGTTTCAACATACTTAAAAAGACGAAATTCATTACCTAATCTTAAATCAACAGATGAGGGTTGAATTTGAACATCTGGGTCTAATAACGGTTCTATAATTATCTTCCTTTTTTTAATCGCCTCTTTTATATCCTTATCTGAAAGTATCATCTTCTTTTTTAGATTTTACAACAAGAACAGGTATTTCTGCATATCTAACAACATGTTCTGCAACACTTCCTAATAAATATCTTTTTATTCCTGTCAATCCCTTTGAACCAATAACAATAACATCATATCCATTCTTGCTTTCCTCAATAATCTCTTTATCAGGTCTTCCAATTTTGACAATTGTATTTGCTTTAACATTTTCCCTTTCTGCATTTTCTTTAAATTTATTTAAAATTTCTTCTCCTGACTTCTTTTCATTTTCTATTATATCTCCAATTGATGATTGAAGTCCAATTCCTGCATCAATCCCTGGTGGAATTGCTGTATATGATATATCTCTCACATTTATTGCTGTAATCTCGCCATTTTCATCCTTCGCAAGTTTTATTGCATATCTTTCCGCTATTTTTGCATACTCACTCCCATCTGTTGCAAACAAAATTTTTTTAAACATTTTTGTTAAAAATTTTTTTTAAATCTTTTATTGAAATTTTACATTCTGCAAATGCATCATGAACATGAATTGATTCAAAACTTGTAACCTTTATGTTTATTGTTCCTGTCAAATTCTCATTTTTATATCTTTCATAAAAATTTTTCACAACCTCCCTTACACTGTCCTCAACAAACATGGGATGCTTGTGTGCATTTTCAACAATTGTTCCTTCCTCAGGTCTTTTTAGTACTTCAAAAATTTCAGAACTAAACGATCTTTCACTTATGTCAATTAAATCTTCAAGTTCAACATGCTCATTTTCAGGCATTTCAACAACCAATTCAATTTCTGCCCTTTGATTATGTGTTGTTAAAGGAATTATTGATAAAATTTTTTCAATTTGATCTTTACTGAAAAATTTTTTTAAATTTTGAACAGTTCTTTCTTTTATTGTCTCCTGGGCACAGGGGCATGCATTCAATCCAATAACTTTACATCCAATTTTCTTTGTAACTTTATTATTTTCAATAACCGCACCTGCTATTAATTTATATGTTTTTTCAACAACCTTTCCAAATTTATTTCTTTTTGTGGTAAAATCACCACTTAAATTTATCTCTGCTCTTTTAGCGCCGGTTTGTTTTTTAATAATATTTTTTGCAATATCAACACAAAAATCTTCGCAATTGCTCACTTTTTTATCAGTTGCCTCTATAATCTCGTCTATACTTTCTATAATCCTTGACATATGAATCCCTTTTTTGTCTCCTGCCAGATCCACATATGCATCTATATCTGCGTAAATCACATTCCCATTCCTTATTATCTGTTTTTTTATTCCTTTACACCCGACTTTATTTAATCCTAACAAAATTGTTGGTTTAAAATTTTGGACATCCATAAAAATTTTATCTTGTAATTAATTTATATTTTAATTTATAATTTAAACTCAAAATGAAAATTCCGTTCGTAAAGATGCAGGCTGCAGGGAATGATTTCATATTGATTGATGAATACGATAAAATTTTGATTCCAGAAGAAAAAAAGTCGTCTTTTGTGAGAAAAATTTCTGACAGACATTTTGGAATAGGAAGTGATGGAGTAATATTTATACAAAAAAGTGATAAAGCAGATGGAAAATTTCATTTTTTTAATCCTGATGGAAGTATTGCTGAAATGTGCGGGAATGGAATAAGATGTTTTGCAAGATATTTCTACAATTTTATTGAGAAAAAAAATATCATAAAGGCAGATACATTAAAAGGAATATTAAATCTGGAAATTTTTCCAAGGAGAAAATTTAAGGTTAAGGTAAACTTAGGAAAAATTTTGGAATTTAAAGAAATGAATGCAAGAGGATTTAATGGGTATTATGTGAACGTCGGGAATCCACACTTTATTACATCATGGAGTGATGTTGATTATGTGAATGTAAAAGAATTAGGAAGGGAAATAAGAAATTCAAATGTGTTTAAGAATGGGGTAAATGTGCATTTTGTTCAAAGAATATGTGATGATGAATTTAAAATAAGAAGTTATGAAAGAGGGGTTGAAGATGAAACACTTGCATGTGGAACAGGAATATGTGCTTCTGCATATGTTATGTATAAAAGACATAACAAAACAAAATTTTTAGCTCATGCAAAAGGAGGGGATTTGAATGTGGAAATAAATAAAGAAGGTGGGGAAGAAATTTTTTAAATTGGCGGTGCAGAATATGTTTTTGAGGGAAAGGTAAAATTCAAATAGTCTATTCGATCTTTATTCTCATTTTATCTTTTTGTTTTGGAATTGTTATTATCAATCTACCATTCTCAAATTTTGCCTTTACATCCCGAATTTTTACAGGCAATGTGATAACCTTATGGAAAAATTTAACGGAAAATTTTGCCTTTTTATAACCCTTTATTAAAGCATTTATCTCTATTGTATTTTCCCCTGCATTCACCTCAACATCATCCTTATTAACACATGGTAGATCAGCAGTTATCACAATTTTATCGTCTTCTTCATACATATAAGTAAGGGGTTCAATATATTCCTCTTTATCAAAAATTATTCTCATTTTAAAATTTATTGATACATTATACTTGGAACCTCTTTTTCTTTAAATTTTTCCATTTTTTCTTTTGTTATTCTCATTAACTCTCTTACATTTAATCGTATCTCCTCTGCCTTTTCAAGTAGTGATTTTGTATCAACATTTAAATTTACAATTTTGTTTAAATTTTCAATTACAACAACAGATGCCTCTACATCAGGAAAGTTGAAAAAGCAATCTGGCAATAAACAAATACTGTCAAAATTTCTCTCAAAAAATGCTCTTATAAATTCTGCACTGGGCCCAATAATAATGCCTTCATCAAACAATTGCAAATTATTTCCTTCATTTTTCAGCATATTTATTCCATTTCCTGTTGGAATAACATAAGTAACAATATCGTCCTTTTTCATTTCAATCCTCTTTTTATTTGGCAGTCCAGTAATTATGAAAACAATTTTTGAATTTTTTGAAATTACATAATCAACTATCACCTTTGTTAGATCATTAAAAATTTCTGCTGGCAATGGTATTCTTGATGTAATAACAATAATGTCTTCCCTTCCATATATCTGAATTAAATTTTGTATCTTTTTATTTTCTATTACTACAATAGATGGTAATAACTCAGATTTTATATATGCAATTTCCTCTAAATTTAATTTATCCACAATATAATCTGTTGCTATTGATCCAACAAGTCCAACATCAGGAAATCCAATAATAACAACAGGATCTTTAAAATTTATAACCTTTTTCTCAACCAATGTTACAGACATTTTTGTTTAATATAACATTTATAATTAAAATTTTTAGTATAACAAATTTTTTTAATATAACAAATTATAATTGGGTTTAATATGAAAAAACATTTGTCTGTTGATTAATGAAGAAACACTAAATATTACCTTTCCTTTTTGCACACGCCTTTACAAGTTCCATAAATAATTCCTCTGGTCTTTCTGGCCTGGAAGAAAATTCAGGATGGTATTGTGAAGCAATAAAGAAAGGATGTGCTTCCTGGCTTAACTCTAAAATTTCCATTAATTTCCCGTCAGGAGATGTTCCTGAAAAAATTAATCCATAACTTTCTAAGATTTCTTTATACTTTAAATTTAACCCATATCTATGCCTGTACCTTCTTTCAATCACATCTTTCTTATAAATTTTTTGTGCAAGTGTATCACTTTTAATTACAGTCTGATAAGAACCTAATCTCATTGTCCCGCCTAACTCACTTATATTTCTCTGTTCAAAAAGCAAATCTATGACAGGATTTTTACATCTTTTATCAATTTCGCTACTATTAGCATCTTCTATATTACAAACATTTCTTGCAAACTCTATAACTGCCAGTTGAAATCCAAAACATATTCCTAAGAAAGGAATTTTATTAACCCGGCAAAATTTTATTGTCTCAATTTTTCCCTTAGCTCCTCTTATTCCAAATCCACCAGGAACAATAATTCCATCAAAATTTTTCAATTCATCATTTAAATTTTCACTTTCTGAGTCAACAATCATAAAATTAACAGGAATTCCTAAGTTCATCTGCACATGTTTTAGTGCCTCTTTAATACTCAAATATGCGTCTTCAAGATGTGCATACTTTCCCACAATACCTATGTTTATTCCACCTGTTTTTGTCTTTTTTAAATTTTCAACCAAATTTTCCCATTTCTTCAATTCGTTAAATTTATTCTTCTCTGCTTTCTCTGTTATCTCGATGCCCAATTTATCAACCAAAATTTTCCCGATATTTTGTTTATCTAATATTAAAGGCACCTCGTAAATCTCTGCATCAGGATCACTGATTACACATTTCTTTTCAACCCCTCCAAAAAGAGAAATTTTACTTATAGCATTTTCATTAAGTTCTGTTTTACATCTTCCAATAATTATATGTGGATGTATTCCAAGTTGCAACAAATTGGCTATTGAGTGTTGTGTTGGTTTTGTTTTTTGCTCATTTCCACTGCTGATCGGAACATAGGATAAATGCACAAACACAACCTTTTCTTTCATTGAAATCTGTCTGAGTGCTTCAAGAAAAATCATATTTTCCATATCACCAACTGTTCCACCTACCTCTATAATCACAACATCCTTATTTTTTCCATATTGGGTAATATGGTTTATGATTACATCTGTAACATGCGGAATTAACTGTACTGTCTTTCCTAAGTATATGCCTTTTCTTTCATTATCTATTACCTCTTTATAAACTTTCCCGCTTGTTATACTTGAATTTTTGTCTAAATTTAAATTTAAAAATCTTTCGTAATGTCCTAAATCAAGATCTGTTTCTGTTCCATCATCTAGAACAAAAACCTCTCCATGTTCATAAGGATTCAATGTGCCTGGATCTACATTCAAATAACCGTCCATCTTTATCATTCCAACATTAAGTGAATAACTCTTCAAAATTTTCCCGATTGATGCAGCAACAATACCCTTTCCAAGCCCACTCATCACTCCTCCTGTAATAACAACATATCTCATTTCGAAAATTTCTATAAAAAAATTTCTATAAAAATTTTTCAGCTTATAAATATGCTCCTAACATATCTTCAATATCAACTATTCCTTCCAGATTTTTATTTTCTTTATTATCCACGACAGGAACTCTTAAAATTCTGTTCTTTACCATCAATTTTGCCACTTCACTAACCCTTTCATTTACATCTACATATTTCACCAGTGCTTTCATAACATTTTTTATCTTCATTTTCTTTCTCTTTCCAGACTCTTGGCTTACAGTACTTTTTATCAAATCTCCCATTGTAACAAATCCAACCAATCTCTTTTTATTCTTTCCCTCTTTTCTTACTACTGGCATTCCTGTCAAATCTGAGGTTCTCATTTCTTCCTTAATTCTTGTTACATCATCCTCTTCGCTGCATGTAATTGTTTCCTTTTTCATAATTTTGCTTACTATATCTATTTTTGGAACATATTCCTCTTTTACAAATGCAGAAAGAATATCCAGAGCAGAAACTATACCTAAAAATTTATTTTTATCTTTTTTATCAACAATTACTATTTGTTTTATCCCGTAATCAATCATCCTTTTAGCAACGATCTTTATGTCTTCATCTTCAAAGCCTGTAACTACATGCCTTCTCATCAGTCCTTTAACAAGTAAATTTGATTTTGATGCAGTAATTTGTAACACATCCCCTCGGCCTATTATTCCAACCATTTTATTATTTTTGTCAATTACAGGCACTGCCCTAAATCCCTTATCTCTCATAATCGCCCTGGCTTTTGTAACCAAATCGTCTTCATTTACTGCAACAACATTTTTTGTCATAATCTCTGAAACATTCATTTTTATTAAGGTTAAACTTTAATATAAAATAAAAAATTTTAAAAATTTTTGTAAAAAACACAAAAAATCACAAACATTAAAAATTTATTCATATTTAAACAGTGTAATCCCTGATTCTTGCCCTTTCACTTATTAAAACATGAAGTTCTGGAGAAATTCTTACAATATCAGATTCCGTAATGATTCCTATAATCTCATTCTTTTCATTCGCAACAGGAAGTCTTCTTATATCATATTTCCGCATTAATTTTGCTGCTTCATCAATTGTTTTTTCAGGACCTATTGTAATCAGTCCCCCTCTCATTACATCCTTTGCAAGTGTTGTTTTTACATCCTTCCCCTTTGCTACAACTTTATAAACAATATCTTTTGAAGTTATAATGCCCTGCTTATTTTTATATCTATTCCTTCCAAGTATTATAACTGCTTCTATTTTATACTTATTCATCAATTTTGCTATATGTTCAATTGTGTCATCTGGCTTTGCGCTGATTACATTTACTGTCATTATATCCCCAACCTTAATATTAACTTCTCCATTGCCCTCATCTATTTCCTCCATTGTATCTTTTTTATATTCTGTCGCATTTTTTATCACTTCTTTATCCTCTTTTTTTTCTTCTTTTTTCTTTGGCATTTTAACAGAAAAATCTAAAAACTAATTAATTTTAAAAAACATTAAAATTTTAATTTGCATTTATAATTAAATTTCTGATTAAATTTTATTCAAATTTTAAAATTTAAAAATGTTTGAAGAAACCGGGCAGCCGACAAAATGGAGTATTATCGCATCAGGAGAGGGTGCTGACAGGGTTGCACTTCAATATCATACAGGCTTTCATAATCCTGCAATTGAAGACAGAGTTCTTCTTTTGAATACTGCTGCTGCTGATGTTCATCCAGAAAAAATTTTTGATTATCTTATAAAAAGGGATAAAAGATTTATGGAAATTTCTGAAAAGATAAAAAGAGAAAGAATTTGTATATTTGGTTCATCACCTGGTGCAGGTAATGTATGGAAAGTAGGAGAAAGACAGGCAAAAGAAGATTTTGACACAATAAGAAGATATATATCAAACTTAGGAATAATTGAAGGGGATGTAATTTTAACAATAAACACTTTAGGAGGAGGAACAGGAAATGGAAGTATCCCTTATTTAATAAATGAATTAAAGTATGGAAAATCATTAATAGCTGGACATAAGAATAAATTTTTCTCTATAGGTATACTTCCGTTTGATGTTGAACCCCCACAGAGACATTTTAATACTATTTGCGGTATAACAAGATTGTTAAAATATCCTGTTGATGGAAAGGAATGGAAACAAAATACTGACTTATTGATTCTTGTGAACAACTCCCAGATAGAAAAAAAAATTTTTTCTGAGGGATATGCAGAGAAAGATTTATCTGAGGAAGAAAAATACTATTTAATAAACAAATCAATAATAGATGTAGTTGATATAATGATTGCGCCTGGTGGAAAGGCATCAAAAACCACTGTTGATGTTGCTGATTATCATCAAATTCCCAGTAACCTAGGTGTTTATCACTTTGTGCCATGTATTGCAACTGGACTTGATCCTGAAATTATAGATATAGAAACAGCGATTGACTTTGCTGTAAAAAATTCAATGGCACCAATAGATATAAAGACAGCAACAATGGCTTATTTTATTATAAGGGTTCCAAAAAAATATGTTGGAAAAAGATTTTCACAGGAAGAACTTGAGACAATTACAAAGGATTGGGCAGTAAAAAATATGTGCGGTTCAATGGGAGGAATTGCAAGATATGCATCCCTTACTTATACAACCACACAGGAAAATTTTGATATCCTTATTCTACTTGGTGGCTTTTCTTTAAAGGATGTGATAAAGCCATCTTTATATAAATACGAAATTTTTTCAAAAGGCCTTGAAGATAAAGATATTGCAAGCGAGAATGCCATTACAATAGAAGATGCATTAACAATAGAGGAAAAACTAAAAAATTATATAAAACATACAGAGGATGTCATAAGGACTGTCTCTTCTGGAGAAGATGAAGGAATGATGAAAAAATGGGGATTCTAAAAACTCACTATCAAAATTAAAATTTTAAAAATTTTAAAAATGCAACCAGTATTTGTTATAGCAAAAAAGGAATTTTCTGAAAATTTAAGAAGCATGAGATTTATGGTGTTGTTTGGAATTTTTGTAATAATGCTGCTTTTATCTGCATATCAAGGAGCACAGGATTACCAAAAAGAATTGAAACAATATAATGAAGCAATGAGTGGTTATTCTGGTTCAGGATATAGTGTTAAAATAGATCTTCCTAAGCCTTCAATACTCAGCGCTTTTGAACATTTGATTTATGGTTCAAGCGTTGCAATAATCGGGGCAATAATAGGAATTGTTATTGGATTTGATGCTATTTCAGGAGAGCGTGAAAGAGGAACATTAAAATTTTTATTAACTCAACCTTTATTCAGAGATACTTTGATAAACGGTAAATTTCTTGGTTATACAATTCTTATTTCTGTTGTTGTTTTAACAAGTTTGATTATTTGTATTGGTGTAATTGGCAGTGCAACAGGTGTATTTCCAGATGGAGATGATTTGTTGAGAGTTATGCTTTTTGGATTGATCACCTTCCTTTATATGCTTGCCTTTGTTGCTATCGGAATGTTTTTCTCAATCTTTCTTAAAGAAAGTGTAAATGCATTACTGGCAGCAATCGCGGTATTTATAGTTGTAAATTTGCTGATTTCTCCTATTGCGAGTGCAATTGCTGATTTTGTTGCACCAATTCCTGCATATACCTTTGGAATGCATGGAAAGGAAATGCAAAAGGCATGGGAAAATAATTATAATATACAGCAGAAAATTTCTTATCTATCTCCAAGTGAAAATTTTAGAAATATAAATGAGGTAATTTTAAATCCGTATTTTGAGAATATACAACAAAAACATTTTGGATTTGGACAACATGTAAAGCACACAATAGGTGAGAGTTTAAGTATGGTGTGGGGAAATATAGTTGCTATTATAGTGACATTGGTTATATTTTTTATTGCTTCTTACATTTTATTTTTAAAGCAGGATATATCATAAGAATAAATTTAAAACAAATTTTAAAAATTTAAAATGTCAAACAGATATATTTTTCCAATAGTGATTTTGGTTGCAGCAATTTTGATAATTGTTGGGGGCTATTTAATA
>QGLW01000395.1_pt1 | contig 10552 bp, 12 predicted proteins | sample 1725341 | NCBI WGS metagenome assembly QGLW01 (sample SAMN05439265, study PRJNA331180) | Hot springs metagenome, whole genome shotgun sequencing project. | isolation source: microbial mat of Apron and Channel Facies of Mammoth Hot Springs | place: USA: Wyoming, Yellowstone National Park | collected... | reverse complement strand
GGTGGGTTCGTACGGGGTAATGGAGATGGATCCCGATGGAAACGTCCTATGGAAAAAGAAGATCCAAGTACTTAGCACAAGTCACATAAGTGGCGATAGCGTGATAAGCGGAACATTCTATTCCGTGATCCAATCTTCCGACAGCGGTTATTTTCTTATAGGCACAGCAAGTGCCTTTTACGAACCCGATTACCCTTATGGGCATATATTGATAGTGAAAATTGATAGGAACGGAAACGTCCTTTGGCACACCTTATATACACCCTACGGTGTGGGAGATTTCTACGCTTACAGGGCTTACCCTACAAGCGATGGCGGATTTGTGTTAATAACGGGTGGTACGAGCGTGATAATATCAAAATTTGATCAAAGCGGGTTTCACCAATTTTCAAGGGATTTACATATTTACGCAGTTGGACATGGTCCTTTTTATAAATTCTCCGTTGCTCAGACGGGAAACGGTTACTATTACTTTTCTTTTCCAAGCTATTACTTCGGGAAGATGACTCTAAGTGGGGACATATTATGGATAAAGGACATTTCACCCATTGAGACAAGGCAGTTAGTCCCAACGTACGATAAAAGTTACCTTGTTCTGGGTTGGTATGACCTCCTTATGAATTCAAGGATCGCGATAATAAAGTTTGACAGTCTAGATCAGGTAGAATGGGCGGAGGTTTTGGAGGACAGCGCTTACGCTTATTCTGCGATCCAAACTCCCGATAGCGGTTTTGCTATAATAGGATCAAAACTAAATTCTTATACAGGTTCTGACATATTCTTCGTTAAGGTAGATAAAAATGGAGATCTCTGTTCCCCATGCGGTAGGAGCATGTTCTCATTAACGCCTGGGGGTTTCACACTCTCCCCGGATACACGATATCCCACTCCATTTACAAAAACTTTAAGGATAGATTCCTTAGGGACAGTATCAAACGGTGTTAGTATGTATCCCATATGTTTCTCTTCGGATATATCTGAAATAAATTCAAAGGTGGGAGTTGGGATAACCATACGTTGCGATAATATAACTTTAAAATACGATGGAGCCTATGAGGTGGTAATATACGGTGTTAGCGGTAGAACTATTATAAGGGAAAGGTTATACGGGAACGGCACAATAGATATATCAAACCTACGCAAAGGCATATACAAACTTACAGTAAAAACCGATGAGGGTAAGTTCAATTACACCTTCATAAAACCTTGACGGTTTTTCTCCCTATTAAAGAAAATGTATGCATACAGGACCAATATTATGCCTATGCTAAGTATCCCGAAAAGCTTTACTAAGTTCCAAACCACAAGCTCATATCTTTTATTTGCGGAATCGTACTCAAAGCAGTACATAAGGAACTCATTTATGAGCCTGTTTTCCCCTATTTTACCTTTTGACGCTTCCAAAAGTGAGAGCCTTAAGTCCATCGGGTTTATTTTACCGAAGTCGTATATTACTTGGGAAGTTTTACCGTCGGGGGTGGCAACAAATATCGCCACTGGGTGCGAATATAAACCTTCCTTTATCTTTTTGTACTTAAAACCTAAGATCTCCGAGAGCTTCAGAACATTAAGAGAATCCCCAATCGCAAAGACCGCATTTTCACCAAAGAAGTGTGAATATGAATTGGACTTTTGTTTTGCCTCCTCAACCGTGTTCTTGTGATTAAAGGAATAAACCAAAACCCTGTAATCCCTTCCCACCTTTAGATCCCCTATCTCTTTTAAAGCTTCGTAAGTTTTAAGTAGGGTAGTGGCACATACCACCGGACAATCGTAGTACATCGGAACTATTATTACGGGCCTTTTACCATCAAAAAAACTTTCAACCAAAAACTTCCTACCCCAATGATCCCTAAGCTCAACCCCCCTTATCTCCACACCCGCCCTAAAATCAACCTCCACCCCCCTTATTTCCGGAGGCACGTAAGTGCTAAACTCCCCCAAAAGGAGTATCACATCCCAAAGTACCCCGCCCTGTTAATAACATCCAGTATGGGCAAGGCAAGGAGTATCGAGAGGAGGATTATGGGTATCAGGATCATAAACCAAAGGAGCTTGCTTTCGTATTTTAGATGCATAAAGAATAGGGCAACCAAGGAGGCTTTAAATGAGGCTATGGAAAGGGCTATGATAGTGTTTAAAATCTTGCCAAGGTCAATCCCCGCCGCCCAAACCGTTATTACCGTTAAAATATAAAGGGCAACCGCAACCGCCACATATACGGGTGACTTAACTATATGCTCCTTATGTTCCGTCTTCATAATACACCCCCTATTTTATCAGGTAGAAGAGCGGGAAGAGGTATATCCATATTAGATCCACGAGGTGCCAATATAAACCCGAAACCTCAACGGGACCATAGTACTCGGAGGAGAAAGTGTTCCTCAAAGCCATAAAGAGAATCCCCAATAAAACCAATACCCCAACCAAAACGTGCAAGCCGTGTAATCCCGTAAGCATAAAGTATAGGGAGAAAAATAGGGCTTGTCCCCTATGTCCCTCTTGAATTAGGTGGTTAAACTCCTTCCCTCCCGGATAAAGCCCCTCCGCGAACTTTACGGGCCATTCAACGGTTAGCTTTATCACCAAAAAGGCCGTTCCCAAAAGGATAGTTAAAAGCAAGAAGAGTTTCAATAGCCCTTTCCTACTCGTTTGGGCGCTCCAAACCGAAAGCGCCATTGTGAGAGAGCTTGTAATAAGGATCAAGGTGTTTATAAAACCTATGGTTCTGTTTAAATGATGGTGGGCGATCTCAAAATCCTTCGAGTAAATCGTGTGGAAAACCGCATAAGCGGCGAATAGTACTCCGAAGAGAAGGAGCTCGGTAAAAAGGAAGAGCCACATCCCCATCTTTGCCCCTTCCAAGCCCGCGTGTTTTTCTTCAACTTCGTGGTGTTTCTCAAGAACCTGCTCCATATCTTACCTCCAATTAATGTTTCGCAAAATCGTAAGGTCCCTCTTTGACTACGGGTATCTTCTCAAAGTTCTCGGTCGGGGGAGGAGAAGGTATAGTCCATTCAAGGGATTTACCACCCCAAGGGTTATCTTCCGCCTTTTCGCCCTTAAATATGGCGTGTATAAAGACCGCAAGGGATATCAGAACACCCAAGGCTATGAAGTAAGCCCCCACTGTTGAAACAAAATGCAAGCTTTGGAACTCCGCCTGATAGTCCCAGTACCTTCTGGGCATGCCTTATATTCCAAGAATAAAATGTGGGAAGAAAGCGAGGTTAAAACCTAGGAAGTTGAAGAACCAACCAATTTTTGCCCACTTTTCATTGTACATCCTCCCGAACATCTTGGGTATCCAATGGAACAGACCGCCAAAGAAGGCAAATACTGCTGCTCCAACCATAACATAATGGAAGTGCCCGACCACAAAGTAAGTATCATGAAGATGTATATCGGTTCCCAAATTCGCCAGGAATAGTCCCGTTAAACCTCCTATGAGGAAAAGGGAAATGAAGCCAAGGGCATAAAGCATAGGTGTTGTAAATGAGATTTTGCCCTTGTACAATGTTGCAGTCCAGTTGAAGATCTTCACTGCGGTAGGTATGGCAACAAAGTAAGTTAAGAAGGAGAATATAATGTCCGCTATTGGGGACATGCCCGCAACGAACATATGGTGTCCCCAAACGAGGAAACCTATGAAGGCTATGGCTAAAGAAGATGCCGCTATGAACCAATATCCGAATATGGGTTTCCTACTGTGAACGGATACAAGCTCCGATATCACACCAAAAGCGGGTAGGATCATAATATAAACCGCGGGATGTGAATAGAACCAGAAGAGATGCTGGAATAGGACGGGATCTCCACCCTTTGCAGGATTAAAGAATCCTATACCAAGTAGATTTTCCATCCCAAGCAGGAGCAAAGTTATACCCAAAACGGGAGTCGCAAGGAGCTGAACCAAACTTGTAGCGTATAGAGCCCAAACAAAGAGGGGAATCTTTCCCCAAGTCATACCCGGCGCCCTTAGTTTGTGAACGGTCACTATGAAATTCATACCCGTTAAAATTGAAGACATACCAAGTATGAATACCGCAAGGGATACTATAAAGACGTTCAAGACCTTGTTTGCGCTATAGGGAGTATAAAATGTCCAACCGATATCTATGGGTCCGAAAAGAAGGGAAAATAACAACAATAAGGCACCAGTAAAGAAAATCCAATAACTCAAGAGGTTTATCCTGGGAAATGCAACGTCCCTTGCGCCGATCATTATTGGTAGGAAGAAGTTACCCAAGGCGGAGGGTATTAGTGGGATTATTACGAGGAAGATGAGCATTGCCCCGTGTAGGGTAAATAAAATGTTGTGGGCTTCGGGTGATAAGAATTGCTTTCCGGGGAATGCGAGCTCCGTCCTGAAGATTATGGCAAATAGTCCCCCGACGAGGAAGAAGAACAGGCTTGTGAATAGGTACATTAGCCCTATCCTCTTGTGGTCTAGGGTAAAGAGCCAGGATCTTATCCCCTTTTCATCAAGGTATGTTCTTTTGCTTTCAATTTCTTGAAGCTTTGCCTCCATCTTGCACCTCCTTATTTAAGCGTCTTTATAAATTCAATTATGTCCGAAATTTGTTCCTCGGTCAATTGCCCCTGGAAGGAGGGCATAACGGGCTGAAAGCCCTTAACAATTTTCGCCTGAGGCTGAAGTATAGATTCCCTAATATAGTTCTCATCTGCAACCACCTTCCTACCATCCGCAAGCTCCTCCGTATGACCAAACAACCCCTTCCAAGTCGGACCTATTCCCGAAGAACCATCAAAGGAATGACAGGATTGGCACAATCTTTGAGATAAAACCTTCCCCCTATCCGCGGGAGACATGGCTAAAAGGAGCTTCTCCTGCGCTCCGGACCACTCCTCAAACTCTTTATCCGAGAGATTTAAAACCGCGTAAATGGAATCAAAGGGTATACTTGTCAACGTATTGTTAAACTTTTCCGCGGGGATCATCATAAACCTTTCAAATTGCTTGGGGGGAAGGGCTACAATCTTAGCCGGCATCCTTGAGTGCCAAGCCCCACAGTATTCTGTGCAGAAAACCTCGTATTCTTCGGGTCTTTCAGCCTGAAACCAAATCTTCGTATATCTTCCCGGGACCGCATCGTATTTTACCCTAAATTTCGGTATGTATAAGCTGTGAATAACATCCTGGGAAGTTAGGATCAACTGTACGGGTTCCCCAGCGGGAACTAGACTGAAAATCCTTGGGGGTGATGAATCTATCATCCTTTATTGTTCCCGTTATAAGCTTCTTCCCATCGGAATATTCCGCGGCCCAACCCCACTGCCTCGCGGTTATCCTAATCTCGTACTTAGGTTTTTCTTTTGGCCATTTTATCTCGGCGTAAGCTTTATATCCGAACCAGAATATTACGAACAAAAGGATGGTGGGTATAAGCGTCCATAAGATCTCAAGGGTCGTGTTGTGGCTTATCGGTGCTCCTGGTTCTTCATCCCCCTTCTTTCTCCTTTACTTGATTATGAACACCAAAAGGGCGAAGTTTATTATCACAAAGAAGATGAAGGATAAGAAAATGTGATCCAAAAAGCGGTATCCACCTTTACAGTATAATCCGAACCTCTGGCGGGAAGTAGGGCAATTATATACATAAGAAAGAATTATATGGATGGGATTGAAGGGAAATCAAATTCAGATAAATGGAGCATATTATCCGAAAAATATTTTGGCCCTTAGGAATTCCTCAAGGCTAACCATTTTCAATCTTCCCACCACGGATAATTTCCCATAGTATGTGCCATAAGCTTTCTCCCCCCCCTCTGCGACCACAAGTAGGCTAAATTTTCTCCCCTTCCTCCTCCTGTTTTCAACAACTTCCGCTATTTCTTCCACCGTTAAGGGGTACTTGGGTATTACGATAACATCCGCCCCCGCCGATATTCCCGAATACAAGTCTATCCAACCCGTATGCCTCATATATCGTTATCAATGGTTTTTGGTATGAACACCACTTTCCCCCATACCTTTTGAAAGTAAGTTTCCCCCTATAACCACCAAACCATCAATTTCTTGCAAGGTTGAAAGGGCGAAATTTATAAAGCCCCTGTCTTCCAAATACAACACCCTGCCAACCATCCCTAAAGCCCTAAACTTCATCCCCGTTTAATAAAGCCCTCCTTACAAATGCCCTTATTGCTGCGTTTATATCCCAAACCTCATAGGTTGATCTTGTAATAAAACTCCCTCTTTGCATCCTCTATAAGCTTTTTTAACTGCTCATCTATTTTCCTACTCAAAACCACATTTCTAATTTCTTCGTATGTGGGCTCCTTACCCCCCTTTTTATCAAGGACCTTGAAAATATTTATCGTTAAACCATCGGGAGATTCAATTGGTCCGACTATATCACCCACCTTGGCGTTTCTTAAGCTTTCGGCGAGGTTCTTGGGCAAAACCACTTCACTCACCCAACCTATATCCCCTCCGTTCTCCCTACTTATTAGATCTTCGGAATAAGTCCTAGCAATCTTTGAGAAGTCCTGCCCAGCTTTGGCCAAGTTTGCCACCCTTTTTGCCCGTGCCATAACATTATCCTTTGCTTTTTGCGAGGGTTTAACTTTCACCAATATATGAGCCAAAAGGTACGAATCATCCTGTTTCCCAAGTACTTTAAAGATATGATAACCCTGAGGTCCCCTTAAAGGTTTCGTAATCCCGCCCACCGGTGTTTTTTCTATTTCATTTATGAAATCCGGAGGTAATGCGTTCTTGGATATCACGCCCAAATTTCCACCATTTTGCGCGCTCTCCCTATCGTCCGACATCTGCACTGCCAACCTTGAAAAATCCTCCCCCTTTTTTAAGCTCTCGTATATATTTTTCGCCCTTTGGTAATATTCCTGTTCCTCGCTTGCCGATGGTTTAACTGTGAAGGAGATAACCGCGATCTTATACTCGTCCGGCTGTTTTAGGGAATCTTTGTAAGTTTTATAAAAGTTCATAACCTCCTCATCGCTGACTTTTATGTTCGGTTTTACCTTCATCTCAACAAACTTTTGGATGTAAAGGTTTCTCTGTACAAAATCTCTATAATACTCCCTAAGGTAATCTACCGTAAGCCCGGCTTCCTTAAGCCTTTCCTCAAATTCCTCCTTTTTCAGTTTTCCCATAAGTACGTTTATTTGCTGATCAAGGGCTTGATTTATTTCTTGATCGGAAACCTTTATGGTTGTATCTTGCCTCACCTTTAGGTATAAAAGCTCCATATTCACAAGTTCCTCAAGGACCGCTTTCCTAAACTCCCCGAGTTTATCCGGTGTTATCCCCATAGCCCCCCCGTATATTAAGGCTATCTCGTCCACCTCGGACATCCAAAACGCCCTATCTCCTACCACCGCCAATATCCTATCAACCGTATCAAGCTGAGAAATAAGCAAAAATAACATATCTCACCTCCCGTACTTAGCGGAAAGGGCGGAAAACACGGAATCCTCAACCTCCGCGCGCCTCCCTTCAAGCAGGAACTGGTATATTATACTTTTAACCTGTGGGTCAAGCTTATTTATATCCGTTTTTCTGATATCCACCACCTTCGCAACTACGAATATGTTCGGTCCAACTTGAAATGGCCCTATAACGTCCCCTTTCTTTGCGCCCCTTAAAGCGTTATATTCCTCTTCGCTTAGGGCGAACCTTCCAAGTCCCAAGTTTTGATAACCGATAGGCTGAACCCCTATCTTCCCACTCCTCGCGAATTCCTCAAGCATGAGGTTCGCGGCGTAACTTCCGTCCCTCAAAAGTTTTTTCAGGGTATCCGCAAGCTTGGGATCCTGAAAAGAGACCGTAAGCATGGCAATTTCAGTAGAGAACTCTTCCTTATGCTCGTTTATAAACTTTATAACCTCCGTCGTATCCACCGTTATCTTGGGAAGCACATATTTCCTATAGAAAGCGTCCGCAACCACGTTCTTTTCCGCCCAGTATATTGACCTCTTAACCGTGCTGTCCTTATCCAAACCCAAATTTTTTCCCTCGTTGTAAAACAGGGCGAGTTTTATGATCCCTTTCTCTATATCCTCCTTTGATGCGGCGATCTGAGGTATCGAGGATGCCATCTCCAAATCCGTCTTTGTTATATAAACCTCCCCAACCTTTTTATATACGTCCTTCGGTACTTCCTCCGATTTACCTTCAGATTTCCCCTTAAAGTAAATTGTGCCAAAGGAGCCTATGAAGATACCCAGAGCAAGGAAAACTAAGCCCAAAATCAAACTTCCGTATTTGTTCATAAACCTTTTATCTTAAGGGTGAAAATCATCTTAAAATTCCCGTTTATGAGCTTGGATAGGATCTTAACCTTTGCGGAAAGGGAAAACTACAAAGGTTATGACCCTTATGATGGTTTGCTTTCTCCACTTTCAAGGATAAATTTACCCATTTATCGTCTGTTATTCCAACAGTTCGTTAAGAGGGTTGATGAAAAATTTAGAAAAATTCTTCTTATCCCAAAGGGACATAACCCAAAGGGTTTGGCCCTCTTCCTTTGGACGTATTCCCTCTTGGGTGATGAGGAAAGGGCAAGAAAGGTTTGGGATATATTAAAGGGTTATGTCATAAAAACTAACGGCGGAATAGCCTTCGGTTATAACTTTCCCTGGCAGAGTAGTGTATTTTATGTTCCCCTTGGAACGCCAAATGTTATAGCAACGAGCTTTGCGGTATTTGCCCTAAACTGCGCAAGGAAGGTTTTCGGTTGGAAGATAGATCTTGGGGAATTTTTGCCATTTTACGAAAAAACCTTAAACATTTTCAGGGACGAAAATGGACACCTTTGGATGAGCTATACTCCATTAGATAGGTTGAGGATCTTTAACAGTTCGGTTTTGGGAGCTCTGGCGTACCTTATAAGCGGTGGAAAAGAAGAAACCGCAAGAGAGATCGCTAAAACATTAATAAATTATCAGGGGGAAGATGGAAAATGGATCTACGGGCTTGACAGGATCACTATGAAATACGTGGATAACATTCACACCGCTTATAACCTTTGGGGGCTTTTAGGGATCAAAAACATTCTAAGTGATGATGAGCTCGACGAGGGAATAAGGAAGGGGTACAGATTTTACATAGATAACCTTTTTGATAAAGAAACCCACCTGCCGATTTCAAAGCTCGGCAAAAAGAAATTTGACACGCATGATGTTGCGGTTTCAATAATAACCTTTAAAATATTTGGGGATAAAAATAGGGTGAAGAAATTGGAGGATTGGGCTTTAAGGAACCTTGTTGATGAAAATGTAAGGGTTTTTAATGGTAAAAACGATAAGAGAGTTTTTATGAGGTGGTCGGTGGGATGGCTTGCCCTATCCTTAGCCTTTAAGCCCCATTTTCCCTTTACCTAATCACCCCAAACATCTCCAAAACCTTCAGATCATGAAAATGATGGTGATTCTTTACTATATGCTCTATCATCCTTGATTGATCCTTCCCCTCCCTGTGCAGATAGCCCCTCGCCATAAGCTCGTGTATCATTGCCCATCTATTTACAAAAAACCTTATTTTATCTTCAACATACTCGGGAAATGTGCCATCAAGGAACCACCTGTATATTTCGAACATCTCAAAGAACCACCTGTTTCCCGTATCGTTAGCTACATCTTTAGCTAAGCTTAAAAGGGTTTTAGCGGGTTCCTTACCTTGAAGCTTATAAACTATGGGGATCAGAAACCTGAAGATGAACATTGAAGTATGGTCGTACCCACGATCTAAGGTATTTTGAAGGTTTTCATAAAGTAATTTTTGTGCTTCTTCAAGGTTCCCCTTCATCATCTCCGCAACCCCTTTTGCCAGTTTAATGTTGTACCTTTCAACCTCCATCCTAAACTCAAAATCCTCCCTCACATCGGGAATTTCTCCCTTAAACATCCTGTAAAGATAATACCTATACATATACGAAGCTGGCATCTCCTCCTTGTAAGGCTCAAAAGCCTCTTCAAAGTAAGGGTAAGCTTTATCGTTCAAGCCTACTATCTCAAGGATGTACATTTTCGTGTCCTTAAACCTTGCCCTTTTGTACGCCTTCCTCATATTAAATCCCATCATGGATGTAACAACACCCTTTGAGAAATCTACGTTTTCTGAATATTCGTACCCCAGCTTCAGATACCTCTTCACGATGTAGTAAGAATATTTGTACCAACCCATCTTTAAAGTCTCAACCGCATATTCTTCAAGTTCCTCTTTATCCCCCCTCTTCAGGATCTCTTCAAGCTTTACCCTAAACTCATCCCTCATGTTCATAATACCCTCCTGGCTTTCGGTATCTGGTTCTTTATTACCCTTCCATCGTAAAGTCCCGAACCTATTACATCCCCTTTAAACTTCACTATCACCTGCCCCCTTTCCACTCCCTCTATCTCCCCCACCTCAACGTCCTTTCCCATGATGTAATCCTTAAGCTTTTCCTCATCTATATAGATGATATTCTTTGTTGCAAATTTTCCGAAGAGCTGCAAAACGGCGGTTGTAATTTTCGGATTTCTTGAAATGCCCCTTGCGAACCTCAATCCCACCCTGTTTATACCG
>QGLW01000392.1_pt1 | contig 10571 bp, 13 predicted proteins | sample 1725341 | NCBI WGS metagenome assembly QGLW01 (sample SAMN05439265, study PRJNA331180) | Hot springs metagenome, whole genome shotgun sequencing project. | isolation source: microbial mat of Apron and Channel Facies of Mammoth Hot Springs | place: USA: Wyoming, Yellowstone National Park | collected... | reverse complement strand
TTTTAAAATTTTATAAAAATTAATTTTATAAACAAATTTAAAATTTTAAATAAATTTGAAGAATTTATAAATAAATTTAAAATTTCTTTGCTCTAATTTTAACATAAATTTTTAATATGTCCCTCCATTTTAAGAGCCTTTTCATTCAAAATTTTCTATTTTTAAAAATTTTTCCTCTCCTGTTTCCATATCCCTTAAAGTAAACCCATTATTTTCAACCTCTTTTTTTCCAACAATAATAACATATCTGTATTTTTTATTTGCATATTCTATTGCCTTTTTTACCTTCCTTCTCATTATGTCAAGATCAACACTTTTATTTTTCTTCCGCATTTCTTTTAATATCTTTATACAATAAGGTAAAAATTCCTCATTTACATAAGTCAATAAAATTTTATTATTTTCAAATTCTGGAATTAAATTTTGGGCTTTCAATGCCTCAATTACTCTGTCAAATCCATAAGCAAAACCTACAGCAGGAACATTAATTTTATTTTGAGACAATAGACCTATTAAATTATCATATCTTCCACCACCGCAAATCTGCATATCATTTGCATGAATTTCAAAAACGGTTGATGTGTAATAATCCAAACCTCTAACAATATTAAAATTTATAATATAATCAATGTCATAAATTTCAACAAATTTTAACACATTGTTTAATTCCTCAATACCTTCAATTGCATTTTTATCTTTAGTTATGCCTTTTAGATCGTTCAGTTGTTCTCTTTTTCCCCTGAATGAAAGAATATTATTTAGAATCTCAAAATTTTCCTTATTTAAAATTTTTTCAATTTCACATTTAATACCTTTATCAATATAATGCAAAATTTTTTTCTTTTTTTCGTCATTCAAATTCATTGTGTTAATAATTCCCTTAATTATTTTTATGTTACTTATTTCAAGAACAAATTTTAAATTTAAATCCTTTAGTCCTTCATAAGCCAGTGAAATCACTTCTGCATCACTTTCTGGCTTATTACTCCCTATTAATTCAACCCCTAAATGCCAGAATTCTCTATATCTCGCATGTTGAGGTTCATCATATCTGAATACAGGACAAAAATAATAAAATTTTAAAGGCATTGAAAAATTTTTAAAATTTTCAATAAAAAATCTTGCTGTTGAAGCTGTTTGTTCAGGTTTTAAACATACATCTCTATTTCCTTTATCTTTAAATGCAAACATACTTTCTATAATTTCTTCCCCTGACTTTAGTGTAAACAAATTTGTATATTCAAGGGTAGGGGTTAAAATTTCATCAAATCCATACAATTTAAATTTTTTCTCTATCTTTTCTTTTACATAATTCCTTATTTTCATTTCATCTGGCAAAAAATCCCTGAATCCCCGCAATTTTTCTATTTTTTCCATATTTAAAATTTTCTAACCTAAAATTTTTTCATCATCTTCAACCTTTATATCTAAAATACTTTTCATATTCAATTTATTTGCTGTTTCTTCATAACCAAATTTTACGGGCGTTTTTGATGTAAGAACATAGGCAGGAATTTTATCAATACCTAATTTTACTGCTGCAAGTACCCTATGATGTCCATCTACAATATATTCTTTGTTGTTTGCAGACAACACTATAATTGGTTCATTTAATTTTTTCTTTATTTCATATATTCTACCTTGTAATTCATCTTTATCTATACTTGTTTGAGTAGGAATCAAATTTTTTACAACAACATCTCTTGTAATTATATCAATTTTGCAATTATGTATATCCTCAAGCATCTTTTTTATCTTTAACACCTTATCATCAGATGAACGTTCTATCTGTGCTCTTATAATATCTTCATTTGTAATTAATCCAACAAATTTATTATCTTCTTCAATAACAGGTAATGTATAAACACTGTTTCTCCACATAATCTTTGCTGCTCTGTAAAGTTCCATATCAGGTGTTGCAACAATTACATTTTTCCTCATAAATTTGTCTATCGTTGCCTTTGGATCCTTAAACAATATATCAAGAATTGAAATAAAACCAACAAGTTTTCCATCTTTAACAACAGGAAATCCTATGTGCTGATATTTCATAACCATTATTTCAACCTTTTTAACTGTAAAATCTGGTTCTGCGACAATTACATTCTTATGGAGATAGTCCCTAACATATTTTTTATCAGGCTCCAATTTTATTTTTCATTTTGAAATTACAATTACAATAAATTTTTTGCAAATGAGAAACATTATTATTGTATCGGACTTTGGAAAATTTTACACATTACAAATGATGGGAAAAATTTTATCAATTTGTGAAAATGTAAGAATTAATACTATAAAAGTTGAAAATTATTCTATCATTAGTGCAGCATTCATAATTTATCAATTATCAAAATTTTTTAATAATACAATTTTTATTTGTGTTGTTGATCCTTATGTTGGAACGAAAAGGAAAAGCGTAATAATTGAAAAAGATAAAAATTTTTTTATAGGTCCAAATAACGGCATTTTCTCAATGATTAAAAGCAAAAAGGTTATTGAAATAGATGAGAAAAAATTTAATGCAAGTAAAACATTTCATGGAAGAGATATATTTGCTGTGATTGCTGGAAAAATTTTAAATGGTGAAAATATTGAAAATTTTGGAAAAAAGAAAACAAAAATAAAAAAGATAAATTTAAAGAATAAGATTTTATACATTGACAATTTTGGAAATATAATTACAGGCATTAAAAAGATAAATGCAAAATATAAAGATAAATTAAGAATTAAAATAAATGAGAAAGAAATAAATGCGATTTATGTCAAAACATTCAGTGACGAAAAGGAAAATTTTATTGTCTATAAAGGAAGTTCAGGATTCTTAGAAATAGGAAAATTTATGGATAATGCTGCAAAAATATTGAATGTGAATATCGGAGACAAGGTAAAAATTTATAAAGAGTAATTTATACGCATTCAACAATACCGTTATTTTCTTTCACATTAAATCCAAATAAATTTACAGTATGTATATTTGTTTCTGCATGATTTGTTATTTTTATTTTTGCCTTTCCTTTTCCTATCGCAATATATGGAATAATTTGATCGCCCATATGTGAATCAAGCCCATTATCACTTTTAATTTCTTCTATCAATTTCTTTGCACATTCAATTCCAACATCTTCTGCCTTTTTACCTATTTCCCCAAGTGAGCATGCACCTATAATTGATTTTTCTGTTTTTCCAATTAATGTTATTCCACTACCTGCACATAATGTATCTGCATATTCCTCTTTTATTTTTACATCAAAATTTAAATTTTCCTTTAAAAATTTTTCTGCTGCAATTTTCTGTCTTTCTGCAACATTTTTTCCTTTCAAAATATTACTTGAATGTGAAATTCCATAAATTTTACAAATCTTTCCTTTTTCAACAAAATTTACACTACTAATATTTGCCTTTCTAATAACTGCCTTTACCTTCCCACCACCTTTTGGATAATATCCTCTTTTCAAAACTTCAATGTCAGCATTCATCCCTATCATTTTTAAAATAGGAATTGTGACAAATTTGACATAATCAATAGATGGGGCAAATTTCACATCAGTTCCTCCTGTAATTTCAACCTCAATATTGTTGTTAATTGATGCTATCATCAATGCCTGTAAAACAAGCGGGATTGAACCTGCAGTTCCTATATCAATCTTAAATTTTTTGTCATGAATTTTTTCAGGATAAAATTCTATTTCAGTAGAGTTAATGTATAAACCATTGATTTTTGCATTACATAACATCCCAACTGCTTTTATTGCACTTATATGTTGTGCCTGCAATCCAGGATTTTGTCTTTTTTTCCTTATGTTTATAATTCTTATTGGTGTATTTGTTAAAGCGCTCAATGCTACACTTGTCCTCAAAATTTGCCCTCCACCTTCACCATAAGAGCCATCTATTACTATCATTTTAATTAAATTTATGCAGTTCATAATTTACAATTCTTTTTATAAAAACTTTGAATCTTATAAATTTAGCGAGAAATTTAAAAAAGATGGAAGGAAAAATAAAAAATTTTATAGAGCGAATAAAAATATGGATTAAAGAAACAGAAAGGATTTTGAGATTGATAAGAAAGCCAAAACGCTCAGAATTTGACGAAGTTGCAAGGGTTACAGGATTGGGAATAATTTTGTTTGGATTAATTGGATTTATAATATTTTTCATAGCCCAATTAATAAGAATGTTATAAAATGATATATGCATTAAAGGTTACACGGGGACAGGAAAGGATGGTTGCAGAAATGTTTTATAATGAAGCAAAAAGATTGTTGGATGAAGGGCATGGCAAAGGCATTTATAGCGTTGTTTATGTTGTAACACAAAGGGGATATATATTTGTTGAATGTGAAAAGGACAATTATAAAGCCATAGAAGAAATAGCTAAATCTATTCCTAAGACAGGAACATTAGTTGGGAGAAAGAATACAGGTTTAAAGGTTGTAAGAGGAAAAACTGTTGAAAAAACACCGCCAGCAGAGGTAAAAATTGAAGAATTAGAAAACATTATGTTTCCAAAGAAAATATCTACTTTACTAAATCCTGGCGATTTTGTTGAGGTTGTTAATGGTCCTTTCAAAGGTGAGAAGGCAAAGGTTATAAAAATAAATAAAGAAAAAAATGATGTTACGATTGAATTATCAGAATCTGCAGTTCCAATTCCAATAACTGTGAAAGGTTCTGATTTAAGGGTGTTAGATAAAGAAAACGAAAAATAAGAATTTATGATAAAAATTTATAAAAATTTAAAATGCCTGAAATAATTGAATCGTTGGTCGATGGGGGAAATGCTAAACCAGGACCTCCATTAGGCCCAATGTTAGGTCCAACAGGGGTAAATATAAAACTGGTTGTAGATGAGATAAACAAAAAAACAAAGGCCTTTGAAGGGATGAAGGTTCCAGTAAAAATAATAATTGACACAAGTACAAAAAAATTTGAGGTAGAAGTTGGAACACCACCAACCTCTGCTTTAATAAAAAAAGAGCTTGGATTAGCAAAAGGGGGGAAGGATAAAAATTTTGCAGGAAATATGACATTAGATCAAATTCTAAGGATTGTAAAAATGAAAAAGGATGCAATGCTTGCTTCAGATTTAAAATCTGCTGTTAAAGAGGTGGCAGGAACATGTTTATCTACAAAGATAACTATTGAAAATATGCATCCAAAAGAGTTTATAAAAGCGGTCAATGAAGGAAAATTTGACGAAAGGATAAAGTAAAATTTTGATTTAAATTTTTTAAATTTTTCTTTTATTTTTCAATAAATTCTTTGTGTATTGCCCTGACAATATCTTCACCAAATTTTTCTTCAACCACAAATGAAATATTGACTTCGGATGACCCTTGAGCAATCATAATTATATTTGCATTATTCTCTGCAACTATTTTAAATATCTTTGCTGCAACACCCTTGCTTCCTGCCATACCTGCACCAATTACAGCAATAATTACGATATTATTTCTTACTTCAATATTTCGTATCCCTGAATCTGAAAATGTGTTCAGTATTTCAACTGCATTATCAACATCATTCTTTTTCACAACTATTGATAAATTTGATTCAGAAGATCCAGAAACCATTATAATATTTATTCCTTTATTTCCAAGTTCAGAAAAAATTTTTCCCATAATTCCTGGTGTTTCAGCCATCCCTACACCTTTAATATTTATAATTTCTACATTTTTCATCATTGTTACTGCTTTAACTATCCTGTCTATTACCTTTTCCTCTTTAACAATCACTGTTCCTTCGTCATCTGGTTTGAATATGCTTTTAACTCTTACAGGAATATTTGCATCCATCGCTGGTTCTATCATTCTTGAATATATAACCTTTGCTCCAAATAATGCTAAATCCATTGCTTCAACATAAGACAATTGTTTTATGAGTTTTGCATTTTTTACAATCTTAGGATCTGCTGATAACACTCCCTCAACATCCTTTATTATCTGAATTTCAACAGCGTTTAAATGTTTTGCAAGTAGGGCAGCTGTGTAATCAGAACCACCTCTTCCTAATGTTGTTGCCCTTCCTTTTATATCGGCAGCAATAAAACCTGCAACAACAGGAACTATATTTTTATCTATCAACGGCATTAAATTTTCCTTTATCTTTTTATCAATTATTGGAAGTGGCTTTGCTTGTGAAAAATTTGAATCAGTAATAATCCCTGCTTCATAGCCAGTTAAAGGAACTGATCTAATGCCTTTATCATTTAAAGCCCCGCTCACAATATGAATTGACATCTTTTCTCCAAAAGACATAATGTAATCAAGAAATTTTGGATTTATTTCTTCTAAGTATCCGATACCTATTAATGTAATTTTTAATTTTTCAAGCAATGCCTCTATTTTCTTTGTTACTTCATTCAAAATTTTTTCATTTTCAATGCACTCCTTTGCTGTATTGTAATGCATTTTATACATTTCCTCATAAAATCTTTTTACCTCGTCCTCAACCGCTATTACAGGAAGGTTTGAAATTTTCTTTGAAATTTCTATAAGTTTATCTGTAACCCCATATAACGCTGAAACAGTAACAACTACCTTATGTTTTTCCTTTTCCTTTTTAACTATTTCACAAATTTTCTTTATATTTTCTCCTGTTGAAACAGCAAATCCTCCAAATTTTAAGACAATGATGCTCATTTTAAAATCCAAGAATAAATTTAAATTTAATCTTTTTATTTTTATTCTTTGTTATTTACCGCTTCTTCTTTATTTTCTTTTTTTATCTTCTTCTTTATTTTCTTCTTAATTTCCATTGACTCTTTTTTAATCTTTTCTATTATTCCTTCCTTTTCCTTTTTTTCATTTTCACCTTCAGTATCTTCTGTTTGTTTACTTTCCACTAATATTGCCTCATCAGCTGTATTTCTAAGTGCAGAAGAAAAATTTTCCTTTGCACCAAAAACTATTGTTGCTTTTCCCATTTCTTTTGCCTTTTTCAGGACAAAATGAAAGTCACTGTCTCTTGTAACCAAGACAATTACATTAATGGAAGGATTATAAATAGCACTTGTTGCGTCAACAGCCATGCATACATCAACATCAGATGGCGTTGTGATTACTTCATAACCTTCATTTATTGCTGCCTCAATCAATTTTGATGGTGCATTTTGATTCAAATAAACACGGCAAATTTTTATCAAACCAACTGCCTTTAAATTTTCCTTAATTTCGTGTAAACTTAAATTTATATCCTTTCTTAACACATTTGGACCATCTACAAAAACAGCAAGCTTATTTTTTTTCTTTAAAAGCTCTTTAAGTTTATCCATTTCAATCATATTACCCATTTTTTCATAAAAATAATAAGAAATTTTAAAATAAATGCGGTCACCGGGATTTGAACCCGGGTTACGAGATTGGCAATCTCGTGTGATAGCCACTACACTATGACCGCATAAAATTTATACAAAATAATTAAAAATTATAAAAATTTATAAAATTATTCTTTTCTTTTTTGTTTGTGACTAATGGTACAAACATACACTCACATAACACACTTTTATTTATTTTTGTTTGTGAAATTTTTTCAATTAAAAATAAATTTTGAACTCTTCTTCCAACAGGAATAACCATTTTTCCTCCAATTTTTAGTTGATTTATTAATGGTGGAGGAATTTCAACAGGTGCTGCTGTAACAATTATTTTATCATAAGGCGCTTCTTTTTCATATCCATAATAACCATCCCCTTCAATTATCTCAATGTTATTGTATTCTTTAAGATTTTCTTTTGCAATCTTTATAAGCTCAAGTATTCTTTCAATAGTGTAAATTTTTCCATTTTTCGCTATCTCAGCAAGTATTGCTGCCTGATATCCACTTCCGCAACCAATTTCTAAGATTTTGTCATTTTCCTGAATCTTAAGTGCTTCTGTCATTATTCCTACAATGCTGGGTGCAGAAATTGTTTGATTAAAACCAATAGGAAGAGGATAATCTAAATATGCCTCATTTATGTATTCTTTTGGAACAAATTTACCTCTATCAACCTTTGACATAGCATTTATAACACTCTCACTCTTTATGTAATTATACTTTATCAAATGTTGCACCATTGCTTTTTTTGCCTTTTCCTTATCAAATTTCAATTCCATTTAAAATACTTTTTGTAAATTCGGCACAACCTGCTTTTTCCTTGACATAAGTCCTTTAATATAAACGGAATTTCCATCAACTTTGACATTAAATGCCTTTTCAATTTTATCTTTATCTCCTGCAAAGAACAATTCGCTACCTTCATTAATTATATCTGTTGCAATAAAAACAGTCATTTCATATCCCTTGTTTTTTAAATTTTCCAAAAACTCTGAAATTTTGTCCTTTATTTCATAAATTTCATTGATATCAACAATTTCTGTCTGTCCTATTCCAACCTTCTTTCCATTAAAATCAAATTCTTTAAAATCACTCATAATTATGCTTTCGATTTCTTTTCCTTTTATACTCCCTTTTGCCTTCTTTATTTCTATTCCAAATTTAACAATATCCTCAATTCCTATTGAGTGAGCAAGTTCCTTTGCTATTCTTTTGTCTTCTTCTGTTGTTGTTGGTGATTTAAAAACAACTGTGTCTGAAAGAATTGATGAAAGCAGCAAACCCTTTATTTTTTTCTTTTCATTTATACTTTTTATTCCTCTTATATCTCTTTCAAAATTTTTTGCAATTATTGTTGCTGTGCTTCCAAATGGTTCTGTTAAAAATTTGACTGGTTTATCATAAGAAAATTTTATTTTATGGTGGTCAATTACCTCTAAAATTTCTGCTTTTTCAATTCCGTCTGCACTTTGCTGAAATTCATTATGATCAACAAGTATCACTTTTTTTCCATCAGCATTATTTAGGAGTTCTGGAACTTCAACATCAAAATGATTTAAAACAAATTTTGTTTCTTCATTTATTTCTCCAAGTCGTGCGGGTATAAAATTTTTTATTTTTGCATACACAATTGCTGAACAAATTGCGTCTGTATCAGGGTTTTTATGTCCAAAAACATAAATTTCTTCCATTTTAAATGAAATTTAACATTAAAAATTAAATTTTAAATTAAATTTAACAAATTGGAAATTGAAAAATTAAAGAAAATTTCAGATAAAATAAGGGCTTATGTTATATTAAGCACTGCAATTGCACAAAGTGGACATCCTGGAGGAAGTTTATCAGCAGCAGATATAATTACAGCTTTATACTTTTACAAATTAAAGCATGATCCAAAAAATCCAAAGTGGAAGTACAGGGACAGATTTGTGTTAAGTAAAGGACATGTTTGTCCAGCCGTGTATGCTGCATTAGCATTAAGTGGGTATTTCAGTCTCAATGAGCTAAAATTTTTAAGAAAATTTGATGCTAAATTCAAGCATTTACAGGGACATCCTGATGCTTTATTAACACCTGGAATTGAGGCATCAACAGGATCGTTAGGACAGGGACTTTCCATTGCTGTTGGAATGGCACTTGCTGAAAAGATTGATAGAACAGAGGGACAAAAATATGAAATTTATACTTTGTTAGGAGATGGAGAATGTGACGAAGGGCAGATCTGGGAAGCAGCAATGTCTGCAAGTCATTATAAATTGGACAATTTAACTGCAATTATTGACAGAAATCACTTGCAGATTGATGGAAATACAGAAGATGTTATGGCTTTAAATCTATTAAGTAAAAAATTTGAATCATTTGGATGGGATGTAATTGAAATTGATGGACATAACTTTGAACAAATAATTAATGCATTAGATAAACTGCATATTCCAAATAAGCCAAAGGCAATTATTGCTAATACAATAAAAGGAAAAGGTGTTAAATTTATGGAAAATAAAGCGGAATGGCATGGTAAAGCAACAAATTTTTCACAAACGATTGAGGCATTAAAAGACTTAAAATTTATTGATGAAAATGAAGAAATTTATAAAAATAGAAATAATGAAGAATACAAAGATAAAGAAAAACAAAAGGAAATTTATTTTCAATTATTTGACAGAATTAATAATAAAGAACTATAAAGAAGGTATTACAATCCTTCCTGTTTCATCCCCAATCTCTTTTGTTTTTCCAAAATAATAAAGACAAGCCGTTATTGCACAAAAAATAGCATCTATCTCATCCTTTTTTAACAATCTTCTCTCAACATCTTTGCCTTTAATCACCTTCATAAGTTCTTTTTGTTCAATTTGTTCTGATTTATTGTAAAAGCCCATAATTTTTGCACTTGCAGTTGCAAACACTTCAATAACCTTAAAATTTTCCCTTTTTAATTCACTACTTATTTTTATTCCTCTTTCTGCCAGCATTTCCATACTTTTTAAATTCAATGGCAATGCCTTATAAATTTTTAACTCATAATCACACTTTCTGTTTCCTTTACTTAATGGCGCATCTATTGCAACAACCAATGGGTTTGCTTTTTTTGTTTCTTCAATAATTTCTTCATCAGTTTTCAAAATTTTTGTCTCAACAAATTTTTCACCTTTGAAATCAAGTGCTGTTAAAATGCAAAAGCCGGTATAATGTTTTATACTTCCTGCAAGATCTATGCCTACAAAATTCTTTCACCAAAATTTAAATTTAGA
>QGLW01000391.1_pt1 | contig 10594 bp, 12 predicted proteins | sample 1725341 | NCBI WGS metagenome assembly QGLW01 (sample SAMN05439265, study PRJNA331180) | Hot springs metagenome, whole genome shotgun sequencing project. | isolation source: microbial mat of Apron and Channel Facies of Mammoth Hot Springs | place: USA: Wyoming, Yellowstone National Park | collected... | reverse complement strand
GGCCACGCCCAGGGCCAGGAGGTCCTCCACGGTCCCGCCCCTGGCCAGGAGGGCCGCCAGGGCGTCTATGCGAAGGGCTCCATGGCCAAAGGCCACCACCGCACCCCCGAGAAGCCTTTCCGTCCCCTCCTCGTAGACCAGCTCCACAAAGAGGGGCTGGTTCCCCGGGTAGTAGTGGGCGCCGTCCCGGCTCTTGATGAAGACCTTTTTGGCGGCGTAGCCCTCCTTCAGGGCGGCCTCCAGGGAAAGCCCCGTGGTGGCCACCGCCAGCCCAAAGGCCTTGAAGATGGCCGTCCCCGCCACCCCGTGGAAGCGGGCCTCCTTCCCGGCGATGACGGCGCCGGCCGTGCGGCCGTGCTTGTTGGCCACGTCCCCCAGAGGAAGCCAGTAGGGGCGCTTAAGGACCTGGTGGAAGCTCTCGGCCACGTCACCGGCGGCGTAGACCCCTTCCAGGTTGGTGCGCATCCTTTCGTCAGTGGCGATGGCCCCGGTGGGCCCCAGGGCCACGCCCATGGCCCGGGCTAACTCCACGTTGGGGCGAATCCCGGTGGCGACGAGGACCAGGTCCACGGGCACCACGCCTTCCGAGGTCTCCATCGCCTCCACCCGGCCGCTTCCCCTCAGGGCCGTCACCCGGACCCCGGTCCAGACCTCCACCCCGTGGCGCTCCAGCTCCTCCTTCAGAAGGGCCCCCACCTCCGGGTCCCAGTGGGGCAGAGGGCGGTCCTTGGCCTCGAGGAGGGTGACCTCCAGGCCCCGCTTGCGGAAGGCCTCGGCCACCTCCAGGCCGATGTACCCCGCCCCCAGGATGGCGGCCCGCCTGGCCCCCTCGAGGGCCTTCAGGAGGGCCTCCCCGTCCTCCATGTTCCTCAGGGTGAAGACCCCCGCCTGCTCCGTGCCGGGGATGGGGGGGATGGTGGGCCTAGCCCCCGTGGCCAGGACCAGGTGGTCGTAGCGGTCCTGGAAGGTGCGCCCCTCGGTGTGGTCAAAGACCGTGAGGGTCTTGAGGGAGGGGTCTATGTCCACCACCTCGTGCCGGGTGTGGACCATGACCCCCTGCTTGCGGAACTCCTCCGGGGTGCGGGCCACCAACTTCTCCAGCCGGGAAATCTCTCCGGAGAGGACGTAGGGCAGGCCGCAGGCCCCGTAGGACACCCACCCGGACTTCTCGTAGACCACCACTTCCAGCTCGGGGTTTTCCCGCTTGGCCTTGGCGGCGGCGGAGGCCCCGCCCGCCACCCCACCCACCACCACCACGCGCTTGCTCATGGGGGGTATTGTGCCACAGGACCCAGGGGCCAGATGTCCCCGTATGATGGAGGCATGACCTTCCCGTCCTCAGGCGACCTTTTCAGGGAGAAGGTTAGGGAAACGGTGGAGCGCATCATCCGGGAAGCCGGCCTCGAGGGGCGCTTCCACGTGGAGGTGGAATACCCGTCCCCCCATGGAAGCGTTATCCGTGAACAAGGGAGGAAGGTGGATGTGGCGGTTCTGCTAAAGGAGGACCTCCGTCCCTACCTCTTTCTGGAGTGCAAATGGCAGTCTACCTCGGGCAGCGCTGAGGACAAGCTTTTTAGGGCGGCGGAAGAGGCTAGGAGAGATCGGCTCTTTGGTGTGCATTCGGTGGTAGTGGTAGGGGGTCCCGGGTTTGGGGCCAAGATGCGGCGCTGGGCCCTTACCGAGGGCTTCATACACGAGGCTTTTTTGGAGGCTTGGCTAAGGGAGTTCTTTGAAAGCGGGCCGGTGCGCAGGAGAAGAAGGGGCTAGCGGCCAATATGATTACCCCCCTTTTCCCCAACCCTGTGTCCAAGAGGCTGGACCCTCCCCTCAAATGGGCGGGAGGGAAGCGGTGGTTGGTCCCCCATCTGGAAAAGATGTATAGACCCCACCGCCACCGGAGGCTGGTGGAGCTTTTCGCCGGCGGCTTGGCCGTGGCCCTGGGGTTGATGCCGGAAAGGGCGCTTCTCAACGACATCAATCCCCACCTCATCAACTTTTATCTGTGGCTTAAAAGGGGCCTCCATCCTAGGCTGGAGATGCGCTATGACCGGGAACTTTACTACGCTTACAGAGCCCGTTTTAATCGGCTTATCGCTGAGGGTAAAGCCGACACCCAGGAGGCCGCCGAGCTTTTCTACTACCTCAACCGCACAGGCTATAACGGCCTTTGCCGCTTCAACCGTAAGGGGGAGTTTAACGTTCCTTTTGGGAAGTATAAGGCCGTTACCTACACTCAGGATTTCACTGGTTATAAAGAGGTTTTCCGCAACTGGGAGTTCACCTGTTTGGACTTCCGCCAGGTGGATATCTCCCCTGAGGATTTCGTTTACGCCGATCCCCCTTACGACGTAGAGTTCACGGAGTACAGCCCTGGGGGCTTTTCTTGGGAAGACCAAATAGCCTTGGCCGGGATGTTGGCGGATCACCCCGGTCCGGTGGTGATATCCAACCAGGCCACGCCGAGGGTAGTGGGGCTTTACCGCTCCCTGGGATACGAACTGCAGTTCCTCCCCGCCCCCAGGCGGATAAGCTGCAACGGGAACCGGGATAAGGCCCTAGAGGTGCTGGCCCTGAGGAACCTCTAGGACCTTCGCCAACTCCCAGCGATCTCACCGGGAGTTTTCTGTTTCGCAGGGGAAGGAAGAAGCCCTCGAGGGGTGAGAGTTCGCCCGTTTGGACTTCGAGGAACTCCCCCTAGAGCCCGATGACTTCGTGTACGCCGACCCCCCTACGATGTCGAGTTCCGCCAGTACGCCCCCGAGGGCCTCACTTGGGAGGACAGGGTCCGCCTCGCCAGGTGGCTCGCCCGCACCCGGCCCCCGTGGTCCTCTCCGACCAGGCCACAGAGCAACGGAGACAGGACTCTGGCCTGGGAGGTCCTCACCAAGAGAAATCTTTCGCCCTAAACTCTAGGAGGAAAGGAGGGAAGATGGCGGAACCGGATAAGCAAGACCTTCAGGAGGCAACCGAAGCCCCTCTCGACCCCCTAGAGGAGGCCCTAGAGAGGATGGTGAAGGGGGAGGGAGACCTGGCCACGCTCACCCCCTCTCAGAGGGCGACCCTCTACAAGAGGGTGTGCCAGCGCCTCGGCCTCGACCCCATGACCTACCCCCTCCAGTACCTCTGGGTGCGGGCTCCAGGCGGGGGAGGAGAGCGCCTCATCCTGTACCTAAACAAGGATGGGGCCGCTCAACTTAGGAAGATCCACAAGGTGAGCACCCGCCTCGTGGACCACAGGTACATCCCCGAGGTGGGGGCCTACGTCGCCCTCGTGGAAGCCTCCACTCCCGATGGGCGGGTGGAGTTAGAGGCGGGGGCGGTCTCCGTCAAAAGGGTGGACTCCGGCGACGTGGTGGCCAACGCCATCATGCACGCCATAACCAAGGCCAAGCGACGGGCCACCATCGCCGTCGTCGGGGTCGGATTCCTGGACGAGACAGAGGCCCTCTCCATCCCCGATGCCCGCCCCGCCCGGGTGGACGTGGAGACCGGGGAGGTGCTGGAGTCCCCGCCCCCTAGGGCGAAGCCCGTGGGCCAAGCCCTCACGGAGATCGGCGAGGCCTTTCGCAGGCTCGGCCTATACGACCGGGAACTCGCCCGGGAGTACGCATCGGCGGTGGTGGGCCGCAAGCTCACATCCGCCAAAGAACTCGGGGAGGAGGAGATCGAGCTCGTGCTCGCCCACGCCAGCGCCCTCCTCTCCCTCGGCAAGACCCCCGAGGAGTACAGGGAGGCCATCCGGGAACTCCTGAAAAGCGAGGTTCCCGTCCCTGACCCGGAGAGGTCTAAGGAGTTTGTGGAGGCCTACCTCGCCTTCTAGACCGCTTTAGCGGTCTTGCCCCCTTCCTCCGGAAGGGGGCTTTTGCGCTTCATCAAGAGATAAAGTCCTCCCACTCTTCCCCGCCGCCATCGCCCGCTCGCTCTTCTCGCCTCTCGGCGAAAAAGAGCCTCAGGACGTCCTCCCGCAGAGGGTAGCCGGCCCCGTAGCGGCGCGTTCCCTCCGGGGGAGGCTCTGGAACAAAGCGCAAGCGCTTTTTGCCGGGAATGCTGCGGAGGGCGAACAGGGAGAGGGAAAGCTGTTCCGCCACAAGAAACCAGGCGGGGTACCATCCCTTCTCCCTCTCCACCCGCTTCAGGTGGCCCAGCTCGATCTTGAGAATGTGGCGGGGGTCTTCCAGAGAGAGTCCGGGGACGATGGCGATCAGGCCCGTGGCCTTGAGAAGCCTTCCGCCCTCCAAGTGAAAGAGCGCGAGGAGGGCACCTTCCCGCTCCAGAAAGAGAACTCCGGTGCGCTCTTTGAGCCTCAAAAGGCCATCTATGGCGGGATGGGTTTTCATCAAGACCCATTTTTCTCCTTGTCGTGAAAATGATGTTAAAGCCCCCCGCATCGGGGGTTGCCCTCGGTGTGCCGGGTTGCGTGGGGCTTCTCTACCCGCCTTCCCTGTTCGGGAACATCTCTTTCGCCAAGCTCAGAAGCTCCTCCCTCTCCCCGTAGCGGAACCCGCGGAGGTGTGTGGGGTCGCAAAACCGCTCCTCGAGGGCCTCCAGCGCTTCGCCCGGGAAGAACTCGAGGTGGCGCCCCAAAGCGGCGATGAGGTCTTCTCCCTCCAAGAGATCGAAGCCCTGGGGCCTACCCCGCCGAAAGCGGAGCGCAAAGCGCCGGGCCTGGTGGGTCTTGTCGGGGTGCTCACCCATCCTTTCACCTCCGTGGCCTCGTGGGAAGGCCAAAGCCCTTGCGCCTAAGGGCCAAGGCCACCCTCCTCGCCAGCTCGGGCGAAACGGCGTCGTCGATCGTCCGCTCCACCTCGCCCTCGGCCCCCACCCACTTCCACCCCTTGGGGAAGGTCTGAACCCTTCCACGCTCTTCCGCCATGAGCGGCCGAAGGCCCGGAAAGAGGGCGCAGGGCCCCCTGGGCGCCCCCGGTACCCCTTGGGCACGGGGCGGTCCAGGCCCCTGACCGGGGGGCGGAAAAGCGGTACGCCCCGTTCGGCGAAGGGGTCTACCGAGCCCTGAAGCCTGGGGGGGTTCTACCTGTTTCCGGCCCCAGGCTCGCCCACAGGATGGCGGTGGCCGTGGAGGATGCGGGCTTTCACGTGAGGGACGTGTCTATCCGGCTCTACAAGGGGGGCGAGGGGTTTCTCGCTGGCGCATTTCGCCCCAAAATGGAAGACCCCGCGGGCGCGGTCAAGCCCGTCGAACTCTTTCGCCACCCGATCGGGCTCACCACCCAGGAGGGGGCTTTGGTCCTCGACCCCTTTGTCGGTGGCGGGTCCACGGCCGTCGCCGCCCCCCTAGAGCGGAGGGCCTTTGTCGGCTTCGAGGTCCACGAGCGCTACGCCGAGATCGCCTGCGCGAGGATAAGAAAAGTCCTCGGGGTGGGCCTTTCCCGGCGAGGCTCTCGGCCCTCCCCACGGCCAACGAAAGAGGAGCCTCCGCCCCTCCTTAGGGCGGAAGGCCACCAACCCCGCTCCCGCCAAAGAGGACAGAACCGAGGCCACGGTGCTGGGCAAGCCCTCGTACAGGAGAAGGACTTCCGCCAAAGTCTTCCCCTTGGCCTTCGCCAAAAGGGGGTCCAAGGGCCCCGCCTTTCCCCGTGGAAAGACCACAAGCCCCCAGTCCAAGGGGAGCCTGGAGGCCCGAGCCCACACCTTGGCCCGTTCGATCGCGAAGGCTAGGTCTAGGAGGTCTCCGGCGAGGGTAGGAAGGCGGGAGATGCGCGCCGACTCCAAGTGGACCTCGCCCCGCCTCAGGCCTAGAAGGTAGTCCAAAGCCCGCCTCCCCGTAGCCCTCTTCGGATAGATCACGGAGGCGTCGTAAAGCCTCCCCTCCTCCCACAAGAGTTCCCCGTCTACGCCCTCGCCCTCTACCACCAAGAGCCCCGTGGCCTTCGATCGGACAAAGATCTCCAGGATGCCCTCGAGGGCCAGGTCCTCGAGGGAGGCCCGAAAGCCTCGCGGGGGTAGCCCCAAGCCCATCTTCCTCATTCTACGGCCCCTTCGCGCCTCCTCCCCGAAGAGAAGCCCGTCCTCCCACAGGGCTTTAGCGGTATCCTGGTCCAAGGATGGAAGGCGACCTGAAGGTCTTTCCCCTCACGGAGGTCCTGGAGCTCATCCACGCCCACCGGCTTTCCGGGGTCCTGGAGGTGAGGGAGGGGGTTTTGCCCCTCACCCTGCGCTTCGCCGCCGGGGAGGTGGTGGGGGCCAGCATCCTGGACTGGGAGGGCCTCGAGGCCCTCTTCACCTTCCCCCTCCACCCCAAGGAGGGGGCCTTCCGCTTCCGGCCAGGCCCCCCCGCCGGGGAGAGGCCCCTCATGCCCTTCGCCAACCTCCTCGGGGAGTGGGCCCGGGTCAACGATGAGTGGGACCGTTTCCGGGCCCTCATAGACTCGCCCAGCCGGGTCCTGGAGGCCATCCGCCCCAAACCTCCTCTGGAGCCGTTCCAGGGGGGAAAGAGCGTCCGCGCCGCCGCCAAGACCTGGGGCGTTCCCCTCCTCATCGCCATGGAGCGGGCCTACATGGGCCTGAGGGAAGGGGACCTCTACCCCCTGCGCCGCTACGCCTGGTACGCCCTGAGGATCCGCCACCAGGGCCGCAAAGGGAAGACCCTGGAGGAGTTCGGCCAGCTCCAGGGCCTCCTGGACGGCACCCGCAACCTGGGGGAGGTCATCGCCCAAGGGGTGCCGGAAGCCCTGGTGCGCCGCTACCTGGTCCAGGCCCTGGCCTCGGGGGAACTGGAGCCCCCGGGGCGGGGGTGGCTCCTCCGGGACCTCACCTGGGAAATGGAAAAGGAAGGGGCCTAAGGGCCAGGCCCCTAAGGGGAACGGCCCTTTACTTCTTCTTACGGGGCCGGTACTTGCCGTAACTGCCGCGCCAGATCTTGCCCCTGCGGGTGCGACGGTCGCCCTTGCCCATAGGCCCTCCCTCAGGCGCTCACGGCGGAAAGGAGCTTCTGCACCTTGCGCATCAGCCGGGACTTCCTGCGGGCGGCGGCGTTCTTGTGCAGGGTAGACCCCTTGGCCGCCTTGTCAATGAGGCTCTCGGCCTTGCGCATGATCTTGATGGCCTCCTCCGCCTTGCCCTCCTGGGCCAGGAGAACAGCCTTCTTGGACAGGGTCTTGATGGCCGACTTCTTGGCCTTGTTGCGAAGCCGGCGCTTCAAGGACTGCCGGTGCCGCTTCAGGGCGGACAGGTTCTTCTTGGGCTTCTTCGTGGCCATTTCTCTCCCTTTCTCGTGCCCCTTAGGGGCAAACCAGGCCTAAGTGTAGCACACCCCGCCTCAAGGGGCAAACTTGGTGGCCACCCAGTCGTAGCGCACCTGGCCCTTAGCGTTTTCCAGGCGGAGGCGGAGGACGTAGCCCCCCTCCTCCACGGGAAAGCGCACCACCTCCTGAAAGACCCCGGCGAAGGTCCTTTCCCCCACCGGCCGCCCGTCCTTCAAGAGGGCCACCTGGAGGCGCCCCTGGTCCAGCCTGCCCGAGACCTGGACCTTGAGGACGTCGTAAAGCCCCCGGACCCGGATGGGGTACTGGGCCTCCCCCGTGTACTTCCAGTAGAAGACGGGCAGAAAAGGCGGGTAGCCCACGGCCAGGCCGTAGCGCTCGGCGTACCAGTAAAGCCCCAAGAGGGCTAAAAGCAGAAGGAGCAGGCTCCGCACTGCCTTCAGTATACTTGGGCTCATGGCGGACCCCAGGCCATCCCCGGAAGAAGCCCTCCGCCTCCTTAAGCGGGGCGCGGAGGAGATCATCCCCGAGGAAGAGCTTTTGGAAAAGCTCAAAGAAGGGCGCCCCCTCACGGTGAAGCTGGGGGCGGACCCCACCAGGCCCGACCTGCACCTGGGCCACGCCGTGGTCCTGAGAAAAATGCGCCAGTTCCAGGAGCTGGGGCACCGGGTGGTCCTCATCATCGGGGACTTCACCGGGATGATCGGGGACCCCTCGGGGAGGAGCAAGACCCGCCCCCCGCTGACCCTCGAGGAGACCCGGGAAAACGCCAGGACCTACGTGGAGCAGGCGGGGAAGATCCTGAGGCAGGAGCCCGAGCTCTTTGAACTCCGCTACAACTCCGAGTGGCTGGAGGGCCTCACCTTCAAGGAGGTGGTGCGCCTCACCTCCCTCATGACCGTGGCCCAGATGCTGGAAAGGGAGGACTTCAAGAAGCGCTACCAGGAGGGGATCCCCATCTCCCTGCACGAGTTCCTCTACCCCTTCGCCCAGGCCTATGACTCCGTGGCCATCCGGGCCGACGTGGAGATGGGGGGCACGGACCAGCGCTTCAACCTCCTGGTGGGGCGGGAGGTCCAGCGGGCCTACGGGCAAAGCCCCCAGGTGGCCTTCCTCATGCCCCTCCTGGTGGGCTTAGACGGCCAGGAGAAGATGTCCAAGAGCCTGGACAACTACATCGGGGTGGCCGAGCCCCCCGAGGTCATGTTCAAGAAGCTGATGCGGGTGCCGGACCCCCTCCTAAAGGACTACTTCCGCCTCCTCACGGACCTGGAGGAGGAGGAGATAGAGGCCCTCCTGAAGGCCGGCCCCGTCCCCGCCCACCGGGTCCTGGCCCGGATCCTCACCGCCGCCTACGCAAGGCCCCAGATCCCACCCCGCATAGACCGAACCTTTTACGAGAGCCTGGGCTACCGCCTGGAGGCTTTGGGAAGGGACAAGGAGGCGGGCCCCGAGGAGGTGAGGCGGGCGGAGACGCGCTACGACGAGGTGGCCAAGGGGGGCATCCCCGAGGAGATCCCCGAGGTGGAGATCCCCGCTTCCGAGCTGAAGGAAGGCCGCATCTGGGTGGCCCGGCTCTTCACCCTGGCGGGCCTAACCCCCTCCAACGCCGAGGCCAGGAGGCTCATCCAGAACCGGGGCCTGAGGATGGACGGGGAGGTGGTGGAAGACCCCAATCTGGAGGTGGACCTCTCCCGCCCCCTGGTCCTGCAACGGGGGCGGGACCACTTCGTGCGGGTGCGCCTGCAAGGGAGTTAGGAAGGAATCCCCTTTCCCTCCTTGTTGCGAATGGAGGCAAAGAAGGCTAGTATGGGAAGGGGGTGATCATGCACAAGTTTCTAGGGCTCTTGCTCCTTGGCCTGTTTTGGGCCACGGGGAGGGCGGAGACCCCGCCTTGGACCTGGGTCACCCAGGGGTTCGCTTACCGGGAGTGGGCAGGGGGCGTGGCCTTCCTCATCCAACCCCCCAGGCTCACCCCGGAAGGGCTCCGCCAGGTGGAAGCGGTCTGCCAAGAGGTCCGCGCCAGAGCCGCTTCTGGCCTTACAGCCTGGATGGAGGCTTGCGATTTCGCCCGGGAGCACGGCGGGCTCTGGCAGGACACCGGGCTCGTCCTGCGGGCCTGGGAAGGGGTTGTGGCCAAGTTCTTCGGCCAAGGGATCGCGGACCCCCACCGGGAGAGGGTGCGGAACTACCTCCTAGAGGCCTTGGAGGCCCTGCGCCAGGGCGAGGGAGGCCCTCCCGAAAACCCCTGGAGCCGCCTGCCCCCGGAACTGAGGGGCCCGGAGGGAGGCCTGAGGGTAGGACCCGACACCCTCCCCCTGCTCCTGGAAACCTTTGGACCAAGGGGGCTTTTCCCCACCTGCCGCCTGGCCGCCTCCGCCATGCCCCTGGCCTCCCGGCCCGGGGCCAAGGCCTACGCCACAGCCCACTGCTCGGATGAGGCCTTGATCTGGGGGCTCGTGGAGACGGGCACCTACGCCTACACCCTGGGCGGAGGGAAAGGCGATTTTTACCGGGGATGGCCCTCCTCGCAGAGCATGAGTCTGGCCCAGGGAAAGGGGCCCTGCCGGAGCAAGGCCTGGGCCGCCTCCACTTACCGCTGGGAAGGCCCCCGCCTCTATGCGGAACAACGCCTGGCCTACTCCTGGCGGTGCCTTCCCTAAGTCCCCTCCATGGGCCGCAAGGGGACCTCGTGCCCGGTGGCATAGAGGTCCTCCCCCTCCGCCTCGAGGCGAATCCGGGGCAAGGGGTAGCGGGGCGGGCCGTAGATGGCCTTCCCCCCAAGCTGGGGGTCAAAAGCCCCAAAGTGGCAGGGACAGCCCAGAAAGGGCCGCTCGGAGCGGAAGTTGTAGAGGATGGAGGCGGCCTCGGGGTCGGGGACGTAGTTCAGGGTGCAGCCCTGGTGGGTGCAGATGCGGCTTAAGGCGATGTAGTGCTCCTCCCCCAGGGAAAGCCCCCCGGGAGCGGGCTCGGGCAAGCGCAGGAGAAAGGCCTTCAGAGACCCCAAGGGGAGGGGGTAGGTGAAGGGCCTGGCCTGCCACAGGGCCAGTTCCCCCTTCCTCGCCACCCTCACCCTGGGCCCCTCCTTCCAGCGGGGTGCCCCCGCCTCGGGCCGGGGGCGGAAGCGGAGGTTGTAGGTGCGCACCCCCAGCCAGGCGAAAAACCCCCCCGCCACCGCCACGGGGACGAAGAAGAAGAGGTCGCGGCGCTTCATGGCTACAGGCTATCCAGGTAGTCCAGAAGGGCCTTCAGCTCCGCCTCGGAAAGGGGCACGGCGGGCATCTTCCCCCCCCCCCGCCAAACCAGCCCCCCCCCCCCCCCCCTGGCCTTCAGGATGGGGGTCCCCTGGAGCCTGGGGCCCCCCCCCCCCCCCC
>QGLW01000389.1_pt1 | contig 10603 bp, 13 predicted proteins | sample 1725341 | NCBI WGS metagenome assembly QGLW01 (sample SAMN05439265, study PRJNA331180) | Hot springs metagenome, whole genome shotgun sequencing project. | isolation source: microbial mat of Apron and Channel Facies of Mammoth Hot Springs | place: USA: Wyoming, Yellowstone National Park | collected... | reverse complement strand
ATTGATAAGCTTTTAAGGAAGGACAACTTTCTTGTCTTTCTGAAGCCGGCAAAAATCTCCTGCTTTTATTGAATTTCTCCCCCGACATATATATATTTTTAAATCATAAAGTAAAGCTGGAGGAAGTAATGATTGATATAAAGCTTATCAGAGAAAATCCTGATTTTGTTAAAGAAAGATTAAAAACAAGAGATGAAGGTTATCTAAAACTTATAGATAGACTTTTAGAAATAGATGAAGAAAGAAGAAAAATAATAAAAGAGATAGAAAGTCTGAGAGCTGAAAGAAATGAAAAATCTAAGTTTTTTCCAATCCTAAAAAAGGAAGGTAAAGATACAACAGAAATACAGCAGACAGTTAAACAGATTGGAGAGATAATAAAGAATTTAGAAGATAAACTTCAAGAAATCGAAAATGAGTTTAATAATGTTCTTTACTACATTCCAAACTTACCTGCGTCCGATGTTCCTGTTGGAAAAGATGAAAACGATAATATAGAGATAAGAAGATGGGGGGAGCCAAGGAAGTTTGATTTTGAGCCATTATCTCACTTTGAAATTGGAGAAAAGCTTGGTATTTTAGATTTTGAAAGAGGAGCTAAGCTTTCAGGTTCAAGATTTACTGTAATGTTTAAAGAAGCTGCAAGATTAGAAAGAGCTTTAATAAACTTTATGCTTGATGTTCACACAAAACAGCATGGATACACAGAAGTATGGACTCCTGCATTGGTAAAACCGGAAATCTTATTTGGAACAGGACAACTCCCAAAATTTAAAGATGATTTATACAAAATAGAAGATGAGGATTTGTATCTAATACCAACAGCAGAAGTTACATTGACAAATCTTCATGCAGATGAAATACTAAGCGAAGAAGATTTACCAAAGTACTACACAGCATATACTCCATGTTTTAGAAAAGAAGCAGGTTCTCATGGAAAAGATGTAAAAGGAATTCTCAGACAGCATCAGTTTGATAAGCTAGAGCTTGTGAAAATCGTTAAGCCTGAAGATTCTTACAATGAGCTTGAAAAACTTGTAAATGAAGCAGAAAAAATTCTTCAACTGTTAGAAATACCTTACAGAGTTGTTTTATTATGCACGGGGGACATGGGTTTTTCTGCTGCAAAGACCTATGATATTGAAGTTTGGATACCATCTCAAAACAGATACAGAGAGATATCTTCCTGTTCCAACACAGAAGATTTTCAAGCAAGAAGGGCTAAGATTAGATACAAAGATAAAGACGGAAAAAATCACTACGTACACACATTAAACGGTTCAGGTTTAGCAGTAGGAAGAACATTAATAGCCATAATGGAAAACTACCAAAAACCTGACGGAACCTTTGAAATTCCAAAAGTTTTGAAGGATTACTTATAAACTTAGCATTGGAGGAATTTTTATGAAAATCTTTATGTACCACAATATAGACATACCACCAAAAGAAGCTAAATTAAAATCGTTATATGTTAAACCAAACAAATTTGAAATACAGTTAAAAGTCTTAAAAAAGCTTGGATACAACTTTGTAAAAACAAAAGACCTTGAAAACAATCCAAAAAAATCTATTTTACTAACATTTGATGATGGTCTTAAGGATTTTTACGATAATGCTTTTCCAATAATTAAAAAATACGACGCTAATGCTATCGTCTTTGTTCCCGCTGGATTGGTAGGCAGTTTTAACCAATGGGATTATGAAAAGTTAAACGTAAGGAAAAAATTAATGAACTGGGAAGAGATAAAGAGAGTTTACAAAGAAGGCATTGAAATAGGCTCCCACACACTCACGCATCCATTTTTGACAAAAATACCAAAAGAAATGGCAAAAACAGAGATTCAAGACTCAAAAAAAATATTAGAAGATATGCTATCAGCAGAGATAACATGCTTTTGCTATCCATACGGAGACTATAACGGGACCATTAGAGATTTAGTCATAGAAGCAGGTTATAAGTATGCTTTTACAACAAAAGAAGGAAGTTTAGAGCAAAGTGATAATTTTTATGAGATAAAACGAATAATGATTTCGGGATTTTACTCATTGCCAAAGGTTCTATGGAAAACATTAATATAAAAATTCTATGGATTAACGCAAACCCAAACCCAAACCCTGGAGGAACGGAGCAACACTCTATCGACTTTATTAATGCATTAGAAAAAACGGACAATCTTACAATCTATAAAGCCGTTGCCAAAGGGGGGTTTGTAGATAAAAATACATCAGATAAAAACAAATTCTACATAACTTTAAAGTCTGAATTTTCACCACCCTCCACAATAAAACTATTAAAATTAGCCAAAAACCTAAAGCCAGACTTCGTGATTGGAAACAACGGCAATGAGTATATAAACACCTTTTTAGCCGCTAAACTCTCCAGCAGTAAAATTATCCTTTTTAGACATATGCTAAACTATCAGCCGTTTTTCATAAAAAAGTTTATACTTCCAAAGGTAGACAAGATTTTTGCAGTTAGCTATGCAAGCAAATTAAGACTTATGAAAGATGGAATACCCGAAAATAAAATCACAGTTTTGTACAACTTTATTGACGAAGAAAAGTTTTACTACCTTGAATTTGAAAAACAGCAAGTTAGACAGCAGCTAAAGATAAATCCAAATGAAAAAGTCATAACATTTATTGGAAAGGTTGCAGAAGGTAAAGGTATTTTTGACTTTGTAGAAGTGTCTAAGCTTCTTACTAAAAAGTATGATAACTTAAAATTTTTGATAATTGGAGATGGAAAAGAACTTCCCAAAGCAAAAGAGATGATAAAAGAGTACAGATTATCCGATAAATACATAATAACAGGATACACAAACAAGCCCGAGTATTTTTTAAAAGCTTCTGATTTTGTACTTGCACTATCAAAAGGAGAAGAAAGCTTTGGAAGAACTGTTGTAGAAGGCTTTACAGTCAAGAGTTTAGTCGTCGTTTACGATGTGGAGAATTTAAAATATTTAGTAGAAGATTTTAAAACCGGCATAGTAGCAGAAAAAGGAAATTATAAACAAGTATTTGAAAAATTAGACAAAGTTTTATCAGATGAAAATTTGTATAAAACAATCGTTGAAAATGGTTATAATGAATTTAAAAACAAATACACAAAAAAGATAATTTTAGAAAAATTTCTAAAGGAGCTACAGAATTTTAGCAGTTAAGTTTATATACCAAAACTTTAAAAAGTATAAACTACTTCTTTTTTTAGCACTCATCGGAAGTGTTGTAGAAGCCGGAGCTTTAGCAGGTTTAACCTTTATAGTCAAAGATGTTATAGATAAAGTCTTTATAGAAAAAGATTTAAACAAACTTAAACTAATCATTCTTATACTTTTGCTGCTTGTAATCATAAAACAGATTGGATTTATCTTTAAAGAGTACATGTATCCACTGGCACTTTATAAAGTGATGAAAAATCTTAGAGAAAATATCTTTAAAAAAATCTTAAACGCAGACATGTCATTTTTCTTTGGAAAGCAGTACGGAGAAATACTAAGCAGAGCAACAAACGATATAGAAGCCTTTAAATCTGCAATGATTTTAATCGGCGTTGATTTTTTCACACAGCTGTTTACAGTGATTGCAATGGTTGGAGTTTTAATTTACAGAGATTTGAAACTGTTTATAATTTTTTTATTTGCAACACCGCTTTTTGCCATCTCATTTAACTACTTTGGAGAAAAAAGAAAAAAGTACTCTCAAAGAGTTCAAGAATCAGCAGGACAGTACACACAGTTTATAAATCAACTTTTGTATGGACTTGAGACAATAAAACTTTATAGCAAAGAAAAAATTCTATCAGTTTTTGAATCTATAAATGAAAGATTTTTTAAAAATCAAAGAAAAAACGCACTTTACGATGTATTTTTCTTATCATCTATAGAGATAGCCTCATACTTAGCAGCAGGCGGGATTATACTCTACGGTGGAGTAAGAATAATAAACGGAGAGCTAACAACAGGTGACCTTTTCTCATTTTTATCTGCTTTACTGATTTTAGTAAACTCTTCTCAAATTCTACAAAGAGGATTGATACAGATAAAAGCCGTAAATCCTGTTATAGAAAGAATAAAATTTTTACTTGACATTCCACAAGAAAAAGAAGATGGCATACAATTTAAAGGTTTAAAAGAAAAGATAGAGTACAAAAATGTTAGCTTAAAAATAAACGAAAATAAAATACTTGAAGATATAAATGTATCGATAAAGAAAGGTCAAAAAGTCGGCATTATTGGTCAAACAGGTTCTGGAAAAAGTAGTTTTGTAAAGCTTTTATACGGAGTTTTTAGAAATTACCAAGGAAATATAATTTTAGATGATACAGATTTAAAAGAGTACAACATTAAAACAGTAAAAGACAAAATCGCAGTCATTACTCAAGATGTGTTTATTTTTAATGACACGATAGAAAACAATTTAAAAATTGCAAAACCTGATGCAACAGAAAAAGAAATAATAAACGCACTAAAAAAAGCTAAAGCAGATTTTGTTTTTAGATTAAAAGATACAATAAAAACAGTAATAGGCGAAAGAGGAAGCAGTCTATCAGGAGGAGAAAGACAAAGACTTACAATAGCAAGAATCTTTCTAAAAAATCCTGACATTATCATCATAGACGAAGGCACTTCCGCATTAGATGAAGAAACAGAAAACTCCGTAATGCAAGAGATTTACTCTCATTTTCATGATAAAACAATCTTGATAATAGCACACAGATTAAAGACTTTAGAAAAATGTGATATGTTTATAGTGTTTGAAAATGGAAAAGTAAAGGAGATAAGGAATAGTTTAAATGCTAAAGATAGCACACGTAATTAACACCTTATCAGGCGGCGGAGCAGAAAGAGTAGCAGTTAGCATTTACTCTTTTAGCTCCTCTCGAATTTTTTCAATATCAACATCACTAAAATATTGCATGAAATAAAATAAATCAGCTATCTCAACATCTACTATATACTCTTTTTTAAAAGATTTCTTCCTCTTAAATTTAAATCTTAAAAAAGGAAAGAAATCTTTTAACTCTTTCTTAGCTACTTTAACATTTTCGTCATTATAATTGTATAAAAAAAAAATACCAAACGGCTTATATCTATCAAAACCCAGGTAAAGCCTTCCACTAACACATGATAATCTCTTTAAAATAGCATACTTTTTGCCTGTTATATCTCTTATCTCTATTAAACCATCATCTCTTTTATCAATTTTTATCCCTTTTTCAGGAAAAACCAATTTCCTACTTCTAAGAACCTCTTTTATTTTTATCAAAATACACCTCTATCAAATCATCTATTTTCTTCTCTAAAGCTATAACTTTCGTCTCTAAAGCTATAACTCGATGAGATAAGTTTATCAGCATTTTAGATAAATACGCTAAAAAACTGCCTACCAAAGTGATAAAAAAAAGGATAACATCCTGAAAAAAATCATTCATTTTTATCTTCCAACATCTTTAATAACAGCTTCTCGCAAGAATATAAACCCTAATCCTGTGAAGATGCTTTCAATATCTTTATTATACAACCCATAAACCGCCAACGCTAAACCTGTCCAAGTGGTTTTTTTACTCCATAACTCCTTTAAATTCAACCTCATACCTCCTCACTCGGAACTCTTATAAAATCTAAATTCTCTGCCAATCTTTCAAGGTTTTTGCCTATAAATAAAAGTCTGCCATCCTTACCGCTTTCTCTTCCCTTTTCTATCCATCTCTCTCTCTCTTCTTCATTCAATCCACTATCTACAACAATAGTAAAACCGTCAGCTTTTCTTAATGTAATGTTTCCTTCTCCTTTAAATAATTTACTTAGCCCAGCCAAATTATTTCTTATTATAATTTGCTTATCACTACGCGGATTAGCTGGAATTGTTCTTATTCTCGCAAGCTGTCGCCCGTTTCTTTTAAAAAAAATAATCTGTCCGATCTTTCCTCTTACTTCTCCACTAAGTAAGGGCAAACTTACTTTAGCCATTTCTTTACCTCCTTTATAATTAATTATACAAACTATATATCAAATTTATATTTTTGTCAAGTGTTTTATATCCAATATAACTCCAATATAACCCGTTTCTTTCTTTCTTTATTCTTTTTTTTTATAAATTTTTAATAAAAAACTCTTGACATTTTAAAGAAAAATGATATAATATTAATACAATTTTATCCAGGAGGTAAGAAACATGTCATGGATGGAACAAACAGCTCAAAGGTTTAACATCCAAATCACAGAAGGTAAGCGAGGCGGTGTCATTCTAACCTTTCCAAGTGAGGATTTAAAATTACACCTCACAAAGAAAAAAGCTTTTAAATTATTAATGTGGCTAACCTTTAACACTATCCACCCTTCAGAGTTAAAAAACGGATGGAATTAGGAGGTGGGCTATCATGGTAAAGTTAGGAGATTTTAACCGAAAAAAAATAACGTTTAAACAATGGAAAGAGTTAAAAGGTATTCCACAGAAAGAAGAAATCTATACAATAAAATTAATTTTTCCACCTAACCAATATCCTACTTACTCACTCTTTTTTGACGATAATGATAACAATTTTGAGGTTAAACTAAGTTTAAAAACTTTAACTTTCAAAAGTGTTGCAACAGCGTTAGGCTTTACCATCGGAAAAAGAAACCTGCCAAGTCTCCTAATAAAAATCAATAAAAATGAATATGGTATAGATGTAAACACTAATGTGAGTTTTTTTTTAGAATGGAAAGGTTCATATTGGAAATTAAATCAAAACGCTAACGATGACACCATAGAATTCTAAAACCAACCCCGTTCCTGTAAGGAACGGGAGTACAAGGAGAGCAGCATGAACATAACGGAATTTTTAACATTAGCAAGGATTACAAAAGAGAAAAAATTATATGATAAAGTAGCAGAGGAGTTAAAAATAAAACCCTCATCTGTTCAACGTGAATTAAACAGGATATTTATATATTTTTGCGAAGCAGGTAGCAGTAAGCAAAAAAGAAGCGGGAAAAGGAGTTGGGAAAAATATTTATGCGCGATGTGTAAAGCCGTTAAGAGAGAGATAAAAATAGAGTGTTTTAAAAGAATACAAACCAGAAGAGTCATAATATTCGAAAGATTAGACGAAGCTTTAGCATATACACAACCAATTTTTTACATATGTTGTTTGGTATGGGATTGGTGTGAAACAAAAAGATGGGAAATCCACATCCCTGAAAACTCTGACGGCATAGAAATATGTTTTTGTTTGTAAATGAATACTGAAAAATACTTAGAGAGCATATCAAAAAAAAAGAGAGTCATAGTCGACTACAACAAACCTGAGGAGGGAGTTAAAGAACTCCTCAAAATAGAACCTAAGGTCAAAAGAGGATTTGTAGGATCTTTTACAATCTCCTCAAAATCAACGAAAATATATAAACCTGAACAGCCATCAATTACTCTGAATGGTACTACTCTCATCGGAACCGAAATTGCAAAATATACTTTACTGTTGAACTTTAAAGAAAAAGGATATAGAAGAGAAACCGCCGAGCTACTCGAAAAAACTCCACCCCCTTTATATGCTAAACCTTTTAAATCCGACAATTTGGTATATGTCGATATTAGATCTTGCTATTTCACACTGTTAAAAAAGTTATGGAATATCAAATATTTAAGGTCAAAATATTTAGGACATTACGAAAACAGAGAGTTTATTATCCCAGAAGAAATAAAAACAGTTTTTGAAAAGAATAAATTAATAAGAAATAGTCTATACGGACTAATAAGAACAAGAACAAGAACAAAATTCGAAGTTGAGAACAGTAAAATATCCTTCATAGTTGAAAGATCAAAAAATGAGCTATTTTATCCAGATGTATCTCTTGCTATTTTGGATATAACCCAATCAATAGCCAGAATAGCAGTCGAAAATTTTTCTGTATACGTAGCTATTGACGGCTTTATATTACACCAAAAAAACCTAATTAGTTTTATAGAGTTTTTGAATGAATATGGATTGCAAGCAGGTATAAAAGCAGAAGGAGAGGGAGAAGTTAAGAATTTCTACACGTATAAAGTCGGAGACGTCCAGACGAAAAATTTTGATATAATTCCAGCCTCTACTGACGTGAAAAGCAATTTAATATTTTCAAAAGAGGAGAGTAAAGAAATCTTAGAAAAATTCAAACCTTACCTCACGGGAAAACTATAATCATCATCATAAACGGCTGATAGTTTAGCATATGTCTAAAAAGGATAATTTTACTGCTGGAGAGTTTAGCGGCTAAAAAGGTGTTTATATACTCATTGCCGTTGTTTCCAATCACGAAGTCTGGCTTTAGGTTTTTGGCTAATTTTAATAGTTTTATTGTGGAGGGTGGTGAAAATTCAGACTTTAAAGTTATGTAGAATTTGTTTTTATCTGATGTATTTTTATCTACAAACCCCCCTTTGGCAACGGCTTTATAGATTGTAAGATTGTCCGTTTTTTCTAATGCATTAATAAAGTCGATAGAGTGTTGCTCCGTTCCTCCAGGGTTTGGGTTTGGGTTTGCGTTAATCCATAGAATTTTTATATTAATGTTTTCCATAGAACCTTTGGCAATGAGTAAAATCCCGAAATCATTATTCGTTTTATCTCATAAAAATTATCACTTTGCTCTAAACTTCCTTCTTTTGTTGTAAAAGCATACTTATAACCTGCTTCTATGACTAAATCTCTAATGGTCCCGTTATAGTCTCCGTATGGATAGCAAAAGCATGTTATCTCTGCTGATAGCATATCTTCTAATATTTTTTTTGAGTCTTGAATCTCTGTTTTTGCCATTTCTTTTGGTATTTTTGTCAAAAATGGATGCGTGAGTGTGTGGGAGCCTATTTCAATGCCTTCTTTGTAAACTCTCTTTATCTCTTCCCAGTTCATTAATTTTTTCCTTACGTTTAACTTTTCATAATCCCATTGGTTAAAACTGCCTACCAATCCAGCGGGAACAAAGACGATAGCATTAGCGTCGTATTTTTTAATTATTGGAAAAGCATTATCGTAAAAATCCTTAAGACCATCATCAAATGTTAGTAAAATAGATTTTTTTGGATTGTTTTCAAGGTCTTTTGTTTTTACAAAGTTGTATCCAAGCTTTTTTAAGACTTTTAACTGTATTTCAAATTTGTTTGGTTTAACATATAACGATTTTAATTTAGCTTCTTTTGGTGGTATGTCTATATTGTGGTACATAAAGATTTTCATAAAAATTCCTCCAATGCTAAGTTTATAAGTAATCCTTCAAAACTTTTGGAATTTCAAAGGTTCCGTCAGGTTTTTGGTAGTTTTCCATTATGGCTATTAATGTTCTTCCTACTGCTAAACCTGAACCGTTTAATGTGTGTACGTAGTGATTTTTTCCGTCTTTATCTTTGTATCTAATCTTAGCCCTTCTTGCTTGAAAATCTTCTGTGTTGGAACAGGAAGATATCTCTCTGTATCTGTTTTGAGATGGTATCCAAACTTCAATATCATAGGTCTTTGCAGCAGAAAAACCCATGTCCCCCGTGCATAATAAAACAACTCTGTAAGGTATTTCTAACAGTTGAAGAATTTTTTCTGCTTCATTTACAAGTTTTTCAAGCTCATTGTAAGAATCTTCAGGCTTAACGATTTTCACAAGCTCTAGCTTATCAAACTGATGCTGTCTGAGAATTCCTTTTACATCTTTTCCATGAGAACCTGCTTCTTTTCTAAAACATGGAGTATATGCTGTGTAGTACTTTGGTAAATCTTCTTCGCTTAGTATTTCATCTGCATGAAGATTTGTCAATGTAACTTCTGCTGTTGGTATTAGATACAAATCCTCATCTTCTATTTTGTATAAATCATCTTTAAATTTTGGGAGTTGTCCTGTTCCAAATAAGATTTCCGGTTTTACCAATGCAGGAGTCCATACTTCTGTGTATCCATGCTGTTTTGTGTGAACATCAAGCATAAAGTTTATTAAAGCTCTTTCTAATCTTGCAGCTTCTTTAAACATTACAGTAAATCTTGAACCTGAAAGCTTAGCTCCTCTTTCAAAATCTAAAATACCAAGCTTTTCTCCAATTTCAAAGTGAGATAATGGCTCAAAATCAAACTTCCTTGGCTCCCCCCATCTTCTTATCTCTATATTATCGTTTTCATCTTTTCCAACAGGAACATCGGACGCAGGTAAGTTTGGAATGTAGTAAAGAACATTATTAAACTCATTTTCGATTTCTTGAAGTTTATCTTCTAAATTCTTTATTATCTCTCCAATCTGTTTAACTGTCTGCTGTATTTCTGTTGTATCTTTACCTTCCTTTTTTAGGATTGGAAAAAACTTAGATTTTTCATTTCTTTCAGCTCTCAGACTTTCTATCTCTTTTATTATTTTTCTTCTTTCTTCATCTATTTCTAAAAGTCTATCTATAAGTTTTAGATAACCTTCATCTCTTGTTTTTAATCTTTCTTTAACAAAATCAGGATTTTCTCTGATAAGCTTTATATCAATCATTACTTCCTCCAGCTTTACTTTATGATTTAAAAATATATATATGTCGGGGGAGAAATTCAATAAAAGCAGGAGATTTTTGCCGGCTTCAGAAAGACAAGAAAGTTGTCCTTCCTTAAAAGCTTATCAAT
>QGLW01000388.1_pt1 | contig 10633 bp, 8 predicted proteins | sample 1725341 | NCBI WGS metagenome assembly QGLW01 (sample SAMN05439265, study PRJNA331180) | Hot springs metagenome, whole genome shotgun sequencing project. | isolation source: microbial mat of Apron and Channel Facies of Mammoth Hot Springs | place: USA: Wyoming, Yellowstone National Park | collected... | reverse complement strand
GCGCTTGCGCGCCTCGGGATGACATCCCGGACGTCGCCCGAACGATGTGAGGGATGCCTCGCTCTCGCTCGGCAGGACAAAGTAGGTGGACCTTTTTTGAACAGCCCCAGCTTGAGAATGGGTTTGTTGTTGGTTTATTTCAAAGAAGTATGGTAGAGGATTCCGCTATGGTAGAATCTGTGTTAAGCCTTTGCCAGAGGTTAAACATCAAGGTCGTTGCTGAATATGTTGAGAATGAAGAGATACTGATAATGTTTTGGAACTTAGGCGTGCCCTTTAGACAAAGGATACTTTTTGGGAAACCAAGCCCGGACCTTAATTTCCCTGACCTTGATATTCGTTAATTCTTAAATGACTGAAGCCGTTGGACTCTATTTTCATGTCCCCTTTTGCCTCAAGAAGTGCCCTTACTGCGATTTCTATTCCGTCGCTAAAAAGCCTGATGAAAGGGAATTTTTAGCTATCATCAAAAAAGATATTAGACGGAAAAAGAGCCTGCTTGAAGGGCGGTTTTCCCTACGAGAAATAAGGATGATCACCTTCTATGCCGGAGGGGGGACGCCAAGCCTTCTTTCTCCGGCTTTTTATCATAGTCTTTTTTCTGAGCTCTCCAGAGATTTTATCTTTGAACCAGTTGAGCTAACTATTGAAGCAAACCCCGAGGGCTTAACTCTTGAAAAGCTTTCAGGCTATAAAGAGGTTGGGTTTAATCGTTTAAGCCTTGGGGTCCAGTCCTTATCAAACCGGGGGCTGCGTTTCCTCTCAAGGGTCCATGATGCTAAAACTGCCCTTAAAGCCTTAGAGATGGGGGCTAAGGTGTTTGAAAACCTCTCCGTTGACCTGATCTATGGCTATCTTGGTCAAGGGGTAAAAACCCTTTTAAAAGAATTGAGCCTGCTTTTAAATTTTCCGGTAAGGCACATTTCCCTATATGAGCTTACTCCCTATGAGGGAACCTCATTTGCTGAAAGGTTTGGGGAAAGGCAACGGCAAAAGAACCTTCGCCTTGGAAGGAAGCTCTTTTTAGCTTCTCACGAATTCTTAGAGGAAAGAGGATTTATCCACTACGAGATATCTAACTACGCAAAGCCTTCCTATTTTTGTCAGCATAACCTCCTTTACTGGGAAGTTAAGCCCTACCTTGGGATTGGACCGGGTGCTGTATCCCGTATTGAAAACCTTCGGTGGGAGGATGATGAAGTTTTAGAGGAGCTAACACCACTTGACATGGCAAAAGAAGTCATCTTCATGGGGCTTCGGATGCAGAAAGGATTTTCAACTCTTCGGATAAAAAGGCTTTTAGGTTTTTCCATTCCTAAGGAGTATTTAGAGCCTCTTCTTAAAGAGGGTTTGGTGGTTCTTGAGAGGGAGCGAGTTTGTCCGACCCTTGAAGGCTTTTTAAGGCATAGCTTAGTGGTAAAATACCTCTGGCAAGTCGTTGAAGCTTTGTATAAAGAGGGAGGAAGATGAAGGCATACTTCATTGGTATTGGCGGGATAGGTATGTCAGGGGTAGCAGCTCTTGCTAAAAGGCTTGGGTATGAGGTTTCAGGCTCGGATAAACTACCCCTCTATCCTCCAGCAAGCGAGATCTTAGAAAAAGAGGGAATCTCAATTTTTGAACCAAAGAAAGAAAACATCAAGCTTTTTAACCCGGACCTGGTAATCGTTGGGAACGCCGTAAAAAGAGACCACCCTGAAGTAGAGGCAAGCCTTGATATGGGAAAACCGCTTCTTTCTTTTCCGCAGTTTCTTTCTGAGCATATTTTCCCCGGAAAAAAAGTCCTTGTTTGTGCTGGAACTCACGGAAAAACAACCACAACCGCCCTATTAGCTCATGCCCTTTCAGCCCTTTCTCAAGACCCTACTTATCTTGTGGGTGGAGCCTTGCGAGAAACAGGTCTTAATTATCGTTTTGGAAGGGGAGAATGGGCAGTCGTTGAGGGAGATGAATATCCTTCAGCCTTTTTTGACCCTTCTCCAAAGTTCAAACACTACAAGCCCTTTGGTCTAATCCTTACAAGCCTTGAGTACGACCATGCAGATGCCTACCCTGATTTTGATTCCTTGGTAAGGGTTTTTAATGAGCTTGTAGTTGAGGTTCCGCGAGAGGGTCTTATAGTGATAAACTGGGATTATGAAGTGTTAAGAAGGCTTGCAAAGGAGACAAAGGCAAGGGTTGTTAGCTACGGTAAAGACCCGAAAGCCGAGTTTTGCTTACTTAAAGCAACTACCACCTTTGAGGACGGTCGCTTTAAGACAAGTATCATCTTTAAGCATGAGGGAGGAAAAATTGAAATAGGCAAGGAAGGGGCTCTCCCCCTTCCCGGTGAATATAACGCCCTTAATTTGATCGCCGTCTATGCCCTGCTATACCATCTTGGTTTTTCGGAAGAAGAAATTATCAGGGCTTTAGAAAACTTTGAAGGGGTAAAGAGAAGGCAGGAAGTGCTTTACGCAAAGGAGAATGTTGTAGTGATTGACGATTTTGCCCATCATCCCACCGCCGTAAAGGAAACCTTTCTTGGGCTAAAGGAGACAATAAACCCCGGGCGAACCATCATAATCTTTGAGCCACGGACTAACACCAGCAGGAGAAAGGTCTTTCAGGTAGACTACGAAGAGGCCTTAAGCTTAGCGGATGAGGTGTTTATAAAAAAGTCACCTCTTCTTGAAAAGGTGCCCCCAGAAGAAAGGCTTGATTTAGAAAGGCTGATTCAAGGTATAAGAAGAAGAGGTAAAAAGGCGAACCTTTTAGAAAATGGTTTTCTCCCCTTAATTCAAACTGGGGAAAAAACTCTCATCGTTTTCATGTCCAGTCAGTTCATGTGGGAAGAAATTCACAATCTTTTAGGCATGCTCAAAAGTTATGCTTAAACTATAGGTGTGAAAGAAGGAGATTTTCTCTTCAAACTGGAGGGTTTTTCCGCATACCCATATCCTTTAGCCATAACCTCTTTGACAGCTGAGGGGCATATTATCCTTGGGGTAAATCAAGCCTTTCTTACCACCTTTAGGCTTAAGAGCGAGCCCGTAGGACAGCCTTTGGAAAAAGTTTTAGGCTATTTTTCCTTTTCCCCTGGGTTAAGCCTTTTCCCCTATGAAGGAGCCTTTTACTATTCCATAACTCTGAGTTTGGATGAAGGAGGGCATCTTCATATTCTGATTCGCGATAGAGACCTTTTTAAGTTCCATCAGTGGTATCATACGGATAGGCTTATGAGCCTTGGGAAGCTTGCTGGTGAAATTTCTCACGAATTGAAAAACCCCCTTTCAGGGATCCTCCTTTATGCAGAGATGTTAAAGGATGAGATACCAAGCGGTAGCAAAGCCAGAGAGTTTGTGGATAAGATTATAGACCTTGCCAGGCGTTGTCGGATAATCTCTAAAACCCTTCTTGATTTTGGAAAGCCTGACGCTGAAAAGAAGGAATGGATTGACCTTAACCAGGTGATACTAAAGGTTTACAATTTTTTGGTAGATTATCAAATCTTCCGAGAGGTCGAGTTTGAGATGAAGCTTGAACCAAAGCTCCCTCCTTTTTACGCAAGCCAAACCCAGATGGAACAGGTGATGCTTAACCTTTTTATCAACGCTGCGGAAGCCATGAAAGGAAAAGGGAAGATATATGTTGAGACTAAGGCAAGACCTGATAGAATAATCATCGTGGTTGAAGATACAGGACCTGGTATACCAGCTGAAGTTTTGCCTTACATCTTTGACCCCTTCTTTACCACCAAGGAAGGCAAGGAGGGGGCTGGGCTTGGTTTAGCCATCTGCGCTAACATCATCAAGCACCACGGCGGCACCATAACCGCTCATAACGCCCCAAAAGGAGGGGCAGGCTTTCAGATAAGATTACCATTACCAACGAGGGAGGCCTTGAGAAGCGATGTCTTTTAAAGCTAAGGTGTTAGTGGTTGATGATGAGCTTCCTATAAGGGAAAGCTTAAGTCATACCTTTCAGAAGGAGGGCTATTTAGTTGATGTAGCGGGCTCTGCTACCGAAGCAAGGAAGCTTTACTCTCAATACGAGTATGATGCCGTCTTCTTAGACCTTAAGCTCCCTGATGGAAGCGGTTTGGACCTTTTGCAAGAGTTCTTAGACCAGAGCCTTGATACCCAGTTTATCGTCATCTCAGCTTACGGCAACATCGAGACTGCGGTAAAGGCTTTGAAGACAGGCGCCTTTGACTTCTTGGAAAAGCCCTTTGACCTTTTCACCGCAAAGCACACCCTCGAGCAAGCCTTAGAAAAGAAAAAACTCCTTTTAGAAAACCTTTACTTGAAGCTTAGCCTAACAGAAAGGGATGAAAGGATCCCTTTAATCGGAAAGAGCCAGGCGATAAAACAGATTTTAGAAAAGGTTAGAATGATCGCTCAAACGGACACCACGGTTTTGATCACGGGAGAATCCGGAACTGGTAAAGGGCTTCTTGCCAAGAAGCTCCATGAGCTTGATACCATCTACAAAGGTCCTTTTGTTTGCGTGGATTGTAGCTGCATCGTCCCCACCCTTTTTGAAAGCGAGCTCTTTGGTCATGTGAAGGGAGCTTTTACTGGAGCCTTTACCTCAAAGGTGGGGAAGATAGAGCTTGCTCAAGGGGGAACGCTTTTCCTTGATGAGATAGGGAACATCCCCTTAGACCTTCAGGCAAAGCTTCTAAAAGTCGTTGAAGAGAAGGAATTTTCTCCTGTTGGAAGCCTAAAGATCGTTAAAGCCAAGGTGAGGATAGTTGCGGCAACGAACAAGGATTTAAAGAAGGAGGTCAAAAAAGGAACCTTTAGGGAAGACCTCTTCTATCGACTCAATGTGGTGCATCTTCATCTACCCCCGCTCAGGGAGAGGAAAGAGGATATACCCCTTCTTGCCCAGTATTTTCTTAATTACTTTAGCAAGAAGCATCAAAAACCGATCAAAGGCTTTGCCCCAAGGGTTATGGAGCTATTCTTTAGCTACGATTGGCCTGGTAATGTCCGGGAGCTAAAACATCTCGTTGAAAGGCTTGTGATCTTTAGCAAAGATAGGGAGATTACCGAGAAGGACCTTTATTTTGCTGGGTTTGAGCTAAGCAAAAGGGATGAGACCATGGAGGAAATTCCTGTTCCCATCCCCCTCCTCAAAGATAAAGCCAAAATCTTACCTCTTGAAGAGGTAGAAAGGATCTACATCCTTAAAGTGTTAGACCTCCTCAAGTGGAATAAAAGTCTAACGGCTCAAGTTTTAGGCATTGACAGGAAGACTTTGAGGGATAAACTGAAAAAATGGAAATTTTCTTAAAGGTTTTTTTTTAAATGAAAGTTCTTCTAATCTATCCTCGGTATCCAGACACCTTCTGGAGTTTTAGGCATGCCCTTAAGTTTCTAAGCAAAGCTGCAACCCATCCTCCCCTTGGTCTACTTACCATAGCAAGCCTTCTTCCCCAAGATTGGGAGCTAAAGCTCGTTGACCTAAACGTTTCCCCTTTGCAGGATGAGGATTTAGCCTGGGCTGACCTTGTGCTTGTCAGCGCCATGGCTGTTCAAAGAGAATCCGCAGAAGAGGTAATCAAGAGGGCTAAAGGGTTTTCCAAGAAGGTTGTGGCGGGCGGTCCTCTCTTTACTGTTTTCTACCAGGATTTTAGGGAAGATGTGGACCACTTTGTGTTAAACGAAGGGGAGATAACTTTGCCTCAATTTCTTTCAGACCTTGCCCAAGGCAACCCCAAGAAGCTTTATACCACCCAGGAGAAGGCAGACCTTAAAAAAAGCCCTATCCCAAGGTATGACCTGATAGACTTTAAAAGCTATACTTCTATGTGCATTCAGTTTTCCCGAGGGTGCCCTTTTAACTGTGAGTTCTGCGATGTCACCAATCTTTTTGGGCATGCCGTGCGAACTAAGTCCAAAGAACAGATCCTAAACGAGCTTGAAAACCTCTATCAGCTCGGCTGGAGGGGCTCAGTCTTTTTCGTCGACGACAACTTCATCGGTCCAAAGAGGATAACAAAGGAGGAGATACTCCCCGCTATTATTGAATGGCAAAAAAAGATGAACCATCCTTTTTATTTTTACACTCAAGTGTCCATCAATTTGGCTGATGACGATGAGCTTATAAGGCTTATGACCGAAGCTGGTTTTACCTCAGTCTTTATCGGGATCGAGACGCCTAATGAAGATAGTTTAAAGGAGGCAAACAAGCGTCAGAACATTAACCGGGACCTCGTTTCCTCTATTAGAAAGGTTCAAAAGTCTGGTCTTGAGGTAATGGGGGGCTTTATCCTTGGCTTTGACAACGACCCACCCACCATCTTTGACACTCTGGTTCGGTTCATCGAGGATACACGGATCATCATCGCCATGGCTGGCGTTCTCAACGCTCCCCCGGGAACAAGGCTTTACCATAGGCTCCTTGAGGAGGGAAGGATCCTTGCCCGGTTCATTGGCAACAACACCGACATTTCTACAAACATCGTTCCCAAGATGGGTTTTGAAACCCTAATCGAAGGCTACAAAAAGGTAATACGGGAGCTCTATTCGGTAAAGAATTACTATAGGAGGGTTTCAACTTTCCTCGACGATTATTCTCCCAAGGCAAAGTTTAGCTTATCTTTGTCTTATTTGAAGTATAATTACGGATATCTATTGAGTATTCCTAAGATACTTTTTCATTTCGGGCTTAAGGAAAAAGGAAGAACCGACTTTTGGAAGCTACTTTGGAAGACCATCTCTAAAAAACCAAAAGCCTTCTCTACCATCCTTGCTCAGGTGGTAAGCGGATACCATTTTAGACAGATCTTCAAGGAAGCCTTTTAGATTAATGTTAAATTTTTCACTAAACATCTGAAGAACGAGGGCGTAATGTTTAAATTGGTATTATCAATATTAAAGAGGAGTGCCTATGGAAATACTCATCAATCGTGCCATTCTAGGAGATGGTTTGAAGGACCTTTTAGACTATAGCGAGGTTGATGTCCTTATTGCTGGGGCAGGACCATCGGGGCTCACCGCCGCTAAATATTTAGCTGAGAAAGGTTTTAAGGTTGTAGTCTATGAAAGGAGGCTCTCCTTTGGGGGTGGAATAGGCGGAGGTGGAAACCTCATCCCCAAGATCGCCGTCCAGAAGGAGGTTCAGCCTATCCTTGATGACTTTGGCATCCGCTATAAAAAATACAACGACGAGGTCTTTACGCTTGACCCAGCAGAGCTCATTGCTAAGCTCTCCGCCAAGGCTCTTGATGCTGGGGCTAAGATCATCCTTGGGGCAAACGTAGACGATGTTATCGTTCGGGACAATCCTCCAAGGGTTGTTGGGGTCCTCTGGCATTGGACAGCCATTCAACTCTCCGGTCTTCATGTAGACCCAATCTACACGGCAAGCAAAGCTCTGGTTGACGCTACAGGGCATGATGCGGAGATCATCGCCGTTGCCGCAAGGAAAAACCCTGAGCTTGGCATTGACTTTGTGGGCGAAAAGTCTAATTGGACTGAGGTTGCAGAAAGGCTTGTGGTTGAGCATACGGGGAAGGTGGCCGAAGGTTTGTATGTAGCCGGGATCGCCGTTTGTGCAGTCTATGGTCTCCCTCGAATGGGTCCAATCTTTGGTGGGATGCTTATGAGCGGAAAAAGGCTTGCTGAAATCATAGAGAGGGATTTAAAGAATGCCGCAGGAGCTAAAAAGGGAAAGAAAAAGGCTCGTTAAGTGTTCCTGGTGCGGGAAAACCATTACCTCAGAGCCAATATCTGTTTAAACCTGTTGTGTAAACAAGCCTTGGTATTTTTGGAGTGAAGCCTGCTACAAAGGCTTTACCCAAAATTGGACAGCAAATCAGGACGCCTTAAAAAAGGGAAAAAGCATTCTAAGAAAGGGAAGCTTTTAAAGCCCTAAGAAGTTCCTCCACTTCAAAGGGTTTTACTAAAACCTCTTTAAATCCTTCCTGCTTAGCTAAGACCACCGTTTCAGCTTGTCCGTAGCCTGTGGCCAAGATGGCTTTAACTTCGGGGTGGACCTTTTTAAGCTCCCTTAGAACCTCAATGCCGTTCCATTTTCCGGGCACCGTATAATCAAGGATTGCTATATCAAAGGGACCCTGTTCTTGATAGATTTTAACCGCCTCTTCTCCGTTTTCGCAGGCAATTACCTCATAACCAAGCTCTGAAAGAAGCTCAGCTAAGGACTCCCTAACTTCTGCTTCATCATCCATAAGGAGGACCCTCTTAGTTTCCCCAAGGTCTTCTTCCTTCTCTTGGGAGATAACGCTTTTTTCTTCTAAGTGCACCTCTTCAGGAGAGAGAGCATGAAGATAAATCTTAACAGCGGTTCCCTTTCCCTTTTCAGATCCTATCTCCATCCTTCCTCCATGGGCTTCAACGATCCTCTTTGCCGAAAAGAGACCAAGCCCTGAACCGCCAGGCTTTGTTGTGGTAAAGGGTTGAAAGAGCCTGTTTTTGACCTCCTCAGGAATTCCAGGACCGGTATCTCTTATTTCTATCAAAACCTCTTCGTCTATAGCTTTAGTGGAAACATAGAGCGTCCCTCTATCTTGCATAGCCTGCCTTGCATTGAGTATGATGTTAGTTAAGGCAATGGAGAGGTAGCTTTTGTCTACCTTGGCAAACACCGCTTTTGGGTCAAAATGATAAACGGGGATTATTCCGCTTCCTGAAAGTATTAGCTCAGTAAGCTCCTTAAGAAATTCAGGTAATTTTTCAGCCTTTGGGTTTAAGACAAGACTCTTCCCTAAAACAAGGAGCTCTTGGGTTAAGGTTTTAGCTCGGAAACAAACGGATTTTATTCTTTCAAGGTAAGCTCTCTTTTCATCCTCTGGAAGGTCTTTTTTTCTAAGCAAAAGTTCTATGTTTGTAGCTATGGCTGAAAGAAAGTTATTTAAGTCATGGGCAAGTCCGCTGGAGAGGACTCTCAGGGTTTCAAGTTGAGTTGTCCTTAGGGATTCCTCAAAAAGCTTCTTTTGAGCGGTTACATCCTCAATGACAACAAGCTTCAAAGTTTTATCTAAGGGTATGAGCTTAACACGGAGGAATAGCTCCCTTCCGTCTTCTCTATGGAAAGTGGTTTCAAATTCCGCATGACCTTCAAGCTTTAACCTTTCGCAGAGGGCTTTATTTTGGTTTTCCCCAATTTCTATGATTTTACAGAGGTCTTCTCCTTTTAAGATCTTAACACCCAAACTCTTTGATACAAAGTCGTTTACTTCAATTATCTTACCTTCTTTATCAACTATGCATAGCCCAAGGTCTATGTTATGGAATACAGTTAAAAACTTTTGGCTTTCCCTTTTTAGTTCCTCTAAAGCGTTCACTAAGTTTACGGTCTTTTCCTCCACCTGTAGCTCAAGGGTTTGGTTTAGCTCTTGAAGCTCTGTTAAAAGTCTCTTTCGGTCTTGGTTTAACCTATAAAGCTTAATAAGAAGGAAACTTAGGATGCTGATTATTGCTAAGCTTATTGTGGTAATGATTAAGGCAATGGTGATCTGCTTTTTCTTGATCTCAGATTTTAAATAGGCAAATGGTCCTTTAAATAGGATTTTTTGAATATTTAGCACCAAATAAGGGTCTTTTGGAAGGGATAGCATTAACTCAGTGTTGGGGATCTTTTCATTTTTTAAAATAAAAGGGTATAAATTTTGTAAAAGAGTAAAAATTAAAGAGGGATTGTTTGTATGAGAGTAAGCAATACACCAATCAGGAATAAGGTCTGAGCTAACAAGGTAGGGAAAGTTTGGGTAGGTCTTTTGATTTAGGATTTTTATCTGAGAGAGGTTAAGCATTCCTTTTTTACTCAGATGTTCAAGAACACCCGTCCTAACTGCCCCTACATCTACCTTACCTGAAAGCACAGCCTCAACAACTTTCCCCCAGTTACCGAGATAGACAAACTTTACCTTTTCTTCAAGGATATTAAGCTTGTATAGCTCGTACTGAAGAAGCAGAGTGCAGCCTGCAAACTCCCCAACACAACCGACCCTTTTATCCTTTAGGTCAGAAAGAATATTTATTGATGAACCCCTTTTAGTAAAGAAGACCGCTCCTTGGTAGCCATTCCATCCAAATTTAGGATTAAAGATGTTAAAAAGGGGATAGAGTGACAGATCCTTCTTAACTAGAATTTCCTTTAAAAAAGTGAATGTAGGTGGGTTAATGATTAAAACATCGTTTGAACGAAGATGTAGTTTAAATATTTCTTCCTCGGATAGGTATTGGCATTGAAACTGAAATTCCTTCTGCACGGAGTTTAAGTAATTTGCCAAACCTTCGCACTTGATGAGCAGCTCATCGTTGATTAAAGCTTTTTGGGTGATCAGCCTTGCCTGTTCGGCTGCAAAACTTGAGCTTAAAGGGATAAAAAGAAAAAGGAAAAGAAGGAAATTAATAGCCCGATTGATCAACATGCTTTTATATTATAAGTTTAAGTGCAGAATAAATCAAATATAACATCCCCTACTTTGTCCTGCCGAGCGAAGCGAGGCATCCCTTACTTCGTTAGGGACGGTGTATCCATCCCAAGGAGATTCCTCTCAGCGTTCGGAAAGACAAAAAAGAAGCGGAGCCGTCCCATCAGTCAATTATTTGACAAAAGGTCAAAGTTTAGAGATTTATTCGACACACAAGAGGAAACTTTTTCCAGAAAAAGAGGA
>QGLW01000386.1_pt1 | contig 10693 bp, 9 predicted proteins | sample 1725341 | NCBI WGS metagenome assembly QGLW01 (sample SAMN05439265, study PRJNA331180) | Hot springs metagenome, whole genome shotgun sequencing project. | isolation source: microbial mat of Apron and Channel Facies of Mammoth Hot Springs | place: USA: Wyoming, Yellowstone National Park | collected... | reverse complement strand
TTAAAAGAATAATCAAAAAATCTATCAGTAAAGCCATCAAAAATTTCTCTGTCAATCTCTATATAGTTATCTCCAATTTTTAAAAGATTTTCGTCTTTTGAAAACAGTTTTTTGTCTTTAACATAGTAAAGATGGCTGTTAATTCTTAAAAATCCTACTATACCTGCATTATAAAGCCAATCATTAAGATATATTCGCTCCATGTTAGCCCCCAATTATATTAATCATTCCAAACCCTTGACCTGTTCTATTTCCAAGTCCAATTTGATAAATTATCTGTAAATCCTCAGGATGACCTTTTAATTTAAAAATTCCGCTGTTTCCTGTGATATACATGATTGATTTTCCTGTTTTTTCTCTAAAATCTCTTAATGTGTGCTTAATTACTTCTTTTTTCATCTTTATAGGATAAAATTCAAGCGGCTGTTTTAAGTCTCTGTTGTCAAGCTTTCTAAAAATTCTTTCCATTACGTTGTTTAGTTCGGTTTGAAAGTTTTCATCGCTAAAAACCACAGGTCTATCATCTTTTGTTTCAACAATAAACGGTGCATTAGTTTTAAATGTAACCTCATCATTGAAAATAATTTTTTCTCTTAGTATTACAGGCTTTCCAACTTGCCAATAGATGTTATCAAGCTTATTAAAGTCAAAAATTTTTATCTTTTTCATACCATTAAAAAGATTTATTAAAAACTTATAATCGTTTGATGAAATATACAAAAATACAGCTCTATCTTGGTAAAAGACTTTATCTTTGATTTTAAACTTTTCATCAAGAGAAATTTCCTCTTCTTTTGGATTAGTCCTATCAAAAGCAAGATTAAAGGTATAAGCCTTTGGCATTCTTACGCTATACATACTTTCTTTATAATCTTTGTCTGCTTGCGCCAAAGCTTCTTTTATGAATGCTAAAACCCTCTGCCTGAAAATAACTGGAACTTTTTCTGTAGTTATAGGAATTTTTACCCTCATCAATTTATAACTCCTTTTTATTTTTCTATTTATTATAAACTTGCTATTTAAAGATTTCTGACAAAAATGCTGCATAAAACTCATTAGAAAGAAAATGTAAAACTACAGCTAAAGAAAAAGATTTTGTTTTTTGATATACAAAGCCATAAAATAACGATGGAAAAAATGTTAAAATCGAGTGTAAGTCTTGGTAGATGATTATATGGGGAATGGTAAAAAGTATAGAAGTTAAGAGATTGGAAAAGTAATTTAACAAATAAACTCTAAAGAAAAGCTCTTCTGAAAAAGCTACAAATAGATTGTTTAATGCTTGAAGTGGTTCATGTATAAACAAAAATGGTAGTATAAAAATTATTGACAAATCATAATTTCTTGAATAAGAAAAAACAGATTTGAAATCAATAAAAAGAATTGGAGAAAGTAAAATAACATATATAAGGTATGGAAGATTGATAATTTTATAAATTATTGTGCTTATGATTAAAGCTATGTATAAAGAAATGGGAAGTAATTTATTATTCATCAAAGGTAACAAATTTTGCTGTTTTATAATATTATATGATATATCTTTGAAGGAGTGAGAAATTAAAAAGATTTTTAAAGATCTTAGCTGCGGATGTTAAAAGTAAGAAAATGAGAGGTTGATGGATGTTTGGGGGGCAATTCATGAACTGCCCTTACTTAAGAAGACTATTTAATCTGTTATCCATCGCTCTTTTCGAAAGTGTTCCAAAAATCCACATCTTCATTCTGAGCGAAGCGAANNNNCTTACGTCCTTAGGATGACAAAAAGGTAAACTTGCAAAAATTTTGGAACACTATCAGATTTCAATTTCTCACATTACGTTTGTTTCTTCTGCATTATTTAATTGTATTTCCTTAGGTGCGATAAAGAATGCAACCGTGAGGAGTATATTACCTATAAATATCCCTAAAAGTCCAATTAATATAATAGATAACACAGTTCCCCAGAAAATAAACTTTCCAGACATATCAAAAAGGTTTTGGTTTAAAGTAATTGATAATTCTGTTAAAGCTTTTTTAAGATTAATAACTGCAAATATACCCAATCCATAAGCCAATAAAGCACCAACTACAGCTAAAAATGTACTACCCTCTCCGAAAATTGCAGCTATCACAAAGAAAATAAGCAAAATTTCTGCAACGAGGAGAAATATACCCCATCTTAATCCATATTGAAATATAGACGGTTTATTTAGAATTTGTGAATACTGATAAAAAGCAACCAAAATAAGAATTAAACCGGCTATGGATAAAATGTTAAACAAAAATCCTATTACCAAAAAAATACCACCAATACCACCAAGCATGTTTGGCGTGCTTATGTCGATTTTCCGTGAATTCATCCTAATCCCCCCCTTGGTTTTTTTAATTTTACCTCATTTTAATGCTAAAGTCTTAAGAAATAGCAAAGCATCATCTTTTGATATTTCTATTGTTTTTATTTCTGGTAATTTGGTAGACCCTGGAGGTAGCCGTTTTTGATCTAAATATTCTATTTGTCTATCTCTTTCTAAAGCTAAAAGTGTTAATATTGCTGTTACTAAGCTTGTTCCACCAGAAATGTAAATCGAAATCTCTTTATCTTCATATTTTTTTATTTCGATATTTATTTTAGTTATCTGTTCTTTTATACTTTCTTCGTCATTAAAATCGCATTGATAAGGGTGAATTTTAATTTTATCATATATTCCCAGGCTATCCAAAATCTTGTCTAAATACTTTAAACCATTTCTTTTTTCTTTATTTTCTACGGTTTCAGGACTGTGCAAAACGTGAATCTCTTTTAAAATATCCTTATGGAATTCTAAAAGTTCAAATATAGGCTCGTAGTTTCCTGGCAAATCACTGATAAATTTTTTATATTTTTCCTTATCTGTAAATCCTTTGGGTTCCGACAGACCAAAAATCAATACAGGCTTTGATTTTCTACCTTTTGATGGTTTAGTTTGTAATTGTTTATCAAAGAAATAGACAAAAACAAAGCCAACAGAAAACATGTTAAAAAACGTAGTAATTGCCAATCCTGCATTCTTTATTAAATTTTCATTAGCTATCATATTCTTTATATATTCTGCCAATAAGCTTGATAAAACAAACTCAGACAAAAAACCTATAAGACCAATCAGTCCGCCAACTTCTCCAATTAGCAGATATCTTAAAACGCCGGAAAATTCTTTAGCTGTTCTTTTATAAAAGTATTGATGGTACAATAAAAGTAAAATAGAAGAAATCACTAAAGATGAAATTGCCAAAAGACCGAAAGGAATTAATGGATCGTTTTTTAAACTTTCAGCAATAACAAACGGAACATAACTTAAAAATACGATTATTATAAATCCTATCAGACTTGCAGAATATTTGTACTTTTTAAACCGCTTACTCATCTAACGATCCGTAACCTATGCCGGTTTTTGCTCCAATACCAATATAGTTAAACGCTTCTATTAAATCTTGTTTTAAATCTGTTTCAAATGCTTCTTTATAAACCTGGCTGTTTTTAAAATAGAAGTTAAATTTTTCTTCCTTTGCTACTGTCAAGAATTTTATTGGAACTGGATATTGGTTATCAGTTGGTGACTCTTTTTCATTGTAATATTTTGGATAATGTGGGTTCATGATATCTTCTTCTAATTTTGGAAATTTTTTTGGTATAGCATCGAGAATGATTAAATCTCCTTTGTATTGCTGATTTCCAAAAACTCTTACAAACGTTCCTATCTCTTTATCTTCTCTATTTCCGCTTTCAATCTTTTTCTCAAGGTCTGAATACTTTTCAAAATCAAAATCTAATTTTTCTAAAATCTTATAAGCCCTTAAAACACCTTTAATTGCGCTTGATGGAATGTAAGGAAAACCATAAATAAAATGCAATTTAATAGAAACTTCCAAAGCAGAACCACCACCAAGTCCAACTATCAATCTTGATTTTGTAGTAAGTGTAAAGCTTTTATCTGCTATCTGTCTTTGCCTTTCATTTAGTTTATTTATATAATCATTAGCTTCTTGGAAACTGTTTGACTTAAATTCATAAACCTTTTCTTTAGCTTTAGATATATCAAGCATCCTTTTGTTTTGCAAACTATAAAACGGGATATACTTTTCCAAAATTAGTTTTAGGTTCGATGCACTTTTTAATGAAAGTTTTATATCATTTCCTTTTGGAATAACTAATATTGCATCTTGCCCTGGATTATGTTTATCTTTGTTCATTTTCGCCTCCAGACTCTAACATAGCATCAGAAAATCTTCTTAACCAATTCACAAGCCTTAAAGTTTCCTCTGTATAGTACATATACTGCTCAACGGTTGCATCAAGAACGAGTTTTTTCATTATTTCTTCAATTCTAACTTTCACATTATCTCTTTTAAAACCTGGTTCTTCCTGTCTAAACAACCAATTTGAGATTATTACTATAACTTCAAGATGATGGTCTTTTCCTTTTGCAAATAGGAAAGCTAAAGTATTTCCAAGTCCGTTTGTTAAAATAAGTGTGCCAAGTTTAGATATTAAAGAACTTGCCTCTTTTTCAAAAGGTTTACCTTTTATCTTAGAAACACCTTTTATCTCAGAAACACATTTAAAAGCATAATTACTTCTCTCTTGTTCTAATGTTTTCATCTCTTACGCCTCCACTACTATTTTTGTAAATCCTCTTCCAAGTGTTTCATCTCCTCCAAATTGAAGGGTTTGATTGTTTATTTTTCCTATTACTTTATTTAGCTGTTCTTTATGTTCTTCTTTTTTTCTTGCACCTATGCAACCATAGAATACTGTTTCTGCAGGCAGCAACTCCTCATACCATAGCCCACCATTCTGAACTGTTCCTTTCTCTTGGTCGATTTTAATTCTTGCGTTTACTTCTGTATAGTTTTTAACAAAAAATTTAAATACATCATCGCTTACTACTACTATTTTGTTTTCATCTATTTCACATTTTGTAATTTCTTTGAGTTTTTTTAGATTTTCGTTTATTGTGGCGTTAAATGTAAATTCTTCTAAAACAAGATTGTTATTATTCATCAGGACTTTATTTGAAGACACTACCGCATTGTCTTTTTCTACTTTTGGAATTTCGACGTTTATTTCTGTATCTCTTTTGAATCTCTCAAGAACGTAAGGAGAGGTTATCCATACAAAAACGCCTTTTAGAGATTTTACTGGGAATAAAAGAATTTTTCCATCTGTAAATATGACTTTTCCTTCTTCATCTCCTTTTCCAAAAATATCTTCTTGTTCTTGCTCGTTAAATGAAGCTCTTATAACACCTTTAATTGCCGATGATGGCATCACCGGAAAATCTGTGTGTACTTCTCTTTGAATTGGTAAGTCTATTAAACTTAACGTCGTTCCACTGCCTATGTGCATTGGTGTTAAAACATGATAGAAAACTTTTTTCATTATCCTTGACCTCCTTTATTTAAATTTAAAGCTCCTATTATGCTTAATCCAAATCCTGTTGGATTTTTGGTATCAAAGTATGGATATTCAAGCTCATAATAAGCTGCCTTTAGATAGTATTTATCAAATATTTCATCTATTTTGCTTTGGTCTTCTACTTTGTAGTAAACGACCGAACCTTCGGGAATTAGTCTAAATATTCTGGTTGGAAATCCTGTTTTGTCGTTTGGTAATTTTATCCAACTGCTGTAAATAAATGGTTTACCTAAAACCTTAGCTATGATTTTTGCTCCTTCTATTTCTAATACCTTGTTCGTAGGTGATAGTAATATTAACTTAAAAAATCCTGTCTTTCTGACCATGTTTTTTATATTTTCCTTTTCTTTTAAAAGACTTTCTGTTAAATCCCTGTCTTTTTTAATTATGACCGATAGCCTACTTTCTCCGCCAATGATTACAGTATCGATATTCAAATCTTCAGATGGTTTTACATAAAAATAAACATCATCTTCAAATCTGTTAAATGTTTGAGTAAATAAGTACCCTTCCTTTGTGGTTCTCGTGCTTCTATCTATTGCTATACCTGTTCTTAATTCTTTATATGGTCTTAAAAGCTCTGTATTAACCGATATCTCCTCGTCTTTTAAGTATTTTATATACTCCTCATCTTTTAAATAGCCGTTTAAATCCTCCATCTTCTCGCTGGTTTGATAATCTAAAAAGTATTCTAACTCTTCTTCTGTAATTACATTGTTAAGCTTTCTAACAACCGGTTTGATTACTCTGTTATTTGCGACTTTTATATCTATTGGTGCTTTAAAGTATAGATTTTCTCCTTTTGCAAGGGATATAAACTCTAAGTTTAGTTTTTTGTCTGCGGCTTTGTTTAGTCCGCTGATAACCGGAATTGGATTTATAAAAAAGCCCGACTCTCTAAAAACTCTTTCTGTTGCGTTAAAAGGCTTTCCATCTCCAAAGGTTAATACATCAAATGGTTTAATTCCTATCATACTACACCCCACTTGCTATAAATTTAGCTACTTTTAAAGTGTTGATTATTTTTTCCGGCTCTTTGAAATTAAAAAGCTTTTTAGTATCTAACATAAACTCTGTAAACTTATCTTTTCTCTTATAAGGCTTCTTCTCAATTAGATATTTTATTAGCTCTTCAACAGGTCTTTCGTCTTCTGTTTTTGGTAGGTATGGAAGTAAAAGCTCTTGTAGTTGATAGATAAAACCAAACGGAAAATCTTCATCGGATAGAAAGCTAATTAGCTCTTCAAATAATTGTAAATGATCGTTTTTTACTGGTACTTCTGCTGATGAGAATGAATGTTTAATGTATTTTATGTATACTACATCCTTTCCATCAACTTTTTTAGCTTTGCTTTCTGCAGACCTTGCTTCTTGTAATACATAGCTAAGAGGTATTTTATAATGGGATATTACTAAACCTGCACTTGCTGTAAAGTTATATCCTGTATCTTTCATATAATCTTTAAATTTTTCTACTATTTCTTTGTATCCTTCCAAAGCCGTTTCTAACGGGAACAATGCTAAGACATCATCACCACCTGAGTATATAAGCATTCCAAAGTTTTTTTCTACTATTTTTTTAGCTATTTTACTAAATTGTGAAAGTCTTTTAGTTATATCTTCGATCTTATTTTCTTTAAATGCTTTTGATATTTTTTCTCCCATTGAGTCTCCATCCATTACAACGATGGCATAATAGACTGGTGGTTTTTTGTCAATTTTTTCGTATAATTTTTTTAAAGATTCAATCAAAGTTTGGTCTTCTTTGTTATTTTCCAATACCTCTATGTATATGTTTTGTTTGTCGTCGTTAAACAGATCTATTTTCCCATACCTTTTAAAGATTTCTTGAATTTTATTTCCATGCTCTGCAAGATATTTTTTTAAAGCCACATCAACAACGGATTTTTTATGTTCTCCATGATAATGTCTCTTTGCATAACAAAATGCGCAGAGTCTATCATCTTCATTTTTTTCTGTGATTGAGTTTTTAAAGTTATTTTTTGTTGCTCCAAGTATTACTCTTTTTCCGCATACATCACAAAGATAAGCTCCTCTTATAAGCTCTGGATTAATTTGATATGCTTTTTCCATAAAATCTTGGTAGTTTTCAAAAGCTGAATACTGGTTCTTTTGTTTTTGAATAAGATTAAATCCTTCGATAAATTTATCATCAGGCTCTATTGATGATTTTGCATTAGCTACTGCAATATCTACATCATTTTTTGCTTTTACAATATCGTTATCTTTAATCTCGCTAATAGCCCAAACTATATTGATGGCATTTTTAATTTGATATCTGATTAAATTTTCGTATGTACTGAATTCTCTATCCGGGATTCTGTGTTTAACTGTATCTACAAGAGTATTTAATTTTTTAAACATTTCTTCTTTCATACGCTTTACTTTTTCAATTACTTGTTCTCTCTCTCCTTCTATTGTAAGATATGCTACGTTTGTTATGTTTAGGCTATCTTCTTTTACAACATCAGCTGTTGGAATTATAAACTCTACCTTTTTCTCATTGTTATCATTTTCAAGTATTTTTAATCCTGATTTCATAATCATTGGAATAAGTTTACTACCACCTGTCAAATCTTTAAGCTTTCTTGACCTTACAATTGTATCTTGTATAGATGGAATGGTTATTTTTACTAAATACTTAGCCATCTTTTAGCCCTCTCTTATTTTTTAAAAGTTTTTTCTGCTAGTTCTTTAGCTTTTTCTATTGCATTTTTCCAATTATTATATTCAAATTTTTTATTCTTGTAATAAAAGCCAATAACAAATAATCTGTAATTTTGACCAAATTTTAAAATTGAAAAATTTACAAAAGATGCTTGTCTTGGACGTGCTTCTCCAAGAATAAAATCTAACTTTTTTCTTTTTATTTCATGGATTACTTCGTTGTAAAGATTTTTTAAAGCTTTTTCAAAATTTTGTTCAATTGGTGTATATTCATCTTTTAGAGGTATGCTATAAACTGTAAAATTTCTATCATCGCTATCTTCTCTTTTAGAAAAGCAAGCAAATAAAGGGTTGTCTGTTTCTTTATATCCTTTATCTAAAAAGAATTTGTCAATTTTTCCTACTTCATCTGGTAATTTAAATTGTTCTATCTGCATGTTTCCAAGTAGTCTATTTCTTCTATGTCCTACTCCAAGAAGAAAAGCAATGTTTAACAGTGCTTTATAGAATTCTACCGGATATTTGTAAGAAATGATTTTTAAGTTAAAAGTTTGGTTTGGCAATATGCCAGATTTAGAAAAATTGCTTTTATGTGGGAGTAGCCTGATTTCTTCAGTTTTTAGATTCTTTGGAATGTCAACAATCAATCTAAACTTTCCTTTTCCTTCTGTATTACCAAAAACTTCGCTTTCTAATTTGTATAAATCTTCAACTCCTTTGTTATCATGCTCTACATACTTACCGGCTACCAATCTAAAAGCCTGTCTCATTGCAGATTTTATTTCTGTTGGTCTTATAAAAATAGAGTCTAATTTTTTACTATTTGCTCCGCCCATGATGGTTGGAGTTATGATTTCTACTTCAAAAATAGCTTCTTCCATCTTTAACCTCTCTCTTTTAATTTTTATTAAAATGGACTTCTTAAAATCTCTTCATTTAACTTTATTGGAACTTCAACGTATTCATCTCTGTTATAGTGAAAGACTTTTATCGGTAAAAAGTAGCCAAGAGCCATACCAAGAGCAAGCACTATCGCAACAGGTGCCGAAAATACCATATAGTTTTCTTTTTGCTTATTATCATCTATTGCTGTGTAAATCTCAGAAACGATACTACTCCAATCTCCAATCTCTAAATTACCCTGATGCTCTTTACTTTGTATTATCAACTTCCCTTTAGCTCCTAACTTTTCTTTAAGCTCTAATCCTTTTTCTATCGGATTATGACTTGCAAGATAAATAATTATCATCAATGGATCTTGTATATCTTTATTAACAGAAATTTTTTCAAATTCTGACTTTTTCTCTTTTATCTTTCTTGGATTATCTGTTAAGTCTATAACTTTGTGATATTCTTTTTGATAATGATAAATTATGCTTGCCTGTCTGTTTCCAAGGATAACACCAAAATACAACGCCAATGTAGATATTCCGGCTGAGATATTAAGAATTACTTTATTGTGATCTTTTATTACCCCTTCTAATGTCAGAAGTTTGCTTACTTTTTCTCTAAACTCATTTAAAATTTTTATAAGCTCTTCTCTGTTTGAAAAATCTACACTTGGTGTTATTAGATACATGTCTTGGTCTTTCAACTTGTAGAATTTTTTCAGATTTTCTAATTTAAAATACTTAAATCTTCTATCTTTCTTGATTGCATCTTCCATTTGTTTTAAAGATTGTGAAGCTAACTCCGGTTTATTTATATGTATAAATATTACAGGCAAATGCTCTGGGTTAAGCCAAAAGCTTAGCTCTTCTAAGTTCTCTATGTCTTCCGGAGTTATCAAGATTTTTTTTGCTTTTTCAGTTATTTCCCTCTTTTCTTCCAAATGATTAACCGGTATTATAAATCCGTTTGATGAAACTTCTCCTGTAAAAGCAACATTATCTAAAATTTCTTTTTCTTTTGCTATCAAACCTGCTGCAACGGCTAATTGGTAAGATTTTCCGCTAAAAATGTTGTCAAAAATTACAAAAAAGTTTTTATTTGTGGCTTCTTTTATGGTTTCTAACTCTTGACTATTGACAAATGTGTTTAGTGTGAAAGTTTGGTTTGATAAAGGTATTGTTAATGCTTTATTTAATCTTGATTCTTCAGGGTTTTCTATATTGTAGGTAGGGAAATATACTTCCTTAAATGGATTTCTCATTATTTCTATGGCTGTTTGCTGGTCGAGGTTTAGGGTTTTGGTAAGTAGTTCAAAATTTAAGTATTTCTTTTCTGTTAGTAGCAATTTTATTATCTCATATTTTGCTTGTGTGATTTCAATATCTGTATCTTGATTAAGTAGTATAGAGTATAAATCTTCTAACCATTCTTGTTTTATTTTCTTTGCTTCTACCAATGCTTTGATTACTTCAAACCTTCTGTTTTTTATTAGCTGTCTTATATGCATAAATCACCCCTCAACTAAAATATTAATGTGTTTCGCAAGTTCCTCCAAGTCTATTTGTTCTTTCACGGGAATAAATATGCTTGTATCTTTTAAAATGCTGTTAAAAATAGTATCGTTGTCTAAAAGTATTTTTACTTTTTTATTTAAGTATTTCTCATCTGTAATTATTTCTATAA
>QGLW01000330.1_pt2 | contig 10711 bp, 10 predicted proteins | sample 1725341 | NCBI WGS metagenome assembly QGLW01 (sample SAMN05439265, study PRJNA331180) | Hot springs metagenome, whole genome shotgun sequencing project. | isolation source: microbial mat of Apron and Channel Facies of Mammoth Hot Springs | place: USA: Wyoming, Yellowstone National Park | collected... | reverse complement strand
TCACCCCGGAGGTTTACGAGAAGGCCCTGAAGGAGCTTGGGCTTCCCGAGTCCCGGGTCCGGGAGGCTTTGGAGAAGCTCTTCGGCGGACCGCCTAGGCCGTGAGGGCCCTTAGGTCCTTGCCCGTCCTCTCCCCAATGAGGCGGTAGAGCTCCTCCTCGCTCAGGGTGGGGACCCCCAAGGCGCGGGCCTTTTCCAGCTTGCTCCCCGGGTTCTCCCCCACCACCAGGAAGCTGGTCTTGCGGCTCACCGAGTCCGTCACCTTGGCCCCAAGCCGCCTAAGGAGGACCTTCACCTCCTCCCGGGGCCGGGAAAGCTCCCCGGTGATGACGAAGGTGAGCCCCTTCAAGGCCTCGCCCTCCCGCTCCTTGGCCTCCATCTCCACCCCGGCCTCCTTCAGGCGGCGCGCCAGGTCCCGGAACTCCGGGTCCTTTAGGGTATTCAGGATGGCCCGGGCGGTGAGCTCGCCCACCCCCTCCACCTCGAGGAGGTCCTCGAGGCCCGCCTCCAGAAGGCGGTCCATGTGGCCGAAGCGGAGGGCCAGGTTCCGGGCCAGCACCTCCCCCACCCCGGGAAGGCCCAGGGCGTAGAGGAGGCGCTCCAGGCCGCGGCCCTCGCTCTCCTCTATCTGGCGGAGGAGGTTCTCTGCGCTCTTCTCCCCCATGCGCTCCAGGTTCACCAGGTCCTCCTTCCCCAGCCGGTAGAGGTCGGCCACGTCCCGGACCAGGCCCTTTTCCAGAAACTTTTCTATGAGCTTCTCCCCCAGGCCCTGGATGTCCATGGCCTTGCGGGAGGCGTAGTGGCGGATGGCCTCAAAGCGCTTGGCGGGGCAGAGGGGGTTGGGGCAGCGGTGGACCTTCCCCTCCTTGATGAGGGCGTGGCCGCACTCGGGGCAGTTCTCGGGCCAGAGGATGGGCTTCTCCTCCCCGGTGCGGCGCTCTTTCAGGACCCTCAGCACCTCGGGAATCACCCCGCCCGCCTTGTGGACCAGCACCCAGTCGCCGATGCGCACGTCCAACTCCTCAATGAAGCTCTCGTTGTGGAGGGTAACCCGGCTCACCTCACTGCCCTCTATGAAGACGGGCTCCAGAACGCCTACGGGGGTGATGCGCCCGGTCCGCCCCACCTGGAAGACCACGGAGAGGAGGCGGGTCTCCTTCTCCTCGGCCGGGAACTTGTAGGCGATGGCGAAACGGGGGGCGCGGGCGGTGTAGCCCAGTTCCCGCCAGAGGGCGAGGTCGTCCAGCTTGACCACCACCCCGTCGGCCTCAAAGGGAAGCTTCCGCCTCTCCTTGAGCCAGGCCTGGTAGACCTCCTCCACCCCCTCCGCCCCCAGGGCCCGGGTGAAGCCGTGCTCCACGGGAAAGCCCCGCTCCTTTAGCCAGAGGAGAAGGTCGTGCTGGCTTTTTAACCCGGTTTCCTCCAGGCCCAGCCCCAAGGCGTAAAAGGTGGCCCTTAGGCCCCGCCTGGCCGTGACCCTGGGGTCTTTCTGCCGCAAGGACCCGGCGGCGGCGTTCCTGGGGTTTTTGAAGATGCGCTCCCCCGCCTCCTCCAGCTCCTGGTTGAGCCTGAGGAAGGCCTCTATGGGCATGTAGACCTCGCCCCGGACCTCGAGGCGGTCCGGAACGCCCGTGAGGCGGCGGGGAATGGTGCGGAGGGTGAGGAGGTTCTGGGTCACCTCCTCCCCGGTCTCCCCGTCGCCCCGGGTGGCCCCAAAGACGAGGATGCCCTCCTCGTAGTAGAGGTTCACGGAAAGACCGTCCACCTTGTGCTCCACGGTGTAGAGGAAGGGCCCCTTCCGCCCCAGGGCCCGCTCTATCCGCTCCTCAAAAGCCCTCACCTCGTCCAAGGAAAAGGCGTTGTCCAAGGAGTACATACGGGTGGGGTGGCGCACCGGGCGGAAGGTGGACTCCAGAGGCCTCGCCCCCACCTGTTCCGTGGGGGAGTCGGGGCTTTTGAGCTCGGGAAAGCGCTCCTCCAGCTCCTTAAGCTCCCTAAGGAGCCGGTCGTACTCGGCGTCGGAGATCTCGGGGGCGTCCAGGACGTAGTAGAGGTAGTTGTGGTAGCGGATCAGATCCCTGAGTTCGTTGACGCGCCTGCGGGCCTCCTCCAGGGTCATGCCTTGAGTTTACCCGGCCGGGTATAATAGCTCCCGGCGAAGAGCCATCGGAGGTGGAGATGAAACGGGTTTTGACGCTTATCGCGGTGCTGGCCATGGGCCTGAGCCTGGCCCAGGTTCGGGTAGGGATCGCCTTTGATGCCGGCGGCAAGTTTGACCGCTCCTTCAACCAGTCCGCCTGGGAAGGGGCGCAGAAGGCGGCCAAGGACTTCGGGGTCAAGCTCTTTGACTTTGAGCCCGCCGACCCCTCCCAGGTGGGGCAGGGGATCCGCACCTTCGCCGAGGAGGGGTTTGACCTGGTGATCGGCGTGGGCTTTGCCAACGAGCCCGCCATCACCGCCACCGCTAAGGAGTTCCCCAAGGTGAACTTCGCCGTCATTGACGCCTTGCCCGGGGAAGGGAAGCTACCCAACGCCGTGGGCCTGGTCTTCCGCGAGCACGAGGGGAGCTTCCTGGTGGGCTACATCGCCGGCAAGATGAGCCGCACCGGGGTGGTGGGCTTCATCGGCGGCATGGACATCCCCCTCATCCACAAGTTTGAGGCGGGCTTCCGGGCCGGGGCCGAGTACGCCTTCAAGGAGGACAAGATCCAGGGCAAGGTCCTGGTGGGCTACGTGGGCAACACCCCCGCCGCCTGGAACGACCCCGCCAAGGCCAAGGAGATCGCCGCCAGCCAGGTGCGCCAGGGGGCCGACATCATCTACGCCGCTGCTGGCGGCTCGGGCCTGGGCCTCATTGACTACGTGAAGCAGGCCAAGTGCCTCAAGGAGGGGGGCAACGTCAAGTTCGTCCGCAAGGCCGACCCCTACGCCAAGGTGCCCAAGTACGCTGACTACGAGAAGACCTGCGGCAAGGACGGCACCAAGGCCACGCCCCTCTTCTTCATCGGCGTGGACGCCAACCAGAACTACCTGGGGGACACCGACAACAACCCCGCTACCCTGAACCACGGCCTCACCTCCATGATGAAGCGGGTGGACGTGGCCACCTACGAGGTCATCAAGAGCGTGGTGCAGAAGACTTTCAAGGGCGGGGTCAGGGAGTTCGGCCTCGCCAACAACGGGGTGGGCTACGCCCTGGACCAGTACAACAAGGCCCTGATCCCCGCGGGCGTGGTCAGCAAGTTGGAGCTCCTGAAGCAGCAGATCATCAAGGGCCAGATCAAGGTGCCCGAAAGCCGCTAAAGGAACCCCTGGCCGGGGGCCAGAGGCCCCCGGTTTTTGCCTTATACTTCGTCCGTGGCTAAGGCGCTTCTCCTCAAGGACATCACCAAGCGCTTCCCCCTGGTCCTGGCCAACGACCACATCAGCCTGGACCTGGAGTGGGGGGAGGTGTTGGCTTTGGTGGGGGAAAACGGGGCGGGCAAGTCCACCCTGATGAAGATCGTCTACGGCCTCCAGCCGGCGGACGAGGGGGAGATGTGGGTGGACGGGAAGCCCTACAAACCCAGAAGCCCCCAGGATGCCATCCGGGCGGGGATCGGCATGGTGCACCAGCACTTCATGCTGGTGGAGCCCTTCACGGTGCTGGAGAACCTGGTCCTGGGCCTGGAGCCCGGAAGCCCCCTCTTCCTGAACCTGGAGATGGCCCGGGAAAAGGCCCAGAGGCTCATGGAGGAGCTGGGCTTCCAGGTGCCCCTGGACGAGAAGGTAGAGAACCTCCCCGTGGGCCTGCAGCAGCGGGTGGAGATCCTCAAGGCCCTCTACCGGGAGGCCCGGATCCTGATCCTGGACGAGCCCACCGCCGTCCTCACCCCCCAGGAGGCCGAGGAGCTTTTCCGCTTCCTCAGGACCTACGTGGCCAAGGGGAACGCCGTCATCTTCATCAGCCACAAGCTCAAGGAGGTCCTGGAGGTCTCGGATCGCATCACGGTGATCCGGGACGGCAGGGTGGTGGGCACGGTGAGGACCAAGGAGACCACTTTGGAAGCCCTGGCCCGGATGATGGTGGGCCGGGAGGTGGTCCTCAGGGTGGAAAAGGGGCCGGCCAGGCCGAAAGAGGTGGTCCTGGAGGTGGAGGGCCTCGAGGCCCCGCCCCGCCTTAAGGGGGTGAGCTTCAGCGTGCGGGCCGGGGAGATCGTGGGCATCGCCGGCGTGGAAGGCAACGGCCAGACGGAGATGGTGGAAGCCCTCACCGGGCTCCGCCGCTACCGGGGGGTGGCCCGCTACCTGGGCAAGCCCCTTCCCCCCTCGGCCCGGGAGGTGCGGGCGCTTCTGGTGAGCCACATCCCCGAAGACCGCCTGGCCCGGGGCCTGGTCCTGGACTTCTCCGTCAGGGAGAACACCATCCTGGGGGACCAGCACCGCCCTCCCTTCCGGGGCTTCCTGGGCTTCCTGGACGAAGGCGCCATGGAGGCCCACGCCAGGGCCCTGGTGGAGGAGTTTGACGTCCGCCCCCGCTCCACCGAGCTCTCCGCCAGGCGCTTCTCCGGGGGCAACCAGCAGAAGATCGTGGTGGGGCGCGAGCTCCTCAGAGGCCCCAGGCTCCTCATCGCCGCCCAGCCCACCCGGGGCGTAGACGTGGGGGCCATTGAGTTCATCCACAAGGAGCTGGTGGCGGCCCGGGACCGGGGCCTGGCGGTGCTTCTGGTCTCCGCCGACCTCTCCGAGATCCTGGCCCTCTCCGACCGCATCCTGGTCATGTACGGGGGCCGGATCATGGGGGAGCTCACCCCCCAGGAGGCCACGGAGGAGCGCCTGGGCCTCTTGATGGCAGGAATCTCCGCCTAAGTGCCCGCGCTTTGGTTGCGCACCATGGGGTGCCAAGTCGGGGCTGGGGAAGGGTTTTTTGGGGCCCCCACCGCGGCTTTCGCCGCGGTGGGGTACTTTAGTCGCGGAACTCCCCCTGGACCCCGAAGAGGACCCCCCCCTCCCCCGTCCTCAGGCTGTAGCGGACCCTTTCCCCCCGCACGAACCCCTTCTCGTCCCGACTCTCCACCCCGCCAAAGAGGTAGGCGTACCCCTCCTTCTCACGAAGGAGGGCCCTTTGGGCCTTGGTGGTGTGCCCGCCCTGGGTGAGCTCCACGCCCCCCAAAAGCCAAAGCCGGTCCTCGTCCAGGAGGTAGCGGAGGCTTCCCGCCTTGCCCACGAGGGGTTTTTCCCCCGCCCGCGCCACCTCCAGGGGGCCTTCCAGAAGGGCCTCCCCGGTCTCATTCCGGTAGAGGAGGCGGCTTCCCTTGACCCGCACCGCCCCCTGGGCCACCAGGACCTCCCCGGGCCTGGGGTCCACCTGAAGCCTCCCCTCCTCCTCCAGGTACCGGGCCTCCCCGCCGGAGAGGAAGAGGTTCTCCTCCCCGCCCCGCTCCACCACGCCCAAGCTCCCCCGAGCCTCCACCTCCTCGCCCAGGCGCACCTCCACGCCCTTAGGGTCGTAGAGGACGAGGCGCAGGTAGCGCTCCCCCTCCTTCCCCGCCCGCCTTAAGCGCATGAGGTAGGGCAGGCCCTCCCGCTCCCAGTCCGGGTTGTAGGCGGCCTCCACCTCCTCCCCCACCTGCAACCCTTCCTCCACGGCGCTTCCCCCATCTCGGAAGAAGGCCCTCTCCCCCACCTGCACCCGGTCTTCCGAAAGGGCAAGGAGGGTTCCCCGGTAGAGGTCCCCGTAGTCGGCGTAGAAGAGGCTTCCCTCCTCCCCGCTCACCCAGGCCACCACCTTCTTTTCCCTGCGGGTTAGCTCCACCTGGGGCCGAAAGACCTCCTGGGCCAAGGCCAGAGCTACGACCAGGGCGAGAAGGAGGATTCGGCCCACTACTTCTCCCCGAGCTTTTTAAAGTCCTCGAGGGGCAGGCGGAAGGGCTTGCCGTAGACCCGAACCTGGTGCCGGTTCACGTTGTGGAGGAGGGTGGAGCCGGAAAGCCTGAAGCCTTCCTTCTTGTTCTCGCTCACCGCCGGCCTGCCCAGGACGATGGCCTCCCCGGTGGTGTCGTCGTAGTAAAGGCTATCCCCGGTGGTCAATAGGTCCCCGTCCTGGAGCCGCACCCCCCCGGTGGCGACGAGCCTCTTGGGCCCGGTGAGGCTTCTCACCTCCTTGGCCCGGATCACCAGGTCCCCTTCCTTGCGCTTGCGGGTGAGGACCACCTCCTTGGCATCGGTGAAGACGGCCAGGCCCTTCTCCTCCTCGTAGTAGACGAAGCCCGCCCGGCCCTCCTGGTTGCCGCTTTTTAAAAGGGCGTTTTCGCTGGTGGAGGTGTCGGTGTCCACCTGGAAGGTCATGCGGTCCGCCGCCACCTCCACCGGGTCTTCCCCGGGCTTGGGTTCCTGGCGCATCCTGGCGGGGCCTAGAAGCTCCCCTTCCCCGGTCGCCTCCCGGTAGACCAGGGTGGGCCCCCGGGCCTCCACCCGGCTCCTTCGCACCACCACGCCCCCCTCAAAGCGGGCCTCCCTCTCCCCTTCCGCCTCCTGCATGGTCTTGCCCTTGGGCGCGAGGAGGGTGGCCCTGGGGGCCTGGATCTCCAGGTCCTTGACCCGCCCCCTCACCCCCCCCTCAAAGGTCCAGGGGCCAAAGCGCAGGTCCCCGGAAAGCCTTCCCCCCTCCACCTGGATGACGCGGACGCTGGAGGCCGCCAAAGCGGCGCCGAAAAGCAACAGCCAGAAAGCCTTTCTCATGAGCTTCCTCCTTCCACGGTGCAAGGACCAAACGCGCCCCCTGCGGGGAACTCAAACCGGGGGCTCCCCGCCTCTATCCTCTGCAGGGCGAAGTCGGAGCGGAAGTCCAAAGCCTCCCCCCGGAGGTTGGGGGCCTCTATCCGCACCCAGGGGGCGGCGAACCCCTCCTTCTGCCGGATGAGGACCTCTCCCCTCCCGGGGGCGGAAAGCTCCAGGCGGTAGCACCCCTTGAGGATCTCCACCCGGGCGTAGGGGGCGCGGAGGTTGTCGCCCGCCTCCACCACCACCTCGGGAGCGAAGAGGCGGAGGTCCAGCCGCCCCTCCACGTACCGGGCCCCGGAAAGCCCCCCCCGGATGCGGAAAAGCCCCTTTTCCTCCACCATCTCCTGGGCCGTGAAGCGCCACTCCACCCCCTTTTCCTCGGGGAAAAGGGTGAACTCCACTCCCAGCAGGCGTACCTCGAGTCGCGTCTCGGGCGCCTTGGGAGGGCGGGCCAAAAGCGCCAGGACCAGGGCGAGGAGAAGGGCCAGGGGGAGAAGATAGCGTCCCACGCCCCTCACCTTAGTCCAAACTCCTTGAGAAACATGACGCCTAACCCAACACGTCCCTGGGATTCCCCCGCACCCGCAGGTTGACCCAGGTCTTGCGCAGGCGAAGGAGGGCCTTCAAGGGACGGTAGAGAGGGGAGAGGGGCAGAGCGTAGGCGGAGAACTGGACCCTTTGGCCCCCGAAGCCTTCCTTAAAGCGGAAGATCCCCTCAGCATGGCTCCCCTCCGGGTTTCTGGGCACCCCCCAGAGGTCGTAGACGCGGTAACCCCGGGCCACGCCGTGGCGAATGGCCGCCAGGTGCATCCCCATGGGGGCCTTGGCCTCGAGGTGCTTGCGGGCGCTTCCCCCATAGAGGTAGTCCACCTTGCCGGCGAAGGCGACGAAAAGGCCCGCCGCCAGGGCCTCCCCGTCCTTCCTGGCCAGGGCCAGAAAGGCCTCGCCCAGGGGCTGGTTCATCTCCCTCAGGACGGCCCGGTAGTAGGCCTCGCTGTGCTGGAGGAGCCTGGCCCGGCGGTTGGTCTCCTCAAAAAGGCGGAAAAACTCGGGGAAAGCCTCTTCGCCTTCTATGGAAAGCGCCACCCGCTTCGTGGCCAGGCGGGCGTTCCGGCGGTGCATCTCCTTCATGCCCTTTAAAAGGGCCTCCTCCCCCTGGGTGAGGTCCAGCCAGAGGGAGTAGCCGGGCTGGACCGGCTCCTCGGGCAGAAGGCCCGGGAAAGCGGGTGGGGCTTCCTCGGCGGGAAGGCCCGCCTCCGGCTCCAGGACCAGGTGGGTGCCCCTCACCCCCTGGGCCAGGGCCCGGGCCACCCGGGGAAGGTCCTCCAAGGCGAGGAGGGCGGGCCCCCTGGGGGCGTAGGCCAGGCGCAGACCCCCCGGCAAAGCCTTGAGGAGGACCTGGGCGGCCCCTATGGGCCTTCCCTCCTCCAGGACCAAAAGGCGCTTGGGCTCCCAGCCGGAGAGGCGCTTGACCTCCCCCCAGCCCCAGGACTGCAGGGCGCTGGTGATGGGGAAGCCCGCCACCACCTGGTTCCAGGCCTCGGGTTCGCGGATCTCCAAAAGCTCCGGCACCCCTCAAGCATAGAGAAGGGAGGCTAGCTCTTCCACCAGGCCATCCCCCTCCAGGGGGAGCCGCCTTTCCTTGAGGTAGGCCTCCAAGAGCCCGGCCAGGCGGGGGTCCTGGACCCGGGCGGCCCGCTCGGCGATGGGCACCAGGGGCCAGCCGTAGGCCAGGTGGCCCAGGAGGTCGTAGAGGTCGTAATCCCCGGGGAGGACCCGCCTCACGAGGGCCTCGGTCCAGCCCTTGGCCATGAGGTTCTGGAGAAGGGCCTTCCGGCTTGCGGTCTTGCGCCAGAGGGCCTGGAAGCGGCCCTCCTCGGGCATGGCCTGGCGCAGGCGGGCCCGCACTTCCTCCAAGAAGGCCGCCCGCTCCCCGCCGGGGAGGAGGTAGCCCTCCCGGGCGAGGAGGCCTTCTACCGCCTGCTTCAGCCTGCGGCCCGAGATGGGCTTTTCCAGAAAGAGGTCGGCCCCCAGGGCCTTGCCCGCCCCCTCCAGCTCCCGCCCCCCGCCCGTGAAGAGGATCACGGGCATCCGGGCAAGCCGCCGCACCGCCCGGATGCGGCCCAGGAGGGTGAGGCCGTCCATGTCCGGCATCATGATGTCCAGGATGATGAGGTCCGGGGTCTCCTCTTTGAGGCGGGCCAGGGCCTCCCTGGCGCTTTCCGCCAGAACCACCTCGTGGCCCGAGCCCGAAAGGAGGACCTCGAGGAGGTACCGGATCCCCGGATCGTCGTCCACCACCAAGAGCCTCGCCACCTCCTCCATGGTATGAGGGAAAGGGCCAAGGCGCAAAGAAAAGGCCGTGTACCATGGAGGGTATGAGGATCGCCTTCCAGGGCACCGAGGGCGCCTACAGCGAGGAGGCCCTCCTGAAGACCTTTCCCGGGGCCATGCCCCTGGGCTTTCCCACCTTCCACCAGGTCTTTGAGGCGGTGGAAGGCGGCGAGGCCGACCGGGGCGTGGTGCCCGTGGAGAACACCACCGCCGGCAGCATCAACCAGACCTACGACCTCCTCCTGGAAAGCGACCTCCACGTGGTGGGGGAGATCGTCCACCGGGTGGAGCACTGCCTCCTGGCCCCTAAGGGCACGGAGCTCAAGGACCTGAAGGCGGTGAAGAGCCACCCCCAGGCCCTGGCCCAGTGCGACGGCTTCCTGGCCCGGCTCCGCCTCACGCCCATCCCGGTCTTTGACACCGCCGGGGCGGCCAAAAGCCTGGCCGAGGCCCCCGAGCCCGGGGTGGGGGCCATCGCCTCGAGACGGGCCGCCGAGCTTTACGGCCTGGAGATCCTGGCGGAAAACATTGAGGACTACCCCCACAACTACACCCGCTTCTTCGTCATCGGCCGGGAAGAGGCCAAGCGGGGAGAAGGCCCCCACAAGACCAGCGTGGTCTTCGCCGTGCGCCACCGCCCCGGGGGGCTTTTAGAGGCCCTTTCCGCCTTCGCCGAGGCCGGGGTGAACCTCACCAAGCTGGAGTCCAGGCCCAGGCGGGACAAGCCCTTCAGCTACCTCTTCTACCTGGACCTGGAGGGCCACGTGGAGGACCCGGGGCCCGCCCAGGCCCTCCTCACCCTCCTCCGCCGGGCCGCCTTCCTGAAGGTGCTGGGCTCCTACCCCGCCTACAAAAACGGGAGCTAGCCGGGGCGCACGTCCACCACCCGCTCCCCGGCGGCCTTCAGCCTCTCCGGCACCCCTTCCACATCCTCGCCCACCACCCGCATGACCAGGCGCTGGTGCCCGTCCAGGTGGGCGGCGGTGGCGATGGAGACGATGTTGGCGGGGGGAACCGCCTGGGCCATCTGGGCCAGGGCCCCGGGGACGTCGGGGATGTCCACGGTGATGCGCAGGCCGCCAAGCCGGAGGCCCAGCACCTCAATAAAAGCCCGGAGCACGTCGGTGACGGTGATGATCCCCACCAGCCTGTCCCCTTCCATCACCGGCAGGCCCCCGATTTTCTTCTCCTCCATGATCAAAGCGGCCTTCTCCAGGGCCTCGTCGGCCCCCACGGTAATCACCGGCTTGGCCATCACCTCCTCCACCGTGAGCTTGGAGAGGAGGTAGTTCATCTCCCAGACGGAAAGGGTGGTGGCCTTGGAGGGCATGGCGTCCTTGAGGTCCTTGTCGGTGACCAGGCCCAAGAGCTTCCCGTCCTTGACCACCGGGAGGCGGCGGAACTTCTTCTGCTTCAAAAGGTTTATGGCTTCCAGCACCGGGGTATCCGGGGTGACGGTGAGGGGGTCCTTGGTCATCCAGTCCCTGACCAGCATGGTTCACCTCCAGCCCCAGTTTACCCGGGCTTCCTGTGAAAAATGTCCCGCCCGGCTTTCCCGGGCGGGCCTTACCCATGGACCCCTAAGTGCCCGCACTTTGGTTTCGCAACATGGGGTG
>QGLW01000384.1_pt1 | contig 10769 bp, 9 predicted proteins | sample 1725341 | NCBI WGS metagenome assembly QGLW01 (sample SAMN05439265, study PRJNA331180) | Hot springs metagenome, whole genome shotgun sequencing project. | isolation source: microbial mat of Apron and Channel Facies of Mammoth Hot Springs | place: USA: Wyoming, Yellowstone National Park | collected... | reverse complement strand
GGGCACCCCATGTTGCGAAGCCAAAGCGCAGGCGCTTAGCTTTGGCCGGCGGGACGGGCGAAGAAGAGGCGGCCCACCTGGGTCTGGATGGCCTGGGTGATGACCACCTCTATTTCCTGGCCCTTGTAGCGGATCCCCTCGTCCACCACCACCATGGAGCCGTCCTCCAGGTAGCCCACCCCCTGGTGGGGCTCCTTCCCCTCCTTGAAGATGAGGAGCTTGAGGGTGTCCCCCACCTGGAGCTGGGGCCTCAGGGCCTGGGCCAGGGCTTGGACGGAGAGGGCCTTCACCCCGTAGATGCGGGCCATCTGCAGGAGGGCCAGGTCGTTGGTGACGAGGGCCGCCCCCAGGTCCCGGGCCAGGAAGAGGAGCTTCTCGTCCACGCTCTCCCCTTTGGGGGCTTCCTCCACCACCTCTAGCGGGAGGAGCTCCTTGAGCTTTTCCAGGGCCTCGAGGCCCCGCCTCCCCTTGGCCCGCCTCAGGGGGTCAGGGCTGTCGGCGAAGTGCTGGAGCTCCTTTAAGACGAAGTGGGGCACGTAGAGGGGGCCTTCCAGAAAACCCGTGGCCGCCACCTCGGGGAGCCGGCCGTCCACCAGGACGCTGGTGTCCAGGACCTTTCCCCCCTCTTCCCTCTCCCTCCTCTTGGCGGGCGAGCGCAGGTAGTCCTTGTACCCCAGGGCCAAGTAGGCGAAGAGGCCCCCCAGGACCACGGCCAGAAAGAGGCTATGGTAGGGGGAGAAGCCGGGGACCTGGGAGAGGAGGGTGGTGAGGAGGGTGGCGAGGAGGAGGCCCAAGGTGGCCCCCAGGGTAAGGGCCACCGGGACCTCCGGCGGTAGCTCCTTGAGCTTCCTGAGCCGCTTTTCCAGGAAGATCTCCAGTCTGGGGGCCAGGAGGACCCCGGTCAGGAAGCCCGCCAGGCTCAGGTAGAGTCGGTTCAGGGAGAGAAGGCCCAGGGTCTTGGGCAGAAGGCCTAGGCCCTCGAGGGCCACCGCCAGCTGGTAGCCCAAAAGGGCGAACAGGAGGTAAAAGAGGAGCCTCATCCCAGATAGGCCTCCACCGCCTGGGCCAGGCCCCGGGTGTTGCCGGGGTGCAGAAAGCGCCCGAACCCGGCCCGCTCGCCTTCCTTCAGCCTTCTTTCCAGGCTCACCACGCTCCGGACCTCGCCGAGAAGGCCCACCTCACCCACCACCGCCAGGTCCTGGGGGAGGGGGCGGCCCACCACCGCAGAATACACCGCCAGGGCCACGGCCAGGTCCAGCCCCGGGTCCAGGACCCTTAGCCCCCCCGCCAGGTTCACGTAGACGTCCAGGTTAGCGAGGGGAAGGCCGAGCCGCCTCTCCAGCACCGCCAGGACCATGTCCACCCGCCTCCCGTCCAGCCCCTGGACCACCCGGCGGGGGGCGGGGAAGGGCGTCTTGGCGGCCAGGGCCTGGACCTCGAGGGCTAGGGCCCTCTCCCCGGCCAGGGCCAGGGCGACGGCGCTCCCCGGCACCCCCAGGGGCCTTTCCTGAAGAAAGGCCTCCGAGGGGTTTCCCACCTCCAGAAGCCCCTCCTCTTCCATACGGAAGACCCCGAGCTCCCCCACCGGGCCGAAGCGGTTCTTGGCGCTCCTCAGGACCCGGTAGACCCCGGCGGTCTCCAGGTAAAGGGTGGCGTCCACGGCGTGCTCCACGCTCTTGGGGCCCGCCACCACCCCCTCCTTGGTCACGTGGCCCACCAGGACCACCGCCGTCCCGCTCTCCTTGGCGAAGCGCACCAGGGCCGAGGTGGCCTCCCTCACCGCCACCAGGCTTCCCGGGCTCCCGTTGGCCTCAATGGTCTGGATGGAGTCCACAAAGAGGGCCTCGGGGGGCTCCCGCTCCAGGAGGGCCAGAAGGGGCTCCAGGCGGGTCTCCCGCACCAGCAGAAGCTCCTCCACCCCAAGCCGCCTCGCCCGGAGCTTGATCTGGGCGGGGGACTCCTCCCCCGCTACGTAGTAGACCCGCCTGGGCATGCGCCGGGCCATCTCCAGAAGCAGGGTGCTCTTGCCCACCCCCGGCTCCCCGCCCAGAAGAACCACCTCCCCGGGCACAAACCCCCCGCCCAGGACCCGGTCCACTTCGGAGAGCCCCGAGGAGAAGCGCCTCTCCTCCGCCTCGTCCACCTGGGAAAGGGGCAAGAGTTCGGGGATCTTCGGGCTGGGGCTCGCCCTGGGCGGCTCCTGGACCGATTCCTTGAAGCTTCCCCAGGCCCCACACCCGGGGCAGCGCCCCAGAGGCTTGGGGGTGCGGTAGCCGCACTCCACGCAGACGTAGCTGGCCTTGGCCATGAAGCCCTAGACCAGGAACTCCTCCACCTCGTGGAAGGCCAGGCCCCCGTCCTCCACGGTCACGTAAAGGCGGCCCGTGGGCTTCTTCAGGAGGGCCAGGGAGAGGGGGTCTTCTATGCGCTCCCGGATGACCCCACGGATGGCCCGGGCGCTCCCCGTCTTGGGGGCCTGGTCCACCACGAAGCGGGCCACCTCGGGGGCGAAGGTGACCTCTACATCCCGGGCCTTGAGCTCTTTCTGGATCTCCTCCAGCATGAGCTCGGCCACCCGCACCAGCTCCTCCTCGGTGAGGGGGCGGAAGCGGATGACCTCGTCCAGGCGGTCCAGGAACTCGGGGGTGAAGAGGGCCTTCAAGGGGGACTCGGTGTCCACCTCCTTGGAGGTGAAGCCGATGGCCGGGCCCACGTTGTAGCCGGTGTTGGAGGTCATGATGAGGATGACCCGGCGGAAGTCCACGGTCCGCCCCATGCCGTCGGTGAGGCGGCCCTCGTCCAGGACCTGGAGGAAGGTGTTGTAGATGTCGGGGTGAGCCTTCTCAATCTCGTCCAGGAGGACCACGCTGAAGGGCTGGCGGCGGACGGCCTCGGTGAGGCGGCCCCCCTGCTCGTAGCCCACGTAGCCGGGAGGGGCCCCGATCAGCTTGGAGATGGAGTGGGGCTCCTGGAACTCGGACATGTCAAAGCGGATGAGGGCCCGCTCCGAGCCGAAGAGGACCTCGGCCAGGGCCTTGGCCAGCTGGGTCTTGCCCACGCCGCTTTGGCCCACGAAGAGGAAGCTGGCCGCCACCCTGGTCCTCCCCCCAAGGCCCACCCGGGCCCGGCGGAGGGCGCTGGCCAGGGCCTTGATGGCCTCCTCCTGGCCCACCACCCGCTTTCCGAGCTCCTCCTCCAGGCGCATGAGCTTCTCGTCGTCCTTGTCGTCCACGTAGACCCCGCCCCAGGAGTCCACCACGGCCTCAATGTCCTCCCGGGTGACCACCGGGGTGCCGTCCTCCTCCTCGGCCACGGGGAGGCCCAGGGAGGCGTTGAGGCGGACCCGGCTGGCGGCCTCGTCAATGAGGTCAATGGCCTTGTCGGGGAAGTTGCGCCCCGGGAGGGAGCGGATGCCGATCTTGACGGAAAGCTCCAGGATCTCGTCGGGGATGATGACCCCGTGGTGGGCCTCGTAGCGGGGCCGGAGGCCCTTCAGGATCTCCAGGGTCTCCTCTGGGGAGGGCTCCAGGACGATGACGGGCTGGAAGCGCCGCTCCAGGGCGGCGTCTTTTTCTATGTAGCGGTGGTACTCCCCGGTGGTGGTGGCCCCGATGACCTGGATCTCGCCCCGGGCCAGGGCGGGCTTGAGGATGTTGGCGGCGTCCAGGGTGCCCTCGGCCCCCCCGGCGCCGATCAGGGTGTGGAGCTCGTCAATGAAGGCGATGACCTTGGCGTTTTTGAGCTCCTCAATGATCTGGCGCAGGCGCTCCTCAAACTCGCCCCGGTACTTGGTGCCCGCCACCACCCCGGCCAGGTCAATGGCCACCACCCGGGCCCCCTTGAGGATGGGGGGGACCCGGCCCTCCACGATGGCCTGGGCCAGCCCTTCCACGATGGCGGTCTTGCCCACCCCGGGGTCCCCGATGAGCACCGGGTTGTTCTTGGTGCGGCGGGCCAGGATCTGGATCACCCGGTTGATCTCCTCCTGGCGGCCGATCACCGGGTCCAGCTTCCCTTTCCGGGCCTCCTTGGTGAGGTCGCGGCCGTACTCGTCCAGGAAGGGCGTGTTCACGGGTTTTTCCCGCTCGCGGTTATCCGCCATGGCCAGGATGCGCCAGCGGATGGCGTCCACGTCCTTGGCGAAGTGGGAGAGGATGCGGTAGGCGATCCCGTCCCCTTCGCGGATGATGCCCAGGAGGATGTGCTCGGTGCCGATCACCTGGGCCCCCATGTTGCGGGCCTCGGCGCTGGCCAGCTCCATGACCCGCCTCGCCCTGGGCGTGATGGCGGGGGGTTCCCCGGTGCGGCTCCCCTCGCCGCGGCCCACCAGCTCCTCCACCATGCGGCGCATGGCCTCGAGGCTCGCCCCGTACTCCTGGAGGATGCGGGCCGCCGTGCCCCCCTCGCGCATCAGGCCCAGGAGGAGGTGCTCCGGGCCGATCATGGAGTGGCCTAAGCGGCTCCCCTCCTCCCTTGCGTAGTGAAAGACCAGCCTGGCGCGGTCGTCGTACCTGTTCATGCTCCCCTCTACCTACATTCTAGCGTAAGGCCGGCCTGGGGAAGCGTTTGCACCTTCGCTCACCTTGGCCTTAAGATGCCAGCTATCGGGCCCTCGGGCCCTTTGGGAGGAGATGGCATGCCGGCCAGCACCTTGGACGAACTGGTGGCCCTTTGCAAAAGGCGGGGCTTCATCTTTCAAAGCGCGGAGATTTACGGCGGCCTGCAGGGCGTCTACGACTACGGGCCTTTGGGGGTGGAACTCAAGAACAACCTGAAGCAGGCCTGGTGGCGCAGAAACGTCTACGAGCGGGACGACATGGAGGGGCTGGACGCCAGCGTCCTCACCCACCGCCTGGTCCTCCACTACTCCGGGCACGAGGCCACCTTCGCCGACCCCATGGTGGACAACCGCATCACCAAGAAGCGCTACCGCCTGGATCACCTCCTCAAAGAGCAGCCCGAGGAGGTCCTAGGACGCCTCTTTCGGGCCATGGAGGTGGAGGAGGGGAACCTCCACGCCCTGGTCCAGGCCATGATGACCTTCCCCGAGCGGGCCGGGGGGGCCATGACGGCGGCCATGGTGGTGGACCCGGCCACCGGGGAGCCCGGGGACTGGACCCCGCCCCGGTACTTCAACATGATGTTCAAGACCTACGTGGGGCCGGTGGAGGACGAGGCGGGCCTGGCCTACCTGCGCCCCGAGACCGCCCAGGGGATCTTCATCAACTTCAAAAACGTCCTGGACACCACCAGCCGCAAGCTCCCCTTCGGCATCGCCCAGATCGGCAAGGCCTTCCGCAACGAGATCACCCCCAGGAACTTCATCTTCCGGGTGCGGGAGTTTGAGCAGATGGAGATTGAGTACTTCGTGCGCCCGGGGGAGGACGAACGCTGGCACCGCTACTGGGTGGAGGAACGCCTCAAGTGGTGGCAGGAGATGGGCCTGAGCCGGGAGAACCTGGTGGCCTACCAGCAGCCTCCCGAGGAGCTGGCCCACTACGCCAAGGCCACCGTGGACCTCCTCTACCGCTTTCCCCACGGCCTGGAGGAGCTGGAGGGCATCGCCAACCGCACCGACTTTGACCTGGGGAGCCACACCAAGGACCAGGAGGAGCTCAGCATCACCGCCAGGGTCCTCAAGAACGAGCACTCCACCCAGCGCCTGGCCTACCGGGATCCCGAGACGGGCAGGTGGTTCGTGCCCTACGTCATTGAGCCCTCCGCCGGGGTGGACCGGGGGGTCTTGGCCCTCCTCTCCGAGGCCTTCACCCGGGAGGAGCTTCCCAGTGGGGAAGAGCGCATCGTCCTGAAGCTCAAGCCCCAGCTCGCCCCCATCAAGGTGGTGGTGATCCCCCTGGTGAAGAACCGCCCCGAGATCACCGAGTACGCCAAAAGGCTCAAGGCCAGGCTGCAGGCCCTGGGCCTCGGGCGGGTGCTCTACGAGGACACGGGCAACATCGGCAAAGCTTACCGCCGCCACGACGAGGTGGGCACCCCCTTCGCCGTCACCGTGGACTACGACACCCTGGGCCAGGGCAAGGACGGCACCAGCAAGCTCAAGGACTCGGTCACGGTGCGGGACCGGGACACCATGGAGCAGGTGAGGCTCCACGTGGACGAGCTGGAGGGGTTTTTGAAGGAAAAGCTTCGGTGGTAGACTAGGGGTAGCTTTGCGGGAGCGCCTTGGGCAAAAACAAGCACCTTCGCAAGCGCTTGGCGGTTCTAGAGCACCAGATTCTCCGGCATCATCAGAAGATCCAGGCGGAGCTGGAGAAGGCCAGTCCGGACTGGGGGCTGATTGGGAAGTGGGAAAAGGAGATTCGGGCATGGGAAGGGGAGCGAAGGCGGATCCTGCGCAGGTTGAGGGGCTGGTAGGCCTGCCCGAGCCCATCTGGCAGGAGCTCTTTGAGGAGGTGGACCACCTCAAGGTGGTGTACCAAAAGCTGAAGGAGGCCTCTCCGGAGGAGCGAAGCGCCTTAGAGGAGGAGGCCCTCCGCAGCCTCACCCACCTTTGGGCCCACACCCGGGTCATGTGGGAGGAGCTTGTGCTTTCGGACGTGGAGGAGGAGGCATGAGGGTGGCCGTGGTGGGGGCCACGGGGGCCGTGGGGCGGGAGATCCTCAAGGTCCTCGAGGCCCGAGACTTCCCCCTCTCCGAGCTCCGGCTCTACGCCTCCCCCCGCTCCGCCGGGGCGCGCCTCCCCTTCCGTGGGGAGGAGATCCCCGTGGAGCCCCTTCCCGAGGGGCCTCTGCCCGTGGACCTGGTCCTGGCCAGCGCCGGGGGGGTCCTCTCCAAAGCCCTGGCCCCCGTCTGGGTCCGGGGCGGGGCCCTGGTCATAGACAACTCCAGCGCCTTCCGCTACGAGCCCTGGGTGCCTTTGGTGGTTCCCGAGGTCAATCGGGAAAAGATCTTCACCCACCAGGGCATCATCGCCAACCCCAACTGCACCACGGCCATCCTGGCCATGGCCCTCTGGCCCCTCCACCGGGCCTTCCGGGCCAGGCGGGTGGTCGTGGCCACCTACCAGGCGGCCTCGGGGGCGGGGGCCAAGGGCATGGAGGAGCTCCTCAGCGAAACCCACCGCTTCCTGCACGGGGAAACCCCCAGGGCCAAGGTCTTCGCCCACCCCCTGCCCTTCAACGTCATCCCCCACATTGACGCCTTCCAGGAAAACGGCTACACCCGCGAGGAGATGAAGGTGGTGTGGGAGACCCACAAGATCTTTGGCGATGACTCCATAAAGATCAGCGCCACGGCGGTCCGGGTCCCCACCCTTCGCGCCCACGCCGAGGCGGCCAGCGTGGAGTTCGCCGAGCCCGTCCCCCCCGAGGCCGCCCGGGAGGTTCTGAGGGGTGCCCCGGGTGTGGAGCTGGTGGACGAGCCCGAGAAGCGGCGCTACCCCATGCCCCTCACCGCCAGCGGCAAGTGGGACGTGGAGGTGGGCCGGATCCGGAAGAGCCTGGCCTTTGAGAACGGACTGGACTTCTTCGTGGTGGGGGACCAGCTCCTGAAGGGGGCCGCCTTAAACGCCGTCCAGATCGCCGAGGAGTGGCTCAAGGGGCCCTGAGCCAAAGCCAGTACTCCAGGTTCCCCTCCTTGCCCGGGAGGGGGCTTTCCTTCTCCCCCAAGACCCTGAAGCCCAGGGCCTCCGCCCGTTCCCTGACCCGCCTCAGGGCCTCCCGCCTTAAAGCCTCCTCCCGCACCACCCCTTGGTGGGCCCCGGGCCAGAGCTCGTACTGGGGCTTGACCAGGACCAGGGCCTCGCCCCCCTCCCTCAGAAGCTCCAGCGCCTTGGGGAGGACCTGGGTGGCGGAGATGAAGGCCAGGTCCATGAGGATAAGGTCCACGGGTTCCGGGAGGCTCACGGCGCGGGCGTCCACGCCCTCGAGGACCTCCACCCTGGGGTCCTGGCGGAGGCTTGGGTGGAGCTGGCCCCTGCCCACGTCCACGGCGTAGACCCGGCTGGCCCCCCTTTCCAGAAGGACCTGGGTGAAGCCCCCGGTACTGGCCCCCAGGTCGGCGGCCACCTTCCCCGCTAGGGCTATGGGGAAGGCCTCGAGGGCTCCGAGGAGCTTGTAGGCCCCCCGGCCCACGTAGCGCTCCTCCTCTAGGAGCTCCACGGCGGCGCCTTCGGGCACGGGGTGGGCGGGCTTGGTGACCACCTTTCCCCCCACCTGCACCTTCCCCTCGGCGATGAGGCGCTTGGCCTTTTCCCGACTCTCCACCAGGCCCTTTTCCACCAGGTACCGGTCCAGGCGCACGAGGGTATTATGGACCGGTGGAGCCGGAGCTTTCCGGTACCTGGTACGTCCTGGAAGGGGAGCCCGGGGAGCACCTGGTGGTGGAGGCCCTGGGGCGGAGGCTTTCCGGGGTGTGGACCACGAGGGCTGGGGCCGAGCGCTTCCTGGCCTTCCACCCGGAGCTTGGGATGCGGGTGAGTCCCTTGGAGAGCCGGGCCCTCAAGGAGGCCTTCCTCAGGGCCCTGGGTATGCTGAAGGTGGAGGCGGTTCTGGTGGACTACCAGCCTGGGGTGCACCGGGCCCGCCTGGCGCAGGTGGAAGAGCTTTTGCGGGAGGTGCGGCGTGCGTAGGTTCTTGGTTCTGGCCCTTGTGCTTCTCGGTGTGGCCCTGGCCCAGCGGGCCGAGGTGAGCTTGGGTAGCCCCTTTGGCCTCCAGGGGGGCCTTCGCTTTCCCCTGGTGCCCCTTCTCTTAGACGGGCGGGTCTACGGTGGGGTGGGCCTCGAGGCCCTGGGGGGAGGGGTGGACCTCCTCCTCAAGGTCCCCCTCACCGACCTCTACCTGGGCCTGGGGGGCTTCTACGGCACGGGGAGGGCCCTTTCCCTGCCCCAGGACCATGCGGGGCAGGGGGGCGTGCGGGGGGTCTTGGGCACCTGGCTCAACCTGCCCCTGCCCCTCGTGGGGGTCTATCTGGAGCTTCAACCCGTCTACTACCTGACCCCCAGCCAGGGCTTCGGCCTGGGGGCGGCTTTGGGGGTGAGCCTGGGGCTTTGAGGCCACCCCACGCAGCGTGGGGGCCCCAAAAGGTACCCCAGGAGGCTTAGCCCGTCTTGAAGCCCTCCTTGAGGGGGACGATGCGGTTTAGGACCAGGGCTTCGGGCCTGGAGTCCACGGGGTCCTGCCAGAAGTAGCCCAGGCGCTCCAGCTGGTAGCGGGTCTCCCTGGGGTCTTTGGCCACGCTGGGCTCAATGAAGCCCCGGCGGACCTCGAGAGCCTTGGGGTTCAGGTTCTTGAGGAAGTCCCCGCCCTCCTCGGGGTCGGCCGTCAGGAAGAGGCGGCCGTAGAGGCGGAACTCCACCGGTAGGGCGTGGGCCGCCGAGACCCAGTGGATCACCCCCTTGGGCTTGGCCCCGTCCTCGGGGTTGGCCCCCAGGGTCCCGGGGACCACCCGGGCCTTGAGGCGCCGCACCTCCCCGCCTTCCTCCACCACGTCCTCCAGCTCTATGACGTAGGCGTGTCGGAGGCGCACCCTCTGCCCCGGGGCGAAGCGTTTCCAACCCTTGGGAGGGTTCAGGCTGAAGTCTGAGCGCTCTATATAAAGCCTTCCCGAGAAGGGGAGAGGGCGGCTCCCCTCCTTGGGGATGTCCCGGGGCCAGTAGGGGGCCTCTATCCACTCCTCCCCCTCGTAGTTGGTGAGGACCACTTCCAAGGGGTCTATGACCCCCAAGACCCTGGGGGCCACGGGGTTCAGGTCGTCCCGGATCACCTCCTCAAAGAGGTCCATGGGGATTAGGGCCTCGTTGCGGGAGATGCCCGTCCTGCGCACGAACTCTATGATGGCCTCGGGCCTCACCCCCCGCCGCCTCAGGGCCCTCAGGGTGGGAAGCCGGGGGTCGTCCCAGCCAAAGACATAACCTCCCTCCACCAGCTTGATGAGCTTCCTCTTGGAGAGGACGGTGTGGCTTAAGTCCAGGCGAGCGAACTCGTACTGGTGGGGCCTGGGGGAGAGGGGAAAGCCGCACCTGCCCTTCACGTTTTCAATGACCCAGTCGTAAATCGCCCGGTTGTTCTCAAACTCCAGGGTGCAGAGGGAGTGGGTGATGCCCTCTATGAAGTCCTCCAGGGGGTGGGCGTAGTCGTAGAGGGGGTAGACCACCCACCGGTCCCCCACGTGGTAATGGGGGGCGTGGACGATGCGGTAGAGGATCGGGTCCCTCAGCTTGAAGTTGGGGTGGGCGGGGTTAATCTTGGCCCTGAGGACCCGGCTTCCCGTGGGGAACTCTCCCCGGGTCATCCTCTGGAAGAGGTCTAGGTTCTTCTCCACGCTCCTTTCCCGGTAGGGGCTCGGCTTTCCCTCGGCCCTCAGGGCGCTCATCTCCTCCTCGGAGAGGTCGTCCACGTAGGCCTTCCCCTCCTGGATGAGGAGGAGGGCGCATTCGTGCATCCTCTCAAAGTAGTCCGAGGCGTAAAAGATCCCGTCCGGCTCAAAGCCCAGCCAGCGCACGTCCTCCAGGATGGCCCTGGCGTACTCCTCCTTCTCGGTCTCGGGGTTGGTGTCGTCCATGCGCAGGTAGCACTCCCCGCCAAAGTCCCGGGCCAGGCCGAAGTTGAGGACGATGCTCCGGGCGTGGCCGATGTGGAGGTAGCCGTTGGGCTCGGGAGGGAAACGAGTCTTGATGCGCTCGTACTTCCCCTCCCGTAGGTCTTTTTCCACGATCTCGGTGATGAAGTTCGGGGGGACGAGGCCCATAAGGCAAGTTTACCTAAGTGCCCATACTTTGCTTTCGCAACGTGGGGTGCCCAAGTCGGGGC
>QGLW01000383.1_pt1 | contig 10792 bp, 9 predicted proteins | sample 1725341 | NCBI WGS metagenome assembly QGLW01 (sample SAMN05439265, study PRJNA331180) | Hot springs metagenome, whole genome shotgun sequencing project. | isolation source: microbial mat of Apron and Channel Facies of Mammoth Hot Springs | place: USA: Wyoming, Yellowstone National Park | collected... | reverse complement strand
GGGGAGTCCATGTATCCCCCCGTTGAAATGGGGGGCTTTATAGCTCCCCCACACCCCCTCTTTTTTGTAAGGCGCTTCAGGTTAAAACCAAGGAGCCACTAAAACTTCTAGCCGCTCCTTTAGTCTGTTTGGGATTAAGGCCATAAGGGTCTTTTTCCTCTCTTCGGTGACCACTCCCCACACTTGTTTGGGGTACTTTTCCCCCATGGCCAATATCTTGTTTTTGGCAATAAGGAGGGGGTACCCGGCATCGTACTCCACGGCTATTCGCTCTCCTTTAGAGAGCAACACCGCATCAGGTGTGGGAGCGAAGTGGACGGGGTCTGCGTCCACGCTCCAAACTTCTTTGGAGGCGAGAAGCCTATAGCGCAATTCCGCTACACCCGCCAAATGCCTGAGGACGTAGTCCGTCCTAGAAGACAAGGAGGGGTGGATGTAGAAGACGGTGCGGACAGAAGCGCCCCCCACGTAGAGGGGTACCATAGCCTCCTTCTTCACCGCCCACTCCGGGGGTGGGGGGAGGTGAAAGCGCCTCCGTTGCCCTTCGCTGTACACGAGGTCTACGGCCAGGTCTTCCCAGGTGCGCTTAAAGGGGTCCCACACCACCCCAGTCTAACCCGGTTCCCAAGGGCGCACACTAGCGCACCCCGCCCCCACTAGGAGCTAAAGAACTGACCACCCCTGCCCTTCTACGGTCCCCACGTCTGCCCTTGCAACAAAAGAAGGGGGGCAGAAGCCCCCCTCGCCTACGTTCACTACATTCTTTCTTCCATCTCCAGGGGGTAGGCTTGCCCCACCCCCAGACCCCACCTGATGGTGTCCCGGATCTTGTAGTGGGGGTCTTTGTGCCCGGAGGCCAGGGCGGCTTGAAAGAGAACCGCTTCTATCTCCTCCGGGGAAATCCCGTAGGGGATGAGCCCTCCAGCGGTTCGGGAAACCCGGACCAGAGTGATGTGCCTTTGCCCCGGGGGAGCGGCCGCCATATGCTCGGCGAGGCGCTCCAGCATTCCCCGAGCCCTCCTCAGCATCCTGTCCCCCTCCTCGTAGCTGGTGAACTTGGGAGGAGGAGGTGGGGGTGGGGGTGGGGGCGGAGGCTCGAAAAGCTCTCTCCCAAAGGCGAGCACAAGGGCGGCGAAGTCGTACCTTCTACGGAAGAGGTCGGCTTTTACGAGAAAGGGCTCTTCTCGCTTCCAGGATAAATATCCCGGAAGCCTCATGGCCCGCATCGGGTCTTTGCAGGCGGGGTCCCCCCCATATCGGGCGGCGAGACGCTCTTGCACCACGCTGAAAAGTTCCCCGAGGGTGGGATGGTGTTCCACGAACCAGTAGAAGTGGTACCTCCCCGGAGAGGTCTCCACCCTCATGGAGGGCGGGAGAGGCCAGCTCTCGGGCGGGGGCGTATGGTCTAGGTCCACGAAAAGCGCCCTGACCTTTCTGAAGTTTTCCCGCTTCCTACCGAGCCCGTCCCCCTCGTTAGGGGTGAAGGCCACCGCTTGCCCCTCCCTGTTGGCCCTTTCTAGGGCCTCTATGAGGGGGTGGAGAGGTTCACCTCTACGGTAGTGAATTATCGTGGGTTTCCCCCCCTTTTCGGGAATACTCTGAAACGTGAAGACCTCCCCCCCAAGGATGTCTATGAGCGCCCCCAGGGAGAAGGGGACGTAATCAGGAGCCCTCTCCGGAGGAAGAACCCCCCCGCTGACCTCTTTCTCCGCTTCTGGGGGCAACACCCCCCCGAGACCCGGGGGCAACCTATAAAAAAACACTCCGCCTTTTCGCCACCTTTCGTAAGGTCCCCATATGGGGGTTTGTGAGGGTATATATCCCATGTTCCACTCCTTTCTTCGTTATTTTAGTGGGCGGCCCCGGAAGCTTCCTTCCTTATGTGGGGCCCTCAGCTCCTAAGTTAAAACAGAGGGAGAGGGCGATGATGACTCAAATGGTGGCTGAACTTCTAAGGAAAGAGCGCCAACCCTTCACCCCTGAAGCGATAAGGGGGGTTCTTCAAAAGCACAACCTCGAGGCGGGGGGAAGTGTCGACACGTTCGTCCAAGCCGTCTTTGAAGAGGGAGCGAGGTGGACAGCGAAGGCGCTTGAGGCCTTCTGGGAAGTTCTTGGCGATGCTCCTCCCCCTAGAAAGATGTCCACGATAGAGGAGTGCTTACACAGCGGGGGATTGGTGGTAGTTTCGTACCTCAAAACTTGGGGTTATCCACCGGGAGGGGCTGGGGTTAAGGTGGAAGTGAGGAGGGAGGATAAAAGCTTACTTGATAGAATAGAACTTTATCCACCTAGCCCCCCACCTTTTTGGAAAGGCTTTTTTTTGAACGCTTGGATTGGGCATGTGAATTTCGCCAACTATTCTGGACTTCACGTAGTGAATGATCGGGTGTTTTTCAAAGAGCAAATTTTGGCTTCTTAAGAGGGGGCCTATTCTTGGAGACCCAAATCTGGACAGGACTATCTTGGCGGGGGGACCTGTCGTCCTCACCTTTCCCGAAGGAGAGATCTCCTTCAGGACCTGGTTTTCGGAAGACACGGTAAACCTGAAGCAGGTAAGCATCCGGTGGGCTGGGGAAACGATCTATTTTGACTCGGGAACCCCCTTTTACGGCTACGTCTTCAGTCAAAATCCCATCGTGGAAGCCATCAAAACCGGTCTAGATAGAGAGTTTGGGAGACTAGAACATGGCGCAAAGAACTCTCTCTACGAAGCTTCTCCAAGGATGTTGGCCTTTTTAAGGGCTTTTATGGCGCACGAGGACCCATTCCAAGCACTCGCCGATGGGGAGTTTCGCCCCTATGTGGTAGCCGAGTTTTTCGCAGACATGTTCTGAGTTTAACGGGTGCGCATGGTGGGCTTAGATTATCGAGATGTAGAACTCGCCTCCCCCAGGAGCTTGGGCCGGGTGGGGACTCCCAAGGAGGTGGTCGACTTCATGGTGTCCCTAGTGGAGGTGCCCCTGGGGGGGAGAGTCTTGGAGCCCGCATGCGCCGACGGTCCTTTCCTCCGGGCCTTTCGGGGGACCCACGGGACAGCCTACCGCTTCGTGGGGGTGGAAGTAGATCCTAGGGCCTTAGACCTCCCTTCTTGGGCTGACGGGGTTCTGAACGACTTTCTCCTTTGGGAGCCCGGGGAGGCCTTCGACTTGGTCCTGGGCAACCCGCCTTACGGCATCGTGGGGGAAGCCGGCAAGTACCCGATTCACGTCTTTAAGGCGGTCAAGGACCTCTACAAGAAGACCCTTTCCACTTGGAAGGGTAAGTACAACCTGTACGGGGCCTTTCTCGAAAAGGCCGTTCGCCTCCTCAAGCCAGGGGGCCTCCTCGTTTTTGTGGTCCCGGCTACCTGGCTCGTTCTAGATGACTTCGCCCTCCTTCGAGGTTTTCTTTCCCGGGAAGGGAAGACGGACGTGTACTACCTGGGTGGCATCTTCCCAGGGAAGAGGGTGAGCGCTGTGGTCATTCGCTTTCAAAAAGGGGGGAGAGGGCTTAGCTTTTGGGATGCGGTGGGGTTCGTTCCTCGCCTCTGGGAAGAGTATCCGGACTGGCACGGGGAGATGGTCCGCTTCGAAAGCGAGGAGACTCGGGGGCTCGAGGGCTCAGGAAGGCCTCTCGGAGAGTTCTTCCACATACGTTTTGCAGCGAGGAGCGTGGAGTTTAAGAGGCATCCCGCCGTCCAAAGCGCCCCGGGACCGGGGCTGGTACCCGTCCTCACGGGGCGGAACCTAAAGCCGGGTCGGGTGGAGTACGAGCGGAACGCTTCCTGGTCTTTGGATGCCCAGGGAAAGAGCCAAGGAGGTCAGGGATTTCTACGCTACGCCCCATTTGGTCGTGGCTTACACCAAGGGAACGAGGGTGGTGGCCGCTTGGGATGAAAGGGCCTACCCGTGGCGAGAAGAGTTTCACCTTTTACCCAAACAGGGGATACGGGTGGACCCCTTGGCCGTGTTGGAGTGGCTAAACTCCGAAGAGGTGCAGAAGTACGCAAGGGTTCTCTACCGGGACTTTGTTCCGCACCTCACACTAAGGATGCTGGAGCGCATTCCCCTTCCCGAGAAGTGGTAGCGGTTGGGCGGAGCGGCGATTGCGGAACGGCTCACCCTCTTTGAGTTCACGTCCTGGCGCTACCGCCTAAGCCCCTTTTTGCGTAGGACTGGCCGTGGGTCGCTTGCGGTCGCTTGAGGTTGCGAGACGGTGCCCTCAGGGAAAGCGCCGCCAAGCCAAAAGAAGGTATTCCTTCACCGTGCGGAAGACCCGCATCTTGGATGCTCCCCGCTTGGCCTCGTAGGCGATGCGTATAGGGAACTCCACCGCCTTGGCCCCTAAGGCGTGGGCCCTAAGAAGGAGTTCGGTCTGCGCCGTGAACCCCGGGGAGTCGAACCAGTAGGGGTAGACCTCACGGTAGCGGCGGAGAAAGGCCGGGCGGTAGATGCGGTAGCCGGAGGTGTAGTCCCGCACCCCGGGGATGGGGTGGAGGGCCTGGAAGAGAAGCCTGGCCCCGAGGGAGTAAAGGCTCCGAGAGAGGGAAAGGCCGCTCACGCCTCCCCCTGGGGCGTAGCGGCTCCCGATGGCGATCTCGGCCCCCTTCTCCTCCATGAGTTGCGCTCCGACAAAGGCCGCCTTGGGGTCCATGGTGGCATCGGCATCCATGAAGACGACCAACTCGTCTCCATCGAGGCGCTCGCTGGCGAAGTCCAAAAGGGTCCGGAGGGCCTGGGCGAGCCCCTGGTTCCTCTCGTGGCGCAAGACTTCGGCGCCGAGTCCATGGGCCACCTCGGCCGTCCCGTCGCTAGAGCCGTCGTCGCAGACCACCACCCGGGCATAGCCCGCATCGAAGGCGGCCGGCACAATCCTGGGCAGGTTTTCCGCCTCGTCCTTCGCGGGAAGGAGCAGTACTAGCCTCATAAGGCTATCCTACTCGCTCGCTTCCTCACGGGGCGCTTTCCCTGGTGTAGAGCACGTTCACGGCCCAGACCCCCCTGGGGAGGGTGGGCCAACCGGGGGGCGCTCGCCCGCTGTCGGCGGAAAGTATCGGGTCGTGGGAAAAATGGAGGTTCCAACCAGAACTCCTATCAGGGGAGAGGAAGTGGCGGTAGTTTTGCGCCAGGAAGGCCCCCATGAGGTAGAGGTTGCCCGCTCCTGTGGTGGAGGGATAGCCCTCGGGGCCAAAGGTCCCGTTCGGGGCGGCGATCGCCGCCACCACGTAGAGTTTAGCGGGGGCACCTCTGTCTAGGAGCACATCCCCGTTTTCCGAGTAAAGGCCGAATACCCCCTTCCCTCTCGCCAAGCACCTCGAGGGCACGGGCTTGCCTTCCTTAACCATGGCCGGGTCGCAAGGGTGGTTCGTCGACAAGAGGTTTTCGCGAATGCGTATCGTTCCGCTCGCCCGGAGGGTAAAGGAGGTGTTCCCTTCCACGCCCGCTTCGTTGGCGGGCCCCGCCACGTCTAGGTCTCCCCCCACCCGTAGGACGAGGGCTTGGGCCGGAGATGGGGTGGGGGTACCGAAGTTTAGAGGCGCCAGCGGTATCTCCACGGGCACGCTCGTGGTCAGGGAGAGGTTGCGGAAGCGGGCGGTGCCTGCGTTGTTCCAAGAGGCGTCGATCTGGAACCACAAAGCGGCGAAGGTTGCGTCGGCCGGGGTGGTGAAGGTGGCGGTGACCTTGGTCCAGGATCGACCTTGGGGGACCGATTGCCCTCCGCCCCAGCCCGTTCCTACCCAGTAGTAACAAATCCCTGAAGGCCTGCAGAACTCCAGCCCGATCTGGGCTGGCCCATTGGCCTGGGTGGTGTCCGCCTCGAAGGAGGCGTTCCACGTCAAGCTGGTGCCCGTGGGGAGGCGGAAGTAGCCCCCGAAGTAGCCGTCTCTGTTCGTCAGGACGACCTCCCCATTTCCCCCCGAGGCCGTGTTTCCCCACCACCCCACGGAAGACCAGGGGGCCACGGCCAGCAGGTTCTCCCCAGGATCGCGTCTTAGCACTATGTACCGATTATTGTGCTGATCCTCGGTCACGATTAGCTTCAGGGTTTTTCTGTCGGGTGTCGTGAGGTCTACCCTCTGCACGGGGGTCCCTCCGGGTATGAAGGGGTAGTTCCCGGAGTACTTCTCTACGCTCAGGGAGGCGCTGTAGGTTCCAGGATAGTTGTACTCGAAAGCGGGAGGCGTGTTGTCGGTCGGGGGCGGCAGTCCTGGAGCGTTCCAGTCCACGCCCCCGGGGAAACGAGGGCACGTAGCCCCGTAGCAGGGGTCAAAGGGCGAGGGGGACACGGCCTCCGGAGCTACTGCGCCCACTTGGGCGAAGCCCACGGGGCGTTGCCCCCCTACGCACCCCGAAAGAGAGGTGGCTACGCATCTTCCTGTGGAGAACCCTCCTAGGAAGAAGGGGCCGGGGAGGTTTTTCCATTGGGGGCCAAAGTTGGGGGTTCCGCCGACATGGACTGGCCCCTCGTAGACCTCGCCCCCGTAGAAGTACGCCGGGGTTCCGTCTGGCTGGTAGCCGCTCCCCAGGTAGACCTGGTATTGGCTGGCCGGGCCACCCCCCACCCTAAGCCTCATCACTCCGTCTACCCTCTGGGTGCGCCTGTTGATGTCGTGGCGGGCCTCTATGATAGCCACGAAGGGGACCTCGTAGACCTCGAGGTTGCCTGGGGTTCCCCCAGCCCGACGGGGCGGGGGCAAGGCGGGCCCATCGTTTGGGAACGGGGAGCCGCACAAGTCGCTAGAGAGGAAGTAAACCCTGATGGACACTCCTTCCGCCGATGGGGCGCAAAGGGCGTTTGCCCGGGCATGCAGGGCTTGGAGAAGAGGCTGCAAGGCGTTGGACACGGAGGTTGCGCTACTCCCCCCGAAGGCGTAGCCGCTTAACGATATATTGCTTTGCGCCCATGTCCGCGCCACTTCGGCAAGCGACATCATCGCCTGATCCAGGAGGGGCCTCGATGCGATGAGCTTGCTCTGGTTGTAGGCGAGAAGAGCCCGCTCCCTTCCAGCTACGGCCGAGTGGTAGCGGATGAAGAGCAGGGTCGTGCTGATGGAAACACCGAGGAACAGCATGAGGAGGACGAAGGGCAACACGATTCCCGCTTGGGTCTTTCGGGGCCTCCTTGTCATTTTTCACCTCGCAGGAAGCGTATCAGGGCCACGTAGGGGGTTTGACCCGTTTTGTACCGGAAGGGGACAGGCCAGGCTCCCCGTTCGCCCTCTTTGGAGAGGAAGGTGGGGTGCCCTCGAGGGTCGATGCTCCCCGAAGGACCGGTCTCCGTCGCCCGCACCACCCAGAGGCCAGTTTCCACCGCCCGGAGGCGGTCTTGGCGCAAGCGGCGCCTCTTGAGGAGGGTGCCGTCGAACACCCCCTCGTTCGCCACGATTACCAGCGCTTCCGCTCCCATGGCGGCGAGTTTGGCCGCCGGGACGGAGAGCATGGCCTCGTAGCAGATGAGGGCTCCGAAGCGCCCCAAAGGCTTCAACTCCCCTTGAGGGAGGTCTCCTTGGGGGGGAGCGAACCCCGCCTGGAGGTAGGCTCGGGAGCGGACGGGAGCGAACCACCCCGCTCGCTCCCGGCCCGGGATGAAGTAGGCCTTGGAGCGGGCGTCCACCACGGCCTTGCCTTCGGTTAGGTAGACGGCGTTATCCCCTACCCCGCCCACGCCGCCTATCCAGGCCCCCTTCTCCACGCCGAAGTAGGGGAGGGAAGAGGCCGTCTCGGGCCAGACCACGAGGTTGGGGGGTCGGGAGCCCTTCAGGGCGCTCGCCGTGAGTTCGGGGTAGGGGTTTTTGCCCTCGCGCCAGTTGGCTTCCTTCGCCTCGAGGTTCTGCCCGCCCTGGACCACCAGGGCCCACCTATCCCCGGGCTCCGCCTGGGGAGGCGGGATGAGAGCCAGCAAGAGAAGGGGAGCAAGGGCGGGGCGCCACCAGGGAAGAGCGCCGAGCCCCGCCGCCACGATGGAGGCCAGGTGCATTCCGCCTAGGCTCGCCACCAGGACCAGGGCGCTGTCCACCAAGCCGGTCCCCAGGTCGAGGACGGTGAACCCCATCCCTTCCCACCAGACCGTCTCGAGGATTCCCCAAGCGAGGAGCCGGGCCCAGGGGGGGCTGAAGAGAAGGGCGGGTGCTATCATGACAAAACCCACTACGGCGACGGCTAGGCCGGTGAGCAGGCCGAGGGAGCCGTGGGGGGCCAAGGCCTGGAAGTAGGGTAGCCCCTCGGCCAGGGCGAAGCCGCCCAGCCAAAGAAGGGCCTCCTTGCGCCTCGCAAGAAAAGGGTACCCGGCCCCGAGGATAAAGAGGGGGGTTAGAGCTCCCCCTAGGTCACGGAAGATGACCGTGGCGAAGCCTATAGGAAGAGCGAGGAGCGTCAGCGAACGCATATCGTTCCGAGCCACTTCCTACAACAGCCGGAGTCGTCTTTGCGGTATTTGAGGGAAACGCTCGCCGTCCGCCCCGAACGCACGGTAGCCCTCACGGGGTTCGTTGTGGGTCTGTACACGGAGCAGCCCGGTTTGTACTCGCCCCCTCGTACGGTGTAGGTGCCGGGGGTGAGGGCTGTCAGGGTGTGGGTGCCGTTACCCCAGGTGAAGCTCCTGTTGTAGTTCGGGCCACTCACCGTCACCGTCACGGCGACTCTCGAGGGGAGTCCCGTCACGGAGATGGCGAGGTCGCCAGGTCGCAGGACATAGCTGAAGGAGACCCTGGTTGTCGTCCCATCCCTCACCACGACCGTGCTGGACGGCGGAGTGGGGGTGTAGACGGAGACGTCGTCTGGGCTGTAGTTCTCCGGGGTCACGGTGTACGTCCCGGGCGGGAGGACAACATCGTAGCCGGAGGTGTTACCCACACTCACCGTTCGGTTCACGGGGCCCGAGATGTTCACCCTCGTGGTGGCCCACAAGGGAAGCCCGGAGATGGAGAGCCTAAGGGTACCCCCCTGGCGGGCGTAGGAGACGCTGGCGAAGGTCTTTCGCTCTGCGGTCACCGCCAAGGAGATGGAGGAAGGAGAAGGTGCGTAGCTGAACCCCGACCCGTCGGTGACGGGTGAGGCTACCAAGGTGTAGGTCCCCGGGCGGAGGTGACCCGTGGTGAAGGTGCCCGTCCCGCTATAGGTGGCCACGGTGTTGCCCTGGCTGTCCTTGAGGGTGAGGGTGGGTGAGGGCATGCTGGCCGGGGCAGACACGGTCACTTCCACTGCGCCCGTGGTGGGAGTGTAGGTCACGGTGCCGGTAAGGGTTTGACCGGGGCTTGTGAGCGCATATTCCGTGGGGTTGGCGGTGGGGGTGTAGTCGTAGAGACTATTGGCGTAGTTAGGGGCGGTGAGGCTGTAGGTTCCCGTGGGGATGCGGGTAAAGGCACAGGTCCCGTTGCCGCAGGTGTTGGTGTAAGTCGGGGTGCCCGATGTGCTCCTTAGGGTCAGGCTCACCGAGGCTCCTTGGGGAAGGCCCGAGACCTGGAGGGAGACGGTGCCCGACGCCTCCTGGTAGGAGACGTTCACCGCCTGGAGGTTTCCGGGAACGCTCAGGGTAAAGTTCGAAGGCGAAGCCCAGCCCACGTACTGGTAACCCCCGTAGGTCACTGCCCCCACCGAAACGGTGTAAACGCCGAGGGGCAGCTCCACGGTCCCGGGGGCGTTTAGGGTCACCGTCTTGGGGCCGGAGAGGGTCACGCTGGGCGAAGCCCCACTAGGAAGGCCGGAGATGTTCACCTGTACGAAGGCGCTCTGCTTCACGTAGAGCGCAGAGGCGTTTGCGGTCTGCCCGGCAACCACATTCACGCTCACGGGGCTTGCCTTGTACACGAAGCCTGCGTTGTCGGTGACGGGATCGGGCACCACCTGGTATTTCCCTGGTAGCAGATTGGCGAAGGTGTGGCTGGTCCCAGTAAAGCGCCCCACCTCGTTTCCTCGGCTGTCCAGCAGGCGCACCGTGGGGGCGGGCATGCCTTGCGGGGCGGTGACCGAGACCGCCACGGCTCCGGTGGCGGCGGAGTAGTTGAGGGTCAGGGAGAGCGTTCCTCCGGTGCCGAGGGTCCCGGTGGTGGGGGTCGCCTTGTAGGTGTACCCCCCGCTCGCTATGTCCTGTCCCGAAGCCGTGTAGTCGCCAGCGGGCACGTCGGTGAAGGTGTGGTTGCTGGTACCAGGCGGGGCGGAAATCGCCTTGTTGAACCCCCCGGGGCCAGTCAGGGTGACCTGGGCGTTGACGTTCGATGGGTTACTCACCGTCAGGCTGACGTTTCCGCTCGCCTTGACGTAGGTTATCGCCACGGTGGTGGCGGGGAGCCCCGCCTGCACCTGGACGGTCTGGGGAGCGGAGGGCGATGGGTTAAAGGCGTAGATCAGCGCCCCGTGGGGTGTCTGAAGATTAGCGGTCACCGGTTGGGCGCTCACGGTGTAGCTCCCCGGAGGAAGGGGGAGTCGTGCGCTTCGGACCAAGGTCTGGGCGTACCCAGAAGGTCCGGTTACCGAGACGTTGGCGTTCACTCCGCTTGGGAGACCGCCTATCTTCACAGCGAGGATCCCGTTTTGGGCTTGGTAGCTGACGGCGAAGTTCAGACTACCGCCGTTTGTCAGGATTCCCCTCACCGGAGACACCGTGGCCCGGTAGGTGACGCCATCGCTGGTCACGTTACGGGCGGTGAGGGTGTAGCTCCCCGTGGGCATCCCCGCAAAGGTGGTGGTGCCTGACTGGTTGATGGTCCGGGTCGAGCCGTCCGGTAGGGTGAGGGTGGCATCGGGGGCCACGCCTGTCGGCAAGCCGGAGACCGTGACCCTTACGGTGCCCTGGAGGCGGGTGTAGGTTATGGTCT
>QGLW01000382.1_pt1 | contig 10835 bp, 8 predicted proteins | sample 1725341 | NCBI WGS metagenome assembly QGLW01 (sample SAMN05439265, study PRJNA331180) | Hot springs metagenome, whole genome shotgun sequencing project. | isolation source: microbial mat of Apron and Channel Facies of Mammoth Hot Springs | place: USA: Wyoming, Yellowstone National Park | collected... | reverse complement strand
CCTACCTATGAGGAATGAAGTTGCTTTTAAAGCAGTTTTCAAAAACCTATTGACAACTCATTAAAAAATCTTATAAAATTATTCAGAAAAAATAAAAGAGAGAAGGAATTTTGAGAATAAAATTAGTATTAGAAAAAGAGGGGAAAGATTTAGCACTGCCTGTTCATTACAATCAAATCATACAAGGAATGCTCTATCGTAGCCTGCCAAGATTACTTGCCAAATTTCTTCATGATGTAGGATTTTTCCATAACAACAGACCATTTAAGCTATTTACATTCTCTAAAATATTCGCAGAAAAATTCAACATTCATAACTCTACAGCTTACTTTAAACCACCAATTACCATATACATATCATCAGCCATAGAAGAAGTCTCAAAATCCTTTGCAGAAACAGTACTACAAAGAGAAAAAATAATGCTAAACAGACAACCACTTACACTAAAATCTATAGAAATAATACCAAAACCAAGATTTAATCAAATAAACAAAATAAAAACCTTATCACCCATCACAGTTTATAAAACCATAGAAAAAGAAGACGGTAAAAAGTTTACTCAGTATATCTTTCCAGAAGACCCAGAATTCAACACTCTAATAAAGGAAAACATAAAAAAGAAGTACAGCATAATAAAAGGTAAAGAATTAGAAGACTTTGAATTTGAGATAAAACCAATAAACTATAAAGTAAAACCACTGAAGTATAAAGACTACATAATAAAAGCAGTAGATGGGGAATTTGAGATAAAAACAGACCCAAAAATATTAGAAGCAGTATATGACGCAGGACTTGGAGCCAAAAACTCACAAGGCTTTGGAATGATAGAAATAATGTCAGAAAACTAAAAGAAAAAGGTTTATATAAAACAAATAAGCTAAAAAGAGGTAGTAAATGAATAGCTACTATAAAATAGCATTGGCAGGATTACTACACGATATTGGAAAATTTTACCAAAGAGCAGGAAGAGGAAAAAACCAATCTTACCAAGAATATAAAGATGAATATAAATATGAACATGCACTGTTAACAAAACAATGGTTTGAAGACCCAGAAATAAAGCCAAGCCTATCAAAAGCTTTTAGCAACATAGATGAGATAAAAATCTTAGCATCAAGACATCACAACCCGGTAGATTCTTTAGAAAGTAAAGTTTTACAAAAAGCTGATCATTTATCATCAGAAGAGAGAGAAAAAGAAAAAGAAGATGAATTTAACTTACTTCATACAGTATTTGAGAGAGTTTCTTTTATAGAAGATTCAAAAAAAGAAGATGATTTAGAATTTTGGGGATATTACAAATTAAAACCTTTAGACTTTGAAAATCTTGAAGATACAGTCTTTCCAGTAATAATCCAAAGAACGGCAAAAACAGGAAAGTTAGCCAATTCAGACGATGAGAAAAAAATCAGAGAAGAAGAGAGGAAATATCCAGAGCTTTACAAACAGTTTTTAGAAGATTTTAAAAAGATAAACCACTTTAAGGAAGAGCAAGCTTTTAACTTTATATATTATCTACTACAAAAATACTTATGGTGTGTACCAGCATCTACATATGATAAAGAACGGAAGTCAAGACACTATCCAGATATATCACTGTTTGACCATTCAAGAGTATTGTCAGCAATAGCGGTATGTCTGTATGATTATAAACAAGAAAAACCAGAATACGACCTAAACGATGAAAAAGAAAAAATATTTTTACTCTATGAAGCAGAAATCAGCGGAATTCAAAAATTTATATACAAAGTCAGTAAAATAGATGTAGAAAAAGAAGGTTTTTCTGTTCCAAAAGAGCTTAGAGGAAGGTCTTTCTTTGTATCAATACTGCCAGAGCTTTTAAGTAGATACATACTAAATAAGCTTAACTATCGCGGAAAATTCCAGTTACTACTACCAAACACAGAAAGAGTTAAAGACATCTTAAAGGAATTTAAAGATGGAAAAGAATTTAAAGATGGTAAAAAATTTAAAGATGGACTTTCAGAATACCTGCATAGAGAGTTTCATTTAGACCTGTCAATAGTGAGCGGACAAACAGAGTTAAGCCAGGAACATTTAAAAGGAGACAAGTTAAGAGAAGCGATAACAAATTTACAAATCAGCATTGACGAAGATAAAAAAAGAAAAGCAAAAAAATTACTCACCAAAGACTTTGAAGATGGGGATCATGTATGTAAATCTTGCAAATCTTTACCAAGAAAAGAAAAAGAAGACATTTGCAAGTGGTGTAATGCTTTTAATGAGTTAGGAGAAAAATTAGCAAAATATGAAAAAGAAAAACTTTTCATGATCTACCAATTTGAAAATACAAACGGTAAACTAGAACCAGACTTAGACTTTGGAGAATTTGGGAAAGTATATTTATTCAATAAACCAGATTCAGAAATAAAGAAAAAAGCAAAAGAAATACTAAATCTAAACTCAACAAAATTAGCAGAGGAAGGATACACTAACGGATTTAAATTTATAGCAAACATAGTGCCGATCTTAACAGACGAGGTAAGAGATTATCTCTTAAAATATGCAGATTTAGAAGAGACAGAAAAAAAAGAATTAAAAGAGCTGCCTAAAAATTCAATCTTACCATTAAACTACATTGCAGAATTTGCAAAGGGAGATAAAAAGCTTGCAGTTTTAAGAGCAGACGTAGACAATCTTGGGCTGATATTTAGCGATGGATTAAGAAGATATACAATATCAAGAATAGCAACACTGAGCAGAATGTTAGACTTATTCTTTACAGGATATATATCAATTTTAATAAATAAAGTATCTGATGATTACATACAGAAAGAACTTGGAAATACAAGCTTAAAAGCAAAACCAAAATTGATATACACTGTTTATGCAGGTGGAGATGATTTATTTTTAATAGGACCATACAACCTAATCTTACACTTTGTAGTAAGACTAAGGAAGAAATTTTATAAATACACAGCCAACAATACAGACTTTGGAATATCCGGTGGTATACCAATAGTAGGGTCTAAAGTAAGCCTTGAATACATGGCAAAAATATCAGAAGAGATGGAAAGTATATCCAAAAGCGCAATCTTTACTACAAAAAATAAACAAAACTACCTAAAAGATGCAATAACCATATTTGAAAAAAGCTTTAAATACTCTTCAAAGATAAAAGGATATAGCACATACAACCAAAGAATGTTTGGCAATGAAGAGCTATCAAAACTCTATAAAAAACCATCATATGACAACTATGTAAACTTTGAAACAATCCTAAGCATATCAAACGAAATAGCTAAGTGTATGGAAAGAAAAGATGTATCAAGAGCGTTGACTTACAGATTATTAAGCTTGCATAGAGTTTATGTATCAGAAGATGGAAAGATAGACCCGGTTATTTATCCGAAAATCTTTTATCAGATAGGTAGAAATGTAAAAGAAGAAAAAGTCAGAAATTTACTTGAAGAGTGGTTATTAAGAAAAGGTTATAGTTATAGTGAAGATTTTATATCAAAAGAGAATGTAATTAGAAATTTAGATGTGATACTATCCATTGCATTAATGAAAACAAGAGGAGGAAAAAAAGATGACTGAGGTAAAAAGCGGTTTAAATGTAAGTAATGAATTGAAAAAAATTATTGAAATTGTTGAACGGAATAAAAAGGAGAAAGAAAATAAAAAGCAAGAAAAAGATAGAAAAGAAAAAATAGACAAAAAAGAAGAAAAAAGAGAAATTAATGAAAATTATGATAGGCTTATTAGTGAAGTAATTAATGATATAAAGAAAGGAATATTAAACTTAGATTTAGAAGAATATATAAAACCGGGAGGAGTTTGTGAAGGAATTGCAGGTGCCGTTGGTTATAAAGGTAAATTAAAAAGAAGTCAGCTTAGAAAATTTTTCAACGAAATAAAAACCATAGAATATGACTTAAAATCAGAAGAAGATATTAAGAAAATAAAAATAAGAATTTTAGCACTTATTCCAAAACTTGCTTATAGCAAAGGAAGAAACCTTATAGATGAAAACTTTTACGAATTTATGAAGACTATTCTTTCAAAAGTAAAAGAAGATATGAATGAAAAAAATGCTCAAGAAGTGTTTGAAGTTTTTGTAAAAATTTTAGAATCAATTGTAGCATACCATACATTCCACTTTCAGGAGGCAAAATATGAGTAAAGCGTTAAAAGGAATCATTAAATTAGAGTGTAAAATTAGAGTACTAACAGGCTTACACATTGGAGGGTCAAAAGAAAACGTAGAAATAGGCGGAATAGATAATATTGTTATCAAAGTTCCGGTTTTAAAGCTTGATGAAGTTATAGAAAGAGATGTTCCATATATACCAGGCTCGTCAATCAAAGGAAAAATGAGAGCATTGCTTGAATGGGTAGAAAAACCGAAATACGATACAGGTTTAACAGAAATAGTTATAGCTTTAACAGAAAATAAAGAGAAAAAGAAAGGTGAACCTTGTAATTGTGGAAGATGTAGAGTTTGCAAACTCTTTGGAGCTCATAAAAATGCTAAATCAGAAGAGCCTGTAAGGTTAAGAGTAGAAGATTTTTATCCAACAAAAGAGACAATTCAAATGTGGAAAAGATTTTTAGAAGGTGATTTTGTGGAAGTAAAAGTTGAAAACACAATAGATAGAATCAAAGGAACAGCAATACACCCTAGACATCAAGAGAGAGTTATCCCATTTTCAGAATTCACAGGATTTATTAAAATAAGAGTTCATGAAGGAGACAGAAAAGAATTATACGACACAATAATTAGAGGTATAGAGCTGTTAGAAGATGATTATCTTGGTGGTAGTGGTTCAAGAGGATATGGAAAGGTTAAATTTATCAAAGAAAAAATCTTGTGGACAGACTATAGAAAACAACCTTTCGAAGAAAAAATAGTAGATGAAAATGAAATAGCCAATATTTACGGAGCATAAAAATGCTTAAAGCATACAAAATTACCTATCTTTCACCAACTTCGCCAGTAAGAAGTTTTACGATTTTTGGTGCTATATGTTGGAGTTATAAGCTGATACATGGGGAAGAAAAGTTAAAAGAGTTTTTGAGTGAGTTTAAAGAAAATCCAAAATTTTTGATATCATCAGCATTTCCATATGTAAAAGGCAAATTTTTATTTCCAAAGCCCATTTTACCAATAAAGGGAGATAGCACAGATTTTAAAGTGAAAATCCAAAGAAAGGATTACAAAAAAGCAAGATTTATAACTTTAGAAGTATTAAAAGAAGTAATAGAAGGAAACATTAGATACGAAGAAGATTTTGTGAAGTTTAAATCAAGCTCGGGCATAATACAAAGTATAGATGATAATCTAAAAATAGAACAAAAACGACACACGCAAGTAAGAAACATGATAAACAGAACAACCAGCGCATCAGAAAGCCTGTTTTCAATAGAATCAGATTTTAAAGTATACGATGAATACTTTTTAGTATATTTCATAGATGCAAGTTTTGAAAATGAATTTCAAAGATTAATAAAACTTACAGAAGAGATAGGATTTGGTGGCAAAAAAAGCATCGGATGGGGAAGGGTAGAGATTAGCAATTTAGACCCAGAACCTTTAAAAGACTTAATAGACTTAAATGCAGAAAAATTTATAACCCTATCTCCAATCATACCAACAGAAAGTATAAATCCAGAAGAGAGTTATTACGATATAGAGACATTCAAAAGCTACACAGAAAATACTTTTGAAGAAGAAAAATTAAAGAAAAAAGTTTTATACATCAAAGAAGGGTCAGTTTTAAGAAAGAAAGACACGATAATGTCAGAACAATTAAAAGATGTTGAAAATGGAATACTTCAATATGGATTAGAATTTCCAATAGGAGTGAAGTATGTATAACTTCAGACTAAAAACATTGACACCTATACATATAGGAAATGGGAAAAAACTATCTAACAATTTTGATTATCTTATAAAAGTTAATAGTAAAGGTACAGAGATAAATGTAGTCTCATTTGATGGGTATATATCTAATATAGTAGAATCTGAAGATGAAATTTCAAAATTAGAAAGTTATATTGAAACTCTTGAAAAAGGAAATAGTATTTTTGATTTAATCAGAAAACCAACATATGAAGAAATTAAATATTCAGTTGTTCTTAATGCAAAAACTTCAAAAGTTAGAGAAATTGCCGAGCATATAAAAACAGTACTTAACGAAAAAGGAGAATATGGAGCATACATACCAGGTTCAACTGTAAAGGGATTTATTAGGCTTGCAATTTTCTACAAAATACTAAAAGAAAATGCTAATTTGGTAAACTGTGATGAAGGTATAAAAAGCACAGAAGAGAAAATACTCTCTGCTAAGCTTCAAAACCAAACTCTTAAATTAATGACATATTTTAAGGTAGCTGATTCAGAGCCAATTAGCACAAAAAATTTAGAAGTGAGAAATATTATTATAACAAATTATAAAGTTTCAGAATTTGCAGAAGTAATAAAGAAAGATACAGAAATAAAAATAAGCATAAAAGACAAAGAGTTTCAAGAAAAATTAGGTAAATTGGACGAGTTTCAAGAAAAATTAGGTAAATTGGACCTAAAAAGCGAGTATTTAGAAACTATAAAAAATTGGAAAAATGCATGTTATGAATTTTCAAAATCAATAATAGAATATGAAAAAGAATTTTTTAAGAAGAAGGGATTAGTTGAACTACAAAAATTCTATGAGTACTTAGAAAAAGAAAACCGCCCAGAATCTCCACTTCTTAGAATAGGAAAATACAAAGGAAAAATAAGCCAAACCTTAGTGCTTTTATATAAAAAAGATGAAAAAAGGTATGGCTGTCTTTTTGAGGACAAGAAGAGAAAAAATGATCCATTGCCAAAAACACGAAGAATTACAGAAGATTACTTGCCGCTTGGTTGGGTCAAGTTGGAAGAATTAAATTAATAGCAGGAGGTTAAAATGAGCAATAAAAAGCAAAAAAGACTTTTGATTACTTTTTTTGGAAAGGCTAAATATAAAGAAACTACTTACTTTCTTGAAGATAAAGAAAAGACTACCGAATACATAGCCGATGCGTTGAATGAGTTTTTAAACCCGGATAAAGTTTTGATATTTACAACACAAGAAGCAATAGAAGGAAACAACGCGTTTAAAGAGATTGAGGAAAAAATAGGAAAGGATAAAACTGAAACAGTAATAATTCCTTCCGGAAAAGACCAAAAAGAGCAAGAAGATATTTTTAAAAAAGTTTTAGAAGAAGTAGAGAAGTACAATGAAGAATGGGAAATTTACGTAGATATTACTCACGCTTTTAGGTCAATTCCACTTGTTTTTTTTATCTCGTTATTTTATTTAAAGAACTTTTACGACATCAAGACAAGCAAAATATTTTATGGTGTTTTTCAGGAAGACAAAAATAACAGAAGTCCTGTTATTGAGCTTACATTCTTGCTTGACATAATTGATTGGTTTAATAGTGTTAACATGTTTGTTAAAAGATACGAAGCCAATGAATTAGCTCACAAACTAAAATTAATGGTTGAAAATAAAAAATTTCTTAAATTTAAATTAAATCCAGAACAAAGAGATAATTTAAATATTTTATCTGAAGACCTAAGAAAATTTTCAGGAGAGTATTTAAACGTTAGAGCAGTTCAATTTGGAAGACTATTGGTGGATTTGAAAGATAAGCTATCAAAATCAAAACCAATTATAAATGAAAATTTGTCAATCTTATCTCCACTGGTAGATAAAGTACAAACAGAAATAGAAAATCTTCAAACGCCTAAACCAGACACATTAAATATGGATACGCTAAGATATCGTATAAAATTAATCCGTAATTATCTTAGAAGAAATTTAGCTTTACAGGCAATTTTACTGCTTAGAGAAGTTTTTATTGATTACTTGATTTTAAAAGTAGGAGATACAGACAAATGGTTGAATTATGATTACAGGGAAGAGATTTCCAGAGCATTCAATGAACCAGATTCAGAACTTGGAAAAATCTGGAAAGATATAAAATATTTCAGAAATAATTTGGCTCACTGTGGTATAGGTAAAGCAGGAAAAGAGGATCTCTCAGGTCTTAAAAAGAAGATCGAAAGATTAACCGATAGACTTGAAGCTGAAATTAGAAAAGGCTAAAATTAGCTTATAATTGATTAATTAGTATTAGATAATCTTTATCGAGAGACTGTTTGAAAAAATCAAAAGAGAAAAATCCTTCGGACTAAAACCCTCCGGAGGATGACACGGAAATTAAGTTTACAAGAATTTTAGAACTCTCTTCCTTTACCATATCTTGAATGAGAAATTTAACAAAAGCAATAGATTCCTGTCTAAGATTATCCTTTCTCTGATACCTATTAATCAATTATTATCCTGAGAGACTGTAAATTGAAGAATCTAAATTATATAATTAAAATCCCCCCTCCCCCTAAGGGAAGAGGAGTTTTGAATAATTTATATAGAATCTATTATTCTGTTGAATGTTTCGCTTGGTCTCATTGCTTTTTCAGCTTTTGCATCGTCTGGATGGTAGTATCCACCTATGTCTTGTGGTTTACCTTCAGAATCTGCTATTTCTTGAAGGATTTTTTGCTCATTTTCTTTTAAGTCGGCAAATACTTTTTCAAATTTCTTAGCCAATTCTGGGTCTTTATCCTGAGTAGCTAAAGCCTCTGCCCAATACATAGCAAGGTAGAAGTGAGAACCTCTATTATCAAGCTGACCAACTTTTCTTCCCGGTGTTTTGTTATTTTCAAGATATTTTTGTACTGCTTTATCTAAGGTTTCTGCAAGAACCAATATTCTTGGATTATCCTTTCCATGCAATGTTTTTAATTGTTTGTAAGCTAATTTTAATGATTCAACGAATGCAAGGAACTCTCCAAGACTATCCCATCTTAAGTGTCCTTCTTTTAAGAATTGTTCTACGTGCTTAGGAGCAGAACCGCCAGCACCTGTTTCAAATACACCGCCACCAGCAATCAATGGAACGATTGACAATGACCTTGCTGATGTACCTACCTCAATGATTGGGAATAAGTCTGTTAAGTAGTCTCTTAAAATATTACCAGTTACCGAAATAGTATTTAAACCAGCTCTGAATCTTTTTAATGTAAATTTCATAGCATCTTCTGGAGATTTGATGCACCACTCAACATCAGATAAATCGTATTTTGGAAATTCCTCTCTTACTTTTTCTATAAGTTCTCTGTCGTGAGCTCTGTATTTATCAAGCCAAAATACCATTGGCTCACCGCTTTCTTTTGCTCTATTGATAGCTAACTTTATCCAATCTCTGATTGCTATATCTCTTGTGATACAGCTTCTATAAATATCTCCTGCTTCAAGTTCATGTTCGATTAATACATTACCTTCTTCATCAACGATTCTTATTTTTCCATCTTCTGGTGGGAAAAATGTTCTATCGTGAGAACCGTACTCCTCAGCTCCCATTGCCATTAAACCTACGTTTGCAACACTTCCAACGGTTGCAGGGTCAAACTGTCCGTTAGTTTTAATATCTTCAACTATTTCTCTATACATTCTTGCATAGCTTCTATCTGGGATTGTGATTACACAGTCATCTTCTTCACCTTTTGGACCCCAGCCTTGTAAACCGTTTTTAATAACAGCTGGAACGGATGCGTCAATGATTACGTCGTTTGGTTTGTGTAAGTTTGTAATTCCTCTGTCTGAATCTACCATATACATTCTTGGTCTTTTTTGGTAGATTTCTTCAATTGTTTTCTTGATTGCAGCTTGTTTATCTTCTGGCAACTTAGACAATTTAGCTTCTAAATCTGCAAGACCGTTATTTGGATTAAACCCTATTTCTTCAAGCTCTTTTCCAAATTTTTCAAATAATTCTTTAAAATAAACTCTTATAGCATCCCCAAACATTACAGGGTCAGATACTTTCATCATTGTTGCTTTTAAGTGTAAAGAGAAAAGAATATCATCTTCTTTAGTTCTTTCAATTACTTTTTCATAAAAGTCTCTTAACTTTCTTCTGCTTAAGAATGTTCCATCTACAACATCGCCAACAGATACCTTAACACCATCTTTTAATACTTTAACTTCCCCATTTTTGTTAACAAATTCATATCTTATTGTTGTATCTTTTTTGATAGTAACTGATTTTTCGTTTTCATAAAAATCTCCACCTGACATATGAGCTACATGAGCCTTGGAGTTAGGGCTAACAGCTTTCATTTTATGTGGGAATTTTTTAGCATATTCTTTAACAGATTTAGAAAGTCTTCTGTCTGAATTTCCTTGTCTTAAAACAGGGTTTACTACGGAGCCAACAGCTTTCATATATCTTTCTCTAATCGCCTTCTCTTCTTCTGTCTTTGGGTCTTCTGGAAAATCTGGGAGGTTGTATCCTTGAGATTGTAATTCTTTTATTGTTGCTATAAGCTGAGGAACAGATGCAGAGATATTTGGAAGTTTCATAATGTTAGCTTCTGGTTTCCAAACGAGCTCTCCTAAATAAGAAAGCTCATCTGGAATTCTTTGGTCTTCTTTTAAATACTCTGGGAATAACGCTATAACTCTTCCTGATAAAGAAATATCTCTTAACTCAATTTCAACGTCTGCACCTTTTGTAAAAGCTCTCATGATTGGTAGTAAAGAATAAGTTGCAAGAGCCGGTGCTTCGTCAATCTTTGTCCAAACAATAGTTGCCTTTGACATTTTTAACCTCCCTAAAAATTTTTTGCATAAAAAATATAACATTGTTTGATTTTTAAGTCAAGAAAAATATAACGCTGTTTGATTTATCAAGGCTAAATTGGATTTTTATAAAAATTTTATATATAGTTGCGTGTGAATTTCAATAAACGCATTATATTCTTCGCCGGCTGTAGA
>QGLW01000378.1_pt1 | contig 10865 bp, 9 predicted proteins | sample 1725341 | NCBI WGS metagenome assembly QGLW01 (sample SAMN05439265, study PRJNA331180) | Hot springs metagenome, whole genome shotgun sequencing project. | isolation source: microbial mat of Apron and Channel Facies of Mammoth Hot Springs | place: USA: Wyoming, Yellowstone National Park | collected... | reverse complement strand
ACATGAGGGGGAAGCTCAGTTGGTTCACCTCGGCCGAGTGTGGCCGGGGCAAAGGTCTCTTTCCTGAAGTATCCTGAAAGTGGAGGCTATATGGAGCCCGACTGGAACGCCCTCTCCCGGGTAATCCGGGCCCACTCCGCCACCTTTTACTTTGGAAGCCGCTTCTTTCCCCCGGAGGCCAGGAAGGGGGCTTGGGCGGTCTACGCCGCCTGCCGCCTGGGGGACGAGGCCGTGGACGGGGAAGGTGGGGGCGAGGAGGCCCTTGAGGTCTGGTGGGAAGGCGTGGAGCGGGCCTACGCCGGAAGGCCCCGGGAGAACTGGGAGCGGGGCCTCACCTGGGCCCTGGAGCGCTGGCCCATCCCCTTTGAGGCCTTCGCCCACATGAAGGAGGGCTTCCTCACCGACCTGGGCCCCGTGCGCCTGAAGACCGAGGAAGAGCTATTCACCTACTGCTACCGGGTGGCGGGCACCGTGGGCCAGATGATGGCCCCCATCGCCGGGGGGGCTCTCGAGGCCGAGGCCAAGGCCATCCGCCTGGGCCAGGCCATGCAGCTCACCAACATCCTGCGGGACGTGGGGGAGGACCTGGCCCGGGACCGGCTCTACCTGCCCCTGGACCTGTTGGAGGCCTATGGGGTGAAGCTAGAAGACCTTCAGGAAGGCCGCATCACCCCCGGCTACCGGGCCCTCATGGCCCACCTGGAGGCCAAGGCCCGGGCCCTTTACCGGGAGGGCCTAGAGGGGCTCCGCCACCTCCAGGTGGGGCGGGCCGCCATCGCCCTGGCCGCCTTGCAGTACCAGGGCATCCTGGACAAGCTCCGCCTCCAGGGGTACGACAACCTGAGGCACCGGGCCCACCTCAAGGCCTGGGAGAGGCTTTTGCTCCTCCCCAAGGCCCTACTGGCGGCGCGGCCATGAACCTGGTCTGGCACCGGAGCGACCTGCGCCTCAAGGACCACCCCGCCCTCCTTCAGGCCCTATCCCAGGGACCCCTGGTGGGCCTGGTGGTCCTGGACCCCAACAACCTGAGGACCTCCCCCAGGAGGCGGGCCTGGTTTTTGGAGAACGTCCGCGCCCTACGGGAGGCCTACCGGGAGCGGGGCGGGGCGCTGTGGGTGGTGGCGGGCCTCCCCTGGGAGCGGGTGCCGGAGGTGGCCCGAAGGCTGAAGGCCAAGGCGGTCTACGCCCTCAAAAGCTACACCCCCTACGGCCGCTACCGGGATGAGAGGACGGAGGCGGCCTTGGGCGTCCCCCTCCACCTCCTCCCCGCCCCCCACCTCATCCCCCCGGACCTCCCCCGGGCCTACCGGGTCTACACCCCCTTCAGCCGGAACTTCCAGGGCCTGGACCCGCCCCTCCCCGCCCCCGAGGCCCTCCCCAAGGCCCTCGAGGAAGGGGAGGTCCCCAAGGAGGACCCGGGCCTCCCCCTGCCCGAGCCCGGGGAAAGGGCGGCGCGGGCAAGGCTTCACGCCTTTTTGGAGGCCAAGCTCCCCCGCTATCCCCTGGAGCGGGACCGCCTGGACGGGGAGGGGGGCTCGAGGCTATCCCCCTACTTCGCCCTGGGGGTCGTCAGTCCCCGGGAGGCAGCCTGGGAGGCCCTGAGGCGGGGAGGCGAGGGGGCCAGGAAGTGGGTGGCGGAGCTCCTCTGGCGGGATTTCTCCTACCACCTCCTCTACCACTTCCCCGAGATGGCCCAAAGGGCCCTGGACGCCCGCTTTGAGGCCTTGCCCTGGACGGAGGACGAGGAGCTCTTCCAGGCCTGGTACCTGGGGAAGAGCGGGGTGCCCCTGGTGGACGCCGCCATGCGGGAGCTCCAGGCCACCGGCTTCCTCTCCAACCGGGCCCGGATGGCCGTGGCCCAGTTCGCCGTCAAGTCCCTCCTCCTCCCCTGGCAGAGGGCGGAGGAGGCCTTCCGCCACCTCCTCTTGGACGGGGACCGGGCGGTGAACCTCCAGGGCTGGCAGTGGGCCGGGGGCCTGGGAGTGGACGCCGCCCCCTACTTCCGCGTCTTCAACCTGGTGGAACAGGGCCGGCGCCACGACCCGGACGGGGCCTGGCTCCGGCGCTTCGCCCCGGAATACCCCTCCTACGAGCCCAAGGACCCCGTGGTGGACCTGGCGGAGGCCCGAAGGCGCTACCTGGCCCTGGCCCGGTCCTTGACAAAGTAGCGGGGAACCCACACTCCCCTACCCCTGCCCGGTACCCTGGTGCTATGTTCCCGGTGCGCGACCCCCAAAGGGTTCTGAGGACCATCTCCCTCTTCCGTTACGGCATGGCGGGCCTCTTCCTCCTCCTGGCCTCCTTTCGCGAGGAAAAGCTCCTCTTCCTGGGCCTGGCGGTCCTGGCCCTGGTGATGGCCCGCACGGGGTTCTGCCCCATCATCCGCCGCTAGGGTATCTTGGCCCCATGGAGCGCTTAGCCTTCAAGAAGGCCCTGCCCCACCTGAAGCGCCTCCAGCAGGATCCCCTTGCCGTCCTCCTGGAGTGGAGCCGGGCCCACCCCCGCCTCTTCCTGCCCCTGCCGGGCCTCCCCCTGGCCCTGGTCTTTGATCCCGAAGGCGTGGAGAGGGTCCTTCTGGCGGAAGGGCTCACCAAGGCCACCTTCCAGTACCGGGCCCTCGCCCGCCTCACCGGCAGGGGCCTCCTCACCGACTGGGGCAAGGGCTGGAAGGAGGCCCGCAAGGCCCTCAAAGACCCCTTCCTTCCCAAGGCGGTGCGGGAGTACCGCCCGGCCATGGAGGCCGAGGCCGAGGCCTTCTTCGCCCCCTGGCGGGAAGAGGTGCGGCGCCTGGACCACGAGATGCTGGCCCTCTCCCTGAGGCTTCTCGGGGTAGCCCTTTTCGGCAGGCCCCTTTCCCCAAGGCTGGCGGAGCTTTCCCTGGAAGCCCTGGACCGCGTCATGGCCCGCGCCCGCTCCCCCCTGGCCCTCTTAAACCCCCTGGCGGAGATGGGGTTTAAGAAGGCCAAGGCCGCCCTTTACCGCGAGGCCGAGGCCCTGATGGGCCACCCACCCTTCTCCCACCTCCCCCGGGAGCGGGCCCTCGACGAGGCCGTGACCCTGCTGGTGGCCGGGCACGAGACCACGGCCAGCGCCCTCACCTGGTCCCTTTACCTCCTCTCCCACCACCCCGAGTGGCAAAGCCGGGTGGCCGAGAGCGAGGAAGCCGCCCTGGCCGCCTTCCAGGAGGCTCTGCGCCTCTTCCCGCCAGCCTGGATCCTGACCCGCAAGGCGGAAGGCCCCTTCGCCCTGGACGGGGCGACCCTTCCCCCAGGGACCACCCTGGTCCTCTCCCCCTACGTGACCCAGAGGCTTTACTTCCCTGACGGCGAGAGCTTCCGGCCGGAGCGCTTTCTGGAGGAGAAGGGCACGCCCTCGGGGCGGTACTTCCCCTTCGGCCTAGGGCAGAGGCTCTGCCTGGGCCGGGACTTCGCCCTCCTGGAAGGCCCCATTGTCCTAAGGGCCTTCTTCCGCCGCTTCCGCCTGGACCCCCTCCCCACCCCCCGGGTCCTGGCCCAGGTGACCCTACAGCCGGAAGGGGGGCTCTGGGCAGCCCCCAAGCCCCTAGAGATGCGGGCATGACCTACCTGGAGTTCCACCTGCTCTTTATCCTTCCCCCACTCCTTCTCCTCCTCCTCTGGACTAGGCCCAGGCCCCCTAGGCTTTGGGCCTACCTCCTCATGCCCCTCATCGCCCTCCTCTACACCACCCCCTGGGACAACTTCCTGGTCTTCCGGGGGGTCTGGGGCTACCCCGAGGGCCGAATCCTCCTCCGCATCGGCTACGTGCCCCTGGAGGAGTACCTTTTTTTCGTCCTCCAGCCTCTCCTCACCGGGGCCCTCCTCTTGCGGCTGGCGGGGGCTCCGCCCCTGGGGGAGCCGGGCCTCTTCCGGGTGGTGGGGGGAGGGTTTTGGCTCCTCGTCGCCGCCTTTGGGGTCCTGCTCCTGGCCCTTGGGGGCGAGTACCTCTACCTGGGCCTGATCCTGGCCTACTTCGCCCCTATCTTCCTCCTACAGTGGGCCTTTGGGGGGGACCTCCTTCTGGCCTGGCGGAAACCTTTCCTCCTGGGGACGGCCCTCCCCACCCTCTACCTCTGGTTCGGCGACTTTTACGCTATCACCCGGGAAGGAATCTGGTGGATTTCCAAGAAATATACCCTGGGCCTCAGCCTGGCGGGGCTTCCTCTAGAGGAGATGCTCTTTTTCCTCTTCACCAACCTGGCCGTGGTCCAGGGCCTCCTCCTGGCCTGGCACCCCGAGGCCCTGAGGCGCCTAAAATAACCCCCATGAAGGCCTTTCAGGAAAAGCCTTTGGGGAAGCTCTTCTCCGCCATCGTGGAGGGATTTCTGCTCCTAAGCCTCAAGGGAAGCCTCCGGGGCGTGTACCTGAAGGGGGAGGTGCCCAAGGGGCCTCTGGTGCTGGCCATGAACCACCATAGCTTCTTTGACGGCCACCTGGTCTGGCTTCTTTCCAAGCAAAAGAGGCGGATGGCCAGCCTCTTGGTGTCCGAGGAGAACCTGAAGGCCTTTCCGGTCCTCAAGCTGGTCGGAGCCCTTGAGGCAAGGAGATTGAGGGAGGCCCTTAAAAGGCTCAAGATGGGAGAATGGGTGGGGATCTTTCCCGAAGGGGAGATGTATTACCCGGGACCCTTACGTTCCCTCAAGCCGGGGGCAGTTTGGCTTGCGAGAAAGGCTGGGGTTCCGATCTTACCAATAGCCTGTCGTGTGGTCGTCAGAGGGTTTGAGCACGCCGAGGCTTTCCTCTTAGTGTCTCCCCCAATTTCGCCGGATGAGGATTTAGAAAGGGTCTTGGGTGGAGCCCTTCGGGAATTGGATGAGATCCTACGGAATACGCACCCAAGGGAGATCCCTGAGGGTTTTAGAGAGATTTTGAGGGGGAGGCGGAGCTTGGATGAGAGGATGTTACCCTTGGCTAGGCTTATCCGATGATGGATCAATTTTTCTCCAACATCCTCGTACTCCTCCTTTTAAGGTGGCCTGTTTTCATTTATAACCTTTTAAGATTCCCGCGCCTAAAACCTATGCCTACGCCGGAAAACCCCACGGTATCCATTTTAATTCCTGCTAGAAACGAATCTGAGAATCTTAAGCGCACCCTCCCCTCCGTACTCCGTCAGGGGGCCTTAGAGGTCTTGGTTCTGGACGACCTATCCGAGGACGAAACCGCCCAAGTTGCCCAGGAGATCGGTCAAGGTTATTCGGGATTCCGCCTCCTGCGTGGGAAACTTCCCCCTCAGGGTTGGGTGGGGAAAAACTGGGCATGCTGGCAGTTGGCCCAGGAAGCTCGGGGGGAAATTCTCGTTTTCACGGATGCGGATGTATTCTGGGAGGAGGGAGCGTTGGGTGGACTTATTTGGAAGGGGACACCGCGGGTATGTTGGTTTTCCTTATGAACGGGCTCTTCTCATTCCTGCCTCATCCTGCCCTTGAGGCTTTGCGAACGGAAGGGATGCATACTGGTCCATAGGGGGACACCAAGCGGTGAAGAATGAGGTTCTGGAGGATATCGCCATTGCCGGAAGGGTAAAAAATTACGGTCTATATTTGGGCTTGAATGTACAGGAATTATTTGGAGACGATTCGGGGTCTTGGAAAGAACTTTTTGGATATCCACATGAAAAACCCGGCCATCCTTTTGAGCGCCACCTTTTACCACCTGTTCCTTTACACCATACCATGGCTATTCGGTCGCTGGGATCTTGGGCTTCTTGGGATCCTTGAACGTGCCGTTGTACAGATTGCCCTCAAGGACCGCCTCCTTCCCGCCTTTTTTACGCCCCTCGCTCCCATCCTCTTTTTGCCCATATACATCATGGCTCTGCTACCGGGAAAAACCTGGAAGGGGAGGCCGGTTTAGATTTTCATCCATATAATACCTAACCTTCCGGGCTGAGGGAATCCCGTGAAAATCGGGAGCCGTCCCGGCGGCCGTGAGGGGGAACGAAACCCAAAAAGGCCACTGCCCGAATGGGTGGGAAGGCCGGGGAGTAGGATTTTGCCCCCGAGCCGGAAGACCTGCCCGGAAGGGATCCAGGGGAAGGTGCCGGGGCTCGCCTTCCCTTAGGGGTTAAATAGTTAAGAATATGAAAAGGTTTCTTGCTTTATTGCTTTTTGGTGTTTCCCTCTTTGCGCAGAGGGTTGTGGTCGTGCATAGCGTCTGGGGATCGCCGGGTGGTATCTCTCTAATGAACGTCTTTCCCCCCTTCTCCCTGAGAAACGGCATCTCACCGCACGGGGCTACTCTAAACAAGGTGATATACTCCTCCGGGCATCTCTTCACCGTAAGTTCTGGAAACGGGAAGGTATATATTTTCACCGACGATAATATCCCGAATTTGCAGGATAGCATTGAGATCGGACCGATGACAAACCCATACTCCGCAGCAGTTTTAGGGGACAAAATCCTCGTTAGCCTTTGGGCGGTGGATAGTCTAGTTTCTTACGACATAAACACAAAGAACCGCTTATGGGGCCTTGGGGTTTGGAGGAGCCCCCAGTACGTGGGATATAACGGAAATTATTACTTTGCGATCTCAACGGGATACAACAGGAGCACGTACACCACCGACACATCAATAATATACAAGATTGACACTCTCGGTAACATCGTAGATTCCCTTAAACTGGGGATAAACCTACTCTATATGGACTTCCTTGGGGGAGATTCCGCGATAATTTCGGGTGGTGATTTCTCCACAGACTCAACCTGGAAGATATACATAATTTTAACGGATCCTTTGGCAGTTTTGGATAGCATTTCCGCTCCCGCAAGTTTTAGTTTCGTAAAAAGGGTGAACGGAGATACGGTTTTGGCTTTGAGCTATTACTGGGCTTATTACTACTTAATTTCCTCAAGGGCTTTCATCCCCTTGCCCCTTGGAAGCTATTACGGATTTTCCGAGGGTGAGGTTTATAACGAAAGGCTATTCATCCTTGCGGGGGGAAATTACACATCAAACGGTGATCTAATAGTCTTCAATAGAAATACTAACACCATAGAGCATGTAGCCACCGTTGAGGTGGGTCCAATATCCATAGCCCTATCCCCCACCACCCTATCCTCAAGGGAGTACATTGTAAGGGGACCTGGGGTTAAGGGTATATACGACGTTTCGGGAAGGAAAGTGGATAAGTTAAACGGAAAGGGTGTATATTTCATGTTTGATGGGAAAAACTTAAGGAGGGTTGTATTACGTTAAGCTTTCTGCTTCCCGAGATAGTGGTGGAGGCGGAGGTGGGGGAAACTCTAAGCTTAAAACCTTACACCTCCCCCTACCTCTCCGCCTCCTCCCTCCCTCTATCCTTCGGATTTACTTACGGTTCCTATTCGGATCTTTCGGGAGTTTCAATAAAGGGTGGGCACCCAAAGGGAAACGCTGTTTATATCAACGGCGTATTAATAAACCAACCCCAAAGTTCCTACGCGGACCTTACCGATATATCCCAGTTTTTGTTTGGGAAAAGTCGGGTTGTGGATGGGGGATTTTCCCCATATTCCTTTTACGGAAATCTGAACTTTAAGCCTTCAAGGGATAAAGCCTTTTACGGTTTTTTAAATAACTTTCTCGGTTTTTTGCTGGGTTTTAGGGATAGCGTTGGGGGTTTTGATTGCGGAAATTTAATTGGTGGAAGGGACACAATAACATTCTTAGAGGGGGTGGTGTTTGCTGGAGGTTTTTGGAATATTAGATTTTCAAGGAAGAGGACATCGGGAATGGAAGGATTTCCGCAAAGTTCCGGCATCCAAACGGATATAAGGATTCTGGGAAAGTTTAAAGATTTTGAGCTCCTTATTCTGGGCAGGGAGTGGGAGGATGTTTTTGTTAAGTCCCAACATACGAACCTTAGATTGGGTAGGGGATTTGAATTTTCAAAATTCAGGCTTTTAACTTACCTTGAGGGGATCAAAAGCTCAAACGTGGGGGAAAAATTTAGGCCTATCCTTTACATCTCAAGGGATTTTAGGCTTTACTGGGGCATTATTTCATCCAACGTTTGGACGGATGGGAAAAGGATCGGGTACGGTTCGTTTTTGAACTTTCCTTTGAAGGTTGCAAACCTTAGCTTTTCCCTTTCAAACAGGATCCCTTCTTTTGACGAGTTATATTGGAAGGGGGCTCAGGCGGAAGGGAACCTAAACCTAAAAAACGAAAAGGCTATAACTCTTACTTCGGATTTAAACCTTAAGGGCTTTTACCTTTCAGCTTTCTTCAGGAGGGTTTGGGATCTTATAGAGTGGAGGAACCATGGGGGAATATGGAGGCCTGAGAACGTCTCGGGTGGAAGGATGTGGGGGGCAAGCTTTGGGGTAAATTTTCTCGGTTTCAAAATTAAATACGACAGAATTTACGCTTACTATGACTCTGGAAAAAGGATGATATACAGGCCCGGGAATTCTTACCTTGCCTCCCTTTCAGCCCACAACCTTGAGCTTTCCCTTCTCTATTTGGATCCGAGGTTTTCAAACCCATCAAACACCCGCTTTTTGGATTTTTTCCTGAGGATTGACGGATATTTAAAATTTGAAATTTGGGGAAAGGGTTTCCTCTTTGGCGTGGAAAACATAACAAACAGAAAGAATTACTTTATTGAGGGCTACCCATCAAGGGGTAGGACCTTTGTTTTCTCCGTTTTCGGAAAACTTTAAAACTTCTCTATGAGCTGGTATATCAAAAGGGATGTGCCTACATCAAAGGTTGCCTGAACCACTGGAGAAATTCTGTAGTAATCGGATCCTATTATAGGTCCGGGAGCGATAGCCGCCCAATAAGCCAAGGTTGGCACCGCCGAATAAATTAAACCTTCAAGGAGGGAAAAGTCCTTTTTCTTTACGATTTTGTAAGATAAATACCCCCCAAGGGCCATACCCGCAAGGTTTGCAAATCCCCCCATCCTTTCAAAAACGGGATCTCGGTTGTAATATCCGAAGAAGGCACCGCCAAAATCTCTATGGGTGGCCGCGTATAATACCTTAATCGGAGCCTCAAGAACAAATGCACCTTTTGCTATGTTTGATGCTATAAATAGGGCATCCCCGTCTGTTATACTGTGATCGTTATATGTCAGAGCAAATGTCCCGAGACCCCCGGCTATTGAGAGACCCGTTATTATTCCCAAATCCGCCTTAAGCTCACCTTCGCTTGTTGAGTCAAACACTTGCCTTCCAAATATTATCCTCTTCGGTTGATTATATGCGTATGGAAGTTGAACGGCGGAGACGGTTTTTAAGACGTAAGCGCCATCCGAACCACCCTGCAAACCCGATAGATATCCCACGGCATTTCCCCCCGAAAGTCCCAAGAGAAACAGGGTGGAATAAAGCTTATTGTCCCAATTTTTAGTATAAACCGTTATATTCGCTATTAGAAGTACAGACCATATCATACCATCTACGGCTCCCGTAAAGGATGAAATTGCCGATGGTTTTTTGATGTTTGTGGAGAGTGCAAAAGCTCCGTTTGCCATTAGGCAAGATATAGGAGTCATACACGCGACGGATGTGGCGTACCTCTCATCCTTTGAATTAGAAAGAACCCAGAAAAACACCGCAGTAGGGTAAGCGGTACTTCCGAGGAGGCACTGTCCCGCGATGAACCTGAAAGTTTCCTCTCTACTTACCCCATCACTTTTCACCGTATCCGCATTTTGGGAAAGTAGAAGAAATCCAAGTATAAAAGGATTATAAGCGCGATCATCCCACATCGCCATACTTAATAGGTTATATTATATCATCTTTATAATTTCCGCCTATGTCCATCACCTATAATAAACCATCTTGGAGGAAGAGAAAGCGCAGGCATGGGTTTTTGGCGAGGAGGAGGACTCCGGGTGGAAGAAGGGTTTTGAAGAGGAGGCGCAAGAAGGGAAGGAAAAGGCTGACGGTTTAGTATGGCGGTTAAGGAGGATTTAGACTTAGGAAAAATAAGGAATATTGGTTTTATTGCGCATATAGATGCGGGTAAAACCACAACAACGGAAAGGGTTTTGTATTATACCGGAAGGATCCATAGGCTCGGAAACGTGGATGAGGGAACCGCGACAACGGACTGGATGATACAGGAAAAGGAAAGGGGAATAACCATAACATCCGCGGCCACCGTATGCTTCTGGAAGGGATACCAGATAAACATTATAGATACGCCCGGGCATGTGGATTTTACGATAGAGGTTGAAAGGTCCTTGAAAGTTTTGGATGGTTTGGTGGTGATCTTTAGCGCGGTGGAGGGGGTTGAACCTCAAAGCGAAACCGTATGGCGTCAGGCGGAGAGGTATAAGGTTCCGAGGTTGATATTCATCAACAAGATGGATAGGATAGGGGCAGACTTTAGGAGGGTGATCGAAGGTTTAAAAAAGAAGTTGAACGTTGATCCCCTTCTTATGGAGCTTCCCATAGGGATTGAGAAGGATTTCATTGGGGTAATACACCTTGTGGAGAGGAAAAAGTACATCTGGGATATTGACGAGACAGGGGAGAAATATAGGGTTGAGGATTGGGAATTTGACGAGGAGAGTATCCCATATTACGAAGATATAATACTTAGGTCTTCGGAGTACGACCCCGAAATTTTAGAGATTTACGAAAAAGAAGGTTTTGTTCCGCCAGAAAGGGTTAAAAAGGCGCTAAGGAAGGGCGTAATAGAAAACAGGATCTTTCCCGTGTTTATGGGTTCCGCCCTGAAAAACAAAGGAATACAGCCTTTGATAGATGCTATAGTAGAGATTTTACCTTCACCCTTTGATGTTCCCCCCGTTCATGGAAAACTAAGGGATGAGGACGTTTATATTCATACGGGCAAGGGGAATTTGGTGGCTCAGGTTTTCAAAATACAGTTAGATTCTAAGGGAAAAA
>QGLW01000375.1_pt1 | contig 10906 bp, 11 predicted proteins | sample 1725341 | NCBI WGS metagenome assembly QGLW01 (sample SAMN05439265, study PRJNA331180) | Hot springs metagenome, whole genome shotgun sequencing project. | isolation source: microbial mat of Apron and Channel Facies of Mammoth Hot Springs | place: USA: Wyoming, Yellowstone National Park | collected... | reverse complement strand
ATCCATCCCCGCCTCAACCACCTGCGTTGAAACCACAACCCTATACCTCCCCTCCTTTATTCCCTTTATCCTTTCTTTCCTCTCGTAGGGCACAACCGCGGTTGATAGGTACGTCATTGGAACATCAACCATTCCCCTCAAGATCTTATAGAAATTCTGCGAGGACGCTATGGTGTTTAAAATTATTAAAAAGCTTTTATCCTTTTCTCTTTCTACCCTTTCTGCAACCTCTTTCGCGAGTTCTTCTATCCCTCTTCCCTGAAGTTCAATGACCATCCTATACCTGTTTAAACCCTTTCTATACTTACTCTTCTCAACCAATTCAAAGACCTCACCCTCCTTATATATGAATGGGTTTGTTGCGGTCATAAGTATTATTCGGGCATTCAGGTTTTGAGATAGGTGATTTAAACTTTCCTTAACAAATAGCCAATATTTGGGTGGTAATGCTTGGATCTCATCAAGTATAATGATGGTATCCTTAAACTTGTTAAACCTTCGTAAATATCTATTCTCTAAGCCAAGAAGAGTATAAAAGAGTTGATAAAATGTGGTAAGAATAACGCTCGAATTCCAACCCTCATAAAAAACCCTTCCAACATCAAAGTCGTATTCCCTATCACTTTCTTTATATGTTGGCTCTGCAAGATGGTGATATACCAAGAGTTCTTCGGAAGATTTAAGATTTAAACCGTTCCTTAGAACCATTTCCGTCTGATCTATTATGCTTAAAAACGGAAGAGAGTATATTATTCTCTTGTGTCCGCCTTCTTTTGCTAATTTTAAGGCAACGGAAAGCCCAGTTAGAGTTTTCCCCATGCCCGTAGGTAATACAAGGGTAAAAACCCTTGAACCCTTTCCCTTATCAAAATTTTCTATGACTTCCCTAAAAGCAGTTTCCCTTCTCTTTATGATATCAGCTTGGCTCTTAGAAAGATGGGATTTATAAGATTCTATCCTCTGGAAATCGGGGAGCTTGGGTTGGGGTAGGGTGTCTGAACCGCTTCCAGCTTGGGTTTTATCCGCATCCAAAAGGACGGAAAAGTAAAAGTTAAACTCGTAAAAGTTTACGCGTTCTTCGTTTCTTTGATCAAGAACAATATTCCTAAAATCGTTAATTGCTTTATCCACAAATTCCCCCAGATCCTTCTTTAGATTTTGGAGAGTATCTTGGCTTAAGAGGAAATCTTTAATACGTTTCGGAATTTCAATATTTTGAACGAATTTCTTAAACCTGCCAATATCTAAAGCCTCAATTTGTTTTTTGAGGATCCCTTTTGTATTGTCTTCTATAATATCATTAAGCGTTCCTTTTAAATTTTCCAAATCGGTATGATGCTTTAAGGGAAAAATGAAGCTCTCCACTAAACGATCCTTAAAACCTAAGTTGTACGCAACATTAACACAGAAAATCGCGGAAAGGTAGGAATGGTTGGTTGACTTGTTTGCATTTTTCCTACCTTGTATATAATCTTGAAAGCACCCTGTAGCCTTTCCGAAATCGTGAAAAGCCAAGGGAATGTAGAACCATTCGGGAATTTCTCCTAAGATCTGCCTCGCTATTCCGATTACGCCATTTATATGATCCTCAAGGAATACATTTGGATGGGAATATAATCCACTTTTATTACCTTTCTCGCTTATCATTGGGAATTATATGGGGGCGAGATGGGGGAAACGAATACATTTAGGGAATTAACTTTAAGTATCTTCTTATATTTACCCCGTATAGGTTTATCTGGTTCCTTTGAATACAATACTTCCAAGTATTTTGGTTCCGATCTGTCATTCTCCATATCGTAGGGTATAAGCTCCTTTCCGATCTTTATGGGTGCAATATCAATCTCTATGTTATATATTGGGCATAAGGTGTGGCATTCTCCCTCGTAATTTTCCAAGATTTCCGCTGTAAAGGTTCCAAAATAATTAATTTCCGCCAAATGCTCGGATGTTCCCAAAACGGGAGTATATACAAATTCCCTATTTTCAAGGTGTTTCTTTAATTTTTCAAAGGTTTCACTGTTCCCATTATCCACAACAAATATCCTATACTTTGGATCCTTAAGAAACTGTATAATCGCCTGGGTTCTCACATCCTTTTCGGGTTTAGATTTTTCGCTTTTATCACCCTTACTCATCTTATCTTTCTCTAAAAAAACGAACTTTCTTCCCCCGCTTCCTTCCTTCGTGTTTATATAATTTACGGACATCATTATGGTTTTTATGGGACTTAGAATTTGAACTGCCAAGCTTATGTCCCGAGTTTTCTCCAAATACTCATTCTTTCCGTATCCTACAATTGCCCCTATCAAACCCCTCAGTGCAGTTGGTGTAGGAAAGGGATAAGTTAAAGACGAAGATGTGGTGTAAAATTTGCGGAAGTGCCCGAGCTTGCCCGATACATCAAAAACCAAAACCCTCATTTCTAGAATTCAAGTTTCTCCAGATTAATGCCTTCAAATGCCTTCTCTATACTTGGCTCAACCCTTAAATCCTCATCCAATATATACCTTACCTTTTCAAGTCTGTTCCTGCCCTTAAGGGCTCTAACCTTTTCCCCAAGTTCTATAATATCCAAAATGTAGTCCTTGGGAGATCTTATGGCTTCCTCATCGTTTATTTCCGCATTTAGTTTTATCTTTACGTACCTGTCAAGTGATCCTATAAGGTCAAGGGAATCTTCCGTATGCACGATGTCCAACAACATTAAGGATTTATGTCCAAGCTTGGAACCCGTTATAAGGACACTTCCACCTCTATGCCCGATCCACAAGGCTTTCAACATTTTCTCAAAATCCTCGTTGGTCAAGTTGGTCTCTTTGGCGGTTTTCTGATTCGCTACCCCATAAACCCCGATAAGAGCATACGCTACCCTGTAATCAAACATCATAGTACCCTGTTTTTTTCCTTTCCCTTTTTCATCTGAAGATGGTAAAACGCTTGTACCCTGAACTTCTAAAATCTTTACCCTGTGTAGGGATGTGCCATAAGCAAATTGTACGGGTCCCGTTAGGCTAAAAGGTTCAAGGTTTTTGGTTTTTAAGGCAAAAGTGCCCCCAAATAACCTTATATCTATACACTTTTCAAGAATGTTGGCTGGACTACCGTATTTTTTGGCAAGACCTTCCTTGTCCTCTAGTGTTCCATCTTCTTTTCTCTCTTCCCTTATGAATATCTCCTCGCCCATATCCCGTAAGGTATCCCTTATTGTCCTCTTTATCCTCGCATCCCTTACGAATATCCTGCCCGTCTCGTCGTCGTATCTTGGTCTGTTTTCATCCATCGGATCCCCGTTGGGGTTAGCGTTAACCACCTCATAAAGGAACAAAATCTCATGCCGATTCTTCAATATGCTCATGCTCACCTCCTTCTTTTTCTTTCTTAGAGAACAAAAGATCTTTTAATTTATGATAAAGCCCCATACCCACAACGAAGTAAAAGTTTGTTTCATTTACCGTTGCCTTTGGTTCCCCGGACGTAATATCCTCAGAGATCGTAGCGAAGATTTTCCTGGTACTCTCATAGTCGAAAAGGTCAAGTATCTCAAGCTTATTTCTAATATCCACCAGAAGCCCCTCTATATCCTTCCACCTCATCCTGAATCCCTTGAGTTTCTTTAGGAACGGTTTGGATCCCCTTTCTCTGCTTTCCTCTGCCAAGATATACTCTGTTAGAAATCCCATAAGGATTAACGCCCTTTTCCACCTTTCACCTTTAACGGTGGGCAGGTCCTCAATCCACTCAAAAAATTCCTCCAAATTTTTCGGTTTATTTAAAGAGTTCATATTCAGACCCTCCGTTAAAATCCTTATGAAAACATATGATATAAAAGCCTCTCTTATCAACTTGAGATTTATGTCCTTATTATTGTGATAATCTTCCCTTATCTTTCCCATAAAGTTAGAATAGAGAAAGTTTTTTTCCAAATTTTTCCCAACAAAAACCGCCCCAACTACATTATAGAAATCATCCTTGGAAAAGAAAAGTCTTATGGTGTTAAAATTAAAGTTAAAATCTATATCTATCAATTCTTTCAAGTTTTCTACGACGTAATCTTTCGCTTCAAACATTTCAAAAACCCTTGATGGGAAAATTTCGTTTATATAAAGCTTTATAGATTCCCTACTTTGTTCCTTTTCAATAAACAGAAAGTTAGCCCAGATTACATCTTTCAGTAGCCTAAATATCGCGAGAAAATCAAGGTTTTCACCCCCCGGAATCCCTTTGTTTTTATAACTAAATACTTCATCTATGTCACTATCTTCCTTTACCAATTTACTAATATTCATTTTGAAATCCTCTTCATCTCCTTTGCTAAATTCTTTAAGTTTTAAATGTTTCAACAACTTTATAAACCTTCCAAGAGTCTCTCTATTCAAACTTTCGGGTATTATCAAATACTTCAAACCCGCAAGGTCAAATTTTGCCTCTTCAAGCTCCTGCCTTGCTATCCTCATCTTCTCGAAGCAATCAAAACATATCGGGCTATTTTTGTAGGCGAATTTTTCATTAAGTCCCCCAACAACATAGCCTGGTTTATCAAAAGTTAAAAAATAGAAAGGAATTTCCGCTTTAACCTTTGTCCAATTCCCACAAACCGCACAATAAGACTCGTTTTCGTATTCGGACATTAAATATTCTTTCAAGAATTCTTTGTATTCATCAATTTCTCCTAAGAACTTACCATCAATCCTAATGGTGAGAAGAAAAATGGGATTGCTATTTTTATTTTCATCTTCACACTTTTTTGTTCCCTCAATTTTTCCTTTAATCTCTTTTTCTATATCTTCTCGGTTATTATTGTCGCTTAGATAATCTTTTACATTCTTTAGATATTGCGGAATTTTCTTTTTTAGCTCCTGAGGCAGTTTTCTATCTTCTGGATCCGGTATAGTCTTAGAAAGATTTGTTAAGGATTTTTCAATATCTTTTAAATTTAAGTTCAAGGTTGGGGTTTCGGTTGGGGGGTTACTTGCCTTTGACTTTCTAAAAAGATACTTTTCAAACTTGCTAATATCAGACCTTTCAAAGTCTTCTATAGTTATGCCTAAAAACTTTCCATCCTTGTCAAAATCCAAAATTACCGCATAACCACAATCCGCATCTACCTTATCCCATATCCTGTATTCATATAACTCGCCTATCTCTTTTAATGCCTTTATCATACTTTGGATGCGTGAATTATACATCCGAAACCCGCGCTGTTTTTAGCTCCAAGTCCGCTTTCAAGTGCAACTTTCAGAATATCCCCCTCACCCTCAATCCTAAATAACCCCTCCCACCCCACTATTAATGTCCCTTTGAATATCACCTTCTTTTTATAGTTTTCCTTAACCTTTACGGGCGAGATCTCCAATTTTCCCCTATAGTTCTTCCCATAAACAAGGCTGTATTTTTTTAAGAGATTTTCCTTAAGGAGCCTGTAAAACTCATCATCAAAGGGAGATAGGTATTCCCGTCTTTTGCTTCCAATTTGGGTTTTGTATGCAACTATCGGAGAGAGACTCATAACATCCACAACCCCATTTTCTATATTCTCCTCTATAACATCAATTTCTTCAAGCCTAACGTCGTTGTTGTATAGTCTCAATCTTTCCGATTTTATTACCCGGTTTATAATGGACCTTGTGGTAAAATTTACAGGGGAAGAAAAGTAAATATGTATATTTGGCGGTTTAAAGGTTATACAATTTTCCCCTTTCTCCTTTATCTTACCGAAGATCTTTGAAAATGTGAAGAGCTTGAACTTCCTGTTGGAATACACAAATCCGAAATTGTGGAGAAAATCCGCCAAAATGGTATCCATATTCCTGTAAATGAAACCTTGCAAAACATTGTTATAATACTTCGGCAGAATTAGATCCCCATCAAAGCCAAAGGTTAGCTTTAACTTATAGGCCTTCAAAGGGAAAATTCCCTTGAAAGATTAATAGGGTAAGAGAATGACCTTTTACCTATAATTGGCACCTCATAATCCACATAACCCTTTCCCTCAAATGATACGTTTGCCCTCCTTTTTAGGATAATATCCCTTACCGCATTAACCGCAGAACCCAAGGAGGAAAACTCCACCCTAACATCTATCGGAACGTCAGCGCTTCCTCTCGCCCTTATTGTCTTCTTGTAAGAGTTTGAAACATCCGCAATTTTATACCCATCAAGCTTTATGGTTCCCGTTATCCTGTCAAGGACCGCGTCTATCTCGTTTGGATTTTGGACGTTTAAGAGTATTCCCAAGTTAAATCCGCTAAAATCAACCCCCTTTAATGATGCGCTTTTTAGCGAGAATTTGCAGTTTGCCAAGCTAACCCTCTGCTGGATCAAGGAACAGGATAAAAGCGGTAAAAGAAGAATTAGCCTTTTCATTTCACGGTTACGGATTTTGCCAAGTTGCGCGGTTTGTCTGGATCACAGCCCCTCAAAACCGCGGTATGATATGCCAAAAGCTGTAAGGGAACTATGGCAAGGATCGGTGTCAAAAACTCCTCAACCTGTGGTATGTATATCGTGAAATCGGAAAGATCCTTCATAAGCCTGTCTCCTTCTGTTATTACGCTTATCACCTTCCCTTTCCTCGCCTTAACCTCGTGGGTTGAGCTTAGGGTAAGTTCATAAACGGATGTCTTGGGGTTTATTATTATTACGAACAGCCTTTCATCAACGAGGGCCAAAGGTCCATGTTTCATCTCCCCCGCCGCGTACCCTATGGCGTGTATATAGCTTACCTCTTTGAGCTTCAAGGCTCCTTCTAGGGCGGTGGGATAGTTTAATCCCCTTCCCAAGAACATAACGTTCTCCGATTTATAAATCTTTTCCGATATGTGCGCTATATGGGCATCTATAGCCAACACCCTCTCAATCTTTTCCGGAAGCTCCTGCATAGATTCTATCATCCTCTCAACCTCATCCCCCGAAAGGTAACCCCTCGTATATCCAAGCTCCAAAGCCAAAAGGGTTAAGACCTGAACCTGTCCTATGTATGCCTTTGTTGATGCTACGCCTATCTCAAGCCCCGCGTTTATGTAAATGGTATAATCGCTCTCCCTCGCTATGGTACTTTCCGGCCTATTAACTATCCCAAGAACCTCAAATCCGTATTTCTTCGCATGCCTCAATCCCTCTATGGTGTCCGCGGTTTCCCCCGATTGGCTTATCGCTATGACCAAGGTTTTGGAATCTACCGCGAGCCTCCTTAGAGAAAATTCGGAAGAGTAATCCACCTCAACGGGAATGCCCGCAAAGGTCTCTATCAAATATTTCCCCACAAGGCCCGCATGGTAGGATGTTCCCGCCGCCTCTATTATTATCCTGTTTTTTTCCGACAAAACCTTCCTCAGGTTTGAGTCCTTCAGGAGGGTGGGCTTACCGTTCTTGGTGTAAATGTCCAAGTTCTTCTTTATAGCCTTGGGCTGTTCGTATATTTCTTTAAGCATAAAGTGGGGGTAAGGTCCCTTTTCCGCCTCCTCATCCCCGTAATTTAGGAAAACCGACCTTTTATCCAACCTTATCCCATCAAAGTTGTAAAACTCAACGGAATTCCTCCTAACCAAGGCTATCTCCTCGTTATCCATAAAAATCGCCTCTTTTGTATGCTGTAAAAATGCCACCTGATCGGAGGCTAAGAAGTTTTCCCCCTTTCCCAAACCTACGATAAGGGGACTATCCTTCCTAACGCCTATTATCGGATCCTCATCCTCGTTGAATAGAATCACGAGGGCAAAAGAACCTTCAAGCATCCTCACGCTCTTCAAAACAGCCTCAAAGGGATCCCCCGTAATTTCAAAGTTATACTCTAAGAGGTGGGATATAGCCTCGGTGTCCGTCTCTGATAAAAATTTATAACCGTTTTCCTCAAGGAAACGTTTCAAATTTGAGTAGTTATCTATTATACCGTTATGAACAACCGCAAATTTTCCTTTTTGGGAAATGTGGGGATGTGCGTTTAGGTCGCAAACCCCACCGTGGGTAGCCCAGCGGGTATGCGCTATCCCTATGTTCGCCTTAGGTATTGGATCCTCTTTTAGGAGTATTTCAAGCTCGTGTATCTTCCCCGCCTTTTTCCTGATATAAAACTTACCATCCTTCAAAACCACCAAACCCGCCGAATCGTACCCCCTATATTCCACTTTGTGCAACCCAACCGTAAGAACGGATTCCGCATCCTTATAACCCGTATATCCCACTATCCCACACATATCGCCTTTATTCTAAAGCTGAATCTCCTCCAAGATTTTACCCTCGCGGTTCTTTATGGTAAACCTTCCGTCTTGGATCATAAGGTAGGTGAAGTTCTCCAACCAATCCCCCACGCATATAAAAACCTTTCCCCCGAAATTTCTAATAATGGGCTTATGGAGATGCCCAGAAACCACAACATCGTAATCCAACCCTAAAACCACCCTCTCTATCCTCCTTATATCAACTTCCTCCTGCCTCTTCCTACTTTCGTAGGATAAAAGTTTAGCCAACTTTAAAGCCTTCTCAACGGGTAAAATCTTAAAAAGGGATATGGAAATGGGGCTATGGAAAACCCCCCTTATTATCCCCGAAAACTTACCGCCAAAGAAATAATCCCCATGCGTAAAAAATATTCTTTTACCCCAAAGGGACCTCTCAAGACCCAACCTATAAACCGAAACCCCAAAGTTTTCCCAAAATTTCCCTACCCAAGCGTCATGGTTCCCGGAAAGGAAATGAACCCTCTTTTCCTCCGCTATCCTTAAGATCTCCGCGGTTAGCTTTATTGCGTAAGATGGAATAAAACCATCATACTCAAACCAAAAGTCGTATATATCCCCCAAAAGTACGAGCTCATCGTAATCTTCCCCCCTTAAAACCCCAATAAGACCCCTCTCCCTATCCTGAGTATTTATAAACAAATGCGCATCCGAGACGCATAATATCCTCATCCATATACCTTTTTTATGGTATGCGCTCCGGAAAGCATTCCTATAAGCATAATCAATGGAACAAATAAGAAGTTCCCGTTTAGCCTATAAACCCAAAGGGCGCCCGCGGTGTATATGGACAGGTACATAAAGGCATTCAAAATTGCCATATAAAGGTCAAAATTGATCCTTTGGGAGAGGGGTTTTTTCAATTTTTCCGCAAAATATTTATTAACCTTCTCCAAAACCCAATCCCCAAAAATCAAACCGGATATTGGGATGAGAACGAACCAGGTGCAAACTTCCCCAAATTTTAGGTTGTATGCAAGCCAAACAACAAAAATCGCAAATATCCCATAAAGAAGAGCAAAAATCAAAACCATCAAACTAATCCATCCAGATCAGGATTATTCCGCAGGAAGGGCAGGTTGGTAAGGTATCAACCTCGTATGGGTTCATGGATGCGGGAAGATGGACGAAACAGTTGGTGCATATCCCATCAACCACCCTTGCTATCCCCCTTTTGTATTTCTTCCTTAACCTCTCGTAAGTTTGGAGCCATCTAGGGTTAACCTTCCTGAGCTTTTCCGCCACCTCCTCCCTCTTTTGTTTTAAAGCCTCTATCTTTTCCTCCGATACTTTGAAACCGAAGGTTTGCAGATAGGCGGGGTCTATTATCTGGTCTATGAGAAGGTCAAGGTCCTGAAGAAGGTAAAGCTCCTCAAGGAACCTCTTAACTTCTTCCTTATTCATTTGCGAACTTCAATAGGTAATCTATGAGCTCTTTGGGCGAGGAAAAGTCCGTCCTTATGCTCTCTTCGTTTGCCAATCCCCTAGCAATTCTGGCGATGCTTCCCAAGGCGGTTAGGTATTGCATGCTCGGGTCCATAGGGGTTGCGACGAGCATAAAGAGGAGGTGTACGGGCTTTCCGTCAAGGGCGTCAAAATCTACCCCTTCCTTTGATACGCCCACTATGAGGGTTATGTTATCAACAACGACGCTCCTACAGTGTGGGATCGCTATTCCCTTCCCTATACCCGTTGAACCGAGCTTCTCCCTCTGCATCAGCGAGGAAAGTAGGAGCTCCTCCTTATCCTTCGGGAGATTAAGCAAAGATATCATCTCCCTTAGGACACCTTCCTTATCCTTTGCCTTTAGGTCCAAAAGCACCATATCTTCACGCAAAAGTTTCTCTATCATCTTTTACCTCCTTCTTTTCAAGCCTTTCAATTAAAGGATCTTTTATCCCCAATTTCTCAAAGGATTCCCTCCTCTGGATACACGCGGGGCATTCCCCACAAGGTTTTTCACCCTTAGGAGAATAACAGGACCAGGTGTATTCAAAGGGAACCCCAAGCTTTAACCCTAATTCTATTATTTGGTGCTTCTTTAGGTTTATAAGGGGGGTTAAAACCCTGATCCTAATAGATCTCTCAAAAGGTAAAGAGGAACCCGAATTCAAAAGGGCCTCCAAGGCGGATGCCCACTCGGGCCTTGTATCCGGATAGTTTGGAACATCGCTTGCATGTACTCCAAAAACGAGGTTTTCTATCTCAAGCCTTTCCATAACCGCCCCCGCCATCACCCCAAATATGGAATTCCTCATTGGAACGTAAGTTGAAATTATACCCCTCTCGGGATAAGGTCCCTTCGGAACCTCAAGGCTTTCATCTATTAAGCTTGAGCTTCCTATCTGCCTGAAGAAATGCGAGAGGTCAAATAAGATATGCTCCTTAACAACCGCCTTCCTCGCCAATATTTTCGCATATTCAACCTCTATTTCGTGCCTCTGGGCGTAAAGGAAAGTAATAGCATAAATTTCCTCAAATTTACCAATGGACCACCATAGGGCCGTTGAGGAATCTATGCCCCCAGATAGGAGAACTAAGCATTTACCGTTATTCAAGGCGGGTATTATACGGTTGGAATAAAAAAATGGGATGGTAGTTGTGTGGGGGTGAGGGTTTTAATGTACTCTGAAAGGAGGTGATCCAGCCGCACGTTCCCGTACGGCTAC
>QGLW01000372.1_pt1 | contig 11040 bp, 12 predicted proteins | sample 1725341 | NCBI WGS metagenome assembly QGLW01 (sample SAMN05439265, study PRJNA331180) | Hot springs metagenome, whole genome shotgun sequencing project. | isolation source: microbial mat of Apron and Channel Facies of Mammoth Hot Springs | place: USA: Wyoming, Yellowstone National Park | collected... | reverse complement strand
CCATCGGCATATAATATGCTTCCGCTTTTGGCGGGCTTTCCAAAAAGTCTGCCGTTTCTTTCCCATTTTCCCTGTATTTTGTCTGAAGGAGTAATTATAAAAGCTCCTGCCGATATTCCAGTAGAGCCGCGTTCCGAGTTGTAGATGTCATATTTGTAGCTCTCATACTCATGCCCAAACGTGTTTATTTCCAATATTTCTGCAGTTCCCCTGTACCCTGCTTCTATTTCAAAAATAAAGCCTGTGTTTTTTCCAGGTTTTAATATCATATTGAAACTATCCTTTTTGACAACTTCACAATCTTTTATAGGAAGCTTTACAAAGCTGTGATTGTCTGCATGAGTGATTAAATCAGGATGCACAAACACTCTGTAGACTGGTCTGTAATAGTCGGCAGCACCAAGGTAAAAGTAGTGGATTTTCTTTTTTGCTACTTCAATTTTTTCTAATTCAACTCTCATTTTACCTACCTCCTTAATAAAATTCAACTCTTATTTTTACTTTTAAGGTCACTGTAGTGTTCTCTTGATACAGAGAACCATTTACCGTTTCTTTTTGTTTTGATGTAAACTCTTTCCATTTTTATACCTCCTCAAATTATTTTACAGTATTATACCATACTGTTTTTTATTTGTCAATAGTTTTTGATACTGAAGGTTGCTCTACTTCAAGCTTAAAGTAATCAATATAAAGTTTAGCATTATTACATAAAATATCCCAAGCATTTTCCATCTCATGTTTTAAAGCATCAGCTACATCTGATGCTTCATTTTTATCGCATTCAATTATAATCTCATCGTGAATAACATTTGCAATGTTTAGTGAAGGATATTTTAGTTTTAGGTTGATTAGAGTTTGTTTTAAAAGCTCTGCACCGCTTCCTTGGATTTGTAGGTTTAAAGCTTCATTAAAGGATTTTGTAGTATAAGGTCTACCAAGTATAGTTTTATCTTTATATACTTCAGAACGGTTGAAAGCCTCTTTAACTCTCTGATGCTTTTTTAATATATTGGAATAAAGCATAAGCCAGTTTTGTTTGATAATCTCTCCATCAGTTTCAGATAAGGATATACCTGTATTAGTATAAACATATCTTGCAAAAGTCCTCCCACTCATTCCATAAAGCAAGCCGAAATTAGCCGACTTGCTTATTTGTCTTTCAATCTTACTTACATCTTGCATGTCTTTATTGTATATTACAGATGCAGAATATTTATGTAAATCAATTCCTTTTTCAAATGCTCTTATCATATTAGTCTCTTGCCAAATCAATGCGGCAAGCCTTAATTCTATCTGCGGAAAATCAGCCACTACATATACTTTATCTTCATCTTCAGTAAAGCCGAAAATACTTCTTAGCTCTCTTGGAATTTGCTGGATGTTCTCATCAGTGCATGTCATTCTACCACTTTTAGCTCCAACAACGTTAAATTTACCAAACACACGCTCACGATTAAACTTATCTAAAAAGTTTAACAGCTTAGCAATTTTTCTATACTCTAATATTTGTTTAGCTAATTCATTGCCTTTGTAAGCTAAATCTAACAATACTTCTTTGTCTGATTTAGAAGTGTTTAATATCTTGGAAACTTGTTGTGGAGATAAAGGATTGAAGTTAAAATTAAAACTTTTTAATTTAGCTTCAAGCTCTTTCTTTTTTTCGATTAATTTTGATTTGTTTACTTTAAGCCCTACTTTATGGATATCCAGCATCATTTTAGATGTAAATAAATCCATTCTATACACCCTATTATGAGTAAAAAATTTGCTATCTCTTTCAAGTATAGCATTATACAGTTTAGGCAAATAAAGCACATCCGTTGCTGCGTATTCTAATTGTTCGTTGGTATAAAATAAAACATTTTCAAATCCTTGTTTTTGCATTTTCTTTTTGTCTATTTTTATATTTAGCTTAAATACATTATTAAGCAAATCATACAAACCAAAGCTTTCTTGTTCATGGTAAATAATTTTTGATGCAAGATATAAATCATCGTAAAAATATTTTTCTTTAACATCATCATAACTTGCTCCAAGCACTTCCCAATCATATTGCAGGTTATATCCTACAATATGATTAAAACTTTTTAGATATTGAAGAATAGTATTTTTTGGAATACCTTTAGTATTAACTATTATGACTTTGTCTAAATTTTCTTGATAAAGCTGTAGCAATACTACATCTCCGTATAAAGTTGTTGTTTCAGTGTCAATAAAAAGAGTTTTATTTCTTGGTAAATTAGGTAAATTATTGATTAGTTGATACATCCTCAATCCTCCTGTCTAAAGATTTATATATATTTGTATTGTAAGAATTAATAAATTCTTTTAGTATTTTTAAATCATTGGCTTCCAAATGTTCTAAAGCATTTTCGAAAATAAAGAAAAGGTAATCACTTGTATACTGTTTATCGTAAAATTCGATAAGTAGCATTCTACAAGCATAGTATGCATCTATGCTTGAAAATACATCTTTCATTAAGCCAAATCTAATTAAAATTTTGTCTAAAGATTTGCTCCTCTCTTTCATTACCACCTCCTAAAAATCTACAGCATCATCTTCAACTTTCCCGTCATCTCTAAACTCAGTTAAACCAGCATCTACAAACTGCTTAAATATTTCTAAAACTGTTTTTGTGTCATACTTTTTCTTGATTAAAGTTTTGTAAAGCTCAACAAATTCATTCCAAAGTTTGCTGGATTTTAACGAGTTTTTATTGTTTAAAAGTCTTACTGCATCCGTTTCCTTATACATAATGTCTTCTAAAGCAGTATTAGCAAAATAGTAGTGTCCTGAACTGTATCTTTTACCAAACACAAGCTTTAGCAATCTGATTTCATTTTTATCTAAACCGCTTACGGATACATCAGCTTTCGCTAAAGCTTGTGATAGTTGTAAACCTGTTAACTCTTTTCCTAACATTCTTGCTTCTTTCATTTTGTTTGCGATATCAATTAAAATATCTTCAAAGGAATATTCAGTTGATACAAATTCAGAAACTATCTCAGCTTTATCAAGTAAGTAAACACATATCTTTTCAATTGTCTTGTCAATCTCTGCTTCACTTATCCCAATGTCTCTAAAGAATATTTTAAAAGAGACAAGAGATAGTGTTATTTGAGTAAGATGGTCTTCATATAATGTTCCTTTGAATTTTGTAAAGTGATTATCTACAACTTTCTTAATGCTATTAAACATTGTGTTTAAATCAGCTGTTTTAAAGGAGTTTATATGTTTAAAAATCCAACCATAGTTTTTAGTTAATGTAGGTAGTATGTCATAGTCTATAGCCTCCCAAATTCCTTCATGTAGTTTTTCTTTCTTTAAAAGGATTGTAAATACTCTTCTAATTAACCCTTGTGCTTCTTCAAAAATTTTCTCTAATCCAAAGTTTTTAGGTTCTCCTGTTAAAATTACAGGTGAAGTAATTGGCGGTGCTGTTTTATAAGCATCCGCCTTTATTGAAGCATTAGCTATATGGTATAAAAGGTTTCTCATTTTATCAAAGTTGTTGCCTTTGCTTACCACTTCGTCTATAATCAAAGGAGTTTTTATTACCCCAAATTGGTTCTTTATTCTTGCTTCGGTAATTGAACCAAAGCTAAATTCTTTTGGTTTACCAAATAAAGCAAGGGATATAATACTTCTCTTTGTTTTACCTACTCGGCTTTCTCCTTTAAGCGCAACAATAGGAGTAAGCATAAAACCTGTCTCTTCTCTATACCAATCTAAAAGCAAATGGGATAAAGCAAAACCTGTTAAGTATAAAGATAAAGGCTCTTGTAAGTAAAATAATTTTATATAAGCTTCTTTCCATTTATCATAGCTACCTTTTTTGCTTGGTATAAAGTCTGCAAGATTTGAGTTGTTGTGAAAGTAGCCATAAAGGATACCATACAAGTCTTGCTCCGCAATATTCTCATTAGCTACGATATAATCATAGTCTTTTACTCCGAATTTCTTTCTGTATCCAACAAAATCAACTTCAATAAAACTATTATTTTCAAACTGCAACTTATACACATAAGCTTCAATCAAGTCTCTAAATTTTCTTTTATTTTTGATTGGGATAATGTTGGCTATAGTAGATAAATTTAATCCACCGTCTGATTTGTTGTTTTTTTCGATTATATAAATTTTATTATTCACAAGTATTTTTAAATAATCTACAGTCTCCGAAGGCATATATTTTCTTAAGATTTTCAATATTTTAAATTCTTTACAAACTTCAATTAAATGTTGCTCTTCAGTTTCCTTGTCAATTTCAATTGCATACCATCTACCGTTTTTTATAGTAAAACCTTCTACTATTACTTCCCTTTTGTAGGCGTCTCTAAAAGGATGAGATATGATGACGCCATCTTTTTCCCTATATAGAGAACATTTTTCACATTGATTTGGTAAGTGAAGTTTTCTACATGAAGGAAGTTTAAACCTGCCATCTTCAACAACCCATTTTAATGCATACTGAAACTGTTTCTCAACCTCCTTTATATCAGCACCTGGATAGGTCATTGATTTATCTATAAACTCATTATAAATATTTCTTTTTTCATTCTCACTTGTGCTTAAATGATATTTGACAGCATAAAGCCATGCCATAGTAAACCATTGGTCATAGCTATGGGTTTCCCATAGCTTTTCTAAAGTCTGATAAGCCTCACACTGCGCTAACGCTTCTTCATATTCTCTGAGAGTAGGAGTAATATATTCATAATCAGTAGCTACCTTAGCAGGTGGAATATTGTTTAAAAAATCCAAGGAATATATAATGCTACTGTAAGCATAACAAGGTAAATCATCATTAACAATTCTTGTCATTGCACCAAAGCAGTCTATTTTATCAATCCATGTTGCTTTGGCTTTTGTCTTTAAGGAGTTTAATAAAGCAACAAAGTTTTCTATTAAGTGTTTGTCTTTACTTTCTATAAAATCTTCAGCTAACCAAAACGCATGCCAACCTTTATAAGTCTTGTGAATAATATTAGGCAAATGTTCAGGGAAGGTATTCTCTAATCTTAAAATAAACTCTTCAAATGACATATTTTCGTCAGTATCTAATCTTGCTATTACTTTTGATTTATAAAAGTTGACATGGGAGTGGTTATTGTTTGTATAAAGTCCTACTGTAAAACGTAGGGATTTAAAATCTTCGGTTGATAAAGTGTTAATGATGTTTTTAAAAGTGTTCTCATCAGCTGAAGGAAACAAGTCTTTCATTGATGTTAGTTTATCATTATATAAAGCAACTACCATTGGATTAAAGCCTACTCTATAGTGTTCAGTTTTCTTGGTCAATTCAGATATTAATTCAGTAGATGAAAAGGTTTTCTTTTTTCTTTCTACTAAACCAATAATGTTTAGAAAAGTATAAAAGTCAATTTTTTGTAGTTCCATATTAAAACCTCCTTAGGTTTTTCTTAAGTAATCGTAAACACTACCTTTTTGTGCTATGATATTATACACCTTCCAATCGATACTGTTTTGTAGTAGTTTGTATACGCTAACTTTCTTTGTTTGTCCTGTTCTGTATACTCTTGCTATGGATTGCTGATAATCTCTGTATGCTAAAGGGGGTGCAAGAAAAACAATATTAGAATATTTCTGAAGGTTAGCGCCCTCCTTTAGGGTGTATGTGGATACAATTGGTTTGTCTTGCTTTTGTAGAGCATTGTCAAAATCTTTTTTATAATCTCCTGTAATAAGATATACCTTAGTATTTGCTGCTTGCTTTATTTTCTCAACAGGCTCTTTGAAAAGAGAAAACACAATTGTATCAGGGTTATCTTCTAAAAATTCTATTACCCAATCAATTTTTTCCTTAGTCACTGATTTTCTAAACTCCGTTATAAAGCTACTAACAGTATACAATGAAAATTCAGATATGTCAATATCTGAGTTTTGTTTTGGAATTTTCACTGCAATCTCTGATAATGGTGGTAGTTCTATGACATCTTCTTTCTTAACAATATGCGCATAATTCTGAAACCAGTTCTTTAAAATTTTAGCTTCGCTGGAATGTTTCAATCTATCTGGTTTGTAGTATTCATTCAGGTAATAAAAATAATTAACAAATCTTGAATAGCTTGGAAATTTAGTAAACATACTATCATTTGGGTTTAGCACTTTCAATTGACTGTAAATTTCATAATACCTATCAGCTGGAGTTCCTGATAAAAGCAATCTTGGCGGTAATTTACCTTTCATGGCATACTCAACAGCCTTTTTCGTCATTTTAGCTCCAGGGTTTTTCAATCTGTGTGCTTCATCGAAAATCAAGAAATCATACACAGAAAAGTTATCGATTTTATCTCTAAATGCTTCGTATGTGACTACTGAAACATTTAGAGATTTGAAATTTTCTTTTTCATTAAGCCAAGATAGATGGGCACTCTTAGGCGCCACAACTAATAAGTTTTTGTAGTTATGTGCATTAGCAATCGCTAATGCCCCGATAGTCTTACCTGTTCCAGTTTCCCAGTTCAGGTAGACTTTTCCTCCTTTTTGTTTGAATAAATTAATAGCTTCTTCTTGATGTTTAAAGAGTTTCATTATTACTCCTCCTTTTTTAATAATGCAGGGCATAAAGCCCTGCTGAATAATTTTTTACTGTAATATATTAACAAATTCGTAAACTTTAACATCTACATCATTAACTTTTTTCTTTAGTGTATTTAGTTTATAGTAGTTTTTCAACTTATCTGCTTCAGTGGTTAATAACAAGTCTATCTCTCTTATGTAATTTTCTGGTATTACATCTGGTGTTAAATACACGTCTCCATTATCATAAACTCTTATCCCATTTTCAACTTTTACTATATTAAACTTAAACTTCTCTGAATTACAACTTAAAACTGATAACTCTCCTGAATAAACTTCAAACGTAAATCGTGGTTTTCCGAGATTTTTTCCGATCAAAGAGATAATAAGTTCGTTTAAAGATGTAAGTTTTATCATGTTAACCTCCTTTTTAATTTTAATTTAACGGGGCTTTTAAAGCCCCATGTGATTGCTTAAAACTCTATAGCTAAATCTTCTTCTTCTGGTTCAGGTTCAGGCTCAAACGAATTATAGGATTTTAAAGCTTCTTTAAATCTGTCTAAAAACATTACTCCTTTTGCGAGTAATGCTTCATTTTCACACGGTAAAATATCTACTAATGAAAGAGTTGAGTATTTTACTGCACCTTTTTTGTTAGGTTTTAAAGATAATCTTAATTCACTTGCAATGTAAGATGTTTGCAAGCTTTTTACTATCTCCATCCATGATTGTAATACAGCCCCTTTCATGTAGAAAAGTGCTTCTTCGTATCCGTTCTCAGTCTTAACTAATGCAATTATAATTGAGTTATAAACAGGCTTTAAGCCTTGCGATTTTAATCTTTCGATTATAAAACTAATTGGTTTGCCTGATTTCAAGTCTATTGCCTTTTTTATCAGAGAAGGTTTCACAATCTGTGATAACACTGTAGTTCTTTCGAGTTTTTGGTCAAAAAATGTGTATTGTGCATATTCACCAAGCACAAGTATCGTAGCTTCCTTTCCCAGCTCTTTTCGATTTTCAGCATCTCTCATAAAAAAGAGCTGGTCTGAATGATTGACTTCCAATCTTTTGAAAGGAAGCGCCCTTTTGTTTGGCTGTGCTTCCTGTAATAATTTGTTCCTAAGCTCATTAATGTTCGCCATCTTTTTTACCTCCTTTCACTTTAAAGTTTTTTTAAAGTTTTCAAAATCCCTCATTAAAGCATCTAAATCAAAAGTATTACCTGTTGGTCTGTGGCAATACTTCAGCTCGTTCAACAAAGCTTTATTGTAGGTTTTAAGAAAAGCGAGCTCGGTGTTTAATTTAACAAGTTCTTTCTCAGCTTGTGCTTGCAACATAGCTTTCTCATGCTCAGTATGTTGCATATAAAGCAACATACTGGCTACAGCACCAGCGCCTGCTATTAGCGTAATTTTTTCTTTCATAGCACAAAACCTCCTGCATAATTACTCCATAAAATTTCTTGAGACTTAGGTCTTTTCTTATACTTACTGTGCTTTGTTATGCCATATGAAGGTTTAAAAGAAGATATCTCCATCCTGTAAAAATCCCTAAGTTCCTTGTTATATAGATTATTATCATAACCTGACAGCAACCATTTAAATTTCGCTTGCTTGAGTAAGTTCAACATCCTTTCATGATCTCCTCTGGTAAAAGGAATTTTGTAATAATGCTCCGCTCCGTAATATGGAGGGTCTAAGTAAACAAAAACACTTACATCATTTACGTATTTTTCTAATATTATATCATAACTTTCATTAAATGTCAAGATGTTTTTTAATCTTTCGTGAACAACTGGAAGCTTTTTTACACTGTTCACAAACCGAAATGCTTCGTTTCTGGTAAAACTATAACCAAAGCTATACCTCAGTGGTTGCGGTGCAAAATTTGTCATTAAGTAATAATAAAAGCATATAGCTTTATTTACATCACCAAGCTTTTCTACTTCAATATTAGAGTAGAGTTCTTTAAGTAATACTCTTGAGTAAACCAATCTATTCACCTTTTCATAAAACTCATTGAACGTAGCTTCATTAGAAACTACATAAAACAAATTTGCTAAACGAATGTCAGCATCGTTATAAATTTCTACTTTGGAAGGTGGTTTATTAAGCAGGAGTTTAGCTGAACCACCGAAAGGTTCTATGTAGGTTTCGTGTGATGGGATAAGCTTTAACAGCTTATCCAACAGATAAAACTTCCCTCCCATATAAGAAAAGAAGTTAAGCCTCATTCAGCAACTCCTTGATATCATAATTAGCCCATAATATTTCTAATACTTTATCTTTGCTGTTATTTATCTTTTTTGTATTTTCATTTAAAATCTTAGAATGTTTAACTACAGGAATTTCTACTCTGTAGAAATCCTTTAACTCATCATCGTATAAATCATTAGCATAACCTGATAGAAGCCATTTTGCTTTGGTAGATTTAAGAATGTTGAGCATATCTTTATGGTCTTCTATCGTAAACTTAGCTCTGTAGTAATTGAGATTAAAGTAAGGTGGGTCAAGGTAGATAAAAGCATCTTCAATGTCTTTATACTTGTTTAAAAGCTTTCTAAAGTCTAAGCTTTCTATAATTACGTTTTTTAACCTGTCGTGTATAACTCGCAACAATTCTAAATTATTAAAGAACTGTTTTGCGTTTTGTCTGGTGTATGTTTGTTTAAAAAATTTACTTTCTAATAATCCTGAATAAGATGCATATAGTTTAAAGTATGTTTTAGCAGCTAAATCTACATCGCCTAACTCTTCAATCTCAACGTTTATGACTTCGTCAGCTATCTCATCAAATATAGCTCTTGAGTAAACTATTCTGTTTATTTTTTCATAAAACTCATCAAATTTAAATGTAGCAACATAAAACAAATTAGCAATCTGTTTGCTGTAATCATTGTATACTTCTATCTTAGATGGTTCTTTGTTTAAAAGGAGTTTGGCTGACCCGCCAAACAATTCCAGATAAATTCGATGCTTAGGAATAAGCTTCAAAAGTGTGCTTAGCATATAATATTTACCTCCTATATATGGAAAGAATGATAACATTACTCACCTCCTATAAGCCCAAGATTTTTCAGTCTAATTTCTATCACCCTTGCGAACCTAAACTTATCCTCCCTCCTCAGTCCTCTATACCAAGCTGCCCACCAACTTGGCATCTGCATAGGAAGCAACCGACAATCTTTCCTGCTAACATCTCCCATACTTTCAAACTCCTGTTTAGAAATAGGTAGCATACACATTGATAACTCTTTTGCTGTCAGTTTTTCTAACCAAGCACTATAAACAACTTCTGTCAAATAAACAGAAGTTGAAATTAGTTTTTTGCCTGAAACTCTGTTAGCCATGGTATTAACCTCCTAATTTTTTTATTAATTATTATAACACAAAACTTTTAAAATGTCAACAGGCGCATCTGAATGCACCTGTTTGACTGATTAGTAGATATAAAAAACATCGGCTTGTCTAAGCTCTCTGTCTACTATATACTCATTATCTTTTTCAGTAATATACTCATCTAAAGTCTGCAAATAGGTATTCCAAAAATAACTTTCTGACAGTCCTAATTTTTCTTGAAGCCAAAAGTATTTGTCTGTCTGTTCAAAATCTCTGTATACCTGTTCGTTCATAAAGTTGAGAATTGCTTGTAAACGTGTCTCGCCGTTTCCCCAACGCCAGACCAAAGCTAACTCCATACTATCCTCCTTTTAAGAATTTTTCCCCCCCGGTTCAGATGTAAAGCAGGCAGGAAGACCTGCCTGTGTTTTATTATTCAATTGTGATTTTAAACGCATCAATGACTATATCAGTTGGTTCTGTTATTACAGCTTGTAGTCCGTCCTCAGTATAAATTTTAACTTTAAATTTTGTTGCTGGTTCTCTGTTAACGATATGAGTAATAGCAATCTCTGAAAAAGTATTTTCTGTTTTTGTTTCATTTTCTTTTATTGTTAGGATACAATCTCCTAAATTAATCGTTAAAATAGAAGTTGCTGATACTTTTTCAATATCAGCATACTCACAATAATCACAATCAGGGTAATATCCTTCGATTTCAGCTTCAATTAGTTTATCCTCTGTTAGTTTTACGACAATGAACTTATCATAAAACTCTAAGTTTCTTAAGCAACTGTCTTTTTTCACTTCTTTTGTTTCTTGAGTTTTTTCTTCAATTCTTTCTTGGGTTTTTGTTTTTAAAAAATGTTTAAAAAAGGTTTTAAACATCTTACAACCTCCTTTAAAAGTTATTTTACACATCAGATATAAAAGCCAGCCGTGTTAGGGCTGGCTGTCTGCTTAATATATTTCTATCTTTAATTTTATATTCTTAAACAATAACTCACAGTCTTCATGCACCTCAATACTTTTTCCGTTGTATCTGACAGTCAGAACGCATTTAGAGTATTCCATCACTATCTCATCTACTAATTCAGCTTCTTCTATTTTTCTTTTCTCTTCCTTTAAATACTCTAAATACTCTTCTTTAAATAATAC
>QGLW01000371.1_pt1 | contig 11050 bp, 19 predicted proteins | sample 1725341 | NCBI WGS metagenome assembly QGLW01 (sample SAMN05439265, study PRJNA331180) | Hot springs metagenome, whole genome shotgun sequencing project. | isolation source: microbial mat of Apron and Channel Facies of Mammoth Hot Springs | place: USA: Wyoming, Yellowstone National Park | collected... | reverse complement strand
GGAACCGGTTCATTTCGGGAATGTGAAGTTTATCGTGACGGCAAGCATAGGAGTGACTCAACTAAAAAAAGGTAAAGACCTTGATACAATAATGAGAGAAGCAGATTTCGCCCTTCTCGAAGCTAAGAGAAAGGGTAAAAATTGTGTCGAACTGGCATCGAGTCTATTCCGGGGAGAGGAGTCTTATTAGCATCGGGGCGTAGCGCAGCTTGGTAGCGCGCCTGGTTCGGGACCAGGAAGTCGGAGGTTCAAGTCCTCTCGCCCCGATGTTGCATTATTAAATCTTAGAGTGGTACTTAAAGTTTTTTTCTCGACTAATTTGTCAAAATTTTTACGGGACTATTGCTAAAATAAGGGAGTGTGGTGCTTTAATGACAGCGATAGCGGAGGGAGATACAGTGCAAAAAATTTCGCAAAACTGAGCACAACTTGACCTTTTGCTTAAATATAGGCTCAAGTTTAAAATTTACTAGTATCTAAACGAAGTTAAAAAGTTTTAGCATGTTGAAGGTGGCTTATTAGTGTTTGTGAAGAAATTGAGTCTGGAGGGAAAATTACGAAATGGGTGAGGATAAAATCTATTTCAAGGCTAAAGATATTGTTATATATAACGAAGATTTTTTGACAACTCGATCTGTTAAAGAAAGTTCTGTGGACCTAATAGTGACATCACCGCCCTACAATGTTGATATTCACTATAACTCTTTTGATGACACAATTCCTTATAGAAAGTATTTGGAGTTTACAGAACTATGGCTTGAAAAGGCTTTAAAACTTGTGAAAGATGATGGACGGATGTGCTTGAACATTCCGTTGGACAAAAATAAGGGTGGTCAGCAGAGTGTTTATGCTGATATAATTACAATTGCCAAGAAGGTAGGGTGGAAGTACCATTCAACAATTGTATGGAATGAAGGCAATATCTCAAGAAGGACAGCATGGGGTTCATGGCTTTCTCCATCTGCACCATATGTGATTGCACCAGTTGAAATGATTGCAGTTTTATACAAAAAAAGATGGAAGAAGCAAGGTAGGGGAGAGTCTGATATAACAAAGGAAGAGTTTATTGAGTGGACTAATGGTATTTGGACTTTCCCTGGTGAGAGTAAGAAAAGGGTTAATCATCCTGCTCCTTTCCCTCTTGAGTTACCTAAAAGGTGTATAAAATTATTTACATTTGTTGGAGAAACAGTTTTGGATCCGTTTGTTGGAAGTGGAACTACCTTAGTTGCTTGTGCACTTTTGAATAGAAGAGGAATAGGAATCGATATTGACAAAGGTTACTGTGAGATTGCAAAAAATAGGTTAATTAAAGAAGGTAAAGTTTTAGAAGATAGTCTCTTTCAATTACAGAGCAAACCAAAGAGGTGAATTATGGAAAAAGAGATTTTAGATATTCAAGAAAATTTCGTCTTGATAGATGATGAACAAAAATCCTCATATCCTATAGATAAGGTGTTGAACAAAGTAATTCTTGGGGACTGTTTTAAAGTAATAAAGAAGTTACATTTGGCAGGACAACAAGGCAAGGTAGGGGAGGATTTGAGGTATCTGAATCACAGGAGGTAGATTGTGCCAATTTATGAATTCCGTTGCAAAAGTTGTGGTGAAACTTTTGAAGAAATATACAACTACAGCGACCCACTTCCAACAAAATGTCCTAAATGTGGTGGTGAACTAGTAAGGGTTTACAGTGGAAGCGTGAGGTTAAATTTTAAAGGGTCGGGATTTTACGTGAATGATTACGGAAAGTCTTCTGGAAGTGGAAGTTTTGGCTCTTCCAAAGGTAAAGGTAAAAAAGTCTAAGAGAAAAGCATGGGGTTGACAGTTCATGGGTTTGTTTTATAATTTAAACATAACAAGGAGGTATCATGGTTGAACTGATGAGTGGAGACTTCATAAGTGATGACCTGTATAAAAAGGTACGGGTCATCATAGGACACATATACAAAACCAATGGGGGTTGGACGGTAACCCCTGGAACGGTATTCGAAGACACTGAAACGGGTAAAGTTTACATCAAGCAAGGTGAAAGGTCGGAAGTTGAAGGTTCTTTTGTAACTCCTGAATTCCCCGTAGGTAGCTTCCAAAAGATGATTGACATCCAAGGCAAATTGTTTGAGATGTATTCAAGTAGAAGTGAATACAAAGTCTCCCAGGAACAGCACTTACTTAACACTCTGTTTTCCCTTATCGAGGAAGCAGTAGAGATAAAGAACACACTTGGATTAAAACCCTGGAAGAACAAGAAAACAGTTGACAAGGAAGAACTATTGGAAGAAGTGGCTGATTTAACCCATTTCTACCTTCAGCTTCTTTATCTCCTTGGAGTAAACTTTGAGGACCTTTACAAAGAGTATATGAAGAAAGTAATGAAGAACATTTTAAGGCAGATAGCTGTTGAAGAGTATTCTACAAAAGAGGTGATTGGACCCGCTGTAAACCTTTTGAAAGAGATAATAGAGGATAAAGAAAAACCACAGAAGAAAGAGAAGATAGACGACCTCTCAAGCTTCATTATGAGGCTTGAAAAAGAGGTTGGAATGAGAATATCAAGCACAAACGTAGGAAATCCTGAAAGGGAGGCACTTTTAGGTATTCTGGACAAGCTTACTGACCTTAAAGGAAAGTATATACTTGAAAAATATGGGAGAAGTAAACCATGAACCTTATACCCGCTAAAACATTTACAGTAGAATACGTTGAAGAAGTTTGTAAAGAGAATATTTACGGAGTTATTATTAGTATTTTCACCAGAAAGGATCTTGGAATGAAACTTCGGGGCTGGTGGAATAAGAATGTAGACATAGTTCACAAAGCAACCTTCGGGTTCCATGGTGCTGATTCAGAAAACGAAAGATTCACATCCAATACTTCTTACTTTGAAATTGAGTACAACATCACTTCCCCAATATTAAATCCTAACTATTCCCAACTTTTTTACGATGAGAAATTCAACCTTCAAAATATGGCGATGAAGTATATTGATGACCTAAGAAAGGATAGAATTGATGTTGTTAGTTTTGTTCTGGATGATATCTACAACCTGTATATTTACTACTTCTCAATTGGTGTATATCCTATAAATGATGTGCTTGCTCAAATACTTTCAAGGATGGATATGTATGATATCAGACTCCCATCCACTGATGACTACAGAGTATACTTCGATGCATTGTTTTCACTTGTGAAGATAATTGGAGTTGAGGTGAAAGACGATGATGAGTTTGAAAGTGTACTTAAAACTTCTCGTAGATTTGTGCTTCGGAATAGAAGAAGGCCTGTAAAATGAAGAAGAGAATTTTTCTACTTTCTTTAATTTTGCTAACTTCCTGTGTAAAGATTTCACAGGAAACCCTTAAAGAACCAGTTTATAGAACTTTAGACATGCTTCCCCTCAAAGATAGTGTAAAACAGGAAATAAGGCAAGTAATTGATGAAGAGTTTTCAAAAGCTTGGTATTATATCCAATTCTGGATAGAGGGAATAAAGAGTAAGTTTTTGAAATAAAAGGAGTTAGATTAAGCAACTTTTAGATTTGGGTGCGAGCCTTCCTGTGAGGAATCGAAACTCCACTTGTTTCATTCTGACATCTCTTGTTTTGTGTGTTGCGTGCCTTTCTATAAGGAATTGAAACATAGTGGTTTAAACCCAGAAGATTTCTGGGGTGAGTAATTGAGGGGTAAAACGTGGTAATAAACATTAAAAAGAACATTAAATTATCATGGATGAAGGAATTGTTTGATATTTATTATGCCAGGTATACAACCTTACCCGAAATTATCTCAAATCACTTTGGTGTAACAACCGATGATTTATATCTTGACACGGTCTATAGGTTCGCAAAAGACATAGGTTCCCCTATTACAAAAGAAGCTCTGTATGAAGTTCACAAATATAGTAACGTTAAGAGAGCACTGGACTTCCTGAAAAGAGTTAATGATGCTGAGAACATTCCATTCAAGCTTATGCCCCATCAACACGCTGCAATCATCGACGGGATGCTTAGAACTCATTATGGAATATTCTTTGAGATGAGGCTTGGAAAGACTATAACCGCATTAATTCTAAGTGTTTTCTGGTATTACCTTTATGACAATGTTAAAACCGTTTTAGTTCTTGCCCCACTTTCGGCAGTTGAAACCTGGGAAAAGGAAGCCAAACGAATTAAAGAACCTATAAATGTTATAAACCTTCCAATGTCAAATGGAAAAGAAATCAAACTTGAGGAGGACAAGCTTAATCTAATAATTTCAAATTATGAATACCTCAGAACAAAGAAAGCTCCAACGCTTTTGTCAAAACTCAAAGCTGGGGAATTTATCCTCATACTTGATGAGGGTCACAGGGTAAAAAATGTCAATACAAAAACTCACAAAATTTCTTATTCATTATCAAATACGGCAAGAAAGGTGTTACTTCTTACTGGAACTCCACTTGGTTCAGGACTTGAGGATATCTATGGGATTGCAAAATGCTTACATTCAGAGTATTTACTTGGAGTAAAAAGTCTTACTGAATTTAGGGATACCTATATGTTTCTGATTGGGGATAGATTTTGGAAACCTAAAAAGGAGGCATATGGTAGAATAATAAAGAGTATAGCAAAGTTTTCAATCTCAGCAAAGCAATCCGATATCTTTAAGGAAGCGACAGTTCAGAAAGAAGTATTGCATTATAAACTCAATAGCACTCAAAGGAAATACTATGACTCAATAAAGGAAGGTATTCTTGCAGAGCTGGAAGATGGTGTAATTACGATAAATAACGCTTTAGTTGAATCAATGAAACTTCTCCAAGTTCTCAGTGGGTTTGTTATAATTCCTGAAGAACCAAAACCAAGAATTGAGCATTTTGACACTGAGAAAGAGAAGTTGCTTATTGATATTTTCGAAGATTACACTGACCAAGCGGTGGTTTGGATTATCTTTGATGAGGAGGAAAAGAGGTTACTTGAACTTTTTAAACGGTATAAAATTTCAGCTCGGGCAATTTCGGGTTCAACCCCATCTTCAAAAAGGTCCGAAATTTTGAAGGATTTTCATAATGGGATGTTCAGGGTTCTTATTTCAAAGGCTTCAATACTTGGAGCAGGTATTGATTTATCAAATGCAAAGCTTTCCATATTCTACTCAAGAGATTATTCATACATAAACAGACACCAGGCTTTATCTCGTCAGCTTAATCTAAACAAGCCTGGTGTTTACACGGTTATAGACATTGTTTGCTCAAACACTATCGATGAAAAAGTCCTGGAAATTATAGAAAGCAAAGAAGACTTAACCACAAGAATAAAAGATGCAACATCATTCAAGAAATTACTTATGTAGGAGGTAGATATGGCGCCTCAGTGTGAAGGGTGTAAAAGAGATGTATCACCAGATGAAAGGGACCCAATTCCTATTATTAAAACAAAAACACTCGCAAATGATGGCAGCATCTAAAGTAAACACTGGCACCCGAGTTGCTTTTTCAAGTATGTGTTGAAAAATGTTCTTTATCGATAAAACCCTTACTAATATTTCTGGGTTCTGAATAAAAAGTATTTAGGTGCGAAAATGAACTCAAAAAGTCTTGCCGAATTCATTTCTTACCTTATCACGGCTTATGAGACACCAGGCTTTATCTTGCCAGTTCAACCTAAACAAACCAAGTGTTTACACAGTTATAGACCTTGTCGGTGCAAATACTATTAATGAAAAGGCCTTAGAAGTTTTAGAAAACAAAGAAGATTTAACCATGAGAATAAAAGATGCAACATCACTTTTCCGAGCCTTCCTATAAGGAATTGAAACTATACTGTACTGCATTTAAAGTTAATACCGTTGAGTATATAATATCGTTGAGTATAACCTTTTCAAGCCTTAAATAGAACTTTTACAAAGTTATGGTAACACTTTTGAAGAAGTTGTGTCAACTATAAGGGAAGTGGTGATTCTTACTGGGGAAAATTTTTAATTTTGTAATTTTTGAATTAACGGAGGATGTAAAAGATGAAAATTGAAAAAACAGGGAAAATTGTAAAGGTAGAACCAACTTATGTGGTTCCTATGTGGAAATTTGTGTTTGACTTTATGAATTGGAGCGCCAGAGACTCCCTTCATTATATTAGAGAGACAATAAAACGTGGACCTGTATGGGGCTCAAGTCATACTGTTTTAATTAAGCCAGGTTTTCTTTTACTACCAGTTTACAGATATTCTCCAATTCCTGAAGATAAAGTTGTGAAAAGGTTAGGTATTGAGTTTAAGTATGATGACCTTATAATGATTGAAAACCTTTCGCTTTTCAATGTGTACCGAGTTATTGAGGATGCTGATCCTGAAGTTGAGATTGCAATTAGAGTGGGAACTGGAATTGTTTCAAAAGGTGATATAATGAGGGCAATTGTGGAGGGAGTAAGCATTGAATTCAAGACTGGCACTGACAGAGATTCCAGGTATTACTACTATGCATCTTCTCGGGATGGCGAATATGATAGTTATTTAAGGAAATTGAGATGGGCAATGGGCAGGAAATATTCAAATTTTTCATGGAAGGGCAAGAATTTAAAAGCATTCACTCACTTGCATTATATTGAAAGTGGTATGTTCGTTCTTGTAAACTTCCTTTACACCTTATATACTGGAAATCTCAAAGCTGATAATACCGAGTATAACCTCTTCAAACCTTATGCAGAAATTTTACAAAGTTATGGTAATACTTTTGAGGAAGTCGTTTCAACTATAAGGGAAGTGGTGATTCTTACTGGGGAAAATTTTTAATTTTGTAATTTTTGAATTAAAAGAGGTGGAAATATGGAAGAGATGAAAAAAGTAAATCCAAAAGACTTGATATACCTTCACCGATTTTTCAGTATAAATCTGCAATGGGATGTAGATTTTTATGACGAATGCTTGGAATATACAAAAGGTTACCTTGTACACGGTGTAGGTGTATTTCTAATCTACCTTACCCCAAGTTTTCTTTTGGTTCCACAGTATAGGTATTCAGATACTTTCTTGAAAGATAGATTGGGTTTCGATGTTAAGTATGACAGTATAATAAAACTTGAAAATCTTTCTACCTTTACAATTCAAAAGGTCCCTGATGATATAGACTATAAAATAGAGATGTTGCTTGATACAAGTTATGACCATAATAGAGATGATTGGCAAGTGAGACTATGGGAACTGGAAGCTAAGCTAAAACCAAAGATTAAAAATGGTAAACTCCCGTTTTACAGTTGGATATTTTTAAATCAAGATATTGAACTCATTGACTTTGAGAAAGTGTTTAAAACTGTAAACTGGGCCCAAGGCAAGTCCTATTTTAGATTTTCAAGTAGAAAAAATTCTTTAGTAGTTGATAGAATTCATTTTGTTGAAAGATCCCTTTTTATTATTCTAAACTTTCTTTATATTATTTATGCTAATATGTTTAGCAAAGAAGACTCTGAACATATACTTTTTGATCCGTTTTCTGAAACATTACAAAGTTATGGTGATACTTTTGAGGATGTGTTGTCAACTATAAAAGAGTTAACTATTTTGGTTGGGTCAAATCATGGAATTGGAGCAGGCTAATAGAATTTACAGCAAAACAAGGAGGTTAAAGATGGAACTTGAATTCAGATTTAAACTTTCAAGAGTTCTACCAATTGCTGGTGTTATTTATGATTTAATAGATAATCTACCAAATGCTGATACTGTTGAAATATGTAGAGTTCCGTATGTTTTGCTTCCGAGAGCAGCAAGATATTTTGATAAAGACACAAAGAAGGTTTTTGGTGCCCCGGCTGAAGAAAAGTAAATCTTTACAATTGACGATTTTGAGACCATTTAAGTTGTGAAAGTTGATAACCCTGAAGAGACAAAAATTTGTATATTCAAACTGCCGGGTGGTAATGGAATTTTTGATATTGTTGTGATTATAAAAAATATGTGCTATTTTGGAGCTTCTTGTAGTATTTTTGATGTTTGGCAGGAGAAGGAAGGTAAATTCAAGTTTGTTATGGAAAGACTTCCTTTCAACATGGAGAGTGCGGATGAGAAAGAAAAATCAGATTTCATATGGACTTCCGCCTATGTTGCTCGTCGCTCAATAGCAGTTGCTACCTTTCTTTACACTCTTGCCAATTTTGATTTTGAAGGTGTAAACCCACAGCTAAAGTTATGTAGTGAAAATTCCAGAGATTATGCAATTAAGGAAAAGATCAGAAGTCTTGGAAGTGATTTTGCTGAGATAATTGAAAACATTGAAATGTTAAGTTATCTCACATAAAGAGGGTTAAACAATGAACATAAGAAAAACAGGAAAATCCTTAAATATAAAATTGACAGACACGATTAAGCTTTTAAGATTTCTTGAAAACTTTATATCTCTGGATATAGTAGATGGATACCTCAGCTATTTAGGTGAAAAATTAGTTCCATTGTCTTCAATTAAAAGCGATAGCTTACCATTTACCCCAAGTATGTATTGGTTCCAACAACTCAGTATTACTTTTCTTTCATTGATGTGGAAGCAAACCTTGGAGGAGTTAGAATTATGCGTAAGCACGATATAGAAGTTGACAAACCTGTTCAATTTGATGAGTATGAGTTTGTTGAATATTCTTGGAGCCCGTGGTCTGAAGTTGAAATTGGCTTTTATATTTCACTTCATAAAAAGAAAAGAAAATAGAGGTGGACGGGGCATCAATTAAAGTTAAGTCTTATGTTGAGTTTGATACTTATTATTATCCGTTGTATTTCAATAAAGATCTGCAGGGTTAAGACATATTGAGGAAGGTTTAGAAGCGTTTATAAAGTCAAATGGAAAGAAGTTTGAAGAGTTGGAACTGGAAAATCCCGCCGCAGCCCTTAGAATAGGGATTCTTGAAGATACTATGTTTTTGTCCATAAATGTTCTCTATTCTATTTACAATGGGATAACTAAAGAGGACACAGATGAATACAAGATTTTTACCCCATTTACAAAGGTTCTTCATGGTTATGGTAAAGATTTTGAAGAAGTGTTGTCGACTATAAAAGAATTTTCAGTGCTTTTGTGATAATTTTAAGAAAAAAGGAGGATAAAATGGAAGAAAAGGAAAAGGTAATAAGAATGAACCAAATGGAAATTATTTGGTTTAGTAGGTTTCTTCATAATGCTTTCAGAATAGGTCTTGATAAGTATATTAATTTGCTGAAAAAAGTTGCGATATCGAAGGAAATTTATCCAATGATGTTAGAAATTGAGATTATACCTAACTTTCTACTTGTTCCAGTTTACAGTTATTTCTTTTTCAAAGACCCAATTATGGAACACTTTGGGTTTAAAACTGAGTATAAGGATGAGATAAATAGTGAGGACCTTTTACAGTATAGGATTTACAAGTTTCCAGACAATGCTGATAGGAGAATAGTATTAAAACTTATACCTTACTCAAGAATGGTTCAAGATGGAGGGTTGAGACAGTTGTCAGTGGAAATTAATCTTAAGGCTAAGGATAGAGAGGATATTGAAGATACAACTCTTAGGTTATTTATTTCACAAGAAACTCTTAATTCAACTGGTATGTATTCAAAAATAGAGTCCTTAAATGAATTACAAGGTAAAAGTTTTGATGAACTTCTTCACTCAGAGCCCGGTGAGATTTTTAGAACGATTCATTATTTTGAGCAGAAAATGTTTGTCATTGCCAATCTTCTCTATACTTTGTATACAGGTGAATATAATGTAAAACTTGATGGAAAAGGTCCAAGAAGTAAACATAAGGTTCTTATTCCCGTTGTTAAGCTTCTGAGGAGCTATGGTAATGATTTTCGAAAGGTATTAGATTCTATAAGAATGGTTTCAATATTTGTATAAAGGAGGTGTAAATGGAAATAAAAATAAGCCCGTTTGATATTAAACTTTTATTCAGTTTCATAAGGAATTTTCTAATATTTGATGAAGAGAAGATAATATCATTGCGTTTACCAAGATTATACAAGCTTGCAATCTTTCCTAACTATCTGCTGGTTCCAGTTTACAGGTATTCTCGTATGCCTTTAGAAAAATTTCCTGGAGTTAGTATTGAATATAAGGATGAGATAGATCCTGAAAACCTTTCATATTTCAGAGATATTAGACTTCCTGACGATTTCAAGGTAAAAATTGAGTTGAATCTTGAACCGAGTGGTGAAAGTAGTGCGAAGGTTTTTGGGTTAAGGGTCAATATTGGAGACCCGAACTACCGTTTCGCCATGGTGATTGATGAAGGAGCAGATCTTCAATACCTTGATGAGGATATAAGAACGATAAGATGGGCTAAGGGCAGAAGCTACTCCAAGTACTTACAAAAACAGTTTTCAAAAGTAGTAGACAGTATATACCGATTTGAAGAGTTTCTCTTTGTTACTTCCAATCTGTTATATACCTTGTACACTGAAGAATACCGTAAAAATGTAAAAGGAGCTGAACTTTTTGACCATTTTACAAAGATTTTGCAGGGCTATGGAGACACTTTTGAAGGGGCTTTGTCAACTATAAAAGAAGTTTCAATAATAGCTTTATAACTATGTGTATAAGTTATCTCAACTTAAAATGTCGGATTTTACAAAGTGTATTCGGAAAAAGCGATCGATTTTGTCGACTTTCTTTGGTAAATTATGTCGGGGTGGCTTCAAGTCTACCTCAAGTTTTATAAAAACTTTGAAGGAGGTAAAATGAAAAGTATAGAAAAGTATAAGGAAGGGCAAAAGGCTCTGGTAGTACATTACCAGAGCGGTACATCCTGTGTAGAAAAGAAAACTGAAAAAAATGGGTATTGCAAGTACAAATATGTCTGTAAAAATGTGTATTCCATTTACAAAAAATAGTAAATCCATTGAAAAACACGGAGGTAAAAATGGAAGCCTTAACAAAGACTGAAAACATAATAAAAGTAGACCCGAGATATTATTCACTTTGTTCATTTTATAAGGGATTTTATAGCTTGGAAACGAGAGGAAAGAGACAAGGCAGACATAAACCTGTATGTATCTTGGGCTGAACCTTCAGTTCTTCTGGTTCCAGTGTATAGGTATTCAGCTTTTTCTTTAGG